>WBZL01000136.1_pt1 | contig 76331 bp, 67 predicted proteins | sample 5204291 | NCBI WGS metagenome assembly WBZL01 (sample SAMN12344345, study PRJNA552823) | activated sludge metagenome | biome: Activated sludge suspended growth; feature: Nitrification reactor; material: Wastewater; isolation source: activated sludge from nitrification reactor of wastewater...
GGCTCTGCAAAAACTCGCCGCGCGCGCAGGCGTGGAATTAAAAGAATACCAGCGCGAAACGCCTGAGCAAAAAGAAGCGTATGAAAATCTCCGCAAGTTGTTGGAAGATGCGATCATTTATTATCGAACTCACCTGTTCAATAACAAGGATATTCTCGATTACCTCCGCGCGAAACGCGGACTGACCGACGCCACCATCGAAACCTTCGGCTTGGGATACGCGCCCGCAGGCTACGACAACCTCCTCAAACATTTCACGTCACGCGGCTACTCTGAACAGGACCTAATTGATGCGGGTATGCTCTCCGTCCGCGAATCGGAATCTCAAGTCTCCAATCTCCAGTCTCGTTCTTTCGACCGCTTCCGCAACCGCATCATGATTCCCATCCGCGACGAGCAGGGACGCATGGCGGGATTCGGCGCGCGCATCGTGGACCCGAACGACGTGCCGAAATTTTTGAACTCGCCCGAAACGCCGATCTTTTCAAAGGGACGTCTGCTTTATGGACTGGATCGCGCGCGCAAACCGATTCGGACCGCCGACCAAGCGGTGATCGTCGAAGGCTATCTCGATGTCATTGCCTTGCATCAGGCGGGATATGAAAACGTCGTCTCGCCGATGGGCACCGCGCTTACTGAGGATCAGTTGCGACTGTTGAAAAAATTCACGCGGCGGATCGTCCTCGCGCTTGATCCTGACACCGCAGGACAAAAAGCCGTGCTACGCGGACTCGACGCGGCGCGTTCAGCCATGGATAAAGAAGGGGAGTTGGGATTTGATGCGCGTGGATTACTAAAAAATGAGTCGCGTTTGCAAGCAGACTTGCGCGTGGCGACCATGCCTGATGACCTCGATCCTGATGAGATCGTCGCGCGCGATAAAGATGAATGGAAGAAGTTGATCGAAGGTGCGAAGCCCATCGTCACGCATGTGATGGAGACTCTCGCGGCGGGACAAAATATCAACGACCCGAAGGTGAAGAATGGTATCGCCGCGCAGGTGCTTCCTTTAATTGAAGACTTGCCGAATCCGCTGGAGCGCGACACGTACCGTCAGGCGCTGGCGCGAATGTTGAGGGTGGATGAACGTTCACTACTGGCGACGCAGGCTCAGGGCGGCGTACTGAGCGGGTCGAAGTATCCGCGAGTGAGGCGACCGAGGCAGGTTGAGAAGATTGAAGTCCGCGAATCCGTATCGCCTGTCACAGTGTCGGTTTCGTCCAGTAAAGCGGTCGAGGAATATGTGATCGGCGTGTTGTTCAGAAAGCCCGAGTTGTTGTATCGGCTGGATCGGTCGTTGCAGGAGTTCGGCTTGATCGCGTTGACCGCCGAAGATTTTGACTATACCGACAATCAGTTGTTGTTCGGGTTGATCCGCGAGTCGGTGGAGCAGGATAAAACGGAGCATCACGATTTTGTGGTGGAGGCGTTGCCCGAGTCTCTGCAGGCGCGTTCGCGCGAGTTGGTGAAAGAGGCGGAGAGGCAAAAACAGTTGGATGAAAAATTGCTCGAGGAATTGTTGCGCGGCGTGATCAAGTTGCGGCGGGTGGCGGCGGGGGAGAACATCAACCAGTTGCGGTTTTTGCAGGAAGAGGCGCACGAGAGCGGGGATGCGCGCGCATCGTCGTATCAGGACTTGGTGTTACAGCATACGCGGCTGTTGCGCGATCTGGATCAGGCGCATAAAAAAATGGCGGTCAAAAGGTTGGAATAACCAAAACCTTTTAACCACAAAGGACACGAAGTACACAAAGTTTTTAAAACTTTAGGGTTTAAACCTTCGTGACCTTTGTGTACTTCGTGGTAAAAACGATTTTTCGTACTCGTAACAATCCAAGTGAGATGGCGTCTGGTAAATGGGACTATGGCAGAACACAAACGGACCGCATCGGACAATCACCAAAAAGATGAACGAACACCGCGCGACGCGGAATTTTCCGATTCGTCCCTGCCTGTGGACATGGACGCCATGCTGAACGAACTGCCTGAATTGACGCGCGACGATTCTCCAGACCCCGATGTCAACGCGCTTTCGCAACAAGAAGAGTTGCTTGAGGATGAACCGCTCGACCTGAAAGACCCCGCGTTCGCCGCCGAACTTGCCGACGATCCCGTGCGTTTGTACCTGCGCGAGATCGGTCAAGTCAAATTGCTCGACGCCACCAGCGAGTTCCATCTGGCGACGATGATCGAAGCGAATCGCCTGATCGTGTCGCTGAGTCGTCATCCGCTTCGCAAGGGGCTCACGACCGAATGCGCCATCTACCACGCGCTCATCGCCGAAATGCTCACCTCGTGGGAACGTCTGCTCGAAGACACGGCGCGGCTCAACAGTGTTGCGCCGAATCTTGTTTACCTTCTCAATGAAGCGAAAGCGTTATGCGCCTCCTCCGAATCGAAGGAACCTTCGTATCTGAGAAACTATCTGGATAATGGGATGTGGGGGATGGACGAACTGTGGAACAGCATCGCCCGACAAGCGTACTCGGTCTTTCTCAGCCTCTACCTGCTTCCGCCCGCGTATGCCGACTGGCTCCTCAAGCATCTTAACTCGCATCACGATTTTCCCAACCAGCGGACTCTGTTCAATCATCTGCCCACCGACGACATCCTCCGCAAAGAAATGGACTCGGCTCAAGCCCGCGCGGTGGAGGCGAACCAGACGTTGATCCGCGCGAACTTGCGGTTGGTGGTCAGCGTGGCGAAACGATATTTGAATCGCGGCATTAACATCCAAGATCTGATTCAAGAGGGTAGTTTGGGGTTGATGCGCGCGGTCAACAAGTTCGACCCGCGCCGCGGATTCAAATTCAGCACCTACGCCACCTGGTGGATTCGACAGTCCATCAACCGCTCCATCGCCGAGCAAGCGCGGACGATCCGCATCCCTGTGCATTTGTTCGAAGCCATCAGCCGCGTGATGCGCGTTCAACGCACCCTCACACAGCAACTTGGACGCGCGCCAACCACCGAAGAAGTAGCCATCGAAGTGGGCTATCTCCCCGCAGTGGATGTGGAAGCGATCTTGCGCGCGCATTCAGAGGAACAGCCGCTGGACTCCGCTCTGCAACACAGGCTGGACTCCGCCATGCAAAAAGTAGACCGCGTGCTTCGCTCCGCCGAGGAGCCTATCTCGATCGACGGTCCCATCGGCGATGAGGATTCCAGTTCGCTCGGTGACTTCATCGAAGACGAAGACGCGCCCTCGCCGTTGGATTCCGCCACGCGCGAGATGCTCCGCGCGCAGGTTCGTAGCGCGCTCAATCTGCTCTCCGACCGCGAGCGCGAAGTGCTGGAATTAAGATTCGGCTTGAAAGATGGTAAAGATCACACGCTCGAAGAGGTGAGCGCGTTTTACGATGTGACCCGCGAGCGCATCCGCCAGATCGAAGCGAAGGCGTTGCGGAAGTTGCGGCATCCCTCGCGGAGCAGGCAGTTGAGGGATTATTTGGGGTAACCCTTTGTAGGGCAGGTGACAAACCTGCCCTTATTTTTTGTCCCCGCCTTGTGAAAAGTGGCACTTTCAAAACTCTTATGTTATACTGTCGCGAACCTTACAAAGATCGTCCTTTTATGGGCGTTTTGAGGATACATAATGCTGGAATACGTAGCAATCGCATTGATGATCGTATTGGCGACTCTCGTCGCCTTGATCGCTATTGGCTTGGGGAATTTATTCGGACCGAAGAAACCGTCTGCGTCTAAATCCATGCCGTATGAATCGGGCATGACTCCCTACGGTGAAGGGACGCGCCGCATGCCCGTCCGTTTTTATTTGATCGCGGTCTTGTTCATCCTGTTCGATATCGAAGTCGTTTTCTTTTTGCCGTGGGCGATCGTGTTCCGTCAGTTGGGGCTATTCGGTTTGATCGAAATGATCATTTTTATCGTAATCTTGTTGGTGGGGTTTGTGTACGCGTGGAAGAAAGGAGCCCTTGAATGGGAGTAGAACAAAAACTCGGCGACATGGGGATCGTCACTACAAAATTGGAAGAACTCGTCAACTGGTCGCGCACGAACGCGATGTGGCCCATGCTGTTCGGTCTCGCATGCTGCGCGATCGAGATGATGGCGGCGCAGGCTTCTCATTACGACATGAGCCGTTTCGGCATGGAACTGATGCGCGCCAGCCCGCGTCAATCGGACCTGATGATCGTGGCGGGACGAGTCTCGCGCAAGATGGCGCCTGTGGTCCGCCGCTTGTACGACCAGATGCCCGAACCGAAGTGGGCAATCGCGATGGGGGACTGCGCTTCCTGTGGAGGCGTGTTCAACAATTACGCGATCCTGCAAGGCGTGGATGAGATCATCCCTGTGGATGTGTACGTGGCGGGCTGCCCTCCGCGCCCTGAGGCGTTGATCCATGGCATCGTGACGTTGTACGAAAAAGTGAAGGCTGATAAGTTTGTAACACCGGCTTAAGTCGGTGTTACGGAGTTCGGAATGGAAAAGAAACTCGAAAAAGTCGTTCAGGCGTTACAGGAGCAGTTCGGTTCTTCCGTCGAAGAGTTCCGGGGCGAAGCGCACGTCTTCGTCAAAGCGGAACAGATCGTGGATGCGCTGACCCTCCTGCGCGATACATATGAATTCGAACTGCTCTCCGCGCTTACTGCGACGGATTATTACCCGCAACAGACTCCCCGCTTTCATGTGATCTATCAACTATCATCGCTGGCGCAAAATATCACGTTGCAGTTAAGAGTCGCAGTCAACAGCGACCAGCTCAAAGTCCCGACAGCGACGCGCGTGTATGATGTCGCCAATTGGCGCGAGCGCGAAGTCTTCGATATGTTTGGCATCGTGTTCGAGGGGCATCCCGACCCGCGCAGAATTTTGACCCCCGAAGGGATGGAGGATCATCCGCTTCGCAAAGATTTCCCGCTGGGTTATGAAGAGCCGCAGTTCACGTTCAATTACGACGATATTGACTTGAAGAAGATTTACGCGAAAGAATAACGTAGTGCCGACTTAAGTCGGCAATTTGGCGATTTCAATCGCCACTACAAAAAAGGTCTACGATGGCACAGATCGAAGAAGTAGGTTACGAACAATACAAGCATCTCGTATCCGAGCGCGCGCTGACGGGCGAGACCATGTTGTTGAACATGGGACCGCAACACCCGTCTACGCACGGCGTGTTACGCTTGTTGCTCGAGCTCGACGGCGAGACGATCGTCAACGCGATTCCCGATATCGGTTATTTGCACACCGGTGTCGAGAAGAACATGGAATCCAAGACGTTCCTCAAAGCCGAAGTGATGACCGACCGCCTCGATTATATGAACACAACGGGCAACAACCTCGCTTATTGCATGGCGGTTGAAAAATTGGTTGGGCTCGACGTGCCCGAGCGCGCGCAGGTGATCCGCGTGATCATCACCGAGTTACAGCGCATCGCATCGCACCTCGTTTTTATGGGCGCGTTCGGTCTCGATCTCGCGGCGATGTCCATGTTCCTGTATTGCTTCCGCGAGCGCGAATATATCATGGACATTCTCGAACTGTGTTCGGGTCAACGCATGATGACCACGTACTTCCGCCCCGGCGGCGTGTGGCGCGATGTACCAGTGGAATTTGATTCTGCCGTTCGGAACTTCATCAAGATCTTCCCCGCGCGCGTGGATGAATACGAAGCGCTGTTGACGAAGAACCCGATTCTTCTCGACCGTTTGGTTGGTATCGGCATCCTCGACGGAAAGACCGCCCTTTCGCACGGCGTTACGGGTCCCACGCTCCGCGCCTCCGGCGTAAACTGGGATTTGCGCAAAGCCCGCCCATACATCGGATATGAACAATACGAGTTCAACGTCCCCGTCCGCACCGAGGGCGACACGTTCGCTCGTTATATCGTCCACATTGAAGAGTTCCGCGAATCGTTGAAGATCGTCGAGCAGGGACTGGAGAAGTTGAAGAAATTACCGGGTCAGCCTGTGCTCAGCGATAACCGTAAATTTGTTCCGCCGCCGCGCGCCGAGATCGGCGTGAGCATGGAAGCGCTGATCCATCACTTCAAATTTTGGACGGAGGGCTTCCCCGCGCCGAAGAATTCGATCTACAGCGCGGTCGAATCGCCGCGCGGCGAGTTGGGCGTCTATCTCGAAGGCAACGGCGGACCCAAACCGCATCGCGTGCACATGCGCACGCCTTCGTTCGATAACTTGTCTGTCATCAACAAAATTACGCAAGGACATCTTGTCGCCGACCTGGTGGCGATCCTTGCTTCGATCGACATCGTGCTAGGAGACATTGACCGATAATATTCTCACCGCGAAGAGCGCGAAGATAAAAATCTTTACGCTCTTCGCGGTTCAAAGACGAGTGTGAGACATTATGCTTTCAAAGAAATATCCAAAAGAAGTCAAGCAAATCCTTTCCAAGTACCCGCCGGAGGGCAAGCGCTCGGCGTTGATGCCCTTGCTCTTCCTTGCCCAGCGCGAGGAAGGCTACATCAACAAAGCCGCGATGCAGGATATTGCCGCGATGCTCGACATCACCGAGACGGAAGTTGCGGGAGTCGTCGGTTTTTACACCTTGTATCACGAGCAAAAAGAAGGCAAACACCGCATCCAAGTCTGCACCGACCTGCCCTGCGCCTTGCGCGGCGCGGACAAATTCATGGACGATCTGTGCGGCAATCTCGGCATCAAGGTCGGCGAGACCACGTCCGATGGCGCCGTCACGATCGAAGCAGTGACCTGTCTCGCCGCATGCGACAAAGCTCCCATGTTCCAAACGCAGGGACCGGAGGGCATCAAGTATCACGAGAATATGACCGTTGAGAAGACTCTTGAGTTGGTGGAAGGGTTGAGGAAGAGTACTGCGTAAAGTACCTTCGTCCAACACTAAACTACCAAACTATCCAACTACCTAATTATGACACACATTCTTTTACGTCACCGCGAAGTACCCGACATCAACCAACTTTCCGTCTACAAAAAGAACGGCGGACTTGCCGCGTTCAAGAACGCGGTCACAAAGATGAAGCCGAACGAAGTGACCGATGTGGTCAAGAACTCCGGTCTGCGCGGACGCGGCGGCGCGGGCTTCCCGACGGGTATGAAGTGGTCGTTCATTGATAGCAAGAACTGGCCTCATTACATCGTTGCCAACGCGGACGAGTCCGAGCCTGGCACATTCAAAGACCGCGAGATCATGGAAGGCAATCCGTTCCAGTTCTTGGAAGGGTTGATGATCGGCGCTTACGCGGTCGGCGCGAACGCGGCGTACATTTACCTGCGCGGCGAGTTTTGGGAGATCGCTGAGTCGCTCGACGCAAAGATCGCCGAATTGGAAGAAGATGGCTATCTGGGCGACAAACTCTTCGGCACCGAATATTCGCTGCGCATCTACACTCACCTCGGCGCGGGCGCGTACATCTGCGGCGAAGAGACCGCTCTGCTTGAATCGCTCGAAGGCAAACGCGGACAGCCGCGCGTACGTCCTCCGTTCCCGCCGGCGGTGGGTCTGTACAACAAGCCGACCATCATCAACAACGTCGAAACATTTACCAACGTGCCGATGATCATGACGAACGGCGCGGAGTGGTACAAGACCATGGGCACGGCAGACGCTCCGGGCGTAAAAATCTTTTCACTCTCGGGCCGCGTGCGCAAACCCGGCAATTATGAGTTGCCGCTTGGCACAACCTTCCGTGAATTGATCTACACACACGGCGGCGGCGTGCAAGACTCGCGCAAGGTCAGGGCGATCATGCCGGCCGGCGCCTCCTCGTCGTTGATCCTTGTGGATGACGATGCGCTTCTCGATACGCCCATGGATTACCTGGAAGTGCGTAAACTGAAATCGGAACTTGGGTCGGCTTCTGTCATCATCGTTGACGATACCGTCTCGATGGACTGGCTCGTCAACAAGACCGTCCACTTTTTCCAGCACGAATCGTGCGGCAAATGCACGCCCTGCCGCGAAGGCACCTATTGGATGTCTCATCTCACTGAACGCATCCACAGTGGCCAGGCGGTCAAAGCGGATGTGGACTTGCTCCTCAACGTGGCGAAACAGATGCAAGGCAAATGCCTGTGCGCGCTGGGTGAATTCTCCACGATGGCGGTGGTCTCCGGCATCGAACGATTTAGAAAAGATTTCGATAATGCGGTAAAAGCATAATGAGTAAACTAGTCACTCTTACCATAGATGGAACACAAGTCACGGTTCAAGAAGGAACCTCGGTTGTCGACGCGGCAAAACTTGCAGGCGTAGACATTCCCGTCTTTTGCCATCATCCCAAACTTGAACCCGCCGGCATGTGCCGCATGTGTCTCGTGGAACTCGGCCGCCCCATGCGCGACCGCGCCACAGGGCAATTTGTGATGGAAAACGGCGCGCCGAAGATCCAGTTCATGCCTAAGCTGGAAACGGCTTGCACGAACAAGGTCGAAGAGGGTTTGGTTGTGGTCACGCAGTCGGCAAAGGTTGCCGAAGCCAAGAACGGCATCCTTGAATTTTTGCTCACCTCGCATCCGCTCGATTGCCCGGTGTGCGACAAAGGCGGCGAGTGCGCCCTGCAAGACCTCACCCTGACGCACGGTCCCGGCAAAAGCCGCTTCATATACGATGAGAAGAGGCACCTTGCCAAGCAAAAACCGCTCGGCGAGTTGATCTTCTTGGACCAGGAGCGATGCATCCAATGCGCGCGTTGCATCCGTTTTCAAGACGAGATCGCCGGGGACGCGGTTCTCGAATTCGACAAGCGCGAGCGCTCGATGCAGATCGTTTCTCGTTCGGAGCCCGGGTTTGATTCGGTTTTCTCCGGCAACACTACGGATATTTGTCCTGTGGGAGCGTTGACCACTGTAGACTTCCGCTTCGGCGCCCGACCATGGGAACTGGCGGCTTCCCCTTCGATCTGCGCGCAATGCCCGGTGGGATGCAACACCACCTTGAACACCCGCCGCGAAGCCCGAACAGACGGCGAGATTGTCGTCAAGCGCGTGATGCCGCGGCAGAACGAAGAAGTGAACGAAATTTGGATCTGCGATAAGGGCCGCTTCGCCTATCACTACGCGGGCAGCAAGAATCGATTAACGAAGCCGCTCATCCGCAAAGAGAAGAAGTTGGCTCGCTCTTCATGGGATGCCGCGACGAAACTCGCCGCTGAGAAATTCAGCAAGGATAAGAAAGATTTTGTTATTCTCGCTTCGGGCAGACTCTCGAACGAAGACCTGTTCAACTTGAAAACGCTCGCCGATCACGCGGGCGGAAAAGCCTATCTCTATTCGCACATGGCGGGCGGCGAGTTGACGTCGCTGGTCGGCGTGGGCGCGGGCACGAATTTTGGAGCCATGGGCGCGGGGACGACCATCCTCGTCGTTGCCTCCGACTTGTATGAGGAAGCGCCGATCTGGTATCTCAGAGTCAAACAAGCCAAAGAGCGCGGCGCGACGTTGATCGTGATGAATCCGCGCGAGACGAAACTCGATAGATACGCTTCGCACAAAGTCCGTTACGAATACGGCGATGAAGCCAGAACGGTTCACGACCTGACGAAGAAAAGCAAAGAAGGCGACGCGTTGTTGAAATCCGAAAACTTGGTCATCTTATATGGAAGCGAAGGGGTTGGCGCGCTTGGTTCGCAAAGTTTGGCGACCGCCTGCGCCAAGTTGTTGAACGAGAACGGATTTACCGGCAAACCCAACAACGGACTCATCGGCGTGTGGGAACGCGCGAACGACCAAGGCGCGTGGGAGATGGGCTTCACCGTTGAAGAGGACCTTGCCAGGGCGTTGAAGGATAAGTCGGTGTATATCGTCGGCGCGGACCCGGTGAGCGACGACCCGAAATTGGCGAAGGCGCTCGAAGGCGCGGCGTTCGTGGCGGTGCAGGATGTGATGGAAACCGCGACGACCGAAATTGCGGATGTGGTTTTGCCCGCGCAAGCGTTCACCGAACGCGAGGGGACGTTCACTTCCGGCGAACGACGCGCGCAACGTTTTTATCCCGCCGTGCCGGTGACCGGCGAATCGAAACCCGATTTCGCCATCACTGCTCAGATCGCTCGGAACATGGGAGTCATCCTCGAAGGCACATCCGCTTCGGTGGTGTTCGATCTGCTGGCTGAAACGGTGAAATCGTTCGAGGGATTGAATTACGCCAAACTTGCCGAAGTGCATGAGCAGTTGCCCATCGTCGGGCGAGGCGACATGTATTACGGCGGCACGACGTATGCGAATAACCACGGCTTGGGCGCGCATCTGTCGGCGGCGGCGACGCGCGGGGAAAAGGTGAGCATCCCGAAGGTCCAGAAAGAAGCGGTTCCACATCCGAAAGATAAAGAATTGCTGGCGGTGCCCGTCAACAAGTTGTATCATCGCGGCACGACGGTCATGACGGCTGAGTTGTTGCATCAGCGGATCGGCGAAGCGAGCGTGTCGTTGCATCCCAGCGCGGCGGAAAAACTAGGCGTGCGCGCGGGGCAGACCGTGAATGTGAGTTTCAACGGAACGAGCGGACAGGCGGTTGTGAAGCTGGACGATTCGATTGACGAGGGTATCGCGCTGGTGCCGCGCTCAATGGGTCTTGCCATACAGGAGCCTGCAGCAGTGAAGGTGAAAGCATGATTAGCGATTGGACTTTGTGGCTCGAGTGGTTTATCAAATCGCTGGTGTGGGTCTTCGCGTTATTGGGCGGGTTCGCGTATCTTACCTATTATGAACGCCGCGCGCTGGCGCGTATACAAACTCGCGTGGGACCGAATCGCGCGGGACCGTTTGGTTTGCTTCAACCGATCGCCGACGCGATCAAGCTGGTCTTCAAAGAGGAGCTCTCGCCCGCAAGAGCGTATAAGTTCGTGTTCTTTCTCGCGCCGATCTTGACGCTGGTGCCTTCGATCGTGATTGCGGCGGTCATTCCGCTGGGGCGTTCGATCCATGTCTTCGGGCGCGAGGTCAATTTGTATCTCACCAATATCAACGTGGGCGTGTTGTATTTCATGTCCATTGCGGCGATCGCGGTGTATGGGATCGTGCTGGCGGGCTGGGCTTCGAACAGCAAGTATGCGATGCTCGGCGGCTTGCGCTCGACGGCGCAGATGATCTCGTATGAACTGGCGCTTGGTCTTTCCCTGATCCCCGTGATCTTGCTCGGCAACTCGATGAGCCTGGTTGAGATCGTGGAGAGGCAGAACGGATTGTGGTTTGTGTTCCTTCAGCCTGTGGGCGCGTTGATCTTTTGGATCGCGACCCTTGCCGAGGTGAACCGCGCGCCGTTCGACATGCCCGAGGCGGAGCAGGAATTGACCGCGGGCTATCATGCCGAGTATTCGGGCATGAAGTTCGCGTTGTTCTTTATGGCGGAATACCAGAAGATGATCGTGATCTGCGCGGTGATGGCGGTCTTTTTCTTCGGCGGGTATTTAGGCCCCGGTGTGGATCAATATCCCCTGCTTGGACCCGTGTATATGTTCGTCAAGATCTTTCTGCTGTTGTTTGCCATGATCTGGGTGCGAGCCACCTGGCCCCGCTTCCGCTATGACCGCTTGATGTCGTTCGGCTGGAAGGTATTGGTGCCGTTGTCGTTGGCAATCGTATTCATCACTGCCACAGGGATTTTGCTTGCGGACCAAACAGGCAACGCCCTGTGGATGTGGGCGATCCCGGTCGCGTCGGTCATTGCTGGTTTGGTTCCGGTGGTGACGATCTATTACACCTTGAGGAGATTACTGTATGAGCGCGCTTGAACCCGCCGTTGAGCTGGTGCGCGGGCTGTGGGTTACGTTCAAGTCCATGTTCGAGAAGCCCGTTACGATCCAGTATCCCGAAGAGAAGCGGGAAGTCCGCAAGCGCTTCCGCGGACGCCATGAACTGCATCGCTACGAGAACGGACTCGAAAAGTGTATCGGCTGTTCGCTCTGCGCCGCCGCCTGTCCCGCCGATGCGATCTTCGTGGAAGCCTCCGAAAATACGGATGAAAAACGCTTCTCGCCCGGAGAGCGGTATGCCTCCACCTACGAGATCAACATGCTCCGCTGTATCTACTGCGGTTATTGCGAAGATGCCTGCCCGACCGAGGCGATCACGCTGGGCGATAACTACGAACTCTCGTATTACGACCGCCGCTCGGCGATCTACACCAAGGATATGCTGCTCGACCCCGTCCCCGCGACCGCCATGTTGACTCCGCAGAAGACCGAAACCGGCGTGTTCACGCGTTCGGTGCCGGAGATGGAAAATCCAAAGGATTAGAGAATTAGAGGAGTAGAGAATTGGAAGAAAACAAATTCTCCAATTCCCCAATTCTCTTTTGCAGAGAACTATGACACTCGATTTAGCACTTTTCCTCGTCCTCTCCCTCGCCGCCATCGCCGCCGCGCTGGGGATGTTGTTCAGCCGCAACGCGGTGTATTCGGCGTTATATCTCGTGTTGAACTTCGTCACGGTGGCGGTGTTCTATCTGTTACTCGGCGCGCCGTTCATTGCCATGGCGCAGGTCACGGTCTATGCGGGCGCGATCATGGTGTTGTTTCTGTTCGTGATCATGTTGTTGGGCGCGGAAGGTCTGCCGAAGTCGCAAGTTCTTCCGTGGCAGAAACCGCTTGCCGTTGGGTTGACGATCCTCCTCTTTGCGGAAGCGGCGTACCTGCTCGTGACGAAAGCCCGCCCGGTCGGGAATGTCCTCCCGCCCGCCGACGCGGTCAACGCGACGGAGAATCTGCAACAACTTGGCATCGCGCTATTCAGAAATTATTTGCTTCCATTTGAAGTGGTCTCCATTCTATTGCTGGTCGCCATGGTCGGCGCGATCGTCCTTACGAAGAAAGAGAAAAAGGCGCGGCAATGATCCCTGTTGATTATTACATCATCCTTTCTGCCATTTTGTTCACTATCGGCGTGCTCGGCGTGTTGATCCGCCGCAACGCGCTGATCATCTTCATGTCCATTGAGTTGATGTTGAACGCGGCAAACCTCGCCATCGTGGCGTTCGGAAGCGCGTTCGAAAATTTCAGCGGACAGATCTTGGTCTTCTTCGTGATTGCGGTCGCCGCGGCGGAAGTGGCGGTGGGTCTCGCGCTGATCGTGGAAATTTTCAGAACAAAGAAAAGTATTGACGTGGATCAGGTGAGTTCATTAAAAGGATAGAGGTTAGATGATTAGAGAGTAGACGATTAGAGACTTGTTGCGCGCTTTCTATTCTCAATTCTCTACGATCTATTCTCCGAGGTTTTTATGCACTTAAGCGAAACAGCAAACACAGGATTTTTATTCCTCGCCCCGTGGCTGGTATTTTTCCCGGTCATCGGTCTGCTCATCAACACCATCCTCGGTCACAAGCTCAGCGAGCGGATGATCGGCGCGGTGGCGAGTTTCTTTTCAGGGTTGACGTTCGTCGTGTCGGTCCTGCTGTACGTCACTCTCTCAGGCGCGCACGGCGAAGCGCTGCGCTGGCATCTCGCGGAGTGGATCCGCATCGGAACCCTGTCCCTCGATTGGACGTTCCGCGTCGACTCGTTATCCACCACGATGATGCTGGTCGTTTCGGGCGTCGGGACCCTCATCCACATCTACGCCATCGGGTACATGCACGAAGACGTGCGCTTCAAAAACGACGTGGGACGCTTCCGCCGTTTCTTCGTTTTTCTCAACCTCTTCATCGCCGCCATGATGGTGTTGATCACCGGCGACTCGTACCTGATGTTGTTCGTCGGTTGGGAGGGGGTGGGGCTGTGTTCGTTCCTGCTGGTCGGCTTTTGGTACGAACTGGATCTGCTGGCGCGACCCTCGTGGTCGAATTCGTATGCGGCGGTTAAAGCGTTCGTCGCCAACCGCGTCGGTGACTTCGGTTTCCTCATCGCAACGTTCATCATCTTTTGGGCATTCGGCAGTCTTCAATTCGATAAAGTGTTCCAACAAGTTTCAACGGTTGCGCCGGGCGTCATTGTCGCGATCACGTTGTTCTTCTTATTGGGCGTGACGGGGAAATCGGCGCAAGTTCCTCTTTATGTTTGGTTGCCCGACGCGATGGCGGGTCCGACGCCCGTTTCGGCATTGATCCACGCCGCGACGATGGTGACGGCGGGCGTGTATCTCGTCGCGCGTTCGGCGCCGTTGTATTCATCGGTTCCCGAAGCCCAGCATATCGTCGCGCTGGTGGGAGCAGTCACCGCGCTCTTCGCCGCCACGATCGCCACCGGTCAATTCGACATCAAAAAAGTGTTGGCATATTCAACCATCTCGCAACTCGGCTTCATGGTTGCGGCGGTCGGGATGGGCGCGTACGTGGCTGGTGTGTTCCACCTCGTGACGCACGCGTTCTTCAAAGCGTTGTTGTTCCTTTCGGCGGGTTCGGTGATCCTCGGCATGGAGCGCGGACATCATCATGCGGAACATGCGCATCATGATAACCATGGCAAGGGGAAAAAGAAAATTGGAAAGTCGAAAGTGGAAAGTGGGCACGGTGACTCTCGCGCTGAGCGGAGCCGTAGCGATAGCGAAGGCGCAGACGAAGCGCATGGTGTCGAAACATTCGACCCCGGCGACATGCGCAATATGGGTGGGCTTCGCAAGACCATGCCCGTCACCTTCTGGGTATATATGGCTGGCATGGTGGCTTTGTCTGGCATCCCTCCGTTTGCGGGCTTTTGGTCGAAGGATGAAATTTTGCTCGATGCAAGCATGCACAATCAGGTCGCGTATTGGTTGTTGACCCTCGCCGCGTTCTTCACTGCCTTCTACATGGGACGTCAAATTTGGATGGTCTTCTTCGGCGAGCCGCGTCACGAAGCGGCGGCGCACGCGGAAGAAAGCCCAAAAGTGATGACCGTCCCGTTGATGATTTTGGCGGCGCTTTCGGTGCTAGGCGGCGCGCTCAACCTTCCGTTTGAAGGTTTCCACAATCTCGGTCATTGGCTCGAACACACGCTCGGCGAAGTGGAATCGCTCCCGTTGAATTTGCAAGTGGCGGGCGTTTCGACTGTTCTGGCTTTGCTCGCTATTTTGATCTCATGGCTGATCTATGCGAGAAAACCATTCGCAAAAGGTCAGACCGATCCGCTCGCGTCGCTTGGTCTCTTATTCAAAGGGATGAACAACAAATGGTGGGTGGATGAACTCTATCACCTCTTGTTCATCAACCCGTATATCAAGCTTTCCTATTTTGTCGCCGAAGTCATTGACTGGCGCTTCTGGCATGACTGGTTCCACGAGAAGGTCATCATGGGCGCGTATAACTGGATCAGTTTCATCGGCTTGAACAAATACGCCGATCAGCAAGGCATTGACGCTTTCGCGAACGGCTTGGGGACGTGGACCCAGTCCCTAGCGGCGACCCTCCGTAAGGTCCAGAACGGATTCGTGCGCTCGTACGCGCTGTCCATTTTATTGGGCGTTGTGCTTATTCTTGGATATTTGATCATGAAATAGTCAAAGGTCAAAAGTCGAAAGTCGCGTTGTTTGACCTTCGACTTTCAACCTGCGACTTTTGACCTAAAGGATTGAACATGGAATTTATTTTGCAACCGCTAACCCTTCTCACATTCTTCCCGCTGGTTGGAGTTTTGATTCTGCTTTTTATCCCCAGCGGAAACAAGAACGCGATGCGCTGGACGGCGCTGGTCGTCTCGATCGTGACGTTCGTCATCTCGTTGTGGGTGTTGGGACGCTTCAACGCCTCGAACACCGACTTGCAACTGGTCGCCCGGTACGACTGGATCACGGTGGCGGGTTGGAACATCCAATACTTCCTCGGCATTGACGGGCTCAGCATCCTGCTCGTTTTACTGACCACGCTTCTCACCCCGATCTCGATCCTCTCCACGTGGACGGCTGTCGAAGAGCGCGTCAAAGAATACATGATCTTCTTCCTCTTGCTCGAGATCGGTATGAACGGCGTGTTCCTCGTGCAAGACCTGTTCCTCTTTTATATCTTCTGGGAATTCACGCTCGTGCCGATGTATTTCATCATCGGCATCTGGGGCGGACCGCGCCGCATCTACGCCGCTCTGAAATTTTTCTTGTACACAATGGCGGGTTCCATTTTGATGCTGCTCGCCATTTTGTGGCTCGGCATTCACGGCAAGACGTTCTCCCTTCCCGACCTGATCGCGCAAGGAGGCATCCCTGCCAATATTCAAATGTGGTTGTTCATCGCTTTCGCCGCCGCGTTTGCCATCAAAGTGCCGATGTGGCCCCTGCACTCGTGGTTGCCCGACGCGCACGTCGAAGCGCCCACCGCTGGCTCGGTCATCTTGGCGGGCGTGCTGTTGAAGCTGGGAACCTACGGCTTCGTGCGCTTCAACATCCCCTTGTTCCCCGAAGCGACTCTCCAAGCCGCCCCGTGGATCGCCCTGCTCGGCGCCATCGGGATCATCTATGGCGCGGCGGTCTCGTACGCCCAGCCCGATATCAAGAAGTTGGTCGCGTATTCGTCCGTGAGTCACTTGGGCTTTGTGATGCTCGGCTTGTTCGCGTTGAACCCCGAAGGCATCGCAGGCGCGATCTTGCAGATGATCAATCACGGTATCAGCACGGGCGCGTTGTTCTTGCTCGTCGGCATGGTCTACGAACAGACTCACACGCGCGAGTTTCGAGTGTACGGCGGCTTGTGGAAGATCATGCCGGTCTTCGGCGCGATCTACCTCATCGTGTCGCTGTCCTCGATGGGCTTGCCCGGTCTCAACGGCTTCGTCGGCGAGTTCACTATTTTGCTCGGCGCATGGGGCGCGGGACAAAACGGAGTCTTCTATTGGGGCAACGTCTGGTTTGCGGCGATCTCCGCGCTTGGCGTCATCATGGCGGCGATCTATATTTTGTACATGTTCCAAAAAATGTTCATGGGTCCGCAAGGCGAAGTTGTCGAAGAGACAAAGAAGCATGGGCACGCCATCCGCGACCTCAACTGGCGCGAGATCGTCACCGTTGTTCCGCTGTTGATCCTCATCTTCTGGATCGGCTTATACCCCGCGCCGTTCTTCAACCTCATCGCGCCCGCCGTCAATCATCTCGTTGGGACGTTGCCGCTACCGTAACATCCATACATCGGTGGTCGAGTGCGCCGAAGGCGCGTATCGAGACCACCAGTAACAAGTAAAAATTTGATAACAAATGTGTGGTCTCGACTGCGTGCGTCTCGACCACCGTTTGAAACAGAAAGAAAAAATTCGTGCCAATCCGTGACATCGTACCCTTTGGGTAAATCTGTGGCTAAAACATGAATCAATCCGACCTCACCACCATCCTCCCCGTCACCATCCTCACCGTATGGGCGTGCGCGCTATTGCTCCTCGACCTCTTCATCCCGAAGACTCGCAAAGGCATCACCGCTCTGCTCTCCGCGCTGGGTCTTGCCGTCACACTTGGCTACACCATCGCGCAGATCGGCAACGAAGTGACAGGCTTCAACGGCATGGTCACGCTCGACGGCTTCTCGATCTTTGTCAACGCGTTGCTCCTCGTCAGCGGCTTGCTCGGCGTCGCGCTCGCCTACGGCTACGTCAAACGCATGGGCATCGAGCGCGGCGAATATTACACACTGCTCCTCTTCAGCGTCGTCGGCATGATGCTCATGGCGCAAGCCACCGACCTCATCATCGTCTTCCTCGCGCTCGAACTGCTATCGATCCCGCTCTACGTCCTCGCCGCATTCACGCGCGATAAAACCGAATCGGAAGAAGCGGGACTCAAATACTTTTTGCTCGGCGCGTTCTCTTCTGGATTCCTCGTCTACGGGATTGCTCTCATCTTTGGCGCGACTCACACCACCAACATTTTCGCCATCGTGACCGCCGCTTCCTCTTCGACGGGCAGTCTGCTTCTAACCATCGGCGCCGCCCTCCTCCTCATCGGATTCGGCTTCAAGGTTGCCGCCGTCCCCTTCCACATGTGGACCCCCGACGTGTATCAAGGCGCGCCCACCGCAGTGACCGCGTTCATGTCCTCTGGCGCGAAGATCGCGGGCTTTGCCGCATTGTTGCGCGTGTTCGCCACCGCCTTCCCCTCCATCGCCGCCGATATGACCGACGTGTTCTGGGTCATCTCCGCCGCGACGATGATCGTCGGCAACGTGGTTGCCATCGCGCAGACCGACATCAAACGTCTGCTCGCCTACTCCAGCATCGCACACGCGGGATACATCCTCATGGCGTTCGTCCCGTATGGCAATGATAAAGTAGTAGCGACTTCAGTCGCTGCTGGCTTGTTCTATCTCGTCGCGTATGTGTTCACCAACTTCGGCGCGTGGGGCGTGGTCATTGCCTTGGAGAAAAAAGAAGGCAAAGGCTTGGCATTGGACGATTACGCGGGTCTCGCAAAGAAACATCCCGCCCTCGCCGCCGCCATGGCGATCTTCATGCTCTCGCTGATCGGTCTGCCTCCCACTATCGGACTCATCGGCAAACTGTACCTCTTCCGCGCCGTGATAGATGCGGGCTTCGTCTGGCTCGCCATCATCGGCGTGCTTACCTCCCTCGTCTCGGCATTCTACTATCTGCGCGTGGTCGTCATCATGTACATGAAAGACGGCGAACCCGCTACCGAACGCGAACCCTTCCTCGACATGACCACTCTAGTCACCGCGTTAGTGACAGTTGTAGTAAGTTTCGTTCCGCAATTTCTGTTTGCATGGGCGAGTGATGCGGTGTTGAAGTTGTTCTAGTCAACGAGACCTCCGAGTTCTCAAAGAACTCAGGTCTTTTACATGGAATCAAAAACGGGACTGTGGCTGAATACAGTCCCGTTTTATTTTTCCAAACGGTCATACACAGGCGGTGGGACTTTCGCCACTTTCGACATTGCCTTTTGAAATTTCGTCATGTTTGCGCGTTTAGCGCGCTTTTCGAGATATTCTTCCGCGACAAACTTTCCGTATTTCTCGGAGAGATGTTTTCTGTAATCAGCAGCCGAAACATTCTTTGACAGAATGCCTCTGAGCCTTTGCAGGATGTTTTTCATAGGTCGGAAGAATAGTCTGAATTGACAGGGCTGTCAAGCAGGTAAAAAATCATGATTGATGTTACACCGTTCCGCAGGCTTGTCCTGAATTCAACGAAGGGTTTTCTCACAAAACATGACACTTCCAGCCAAACCTGCGGGACGTTCTGCGTAAGGTGAGATCATGAATCAAAAACGGGACTGTGATCAAACACAGTCCCGTTTCAGTTTAAGCCTCTTGCTTACTCAACTTGTCACTAGCAATACGATTCAAGCTAACGCCCGATTCCGCCGCTTCCAGCACAAGCCGCCGATGCAAATCAGGCGGGACGCGCACCATGAACTTGCCGCTGTATTTTCTAACGGCTATTGGCTCGGGCGCGAGTTCTCCGGTCTTTTTTAGATCAGCAACGACTTGGGCAACCGTTTGGCGAACACCTTTCAAGGCTTCTTCGGGTGTAGGTTCCAACCAACTCAGGCTTGGAAATTCCGCGCAAAGCCCAACGTATTCCTCGTCTTCCTCAGACCAGGTCACGCGGTAGGTATAGCGGTCATTTTTTAGTTTTTGAGCAAGTTTTTTCATGGTTTGCAAGAATAGTCCGAGTTGATAGCGCTGTCAAGCGGAGGCAAATTCGCCCATATCATGTCACTCTGAGGAAGCGATAGCAACCGAAGAGTCTCGGACTGCGACGACAGAGGTATTTTGTTCGCGCAAAACGACCCCGCTCCCCCAAGGGGGAGAAGCCCAGTCCACATCGAACAAATTTTATCTTTGGACAATAAACTTAACCATCAACCGATCAGCCCCCTTCCCCTTTGGGAAGCGCCGCGTTGAGCCTGCCGAAGCGGGCGGGGGGATAGGTCAAACCGACACACCGATCAATCACCATTATCTGGGTGAGGTCAGTCCCTCTACTCACTGTCCAGTTTTGATGAACAATAAGGATTATTAGGTTTTCTTAGACGTTATTCTTCAACTTCAGCGGTCTTGCGTTTTCGCTTTTTTGCCTTCAAGTAGTTGTAATTGTTGAGTAGTTTCGTGACCGTTATTACCGTTCCTTCTTTCGGTCATTCCAGTAGTTCGAGCTGCGGCAGTAACTTCACCCCAACTTACAAAATATTTATCATAATATTCAATTGGAAATTTTCCAAATTTAACAAGTTCATCTCGCGATGGAATATGACCAATTTCACCAGCTACCCGTTTTACCTCCAGCTGTAGGGTTTTTTTGGGAACTCTATAAACTTGTTTTTCTAATCGTGGAACAGGGCTGTTTTTGCTAGTTAGAACTCTTTCCATTTTTCGGAACGGATCTAATCCATCACGAATTTCTTGATGTCTTTCTTTTGATAATCGCCAATATTTATCTGATGCTTCGATGCCAATATACCTTCTTCCAAGTTGATGGGCTGTTAAAGTTGTTGTGCCTGAACCATTGAAACAGTCTAATACAATTTCATTAGGTTTTGTGAAAATTGAAATAACTCTGTACATCAAATGTGGTGGCAATTGTGTTGGATGATCAACCCGTCTACTATTATGCTTGAGGCGATGGATATCGCTCCATATATCAGTTAGTGTTGTTTTGTCATTAATTTTGGCTGCTATTCGAGTATCAACGCAGTTTTCACGAAGGCAAAAATCGCTAGCCAAGGGCTCAAACGCATTAAAGGTTTTAGGTGTGCTCGGCAATCGAATATGTGTGGACTCTCCTGTGTAGCATGGTAATTCCCTAGATTCGCCTTTGGTAAAACAGAGAATAGAATAATGTGCAGGCATTATCAGGCGAACTGGAAAAGCCAAAGCATCCCAAACGAGCCAATTTTGATATTTCAGGACAGTTTGCATGTATAGGAAATGTCTTATTGACCAAAGGGGAATATTCAATAGGGCTAGAGTTCGTCCTGGCTTTAGAACACGAGACAATTCATAAATCCAAGAGTCGCACCACTTGAAATACTCCTGAATGTCTAAGTCATCTGAGTAGCCAGAGTATTTCTTTTTTAGATTGTAAGGTGGGTCAACAAATGCGAAATCAATAGAGTTATCTGGAATCTGACTTAATCTCTTAAGGCAGTCATCATTTAAGACCTTGTTAGTCAATTCCTGCGGTAATGGATTATCGTGAAACTCAAAATGGAAGATTGGCTTAACTTGGCGACTTAGCCCTAGCGGTTTGGCGTCAATTACAGTTAATGTTTTGTAAGGCTCCAAGCCAAATAAGTCTGAAAATCGCTTAAACATTGGGCTTAAGTCGCCATTAAGCTCACAATCAATATCTCGCCAAACATCAGAAATAAGAGTTCCTGCTTCGTGATAAGTATGTTTCTTGCCACCGTAATCTTTTGTTGTTTTATCACAAACTGGGCAATAAGTGTATTCAAGTCGTGTTTTGATGTGCCGTAGAGAAGCCTTGTAACGAGTATAAACTAATGCTCCAAAATGCTGGCTTGGTAGCCTTCGTTTTTTACCATCATCAATTGCAGTTTCTCGTTTTATTGCTATCCAATGTTGATACATTATATTGTTTGGTAACTGAGATTGAACTTGGACAAGGTCAATAACTTCACCCACTACAACCAAAGTCGCTGTGTCTCCAAGATTCTTAGATGCCTTGGCTATTAACTCTCCAACCCCTTGTAATGGCTGGTCAAATTGACTAACGCTTTGGCAGGCTGGCAGAACGACAAAGCAAACATCACTTAAACCTTTGAAAGCCGAGATGAATTTATCTTGACTAGTCGCAAGGAAATGTATGATTTCTAAAGGCTTGCTATTTTCGGCGAAATGGGGCATTTCAGAATTGCTCTCTCAAAAATTCACACAATACTTCAAGTTCGCTTCGTGAAAATGCAACTGTGCAATGACTGTAAGAACATATAGTTCGCAGGGCAGTTTCTCGTTGAAAATTGCCTGCTCCATCTAAAACATAAGCAATTTTATGCCCTGCCTTCTTTGCTTGCTCATAGCGGGCTTGTGCTTGCCCTGCCTTGCGCTCAATTACACTATTTGTCGTTACTTGGAAACCTACTTCTATAGCGACATATTTTCTACCATCAGTAACAACAATATCGAACGATGTCATCCTTCCTGTTGCGCTATCAGTGTGAGTAACATTTGGCAATCTGCCTCCAGGCTGGACCTCGATATTTTCTAAACCTAAATGTTCAGAAATAAATTCAGCTACAAATCTTTGGGCAATTTGTCCAAGATTGTTGGAAGTTGCGCCTCCAGTAATACGACTTACCCAAATATATCGTTGTCTTATAAATGTAGCTAATTCTTTTCTCCTACCCAAGTACTCGCCAACTTCACATTTTGCTAAAGCGGAAGCCACTTCTTGATTTTCGTCGCTGTATGCGCTTCCAAATAGTAATAAAGCAATAGCGTCTTTCTGTAAGTCATCAAGGGGATGGTTATTGAATAATTCCTTGCCGTCAATTCTTAGTGTCTTGTTGTTGAAGTTTCGGTTCGGTACCGCAACAAACGTATAAGTTCTTTGTTCTCCAAGCCATAAATAATGTAATTCGCTCGATGGGAAAAGAGTTTCAAATTCAGCACTGACCCTTTGAAGCATTTCGCCACCAAAATCTGCAAGTATGACAAGATGCTTCAAGAATATATTTGCAGGCAAGGTTGCTGATTCAATAACTGTAAATAATTTTTCGAGACTTGGAGTTTTAATGCTAATGATGTTGATGAACTCGTCTTGAGTTTCTAACAAAAGTGGAATAATGCTTAACCTTGATTCGATTTCTGAAAGTTCAGGAGGCCAGAATTTTGACGCGACTGCCTCAAGTTGTTCAAATGTTTTTGCATAGTTTGTGGGCATAGAAGATATTCTCAAGTGGGAATAGTTTTCTACTCAAGTTTAGCACAAGTATTCGGTTTACGAAAAAAGAAATTGAGATGAGAGAAGCAATGACAAAACTCAATGTAAGAAACTGCTTTTTGAAACCGAACCTGCCTCCTCATGGGTCCAGTTTGTTTTCCATCTACTTCCAAATATTCCCATACCCAAACTCCCCTTCGATCAACTTCCCCTCCGCGAAGCGACTGAATCGGAAGGGCGTGATATCCACCGTCTTCGGCGCGCCATCGAGGATCAACTCAACCAAACTCGCGCCCGCCGCAGGTGACGTTTTGAATCCCGTGCCGCTCAACCCGCAGGCGAGATAAAAACCGTCAAGGTCCGTGCCGCTGTAGATCGCGCGCTGATCGGGCGTGATGCCGTCGCGCCCAACGTGGATCGAATGTAAGCCGCTCTGCTCGATCTTGGGAATGCGCTGAACCATGATGTCTATCAATTTTTCGACGAAGGTGGGCGTCGGCGTTTGGTCTTCCTCGTCGGGCGGATCGTTGCGCATGGATTCATCCACACCCGCGGCGAGGATGAGCGCGCTGCCCTCGGGGCGGAAGTAACACTCGAGTGCGAGATCAATTGCCGCAGGGATTCGTCCCAGCGACGGCGGACGATGCAGGAACGCGACATCGTGCGTCCACGTTTCGATCGGGACTTGGAGATCTGCCAGCCCCGCGACATGCTTTGCCCATGCCCCAGCCGCGTTGACGATGATCGGCGCGTCGAAGTCGCCTTGATTCGTGCTAACGCCGATCACTTTACCTCCCATTGTACGGATGGCAGTCACTTCGCAATTTTGAATCAGCGTCGCGCCGAGTCGCTTGGCGGCTTCGATGAACGAATTTGTGGTGAGCGTCGCGTCCGCGTAGCCCGAGTCGGGTTCGTAGGCGGCGTAATCAAAATGATCGGTGGCGAGATCGGGGAAGAGTTCCTTCACTTCTTTCGCGGTGATGACCGATGTGTTGATCCCGATTTTCTGCTGGTTGGCGACGTTGCCGCGCAGTTGAGCCTCCTCCTCGCGCGAATTGATCTGGATGAAGCCTGTTTGCTGAAAGCCGCATTCGCCGCCGACGCGTTCTTTCCAATTGTTGAAATAGATTTGATAACTTTGGAATGTCAATTTAGATTCAGCGGCGAGGTCGTAGTGCATACGGACGAGTCCGCTGGAGTGACCTGTCGCGCCCGAAGCGGTCACTTTGCGTTCGAGGATGGCGGGCTTGAGTCCGCGCTCGGCGAGGTGAAAGGCGATGCTGGCGCCCATCACGCCCGCGCCGATGACGATGGCGTTGGTTGTTTGAGTCATGGAGGATTCCTTTTTTGCCACGGATTACCCGGATTGACACTGATTATTCTTCTTTATTTCCGTGAAAATCAGTGAAACTTGTACTGAGCGTGTCGAAGTATCCGTGGCTGAGATTTTGATTGTCGAAATTGTAGCAGGATTCCGCCCGCTGGTAGGAAGAAAAAATTATGATACGATTCCCCGCATGAATATCTCTCAGATCACCGACAACCTGTTTGTCGGCAACATGCCATTCCAACGCGACTATGATCGACTGCGCGACCTCGGCGTTCGACTCATCATCAACATGCGCTTCACCCTCGGACCCTCGCTCGATGCTCATAGTCAACCGATCGACACTCTCTGGCTCCGTTCGATCGACAGCCCCTTCTTTCCAATTCCCATCCACAATTTGATGCGCGGCGCGCAAACCGCCCTCGAAACGATTCAAGCCGGCGGCAAAGTGTATGCTCACTGCGCCTACGGTCGTCACCGCGGGCCCGCGATGGGCGCGTGCATCCTCATCGCGCAAGGGTACGCGCCCCAAGAAGCGATGCAACTCATCAAAGACCGCCGTCCTGTAGCCGACCCCTTTGCCTGGTACATCCGCCCGCGTATTCTAAAATTCGCAAAAGAATGGAATCACCCCTAACCCCTCAACCAATTCTCTAATTCTCCTCAGCCTCCAATCTCCAATCTCTACGTTCTACTTTCCACTCTCTACTCTCTCTTCTCCAACTCCGCCCCTCGACTCGCCACCCCTAGACGAAATATCCGCGCCTCGACTCCCGCCGCCTCGTACGCGCGCTTCATCGCCTCGCCTATAGCATCCCCTTGTGGGACGCCTGCCTCACCCGTGGAAAACGCGATCACACTTGGACCCGCTCCCGACAGCGCGACCGCGCTCGCCCCAGCCTCTTTCGCCGCCTCCATCGCGGACGCCGCGCCAGGGATCAACTTCAACCGATACGGCTGATGCAATTTATCGGTCATCACGTTGCCGAGCAAATCCAAATCTCCATTTCTAAACGCCTCAACGATCAATGCCGTGCGGCTGATATTGTGAATCGCATTCCTCATCGAAACTTTCTTCGGCAATGCCGCGCGCGCTTGTTTGGTGGGGAGGTAGAAATTTGGCAATACGATTGTGACATGCACATTCATCCCAACGGAAATTTGCCGCGCAATAACTTTTCCATCCTCCACCGTGGACACGACCAAGCCTCCCATCATCGCAGGCGCGACGTTATCAGGATGCCCCTCCATTTCACACGCGAGATTCAAAATCTCCTCCCGCGAGAACGGATTCTCCAGCAACGCGTTCCCCGCCAACAACCCCGTCAATATCGCCGCGGACGACGACCCCATCCCCGACGACAACGGGATTCGATTCACGCACTCCGCATGAAACGGCGGCAGCGACTTCCCCACGCGTTCCGCCACCCTCTGCGCCGCGCGGACGAGGAGATTATTTTTTCCCGAAGCGAGTCTCCCCGCGCCCTCGCCTGTCACTTGCACCGAAAATTCTTTCTCCGATGTAATCGTCGTCTCATTCCACAAATCCAATGCCAGACCGAGGGTATCGAACCCTGGTCCCAAGTTGGCAGATGTAGCGGGAACTTTGATGGTGAATTTCATAAACTCTTTTACCACGAAGGACACAAAGTGCACAAAGGAAGATCAAAAGCAAACCAAAAGCAAATCTACGGAAAGGCTTTTCGACCGTCATTCGTTTAAACTTAGTGACCTTCGTGCCCTTTGTGTTTAAAAGGTTTTTCCCAAAATAACCTCTTCCAACGCCTCCAACCTCGGCGGTACGACCAACGGCTTCTGCATATCCCTCGTGATGATCTCGGAATCTTTCAACCCATGCCCCGTGCAAACTGCAACCACCCTCAGTCCCTCCACCTTCAACTTTCCACTTTCTATCTCCGCCGCCAACCCCGCCAACCCCGTCGCCGACGCAGGCTCGACCCAAATCCCCTCAAGTTTTGCCAGCAACTTTTGCATCTCCAAAATTTGCTCGTCGCTCACCGCGATGATTCGCCCCTGCGACTCTTCCGCCGCTTGCAGTGCTTGTTCTCCGCGCGCGGGCTTGCCGATGCGGATCGCCGTCGCGACCGTTTCAGGGTTTTCAACAGCATGTCCCAACACCAACGGAGCCGCGCCCGCCGCTTGAACACCCAACAACTTCGGCAGGGATAGGATTGCGGACTTCAGTCCGCTATTTTGTGGAGACCTCAATTCGCTATCTTGTGACTTCAGCCCGCAATACTGCTTGAACCCCGCCCAATACGATGTGATGTTTCCCGCATTCCCAACAGGCAAACACAACCAATCGGGCGCGGAGCCCAACTCGTCAACAATCTCGAACGCCGCAGTCTTTTGTCCCTCGATGCGATACGGATTGATCGAATTCACCAAACAGATTGGATGCTTGTTCGTGATCTCAACCACCATCGTCAACGCGTCGTCGAACGAGCCATCAATTTGAATCACTTGCGCGCCATAAGCAATTGCGCCCGCGAGTTTCCCCGCCGCCACCTTGCCCTGCGGAATCAACACGATGGATTTCATCCCAGCCCGCGCCGCGTACGCCGCCGCAGATGCGGCAGTGTTGCCTGTCGACGCGCAGATCACCGTCGTTGCGCCGCGCCCCAGCGCTTCGCTCACCGCCGCCGTCATGCCGCGATCTTTGAACGAGCCCGTCGGGTTGAGTCCCTCGTATTTGATGAACAATTCAAACCGCCGTTCTGAGCTTGTCGAAGGCCCGCCGCCGAGGTGCCGCGACAAATTGTCAGCCTTGATTAAAGGCGTCCGCCCCTCGAGCAGGCTGACAGTCCGAGTGTGAGGCGGGAGGTCGAGCAGATGTCCGTACTTGTGGATGAGTCCTTGGTAAGTCATGCCGAAAGTTTAACATAACTTTTGTATACTCTGACACAATGAAATGGATACTGCGGATTTCGTACTGCGTATTGTTGACGGCATGTGCGACCGCCACGCCTCTTTCTACGCCTCAAATTGATTCACCCACCTCAACCTTTCTCGCCCCTCCAGCGGCTCAAATTGCAACGCGCCCATCTCCAACCACAACACCACAATTACAAATTACTACTCCCCAATTACCAACTGAAAGTCTCCAGTCTCCAGTCTCTAATTCTTCCACCTCCACACCTCAATTCTCCAATTCTCCAATTCTCAATTGGAAAGATATGCCCATCATCCCAACTAACATTGATCCAAGTTTGCGAAAGGTTTATGAACGCGGTCTGTCCCTCGGCAACGACCCTCACGCGTTTTCCTTGTTCGGCGATTGCCAGGCGCGACCTGCTGAATTTTTCGGCGTCTTTGAAACGGACGAATCGTTGTATCAAAGTTTATCCCCCGACTTGCAAGAGACCGTAGACAATTTTCGCGGCTCGTTCAATCGTGAAAGCCCGACCGTGCAAGACGGCACAACCCCAGGCGCGTTGTTATGGATTCAATGGCATCAGGGAAAATTCGATTGCACGTTTGCCGAAACGCCCGTCGAATGCGAACTGCGGATTCACCGCCCGTCGTTCGTCATCATTCAGATCGGTACACATTTCGAATCGCGCAACACGGACTATTTGCGAAGAATTATCGAGCAGTTGCTTGACGAAGGTGTTATCCCCATTCTCGCCACAAAAGCCGACAACCGCGAAAAAGACGAACGCGTCAACCGCGACATGGCTCTGCTCGCCTCTGAATATGATCTGCCGTTATGGAATTTTTGGGCGGCAGTTTCAGACCTCCCCAATCGCGGACTCTACACGCGCGATGACCGCCCCCTGCAAGGCGACATCTACCTCACCGATGAAGCAAGAGGAATCCATCGCATGACCGCCCTCGAAACCTTGAATGTGGTTTGGAGAAGCGTGGCAGGTAAGTGAATCGTTAGCCCCAGCCTGGTATTGGTGATCCGTGTCCGCTCGCCGACACAAGCAGTAACAAACGAGGAACTTGAAATGAACAACCTATCGAACACCCCTTTTGCCACCGTCGCCGAAGCCTACAACCGCAACGCCGACAAATACGACGAATTCATCGAAAACAACCCCAACCTCCAACGGATGCGGCGCAAGGTTTACGCCCACGTCGCCTCGCTACTGCCGAAAAGCTCGCATATCCTCGACCTTGCCTGCGGCACAGGCACCGATGCGTTCTGGTTCGCCCAGCATGGCTACACCGTCCACGGCGTGGATATTTCAGACGGCATGTTACAACGCGCCGCTGAAAAAGCAAAACAACTTGGCTTGCAAAACAAAGCCGTCTTCGAACATCTCTCCTACACCGCGCTCGGCAAACTCGGCAAAACCCAATTCGATTGCGCATTCTCCAACTTCGGCGGCTTGAACTGTGTCGCCGACTTAAAACTTGTCGCCGATGAAGTCCGCCCGGCGCTCAAACCCAACGCCAAAATTATTTGGGCGCTCATGCCGCCCTTCTGCCTGTGGGAATCAGCCATGCTCCTGCGCGGACGATTCAAACTCGCCACGCGCCGCTTTCGCGGGAAGTCCACCGTGCACAAAGAAGGACTCCATTACCCTGTTTACTATTACACGCCCAAACAAGTTGCCCAAGCCTGGGGGGCTGGCTTCCAAATCGAATCGATCCGCGCGTTGTCGGTCGCCACGCCGCCCGCCACCAACAAAGACTTCGCCATCAAACGCCCGCGTATGTTCGACCTCCTCGGCAAACTAGACGACCTGGTCGAATCGAAATTCCCATTCAAATACTGGGGCGACTTCACCATCGTAACTCTTCGGCAAAGATAAAAGCTTGCGCCACGCAGGGCGTAAAGGATCAGAAGGTTTAATACCTACAAAACTTTCGCTTTTACTGTTCTAAGACGGTCTGTGACCGTCGCTTCGCGGATACATACGGCGGTCACAGCCCGCCTGTGAGCGAAAACCCTAACCTATAAACTTGGCGCGCTTCGTGTCTTTTGCTTTGAAATGATATCTCGCCTTCAACGCAACGCCCTCTACCTCCTCCTCGCCCGCATCGCGGCGCAAGCGCTTTCCATCCTGTTCATTGCCCTGCTTGCCCGCCGCCTCGGCGTCGTCCACTTTGGGCAATTCACCTTCATCGCCGCGATCATTTTGCTCGGCAATACCTTCACCAACTTCGGCACCGACACCACCCTCATTCGAGAACTCAACCGCGCGCCCACGCCGCAACTTATCGCGCAAGCGTTCGCGCTACAACTCACACTCTCCGCCTTGTGGGTCATCGCCACATTCATCCTCAAACCCACATCGCCGCTTCTTCTCTATTCTCTTGCTCTTTTCCCACTCGCCCTTTTTTCCATTGCCACCGCCGCCCTCCGCGCGCGCGAACGCATGGATCTGGTCCTTGCCCTCAGCCTCATCCATGGCATTCTTCAACTCCTCGCCGCGTTTTTTTCTTCGGATATCTCCACCCTCATCCTCTCTCTCCTCATCGGACATTTCCTCACCGCCGCCTTTTCCTACCTCCTCTGCCACGCCTCGCTTCCCGACTTCAACCTGGTTCCCTTCCCAAACATTTTTCCCCTCCTCAAACTGACTCTCCCCTTCGCCGCGTTAACGATGCTCCTCGTCCTCTCGCAACGCCTCGGCGTGCTCACCACCTCCATCCTCCTCGGCGACTCAGCCACTGGCATCTTCTCCGCCGCCGCCCGCATCGTAGACGGACTCAAACTTGGGCATTACGCCATCCTTGGCGCGTTGCTCCCCGTTATCTCGCGCCGCGCGCCTGAAGCGGCGCGCTCCTTTCGGATAGGATTTATCCTCCTCATGTTCGTCAGCCTCCTCATGGCGATCATGCTCAGCCTGTTCCCTAAACACATCATCGTCATCCTCTATAGCGACGGCTTCCTCCCCGCTGTCAATCTACTCGCCCTATTCGGCTGGAGCTTGATTCCCTACACAGTTTCCTCGTTCCTCTCCTACCACCTCATTGCTCAGAGACGCGAAACCGTTCTCGTCAAAGCGACAGCTATTTCACTAGCAATATCCATCGCGTTATATCTCTGGCTCATTCCCATGTTGCAAGTTCAAGGCGTCGTCTACGCCGCGCTGATCGGTGAGATAATTCAAGCGGTCATCTTCATCCTCGCAAGCCATCCTGCGACCTTTGACCTGCGACCATAAACGATTGTCTATCGTCGATTGTCCATCGTCCCTAGTCATTACTGCCAAACCATGCCCTCCACATCCCAACCCATCCTCACCCCCGCCACTCTTCTCGCTTATCGTCGCGCCAACGGGCAACTCCCCGAGTTTCCGCCTCCGCGCGCGGTCATCTTTGCCCCGCAACAAAGCCTTGCCAATTATGTCCTGCGAAGGTATTCGGTGAAGCAGGTCAAAGGTTTCCTTGGCGATTTCTATCTCCTCAAACGCGCGAACGGACGCATTGCCCTCTCCACAAACTTCGGCATCGGCTCCCCGGTCATCGGCGGGTTGACCGATGAGTTTGCCGCGCTCGGCGTTCAGCAATTCATATTGATTGGTATGGCTGGCGGATTACAACCCGGGCTTTCCACTGGCAGTCTCGTGATTGCGACGAGCGCGCTTCGCGGCGAGGGCGTCTCGCAACACTATCTTCCGCCGCAGCGGACTGTTGATTCTTCACAGGCGATGGCGCAACGCATCAGTCAAATTCTCGCAAAACAAAATCGATCTCATCAGCTCGGCGTCACGTGGACGACCGACGCTCCCTTTCGTGAATTGCGCAAGGATGTGCTTGAACACCAACAACAGGGAATCCTTACCGTGGAGATGGAAGCGGCGTCGATGCTGGCGGTGGCTAGGGCGAATGAACGCGCAGGCTTGGCGGTGTTCGCTATTGCCGACCAGTTGTATGGAGGCGAGTGGCGCATGGCGTCTGATCTGCGTCCCGCGCAACAAGGGTTATCCATCCTGTTCGATGCGGCGGTGGAAATGTTGACATGAGAAAAAGGTAAATCTTTTCGGGCTGAGGGCGTCTGGGCATATAATCCACAAGACCATGACCGAAGCAAATACTTCACGGTTGGCGAGGTTGCGAAGTCGGGCGCGGGCGGTGTTGCCGTTCGCTTCGGGGGTGTGCGCCGCGTTGTTGGCGATCGGTCTGTTTTATGTTCTTTTCCCATCCAATCAAATTACTCAAACTGAGGTGAACCAGTCGATCGCCGACGCGCTTGCCTCTGCCACGCCGCGCGCCGCATTTTCAGCGGATGTGTATCAGATCATCCTGCCTTCGTTGGTGGCGATAGAGTCGCAGGGACCGAACGCCAACGATAACGAAGATGATTCACTCGGGAGTGGGGTGATCTTTAACGACAGCGGGCAAATTCTCACCAGCCTGCATGTGGTCGAAGGCGCCGCCGAGATTCACATCCTGTTTATGGATGGCAGTGAGTCTGTGGCTGTGGTGGCGGATCAATACCCCGAAATGGATATCGCCGTGTTGCAACCGCAGAGTTTGCCGCCAGTGTGGGCGCCTGCCGTGTTGGGGAATCCCGGCGCAATGCGTATCGGCGATGAGGCGTATGCGGTGGGTCATCCGCTAGGTTTGTTCGCTTCGATGAGTGCCGGCGTGATCTCGGGGTTCGACCGCGAGTTTCACATCCCCGGCAGTAACCGGGAGATCGAAGGGTTGATCCAATTCGACGCGGCGGCTAACCCGGGCAATTCGGGAGGTCCGCTGTTGAATCGCAATGGGCATGTGATCGGTATCGTCACGGGGATCGTCAGCCCGGGAGAGAACGGTTATTTTATTGGGATCGGGTTTGCCGTGCCAATTGGAGCGGCGGCAGGTGGGGGAGGGTCGCCGCCGTATTGAGGTATTGGTAATTGGTAAATAGTAATTGGAGATTAGAGACTGGAGACTGTGGGGAGGTAGAGAATCGGGAGAATTAGAGAATTGTTCGATTCGGTGGTCGAGTAGGGCTGAGCGGACACTGAGCGAAGGCGAAGTGGAAGACGAAGCATTGTAGCCCGTACCGAGACCACAATCACTGGATAGATAGGAGAATTTCATGGCACAAAATTCATCTGAAAACCGAACGCCGATGGAGAAAGTTTTGTACGAGGTGAAGAAGGTCATCGTTGGGCAGGATCATTTGCTCGAACGGATGATCGTGGCGTTGCTGGCGCGCGGACATATTCTCGTTGAGGGTGTGCCGGGGCTGGCGAAGACGATGGCGATCAAGACTCTCGCGGAGGCAATTGGCGGCGAGTTCAAGCGCATCCAATTCACGCCCGATCTTGTCCCTGCCGATCTGGTCGGCACGCGAATCTACAATCAGAAGACGGGCAAATTCGAAACGTCGCTGGGTCCCGTGTTTACGAATCTATTGCTGGCAGATGAGATCAACCGCGCTCCAGCGAAAGTGCAGAGCGCGTTGCTCGAAGTGATGCAAGAGCGGCAAGTGACCATCGGGCGCGAGACGCACACGGTGCCGAATCCGTTTTTGGTGTTGGCGACTCAGAATCCCATTGAGACGGAGGGGACGTACGCGCTCCCCGAAGCGCAAGTGGACCGCTTCATGCTCAAGGTGTTGGTTGGGTACCCGACCTCGACGGAAGAATTCGTCATCGTCGAGCGGATGACTGCCGCATTGCAAGCCGTGCAAAAAGTGTTGACCACCGATCAACTCGTTGCCCTGCAAAAGGAAGTGGACAAAGTGTACGTTGACCCGGCGTTGATGGAATACGCCGTCCGCATGGTGACGGCGACTCGTAAACCATCTGAAGTTGGCTTGAAGGAATTGGAACGCTTCATCATGTTCGGGTCAAGCCCGCGCGCTTCAATCAATTTGATCCTCACCGGTCGCGCGCTCGCCTTCGTGCGCGGACGCAACTATGCCCTGCCTCAAGACGTGTTGGATATGGCGCTCGATGTGATGCGTCATCGCATTGTGTTGTCCTACGAAGCGCTCTCCGAAAATGTGACGGGTGATATTTTGTTGAACAAAATCCTCGACCGTATTCCGATCCCTGTGGTGCCTTTGCATGAACATGTCAACGTCAACAGCAACGCCTGAGCAAGTGTTGCTCCGACTCGATTGGAACGTCATCCGCCGCCTCGACGGGTTGTTGCAGGGCGACTATCGCACGCTGTTCTACGGCTTCGGCGTGGACTTTGCCGACCTGCGCGAATACCAGCCCGGTGACGATATCCGCTACATTGATTGGAACGTCACCGCGCGGATGGATACGCCGTACATTCGGCAATACAACGAAGACCGCGAGATCACCGCGTGGTTCTTGCTTGACCTGAGTCCCTCGGTGGATTTTGGCACGACGCAAACGATGCGCGAAAAACGCACGATGCTCACCGAATTTGTGACCGTCCTTGCAAGACTGCTGACCCGTCACGGGAATCGCGTGGGGGCGATGATGTTCGGGAGCGGAATCCAGCACACGGTCCCGGCGCGAGGCGGGAAAATCCAGGTGCTGCGTCTCATCAACGATATGATGAAACAGCCGCGTCTCTCTCGCGCGCCGTTTACGAGTCTCAAATCCTTTTTCGATAGCGTGTTGAATTCCATCAAACGGCGTTCGCTGGTGTTCGTCATCTCCGATTTCATCAGCGAGCCGGGTTGGGAACGTTCGTTGAGCTTGCTGGGTCAGCGGCATGAGGTGATCGCGGTGCGGCTGTATGATCCGCGCGAGGAGGAGTTGCCCGATGTGGGCATGGTGATGATGGAAGACGCCGAGACGGGCGCGCAGATGTTTGTAGATACGCACGACGCGAAATTTCGCAAACGGTTTTTCGCCGCGGCGCAACAACGCGAGAAAAATTTGAACGAGGCGTTCAGACGCGCGGGCGTGGATGTGTTGTCGCTTTCAACGGAAGACGATCTGGTTCGCTCGATCGTAAAGTTTGCGAAGCAGAGGCAACAGGTTAGGAAAAACTAAAAGTCATGTCACCCTGAGCGATAGCGAAGGGTCTCTCCCGCCCAAACAAGAGACTCTTCGGTCGCAAACCCCGCTCCCTCAGAGTGACATGATTTTTTGAAACTGAGACTGGTCGTCCAATCTCTAGTCTCCAATCTCCGAATTTTATGTCCTTCATCTGGTCATCCCTCCTCTATCTTTTATTACTCGTTCCGTTTTTGGTTTGGGCGTATCAACGAATCCAAAAACAGAAACGCGAAGCCGCCGCGCGCCTGGGGAGTTTCGGCGTGTTGCATGATGCGTCGGGCGGAACATCCAAGCGGCGACAACTCCCCGCGATACTTTTTCTCATTGGCATTACGATCCTCATCCTTTCTTTTGCGCGTCCGCAGGCGAAGATCAGTTTGCCGCGCGTCGAAGGGACGGTCATCCTCACGTTCGATGTGTCGGGTAGCATGTCGGCGGACGACCTCAAACCGACGCGCATGGAAGCCGCAAAAGCCGCCGCGCTCGAATTCGTGGATCAACAACCGACGAGCGTAAAGATCGGCGTAGTCGCGTTCAGCGATGGCGGCATCACCGTGCAAAACCCGACTGGCGAGCGAACTGAAATCATTGACACCATCGAGCGGCTTGTGCCGCGTCGAGGCACATCGGTCGGGAATGGAATTCTCGTTGCGCTCAACACCATCGTGGTGGACGCGGGCGATCCGCCGTTCTTGAGCGCGAATGCCGTCCCCGAAATATCCCAGCCGCAATCGGATACCGCGCCTCAGGCCGACGCGCTTCCTGAAGGCTGGTATCCATACTCGGCGATCGTCCTATTCACCGATGGCGAGAATAACCAGGATCCAGACCCGGTCGCCGCGGCAGACATTGCCGCAAACTTTGGCGTCCGTATTTACACGGTGGGCATCGGCACGCTGGAGGGAGCGACCATTACCGTGGATGGAATCACCGCCCACTCACAATTGAATGAACCGATCCTGCGCGCTCTTTCAGAGACCACCGGCGGAGCGTATTACAACGCGGGCAATGCACAGGATTTACAACGGATCTACCGCGATCTTCAGCCCAAGTTGGCGATCAAACAAGAAGAAATGGAAATCACCTCGATTCTCGCGGGACTGGGGATTCTGTTCTTTCTCCTCGGCGGCGCGTTCTCACTCCTCTGGTTTGGGCGGGTCGCATGAACATGTTGTGGACCTCCGCGTTGTATCTGCTGTTTCTCATCCCGCTCCTCATTCTTGCGTATGTGTGGCTCTTGCGCCGACGCAGGCGCTTCGTCATCCGTTACTCAAGCCTATCGCTGGTGCGGGAAGCGGCGGCGCATCAATCGCAGTGGCGAAGACACGCGCCGTTCATCCTGTTCCTGTTTGCCATTGCCAGTTTGATCCTTGCATTGACCAGACCGACAGCGGATATTGTTGTTCCCTCCAACCGCGCCACGATCATCCTCGCGCTCGATATTTCTCGCAGTATGTGTTCGACGGATATTCCTCCGAACCGCTTGATCGCCGCCCAGGAAGCCGCGACTGAATTTGTTCAGAGCCGAAACGAAGATGCCCAGATCGGCATCGTGGCTTTTGCTGGCTTTGCCGAACTTGTCCAACCGCCCACAAAAGACAGGGATTTGCTCGTCAACGCGATCGCGAATCTTCTTCCCGCGCGCCGCACGGCGATCGGGAGCGCCATCCTCCGCTCCATCGACGCCATTGCTGAAATTGACAGCCGCATCCCCTCGACACTATCGGACTCTGCCCCGCAACCCCTGCCCAAAGGGGAGTTCGCGCCGCATATCATCGTCCTGCTCACCGATGGCTCGAACAACGCGGGACCCACTCCGTTCAATGCCGCAAACCAGGCGGCGGCGCGCGGCATTCGCGTGTACACAATTGGTTTCGGAACAGTCAATAACACATCTCCAATGAACTGCGGCGACGCGTTTTCAGAAATCGATCCATTCGGGGGACCAGGCTTTGGGCTGGGTTTTGGCGGCGGCGGGGGCGGAGGCTTCCGCAGGGAACTGGATGAGGTCACATTGAAGCAGGTCGCCGATATGACGGGCGGCGCCTATTACGCGGCGACCAGCGCGCGCGAACTGCAAGATGTATTCCGCAACCTGCCCACCTATCTTGTCGTCACGCGCGAAACAACCGAGATCAGCGCCTTCTTCAACGCGCTTGGCTTGCTGTTATTCCTACTTGCGGGATTCCTTTCGTTGAGGTGGAATCCGGTCTTGTAATGGCGGGAAAATTCTCGGCTATACTTTCGGCTATGAATGAACAACAAAAATATTTTTGGGCGGGCGTTCGGTCCGAGATTCCCCTATTGGTCGGCGTCTTTCCCTTCGGCATGATCTACGGCGTGCTTGCCATGGATGCCGGGCTGTCCACCGCCGCGGCGCAGATGATGTCTCCGATGGTGTTTGCGGGTTCGGCGCAGTTCATCACCACCCAACTTGTGAGGGATTCCGCGCCGGGCTTCGTCATCGTATTAACGATCGCCGTGGTGAACTTGCGGCACATGCTCTATTCCGCTTCGCTCGCCCCTCATCTTGCTTCTCTTCCCACACGCTGGAAGGCGCTTTTGAGTTACCTGCTCACCGACGAGGCGTACGCTCCGAGCATCTTTCATTATGAAAATGAAGGCGTCCAACCGTTCAGTCATTGGTTTCTGTTCGGCGCGGGGGCGGCGCTGTGGACGATCTGGCAGATCAGCACCGCGTTGGGAATTTTTCTCGGCGCGGCGATCCCCGATTCGTGGTCGCTGGATTTTGCGCTCCCGCTCACGTTCATCGCGATGGTCGTGCCGGTCTTGAAAGATCGCCCGGCAGTGGCGGCGGCGTTATCGGCGGGATGCGCCGCGCTTGTCGCGTACTCGCTTCCGTATAAATTAGGTTTGATCGTCGCCGCGTTGGTCGGCATCGCCGTTGGAACTTATTTGGAGGAGAGAAGGTGACAGTCGCTTTTAAGTGACTGTCACCTTTGTGAGGTAAGCAATGAATATTTGGCTTGTGATGTTACTGGGCGGCCTGATCACGTTTGGGACACGCTTCAGCCTTATCTACGCGTTCGGCAAATTCCACATCCCGGAAGCGTTGCGGAAGGCGTTGCGCTACGTTCCCCCAGCAGTGCTGTCTGCCATTGTGTTTCCGGAGTTATTCATCCGCTCCAATCGTCTTGAGCTTTCGCTGGATAACCATCGCCTGCTGGCAGGGTTGTTTGCGACGATCGTTGCGTGGGCGAGCAGGAATACGCTGATCACCATCCTGGCAGGGATGGTTGCGTTGTTCGTCTTGCAGGTTGTTCTGCGATAGGATTACACGTAGATCGTGTAGATCTGGTTATCCCCGTCGCGTTTGGCAAGGGCAAGCGCTTCGCGCGTGGTACTCATCAACGCTTCGATCTCGGTGGAGGCGGTAATGCGCCCGGAGGAAACGATTCCCACACTCAAGTTGACCTTTAACTCGGTGTCGTCCAGCAAGGTTACTTTGGTGTTGGCAATGCCTTTGAGGATGCGCTCTGATACCTTTTCCGCTTCCGCGCCAACCACGCCCGGCAGGATGAGGATGAAGATATCGCCTTCGTAGCGACCCAGCCCGTCGTAGGGTCTGCTCTTATCGCGAATCCCTTGCGAGATGAGAGATAACACATCGTTCCCGATGCTTTTGCCATGCTGGTCGACGATGGCTTTGAAATTTTCAGCCTGAAAGGCGATCAGGCTGAGCGAAGCCTGGTTGCGGCGGGCGCGTTCCAACTCGCCGCGCGCCAGGTTGATGAAGGCCATCTGGTTCAAGGCGCCGGTCAGGTTGTCGAGCATGGCGGTGTGATCGAGCGTATCCTTCGCCTGCACAAGACGGTCGCCCAGGCTGAGGATGCGTTCGCCGATATTCACACGCGATTTTAATTCCACCGGCACGATCGGCTTGCGCAAATAATCATCCGCGCCGGTGCGCGGGGTGGTCACGTCCGATTCCTGCACTTTTTGCGTGATGAGCAGGATGTAAATGTAATAAGGGGGGCGCGCATCGCGCACGCGGCGGATAAAACCCCGTTCGTCGATGTCGGTGCCGATGCGGTCGGCGATGACAAAGCGGATCTCCTCGCTGTGCAGAAGTTTCCAGGCGGTGTCGCTATTTTCCGCGATCACAACCTCATGACCATTCACCTGTAACACCTGCTGAATGACCGTTCGTTCCATAAGATCGTTGTTGACGACGAGAATCTTCATTCGGCTCCTGATTTCGATTGATTATATCCCACTCCCCTCGTAGAATCCGCTCGTGTTGACAAACATATCCTCCCATAGTAATATTTGCGGCGCTCTCACCCCGCCGAGGTAGCTCAGTGGTAGAGCAGGGGACTCATAAGCCCTTGGTCGGGAGTCCGAATCTCCCCCTCGGCACTACAAAAATAAGTGGGACACTCTTCTTATGTATGGTGGTCTCTAGACAAAGGAGATCACCATGTATGCTTTAAAAACGCAAGACCAAGGGCTTATCACACTTTCCCAGCAGGATTATTTGCCCATTCTGGTTGATTCTTTTCTGATCGACCGCAGATCACAAAGGCTTTCTCCCGAAACCATTGAACTGTATACCAAGAAGCTGCAATACTTTCTAAAGTATTGTGAATGTCAGGCATTGACGCAAGTTTCTCAAATCACACCAGATTTTATCCGTCGGTATCTACTTGAACTCTCCGAGACGCACAATCCCGGCGGTGTACATGCTTGCTTCCGTCCACTGCGGACCATGCTGTATTGGATCGAAGAGGAAGAGATCATGCCTGAGGGTTGGAAGAACCCGATTCGTAAAATCAAAGCGCCGAAACTGCCGACTGATCCCATCGAGCCCATCCAGATCGAGGAAATCCATGAACTTCTGAAAACCTGCCAAAGCAATTACTCCGGAGTCCGCGACAAGGCGATGATGCTGGGATTGCTGGATACTGGCGCTCGCGCGAAAGAATTCCTGAACATCAACCTGGAAGATGTGGACATGGCAACCGGAGCGGTGATGATCCGTCAGAGCAAAGGGCGTAAGCCGCGCATGGTGTTCCTGGGACGAAAGACCATTAGGGCAATTCGTGGGTACCTTCGCTACCGGCATGACAACTTCCCTGCCATGTGGGTCTCCATTCACGGCGAGAGGATGACCTATGCCGCGTTACGCTGTCTGCTACGCCGGTGCGCGGAAAAGGTCGGACTGAAATCCATTCCCACTCCGCACGATTTCCGGCGGGCGTTTGCCTTGGTGATGTTGCGTAACGGCGTGGATATCTTTGCCCTGCAAAAACTGATGGGACATTCCGACCTGCAGATTTTGCGGCGTTATCTGGCACAGACCGATCAGGATATTCACACTGCCCACATGCGAGGTAGTCCGGTGGATAGCAATCTTTAGACAAGTCAAGAAGGAAGTTGTGATCTGTGCTTCGTAGGTAGCAGCCATGCATATTTTCTGGTATAGTAGGCTTGTTTCGTAAAACGGCACTATTTATGGAAAAGTGCCATTTTACGAAAGAGGTTACTATGAAAAATACTTATACTCAATTGCATCTCCCGGAATTGAAATCTACCTTTTCTGAGCATGTTTCCATTGCCAAAAATGAGTTGAGGAGCTTTTATCGGATGCGTACAGATGATTTCAATGAGCAATTTTTTAGGCGAGCTCTGTATGCTCTGGAGAAGGAACAGATCCTCGTTCCGCTGGGATCTGGGATGTATGCGTTTAAAGAACAAGAAGTTAAAAAGAGAAAGTTTCTTTATTCACCTTCTAAGGAGCTTTCTTCGATCCATCAAATCATTCAAAAGACGTTTCCATACCTGGACTACTTATGCTGGGAAACAATGATACTGCATGAGTTCATGACCCATCAACCCGGGCAAAACTTAATTCTTGTCGAAACTGACAAAGATGCGTGCGAGTCAGTTTTTAACCGATTGATGGAAAAACATACAGGCCGGGTTTTTCTGGATCCCAGTCGAAGCCTGATGGAGAATTATATCCTTCCACAAGCAAGTCCAATCATTGTGTTGCCTTTGACTTCAGAGGCGCCTCGCACGACACATAACAATATCCCTTTTCCAAAATTGGAGAAGACCCTTGTGGATATCCTGGTAGACAAAAACATATTCTTTGCCTTCCAAGGCGCGGAATTATCAAATATCTACGAAAACGCTTTTAATACTTATTGGTTGAATCAAAGGACTATGTTTCGATATGCCCGCCGCAGGAAGGCTGGGAAGACATTACAGGAATTTATACAAACTAAAACAGGAATACAACTCGAAATGCAACGGAAAAGCAAACAATGATCTCGAATCAATCCCGGACCAAAGAATGGATCATGCAGACTCGGAAGATTGCGGCCGGCAAGGATCCGATCTTGATCGAAAAGATGATCATGGCCTTGACCCTAGTCGAAAACCTGCGGTTGAGTGGACTAGATTTCATTTTTAAGGGCGGCACATGCCTGACACTATTGCTCGGAAAGCCGAGTCGATTCTCTATTGACATTGACATTGTCCTTCCCAAATCGCAAAACCTCCTTCTGTTTTTTGAATCGGTAATTGATCAGGGTGCTTTCTACCGTTATGAGGAGAATCGTCGCCCCGGCGAGTTACCCAAACAACACTACAAGTTCTTTTTTCACTCCATGATACAGAACAAAGAAAGTCGTGTGTTGCTGGATATCTTGTTTGATGAAAATCCATACCCACAATTACAGAAAGTAAACATAGACATACCCATTCTTTCGGTTGAAGGACAGATAACCGATGTAGTTTGTCCTGTGGTGGAGTGCTTAATAGGAGATAAGTTGACAGCTTTCGCTCCCAATACCACCGGAATTCAATATGGGTTGGGAAAAGACATTGAAATGGCGAAGCAGCTTTTCGATATTGGTGCATTGTTTGATGTTGTTTCTGATGTTGATCTCATATGCAAGACTTTTGAATGGACGGCCACAAAAGAGTTGTCTTATCGTGGAATGCCCGAGCTTACTCCCACAGATGTTCTCCTGGATTCGTTTCAGACAGCCTGTTTGATTGGTACACGTGGAGCAATTGCCGGTGGAGAGTATATCGAATTAGCAAGCGGAATCAAGAAACTGGTTGCTTTTGTTTACTCGGCGAACTTTACGATAGACACTGCTATTGTTTGCGCATCAAAGGTCGTGTATTTGGCTGGACTTATCTCGACACAAAGTACCAGTATTGAGAGATTCCAAAGAAATATTGACATTTCATCATGGGGTATTTCCAAGGCTGAATACGGCAGACTCAATAAACTGAAGAAAACAAGTCCGGAAGCTTTCTTCTACTTTTACCAAGGGATCAAACTGCTGGAACTATCTGAGAATAAGTAATCATTTATGGTGCCTCATAACAAAATAGAAAACAGTATGACCTCAATTATTCACCCGGCGTATTGGGTATAAAAAGATTTCAACAAAGGCAATCGTCCAGCAAGAACGCTTACTCATTTCTATAAAGGAAAACCATGACTACGCTACAAATCCGTCGCAAGGGAACTGCCGCTCTTCCTGCCAGTCTGCGTAAAAAATACAAACTGGAGGAAGGTCAAATATTGACACTCATTGATCTTGGCGAGGATACGATTTTGCTTACGACAAAAGTCTCGCAGGTGGACAAACTGGCTGATCAAATCGCTGAGGGATTTAACCATGAACATATTACTTTTGATGATTTGTTACAGGCACTGGATGAAGTACGCAAAACTTACACTTGAGACCCTCGTATAGAAATTCTGGACTGGGGACTATTCGCATTCATAAATCACGGAGCGTTACTTTAGTTAGAGATGATAAGCCGTAACATAATGGCCGAAAATTTCGGTTGTAAAACCGATTTTCTCGGTCATTACCTTTTCAATAGGATTGAAAAACCTTGGTGCCTCTCTTTGGATCAAAAGGTTTCGAAAAAGCTCTGATCTTCATTACGGACTGTGGTGAAGGTCATGCAAATGAACTCTCTCGATTCTTTGACATGAAGATTTCCCCTATACAAAATGAGTTTGATCAGTATGAAGTTGGTGGTGTTCTTGTAAGTGCCACCCGAGGCGAATGCCCCTGTACACGTTTAATCCAAGCCCCCTTTTCTGAAGGAATTGAAATTCCCGTACGACTGGTCCAATATGCCTCAGCAGATGACATTTTACAACTGTACTTATTTTGTACTTGAAATGAGTATGGTTGTAAAGGTGATTTGCCCTCACAAACCGATTGTATAAAACCTATACAGACGCAATTTGTAGTTGGCTGAATTATGTTTTATGTATACATTATTACGGAATTCGTATCTTTTTATACATGAGGCGCAATGAATTTGCATTCCAAAATCTTTGGCAGGAAAATTCTTGCCTGTTCATTGCCTGAACTAGCCGAGGACAAACCGAATTATCCAAAAACACTTTTAGGAAAAGGGCAATCATTTGCATCGCTGGTTTATCGAAAACCAACAAATACCAGCCTAACTACAATCGTGTTAGTTGGTTTTGCAATGCCGGCCTCCGCTTGTATTTTCCCCTAGTTTCTTCCAAATAGTCCTTCCATTCATCCGTTTTTCTAAGCAGTTTGTAAGCTTGTTTCACGCGTTTGAGCCAAGCCGTGGCAATTGGGTAATTCTTGCTTTTGGCCTCGGACATCAGGCGTTCCGCGTGCTTCAAACTGATCTTGGCAACCCATTCTGGACGATGCTGCATAACCCCATCAGCCACTGTTTCGACAACGGGATACCATACGTCGCGTCCCTCGGCTACTTGGATTGCCTCATCCCACTCTTCTTCCAGCAAATGTACTTCTGCCAAAACCTGCTTGTCATACGACTTGCGAAGTTTTGCCATCGCCTCCGGGCGCAAACTTCTCCAGCCTGAACCAGCCAATCGCTTGATCGTCTTATAAGTTTCCAGCGATGGATGCTCAACAAATGCAGCCAACCAGGCTGTCAGCGCTTGTTTTGTCCGTCCTTGCGCCTCTTCCACAGGTCCCAGCCATTCCCCTAGCCCTGCTTTTGATCCTTTCAGTTTTATGCCGTGTTCACCGACTTCAATAGCCTCAGCCACGAGGCGCAACTCTCGCAAGCGGCGGGCTACCTCCAGAGTCTCTTCGGCAGTGGTCAGATGCTTTTTGGCGTATTTCACCGCATCTACTGCTTGCTTGAGATCGCACAGTTTGAGGGCATAACGCAGATGACGTTCTTCTTTCTTGCACAGGGCAAGATATTCTTCGGTGCGTCCCTGCCGATCCAGCACGTTCAATTTGGCTTCAGTGAGATCATCGATGCCCGACATAATAGGAAGACCCCATTTACTGAACTCATCGTCGTCTTCCTCGTCCCAATCCTTGTCTTCATCCCAATCATCCGGTTCTTCGTCCTCATCAAATTTTGAGGCTATTCTTCGAACAGGTTCCATCTTTTTAGGGACATCTCCCCATCCATACTTCGCGGCTTGAACGGCAGTATCCAAGTTGCCTTCCATCCCATAATCGCCGGCGTAATCGATCAACTTCTCCAGCCTGCGGACCAGCCTGTCGCGTTCGACTTGGCTGAGTTCCATGCTCAAAATGGCTTCAGCCAACGACGGGCCCAGATCGCCCACAAAACCGCCCAATTCGCCGTCCGAGTCGTCAATATATTCAATACCTCGGCTGGACTCCTCAAGCAATACAAGCAGAATTTCATGCGCCGTCTCGGCGTCCCCAGCATCCAGGAATTTCATGGCGGATTCCTGCACTTCGCGCAATTGATTCGCCAGTCCGCCCACATGCCAGTACGCTTCCGACATTCTCATGCCATCCAAGCTGTGGGCGATGCTGAGAATACGGCGGCGATAGACTTCGATATCCACTTTTTTCCTGCGCTTCTTTTTGGATTTCGAAGGGACAGCTGTTATGGCTTCGATCCGATCATACAGGTCGGGCTGTTCTTGGATCATTTTGGTTAATATCGCGGTGAGATCGTCACGATCCAGATCGGCTAGAAGTTCCTCAGGCGCTTTGCGCATGGTGAATGATTTTGGATGATGCAAGTAGGCGAGCAACAGGGCAACGATGTGTTTGCAGTAGCCGCCATATTCGTAGAGGCACGTACAGGATGCATCGGCAATGCCCGCCTCATCCAGTTCCGCTTGCGCCCGATAATAGGGCGAATATGTGCCAGCGCATTCGCCGCTCAACACCGTGTCTTGAATGGCGGTATTCGAGATCGCGCCTTCCTCAAAATATTCCTTGCCGCGCCGAAAACTTTCCGGGCTGGCTCCCGCGCGAATTATGCTTTCCGTGATTTTAGGTACTTTCATCTTTGCCTTTATCAGCTATTAGTGAGGATTGTATCTTGCGCCTGTTGCGTCATTTAATCTATAAGACATGAAATAATTATGCCAGTGACGTTTTCATCTCCAGCGCTGACTTCAACACCTCCGGTAACTCGCCGGAATACGTCAACACCAATCGTTGACCTGCCCTTGTTGTTGCCATATAGAGTTTGCGGGTATTGTCGCGGATCAGCCCTTCCCGCTCTCCGTCTGAAAGCCGCAGGGATTGCTCCTGTTCAAATAACAAGCGTAAACCAACCAGAAAAACAATCGGGCTTTCCAATCCCGCGCCGGCATTGATGGTGGTCACCCGCACATAATCGCCGGGATAATTATCCTTCGGGTCCAACGCGGCGTTTTTCCCGAGTCGGTCATCAATTGCCTGAATAAGATTGTTCACGCCCCATCCATCGCCGTGCAGTAAAAGCATTTGTTTCTTTGGAAATCCCTGCTTCACGAGACTCTGTACTTCGTTAGCGACGCGCGCAATCTCATCTTGAGGGCTAGTGAGGCTGATGATTTGCGGGAACTTTCCATTGGGCATATTGAGCAAATCTGGAGCAAGAATATCATCGTCTTTTTCCTCCGCCAGGCGCAGGCGATACAGCAGGGTGGCAAACTGCAAGATCTCACGCGTCGTGCGATAACTGCGACGTAGATGATGAGTATGCCCGCGCGCTTCCAGTCCAAGCGATTTCCACGAAGCGCCGCGCCCTAAAAATCCCTGCGTCGGATCCGCCACGACGAAAAGATGTCCATTTTGTGGATTAAGCGATTTCTGGATCAAGCGCATCCACAATGGCGCAAAGAACTGGGCTTCATCAATGAGGACGATATCGTACTCTGGCAATTGCACCCGACCGCTTTCAGAGAATTGCCAAAGGAGTTGGGGGATGTCGCCCCAATCCAATGCGCCTCTTTTCTTCAGGGATGCCTGATACTCCTGCGCTGCATCGAACACCTGCTGACGCTGTTCCGCGTTCAATGGAAACCCGCGCCCGCGGCGGTCGGCGTTGAGATATTCCTCGCGGGAGAGTGGGACCTGGTCTTTCAGCCAATCCAATTCATTCTGGAACATGCTTGTTGAAATGGTCGAGTCTTGCAAATGGCTCCGCCAAATTTCCTCGATAATCCTCCTGCGGGCAGTGAGTTTGAGAGGCTCGATCCATTTTGGCTCATGGAGCCAATGATGATAACACCAGCCGTTGAACGTCCGCCATTCGATATTTTTTGGGGAGCGACCTTCAAGGCGGGCGAAGCGTCCTTCCATATCGCGGCTCAACGGGCGGTTATGTGTCAGAACCAGGAAACGCTTATTTGGATACAGATGGTACAACAGGCGTAGACGATACAACAGGATAAGCGTCTTGCCGCTGCCGGTGACGCCGTTAATGATGTTGAGCCGCAGATCGCCGGGAAGAGGCTGATCGTCGGCTGGCAGTTCGAGATCTGATTTGACCGCCGCTTCCTGATCGTAATCCAGCAGGTAATTGGTCAAGCCGGCTGCCATGCGCCGCTCAAAGGCCGGGCGGACGGTCATCTCAGCCGGAACAACCACCTCGGGGGTGAAGCGCTGGCGAAGTTTTTCCAGCCAGATCGAATCCAGAGGCGTGGATGGCAAATACTTGTCCAATACAGGGCTGGTATCTGATTGAAGCGGTTCTTTTCCAATCCAATGGGCTTCTCCAGATTTTCGATCCAGACGGCTTGCCAGCACTCGTTTCTGTGGAATGTTTGGGAAAATCACCAGCGTTTCAATCTTCTGGTCCGAAGGCAGTTTCAATTCACGGATGAATTTCTCCAGCAAGGCATTTTCATCCTGTCCCAAAGGTTTGCGTTCGTTTGCGAGGAGTAACATCTGTGCGGCGGTATCAGCCTGATCCGTTGCCGCAGAACTGACCTTGATTAACAACGCTTTGCCAAGTTCATCCAGCACAAGAAAATCAGGCGCGTCAATTTGCCACGGCGCAAGGTGATGCCAGATGAAGTAGGTATCGGGCAGGGATTTTAGCGCGCGAAAGACTTGCAGAACTTCCTTCGGTATGGTTTGAGGCGGGGTGTCGGGCAGGATGTGAGCCATGACGTTTTCAGTCTAATCTGCCATCGGGTACAGTGATGGCATGACAACCGTCAATCAAGTTCCGAACCATGACCATTGTTTCTTGATGGGTTCCGTCATATTGATCGGCATCAAGCATGTGATGACTGCCGACCAGGATCAACTTGGTGCGCGGGCGTGTCACGGCTACATTTAGACGCTGGGGTTGGAACAGGAAATCTGCAACCTGCGCGGCAAATTTAGCGCTGGCAGTGGCGAAAGAGACGATAATCACCTCGCGTTCCTGTCCCTGCATCCGCTCGACCGTATCTACTACGAGGCGGTTAGCAAGATCGTTCTCCAGCAGATTTCTGCGAATCAGGCTGCGTATCAAGCGGCTTTGAGCGCGATAGGGCACAACCACGCCAATGTCTTCCGGAGATACGTCCCGCATGAACAGGGACAGGATCAACTCCATGACAACATCCGCTTCGATACGGCTACGCACAGTCGTATTTTGGTGGCAGAGATCGAGAAAGACCGCAGGCGAAGCGGGATCCAAGGCAAAATCCCAGCGAGTCGTTTCTGGCGATAAATTCAAACGCCTTCCCGCTGCCTCTTCGCTTGACTTGAGTTCGTTGCGATAAAAGGTTCGGCTGGGCCATTCTGTCAGAGTATCATTCAAGCGGTAGGTCACATCCAGCATGGTTTCGTTTCCACGACCTGCGAGATAACCGAATATGGATGCCTGTGTGGCTTCCGTCGCCGAAAATACCGTGACCGGGGGCAGTTGCTTTTCGTCCCCGATGAAAACATATTTACTGCCCGCCAGCATTCCCATGATCGCCAGCGGCAAAGTGATTTGCGAGGCTTCGTCGAACAGCGCCACGTCGAATTCAACACCGGATAATCTTCTGGATTGCAGGGCAAATGGTGTGGCGCCGATCACATACCCGCCGCTGTTTTCTCCAAAGCGCGATTGATCGAATCTCTCAAAGTTCGGAACATTGAGATCGCTTGCATGCCGTCCTTCGCCGATCTTGCAGACGGGAATCGAATCGTCCACTTGCGAGATTTTATTCAGCGCATTGTGGATGGCGCGGTGGGTAAGGGCAGTGACGAAGACGCGGCGTCCATCTTTTACGAGAAGACGCGCAAGATGTGCAAGCATAAGAGTCTTGCCAGTGCCGGGCGGACCTTGAATCAAGTGTAGGAGGTCGGTTGCATACGAGAGCGCTACCGCCTCCATTTGGCTGTCATTGAGTCCGGCATTTTGTAATTCGCTCCGGGCGCGCTCGTAGCGGGCATAGTCTATTTTTGGAGAGAGGGAGCCTTGAAGCAATGGCAGGATCGTAGAGCGTCCCAACTGTGAATCAGCAACAGCGTTCAGCGCCTCCAGGTAAAACGGGCTGGCGTCGAACCAATCCTGATCCATGATCCAACTCTCAGGGTTGGAAGCAAGAAAAACTTCATTGCCGCGAATCAGGCTGACTTCGAGGTCGGTTTCCCCGTCGTACTGCAGTTCACAATGCAGGGCGTCCGGATCGTGGGGATCATCACGGTGCAGCAAGACCAGATCGCCTTCACGAAAGCGCGAGTCGTTGGTGATGCACGAGAGGCGGATAATCCCGTTCTTCACCTGTTCGACGCGCAGTCCTTCGATTGCCCAGCCTCTTGCAACCCGCTCCTGAAGCGGATGCGACCATTGTTTTTCCAGGGCGCGATATTGAGCGTCCGCTTCGGCTTGAACAAATTTTCGGAGCCTTTTCAGGAATTCTGGAGTCGAGTCGTCCATAGTGTGATAGCCTCCATTGTACCTGCAAGATGGTTTGGAGAAAACTACATCACGCTGTCCAGTATTCTTCCAAGACTATGCACGAAAACGAATGGTCGCATCAAATGATATTGAAAATCGCGCATTCGTTTCCAGGCGGGAATGTAAAAAGACGAAAGGCTATTCGCCTTGATTTGAAATGGTATTCATTACGTGAATAATCACGCAAGGATAAAATAGGATCCTTAAGGCTAAATTCAGCTTGTAACAATAACGAAAAATTACCGACACCAACTCCCCACCCCCATTTCCATTCGGATATTCTTGCGCCCACTGAATGGAAACAAACACCTTTCTCACCAAATCTCCCAACCTGGAAATCTACCAGACTGACGATCTGCGAAAGTGGATCGGCATTTACCTGCATGCCTGCCGTTCCCGCAATCTTGCCGGCGGCGCCATCGAGTTTTACAGCAAGAAACTCAATACCTTTGCCAGGTTCTGCTTGGAAAACAATGTAGCCAACGTAAGCCAGATTAGTGCCGACATGATCCGTCAATTCCTGATCTCACTCGATGAAAATGGGCATCGTCCCGCTGGAGTTCATGGCTATTATCGTTCCGTCAAAACCTTTTTGAAATGGTATGAACGCGAAATCGAGCCGGAGAACTGGCGCAACCCGATCAACAAGGTTGATGCGCCTTTCGTGCCTCTCGAACCGCTGGATCCGGTAAGTATCGAAACGATCAAGACCATGTTGGAAACCTGCAAGCGGGGAAAACTCTCCGATGCGCGCGATAAAGCATCGCTTCTAGTATTACTGGATACTGGCATGCGCCTAGCGGTATTATATTATCAATATATCTGCATTTCATGTGCAAGGGATTATCAAAATGATAATCATCCAAAAATACCGCCATATATAGGCAAGAGTGTTGACAAAAGCAGAGTTTTACATACATATGTGGGCAAAAATTATTGTCCATTGTGTGTCTAACTCATAAGCCCTTGGTCGGGAGTCCGAATCTCCCCCTCGGCACACGCCCGCCCACTGTGGCGGGTTTTCGTTTTGCGGATACAATCAGGTTGGATGTAATCCCGCTTCTCTCGCGACTTCGATATGGATACCCTCCTGAAACATTTCACCCTCATCGACGGGACCGGGCGCAAGCCGGTCGCGGATGCGGTCATTGCCATACGCGATGGAAAAATCTCCTATGCCGGACCAGCCTCCACTTGGGAGGGCGAAGCGGGCGGCGAATCCATCACGCTTGATTTGAATGGCGCGTACATCCTGCCGGGTCTCATCGACACGCATGTCCATCTCTCCGGCTCGGGTGAAGCGGACAGTCAGTTCTATGCGCCGACAGGGCAGATGGCGTTGAAGATTCTCTCGAACGCGCAAAAGAATCTCGCGGCGGGAATCACCACTGCGCGCGATCTTGGCGGCTGGAGCGAACTCGAATTCGATGTCCGTCGTTCCATCCAACGCGGTGATTTTGCGGGTCCGCGCCTGTGTTTGGCGGGGCGATTCATTTCCATCACCGAAGCGGGCGCGGAGTATTACGCGGGCATGTATCGCGTGGCAGATGGCGTGGACGAGGTGCGCAAGGCGGTGCGCGAACAGGTGAAGCATGGCGCGGATGTGATCAAGATGGGCGTGACGGGAGCGGTGTTGGTGGAAAGCGGCGCGCCCGGTGTGACGCATTTCAATGAGGATGAAATTCAAGCGCTGGTGGATGAGGCAAAAAAGTTTGGCAAGCCGGTGGCCATGCACGCGCACGGCATTGACGGGATTCGCAAAGCGGTGGAAGCGGGCGTGACCACGCTGGAGCATGGAACGTATTTGCATCGCGACCCTGGCGTGATCCGCCTGATGGCGCAACGCGGGGTCTTTTTGGTGCCGACCTTGAAAGCGGGGTGGGATATTATTTTGGCGGAGAAATCGAACATCCCCGACTGGATCATGCGGAAGAATGTCGATTCACAGGGCGATGCGGCAAAAAGTTTGAAGGCGGCGCACGAGACCGGCGCGCGGGTTGCGATGGGTTCGGATGTGGGCACGCCGTTGAATTATCACGGCGAGAACGCGCTCGAAATATATTGGATGGAGCAGGCGGGTCTTTCGAAGATGGAAGCGCTCGTTGCGGCGACAGGCAATGCGGCGAAAGCCCTGGGCTGGGATTCGTGGCTGGGCACGCTCGAAGCAGGCAAGGTCGCCGACCTAATCGCGCACGAGAAGAATCCGCTGGAGGATTTGCGCGCGCTGGCGGATAAAGAGAGTTTGCGACTGGTAATGAAAGATGGGGAAGTGGCGGCGAGCCATGCGGGGAGCGTTTTGCCGAATGAATTGTTGGCGAAACAGGTGTTGACGATTCGTTAGGCGTTAACTGATTTGTCTATTCGGGTTAGACAGGCAGAACTAGCTCCACGCGAATCACACGATCCCCCGAATCAAATGCGGACCCAACATCCGCACGGCGAAGGCAGGTAATCGCTTCCACAGCCAGATCGCAAACTGAAACTTCGGGCTTTTCTGATTCAACTCAGGGATCTCTCCGCCTTTCGGCAGATAATACCAATACGCCAGCGGAACTTTGCGCGGCTTCCACTTGAATTTGAAGGTCTCATTACCTGAACCATTCAAGCTGCGTCCCATGTCGCAGACTTTGATTCCTTTTTGGATGTAATGCTCAAGGATGTTCCAGTACAAACACTCGCCCGCATACTCCGCGCGATATTTGTGCAGGATGTTCGCGTGTAAATTTGTCGCGGTATCTTCGTGATAGGCAAGCACCGCACTCCCGACGAGTGAATCGTCCGCGGTTTTGATGACAATAAATTCGAGTTTATCTCCAAGCAGGGATGCCATCGTCTGCAAGTATTTCATTGAATGATAAGGCGAGCCAAGTTCGTGCATACTCTGCGCTAATGCCTCGTAAGTTTCATCCAGCAATTCGAGTTGACCAAACGTAACTTTGAATCCCTTGCGCAGTGACTGGCGCGTGTGTTTGCGGTGTTGGTGACCGAATGTTTGCATCAGATCTTCGGGATTGGATGGGAGGTCAAGCAAATAGGTGGAGTAGATCGGGTTTTGAATCCACGACGGGGGAGGCGCGTTGTTATCTTCCATAAATCGAACGACGACGTATTCAACCTTCAACTCATCGGCAAGTTTCTGAGCTTCTTCTAAAAGTCCATCGCGCGCTTCGGCGGAGGAAAATGCAAATCCGCCGAACGAGCCGAACGGGGACGTTGCCAGATAATTTCCAAAGATGGGATGTCGAACATGCGTGAGGGCGAGGATGCCTGTGACTTCATTATTTTTCACGGCTTCAAAGCGATAGGTTTCATAGCCGTAAATTTCTTTTACGAGACCAGTCCACGAATCGAGGGCGGTGAACGTCGCGGCGAACGAAAGAGACTCTGGCACGCGCAGAGGTGAGTTGAAGGAGAGTTTTTTGACTTCAAGGTTGGTCACTTAATTTCTCATCAATCGCGTGTTAGAGAACGCGATCCTACACAAATATTTGTTAGACCTTTTGCATAAGGTAATTGTAGGTCAGGCTTTAAGCCTGACGCTCTTCTGCCATTTGACACATGGCGGGTTGAAAACCCGCCCTACGAATACTTCGCCCCGTCATTGCGAGCCACGAAGTGGCGAAGCAATCCCCGTCATGGAATCGGAGATCACCTCATCAAGATACGATTTCAACGATGAAGTTGGGAAACTCCTCAACAAGTTTCGCAAGAACGGAGACTTGTCCCAGAGAAAAGGGACGAGGTGGGGATTCCGAATCAGGTCGCGTGTGAGGCGTGAAGAGGAGGGAGGCTTCACCAGCTCGTAGGGGTGCATGATGATGACGGGGGAATGTCCGCGCTTGAGTTCTTCTTCGATGATGGAAAGAATGCGGCGAGGCGTGAAACCGATGCTGAAGCTTGAGCCGTAGGGAAATTCTCCACCGAGCAAAAGTTTGAACGAGAAATCGCGCGGCGCGACAAAATTTTCATGAGCATCGCGCGTCCGCCATGTGCTGACGGGAATCTCCCACATCTTTCCTTTTTGCAACAGCGTGCCAGCGGGCGCATAGATGGACGAACTATATTGGAAGCCGAACGATTCGAGCAGCGGATACGCCGCCTCGCTGATGCCGACCATTGGGGCGCGATAGCCTTGCACATTATATTGTTTGCACCACGCGGACGAGTCACGCAAATCATTTGCGAGTTGATCCACGTTTACCAACGGACGATGGAACTGGCAATGCAGACCGAGTTCGTGACCCGCGTCCACAATTTTTTGCGGCACGTCGGGATACCACTCCGCGATCTCGCCAACGAGATAGATGCTGGCTTTGGAATCGCCGAGTTGGTCGAGGATCGAATCGATCGCGCGGGAGGTGAATCTGCCATCCATGTCGCGGCGAATCGTTTTGTCGCGGATATGATCGTAGTGACGGAACAACGCGAAGACGGGTTCGTAATCAATGCTCAATAAGACGCGGGGAGAAATGGACATCAGTTCAGTAGTTTCGTAGTTTGATCGTTATGTAGTTACTTGCTCGGCGGTGATGATTTCCTCAACTATCCGATCATGCCGTTGATGAGCCGTTTCGATTCGGTCGCGAGAGAATATGCGGCGTTGAGGTTTTCATCGGTGATGTATTTACGGTCAAGAGCAAGATACAACTCGGATTGTACTTCACTCGCAGACCGTCTCGACATTTCCAGAAATCGGATGAAGTTCGGGTTGGTTCCAGAATCAAATCCTTCAGCGATATTGTGCATGACGGAGCCCGCCGCGCCTTGAATCTGATCGCGCAACCGAAAATCCTTTGAGACCTTTGGCTGTTCGGTTAAATCATAAATGTAGTTAGCCAATTGGCGAGCCTTCTGCCAACTCTGCAGATCCTCAAAACGATTTATCTTTGCCATGTGTTCCTCCTTTACATAATAAAGGGCGGTCATTCGGCGCAAAGCCGCACAACCACCCAACTACAAAACTATTCAACTACCAAACTAACAAACTATCTAACGATCCACGTTCCCGTTTCACCCTTCAGCGCGCGCCCGATATTTTCGGGGTTGGTGATGATCGCCGCGCCGCCGCCGTTTTCCAAATAACGGATCGCGGCTTGCACTTTCGGCGCCATCGAACCTTTGGCGAAATGTTTGCCTTCCTCGAGATACGCCTGCGCTTCGGCGCGAGTCATTTTGTCGAGCCATTGCTGGTCGGGCTTGCCGAAGTTGATCGCCACTTTTTCAACCGCCGTTGCGACGATAAAAATTTCGGCGTTGATCGAACTCGCGAGCAGTGACGATGCGAAATCCTTGTCAATGACTGCGGCAGTGCCGACGAGTTCACCGTCGCCGCGATCAATCACGGGGATGCCCCCGCCGCCCACGGTGATGACAACCTGCCCTGCGGAAAGAAGCGTCTTCACCGCATCCAGCTCGACGATCTCTTTCGGCAGCGGGGACGCGACGACTCTCCTCCAGCCTCTGCCTGCATCTTCCACCACCGACCAGCCCATCTCTTTTTCGCGTCGCTTCGCCTCGGCTTCATCCATGAAACTTCCAATCGGCTTGGTCGGCTTTTTGAACGCGGCGTCTTCTTTATCCACCAACACTTGCGTGACAATCGTGCAGACTTTCTTGTCCATGCCGCGTTTAAAAAATTCGTTGCGCAACGCTTGTTGCAATTCATATCCGATCGCGCCCTGCGAGTCCGCGCCACACACATCAAGCGGGACTTCATGCATCCCCTCCACTTTCGCGGCGATCTCTGAGCGGCGCAGGATGAACCCCACTTGCGGCCCGTTGCCGTGACCGATGGCGAGGTCCCAGCCCGCCTCGATCATATCCGCGAGGTGGACGGCTGTTTCGCGCAACGCAACTTCCTGATCTTCGACGGTGACGCGCTTATCGTCTTTGATGAGGGCATTGCCGCCGATGGCGACGACTGCTAGTTTAGTCATGTAGTCTCCTGGTCTTATAGTCCGGTAGTTTCGTGGTCATATGATAGTCACACAGCCTCCAGAGTCATTAGACTTTATCGGTAATAAGCCGAACAAACCATTTTGGACGCTGACCGCGTAACGCGCAGAAAACGCAGATTTTGTTCTTTGAATCAGCGTTGGTCAGCGTTTTTCTGCGTCCCCATTTTTATTTTCGATAGAGTCTATTGGCTATCCGACTATGTGACTATCAAACTATTCGACTAACTAACTCATCGTCAACGCCATCACGGCTTTCTGCGCGTGGAGGCGGTTCTCGGCTTCATCGTAGACAACCGAATGTTTGCCGTCTATCACGCCGTCGGTGACTTCGAGTCCGCGGTCGGCGGGGAGGCAGTGCATGTAGATCGAGTCTTCCTTGGTGAGTCCCATGCGGCGCTCGTCGGTGATCCATGATTTGTATTTGTCAATCAGGGCTTTGCCTTCTTCTTTGCCTGTCGTTGTGAGAAGCGGACCCCAACTCTTGGGATACACCACATCCGCATCTTTGAAGGCTTCGTCCATGTTGTCGGTCACATCGAAACCGACGCCGTATTTCTTCGCGTTGTCCTTTGCCTGTTGCATGATGTCGGGCATGAGTTTGAACTCAGGCGGGTGAGCCAGCACCACGTCGCAACCGAAGCGGGTCATTTGCAGGATCAACGATTGCGGCACCGAGATCGGTTTGCTGTACGACGCGGCATACGCCCACGAGACGACGACTTTCTTTTTCTTCAAGTCGCGTCCCTTCTTTTCGATGACGGTCATAATATCCGCCAGACATTGGAAGGGATGATACACATCGCATTGCATGTTGAGGATCGGCGCGCGGCTGGCTTTGGCAACCTCGTTGATATATTGATTGCCATATTGCCAGTCGCATTGACGGATGGCAATGCCGTCGAAGTAGCGACCGAAAATTTCGCCGATCTCTTTCGCGGTATCGCCGTGCGAAATTTGAGTCGTTTCGCTGTCAATGAACGCGGCATGTCCGCCGAGTTGTGCCATGCCCGCCTCGAACGATCCGCGTGTGCGCGTGGACGTGAAGAAGAACAGCATGGCAAGGACTTTGTCGCGCAACAACGCGTGCGGTTCACCGAGCGCGCGCTTGCGTTTCAAATCCCACGCCACGTCTAAAACGGTTTCGACTTCCTCTTTGGTGAAGTCGAGGTCGCCGATGAAATCGCGGCCTCTGAAGTTGGTTTGCATAAGTTAGTCTCCTGGTTTTTTAGTCTTATAGTCGCAGAGCGACTAGTGAGATTTTTACTTGATCAAACTCGGCAAGATCGCGTAGAACTCCGTCGCTTTGACCATATCTTCGAGCGAGACGGAATCGTTGACAGTGTGCGCGGTCTCTTCGTCGCCTGGACCGAATCCGATTGACGGGATGCCTGCTTTGCCCGCCCAGTAGATTCCGTTCGTGGAGAAGTTCCACTTGCCGCTGGGGGCGGGAGTCAAGCCGATTTGTTCACGCGCCAGCTGTCCCGCGCGGACGAGCGGATGGTCTTCCTCCAATGCCCACGCGGGGAAATATTTATCCACAGGGAAAACGAATCCCGTATACGAAGGCTCATCGTAAAAAAGTTCTTCAAGTTTGACGCTGTCTTTGAACTCCTTGGGAATCAACGCCTCGACCTGCGCCCGCACCTGCTCCTTCGTTTCGCCGAACGTCATGCGCCGATCAATGAAGATGACCGCCTCATCAGGCACCGCGTTGATGGACGGCGTTTTGACGTGCATGTCGCTGACGGTGATCTTGCCATGCCCGAGAAATTCATGGTCGCCGAGTTGCGGTTCGAGATCGCGGATGCCCGCGATGATGGGAAGTAATTTGTAGATGGCGTTGTCGCCGAGATGATTCGACGCGGCGTGCGCGCTGCGTCCCTTCGACGTGATCTTCATCTCGAGCCGCCCCTTGTGTCCGCGATACGTGAGCATCTTCGTCGGCTCACCGATGACGACAAAATCGGGTTTGATGCCAGGGTCAACTTCAACGAACGTGTTGGGCGCGATGCCGTCACACCATTCTTCCATGTTGCCGAAGTAATACGCCGTCCAGCCGTCGAGCAGACCGAGATCGCGCGCCATCGCCAAGCCGTAGATCATCCCAGGTGTGGAGCCTTTTTCATCGCACGCGCCGCGCGCATAAAGCACACCATTTTCAATTTTGCCTTTGAACGGATCCCATCCCCACATGGACGGATCGCCCACCCCAACCGTATCAATGTGCGAATCATAGACGATGACTCGCTCCCCATTTCCGATGCGCCCGATGGTGTTGCCCATCTTGTCGAAGCGGGCTTCGTCGAAACCCAACTTCTTCATTTCTGCCTGAACACGCTCGCCGACGGGGCCGATCTTGGAATCCATACTCGGAATCTCGCAAATTTCGAGCATGAACTGGATCATCTCTTCGCGTGAGTTGTTGACTCGCTTTTGTATTTCTTGTAGTTTGTTTGTCATAGTTTTTCCTTTTTTACCACGAAGGACACAACGGACACAAAGGAATAAGTCAATGGTTTTCCTTTGTGAACTTCGTGTCCTTCGTGTTTAATTTGTATTTCCTACCCGCCGATTGACGTGGAAATGGAAATAGCCTGGAATAAAATAACTCACCGAAAAATCCACCACGTTGTTCTTGAGATCGAATAACTGCGACTCGAACTTCAGCAGAACATCATCGCGTTGGATTTCGAGCGGCTTGGCAACGTCGGCATGGGCGTTAGTCGCGCCGACGACTGCGCGGGAGATTCCGAGTTTGTCGCCGCGGGCGAGCAGAAAGTCGAGGACAGAGCCGCTGAAGTTGGAGGGCAGATCGGACGGCTTGAGAATCGACTCGGGCAGGATGTCCACCAAATAGGCGGCGGGACGGCGGTCGGCGCGGATCACGCGTTGGATGCGCGTGAGGCGCGTCTTTTCGGCGACGCCGAGTCCCTTTGCAGAGTCGGCATCCGCATCGAATTGCTCGATCTGCAGATCGCTGACGGTGATTTCCAAGTTCATGCGCCGCGCCATCGTCTCGATACTTTCGAGTTTTTCAAGACCCGCGTCAATTGCTCGAATCTTGCCGACCACATACGTGCCAGAACCTTGACGACGCCGAATCACGCCTTGCGTTTCGAACGTGCGCATCGCTTCGCGCAACGTGGCGCGCGACACGCCGAGTTGTTTCGCAAGTTCAGGCTCCGAGATCAAGCGCTGACCTGCGGGCGTCTTCGCGATCAATTTTGCGAGATCGGCTTGCAATCGTTGAAAGGGAAAATTTGCCATCACGACTCCAATACGGGAATAAATTCAAACTTCGTCACATCCACCAAGCCTTTGTCCGAGATCCGCAATTCGGGGATGACCACGAGCGCCAGCAAACTCAATTGCATGTTCGGGTTATTCAACTCGCACCCACACATCTTAAATCCCTCCAAAATGGATTCGGCTTTGCGCGCCACGATGTCCGCTTTCTCGGTGGACATCAACCCCGCGATTTTTAACTCGACTTGACCGATCACCTCGCCATTGCGGACGACGACCTGCCCGCCTCCGCTTCGCGCCAAGGTGTTGCCTGCCACCGCCATCGACGCGTCATCGGTGCCGACGACGATCATGTGATGCGAGTCATGCGCGACGGTAGACGCAATGGCGCATTTCGCGGTGAATCCAAACCCGCTGACAAGCCCCAGCGTGATGCCGCCCGTGGCTTTGTGACGTTCGACGAGGGCAATCTTGGCGAGGTCGCGGGTGATGTCGGCTTTGATCTCGCCGTATTCGGGTTGAAGGTCGAAGGTCAAATGTCGCGTGCCTGCATGGTTTTCAATGATGCCAATTACATTGGCTTTGACCTGTGACCTTGGACTTGTGACTTGTAATTTAAAGTCTTCGGCTTTCAACCGCCTCTTCAACTTCACCGAATTCTTCACCCACGCGGGATAGGTGAATTTCGACAAATTCACTTTCCACGTTCCACTTTCTGCAATCACTCTTCCTTTTGCAATCACCACATCCGCCTTGAAGTTTTTCAAATCTTCCACCAACACCACATCCGCCCAGCGGCCGGGGGCGATCATACCCATATCTTTGCTCACGCCGAAATGTTCGGCGGTATTGATGGTCATCATTTGAATCGCGGTCATCGGCGGAAGTCCCTGCTCGATGGCGTGACGCAGGACGCGATCCATGTGACCTTCGCCTGTCAACGTCCCCGCGTGCGAGTCGTCGGTGCAGAGGATGAAGCGGCGCGAATCAAGTTTCTTTTCGGTAATGGCCTTCACCTGCGCGGCCACATCGTGCCACGCCGACCCGTAACGGAGCATGGATTTCATGCCCTGTCGCACGCGCGCCACCGCGTCTTCGAGGCGCGTGCCTTCGTGGTCGTCCTCCGCGCCGCCTGCCACGTAGCCATGAAATGGAATTCCCAGATCGGGCGAGGCGTAATGTCCGCCGATGGTTTTGCCCGCCGCGTGGGTGAGCGACATTTCAGCGAGCATGTTTTTATCGCCCATGAACACGCCGGGAAAGTTCATCATCTCGCCCAAGCCGATGATGCCCTTCCATTTCATCGCCGCCGCCACCTCTTTCGGTCCGATGGATGCGCCGGGCGTTTCGAGCCCGGGCGCGGAGGGGACGCACGACGGCATCTGCACCCACACGTGGATGGGTTGCTTTTGCGCTTCGTCCACCATCAACTTGACGCCGCGCAAGCCGAACACGTTGGCGATCTCGTGCGGGTCAATGAACATGCCGGTCGTGCCGCGCGCCGCGACCGCGCGCACGAACTCAGTGACGGTGACCATGCCCGACTCGACGTGCATGTGTCCATCCAGCAACCCCGGCACGAGGAAACGTCCCTTCGCTTCGATGACCTTCGTCTTTTTGCCGATGGCGTGTTGCGCATCGCGTCCAACATAAGCAATGTGACCGTCCACGATGGCAATATCCGTGTCGGGGATGATCTCGCCGGATTGCACGCTGACCCACCTGCCGCCGCGAATCACAAGGTCGGCGGGCGCGCGCCCCATGGCGATATCAACAAGGGAACAAGTTAGTTTTGTGGAGGATGGCATTGATACTCCGTAGTTCGTATTGCGTATCGTTCTCACGCAGTTGAACTGCGTGAGAAACAAAAGATGGGTCTAAACGTTTGAACGTTCCAACGTGCTAACCTGCCAACAAGCGTTTTGCGGCTTGGTTGTGTTTCTCCGCAAGTTGACGTTCATCCAGAGTGGAGAGTTGACCTTCTTTGACGATGAACTTTCCGCCGACGACGGTGTAATCGGCATTGACGGGTTGACCGAAGACAATCGCCGAAACGGGATCGTGCATCCCTGCGAAGCCGAGTTTGTTCAAGTTGACGGCGAAGAAGTCGGCGCATTTGCCACTTTCCAAACTTCCGATATCTTTTCTGCCTAACACCGCCGCCCCACCGCGCGTTCCTAGATATAACGCTTCGCGGGCGGTCATGAGTTTTCTATTTGGATCATCGGATAATGAGTAGCCTGTAATTCCCTCTTTCACGCGAGACAACAACATCGCGTTGCGGACTTCGGCGAGAAGATGTGAACCGTCATTGGATGCGGAGCCGTCCACGCCCAAGCCAACATTCACACCTGCTTTGCGATATTCTTTGATCGGCGCGACGCCAGAGGCGAGTCGCATGTTCGAGGTGGGACAGTGCGCCACTCCGCAGTTGTGCTTGGCGAAGACTTTGATCTCTTCGTCATTCACCCACACGGCGTGCGCGAACCAGACATCGTCGCCAACCCAATCCACTTCTTGCATGTACCCGCCTGGGCGATGACCGAATTTCTCCAAGCAAAATTGTTCCTCGTCTTCGGTCTCGGCGAGATGCGTGTGCAGATGCACGCCATATTCACGCGCGAGCTTGGCAGATTGTTTCATCAGTTCGCCTGTCACGCTGAACGGTGAACACGGAGCCAAAACAATTTGCACCATCGAGCCTGGTTTCGCGTCGTGATATTTTTGGATGAGACGTAGCGAGTCTTTGAGGATAGACTCTTCATCGTCCACCACGCTGTCGGGCGGGAGACCGCCATCCGCTTCGCCCAGCGACATGGAGCCGCGCGAGGCGTGGAGGCGGAGTCCCACTTCCGCGGCCGCGGCAATCTCATCGTCGAGTTTTGAACCGTTTGGGTAGAGGTAGAGATGGTCAGAAGCCGTTGTGCATCCAGACAAGGCAAGTTCCGCGAGGGCGGTTTGAGTCGAGGTGAAAATATCGTGGGGCGTGAGGCGAGCCCAGATCGGGTAGAGCGTTTTGAGCCAGTTGAAGAGGTTGGCATCTTGCGCGGCAGGGACGGCGCGCGTGAGGGTCTGGTAGAAGTGGTGATGCGTGTTGACGAGGCCCGGGAGGAGGACGTGACCTTTGAGGTCGAGGGTTTCATCGGCCTCGCTGGACAAACTGGAAGTTTGTCCTACTTGTTCAATGAAACCGTCGCGGATAAAAAGACCGCCATCGGGGATTTCGGTGTGGTGGTCGTCCATGGTGAGGAGGTGGGCGTTTTTGATGAGGAGGGTGGGCATGGGGGGAGGAGTAAGTGGTAATTAGTAATTGGTGATTGGTAATTGGTGAATGAGAGAATTGGAGAATTGGAGATTAGGGACTGGAGACTGGAGATTGTTTGGTGGCAAGTGGACTAGACGAAAGTTGTCTGACAACTTGAAGTGTAGCGGAAAGTAGGGAGGATGTCAATTAGGGGATATGTGACTTCGCTAAACTTCAAAAGACCGTATCCGCAATGTATATCATGTGTTTGATTAATCGAAGGAAGATAACATGTACAAATCAATTGCAATCTTATTGACACTAGCAATTTTAGTAAGTGGCTGTGGGGGGCAATCTCCATTGGATCAAGCCGGCACGATGGTTGCACAAACCGTTGCCGCCGAGCCGCCTACCGGTACACATCAGCCGTCTTCGACACTTTCACCAACTGGCACCCCAACCTTTATTTCAACTGCCACGGCAAATATCGCCCTGACCGCGACACTTGAGGCTTACCATGTTGTCTCTGATTTGGATGTATTTATAGGACCAAACTCGGGCATCTCTTATAAGGATGGATACCTTGCATGGAAACAGAATCAGCCTGTGACGATAAAAATGACGGGGCCGCAAAAGGACGCGGGACTATTTGAGCAAATTGATGAGAAAATACAAGCAACAGATTTTATTTTTAAATCAGATGTAACATGGAATGCTTCGGGAGTTCTAATCTGCGGCTTGATCTTTCGCTCAGAAATAGATCTTGCAAAAGGAGAACAATACCAGTTTTACTTTTATCGCCTGTCCGGTTTACCAGCATACTTTATTGACGCCTATGAATTCGGTAGGCGCAAATATTCTGTGTCTACCACAAAATTCTCTGACACATTGAATGTTGAGAACGATGGAAGCAATCAGTTCCTATTGGTTGCCCAGGGAAACGCATTTGACGTATTCATTAACGGGATACACCAAGGCCGCTTTCATGACGAAAGTCAACAACGACGTTCGAGTGGGATTTTTGGCTTCTTGGGCTGGCAGGAATCCGGTGAAGGGAGTTGCTCCTTCGAAAACAGTTGGATTTGGTTGCTACCGGACCAATAGGTAAAGAGATGCCCGATGTGAATAGTTGTTGGGTATCTTTCTTATTTCAGATATTGTAGTAGCCAGCCTGCTAGATCTGCAATATCAGGCCTGGCGCCAAAGAAATATGGATTGTTCATGTGATCAATAAGTGAATTTGGGTCGATTGGTGGCGGTTCTCCTCCGTCAATCGTCGTCACTTTATATTCCTTTCCAGTGCTTATCTCTCGCAATGAGACAGTCCAGAAGAATTGTACACGATTGAAATACAGATGAAATGAAACCGGTGGTAAGTTGGAATACAACGGAACGTTTTTAAGCAGGTGCGGTTCTCGCCCAATAATCTTAGTGTCTTCAGTGATGCATGCTACATAATGCATTGCGCCCGGAGTTTTTGCTGCAAGGTCCTCAGGGAGATCTGTTTCAACCCCGTAAACAAGGGCACGTTTTGTAGCCTCATCCAATCCAAAAATCGGCAAACTGGGATTTGCATGATGCTCGCAAACGATTCTCGCGGCATCCTTCATCGCTTTCTGAGCCTGTTCGCCATCTGATTGTGAGAACGCAAGATATGTGTCGCTCCTTACCTCATCTACAGATTTCTTCGCAGAATCCGTCGCAGCATTTTCTTGTGCAAAATCAAGCAACACTAGAGCGCCAATAAAATCCTTTTCGGCGACCAGTCCACCAGCCCACTGAACGTATCCATTTGCAATAACATCTTTAGCCGCAGACGGATCACGTTCCTCAACCAGTTTTGATGCTATTCCATATTGTTCCATTGCCTTGTCAAAATCATTTTGGTCGATCAAGAAGCCTCCCCATTCGGTATGAAGTTTTTCCTTATTTGCCCGTACCTGCTCGGCAACAGTTGACTCGACTGATTCTGCGGAATCAAGTTTGCTTTCAGCCTCTTCGAACTTTTTTTGCGATTGCAACTGCAAGCCCCAATCCAAATAAGTCTGCGCTAGTTCGCGTTGTGCAGTTTGAGCATGCTCAGGCTCTTGATTGCTTTCTGCCCAATTCTTGAAATCGCTAAACACTTGTTGTGCATCTTCGAATTCCCCTGCGGTTCGTAGCCCAACACCCCAAGAGATGTACATCTCAGGGTAAAGATCGATTGCACTTGCCGCTGCGTCAGTGCCTGCATATTTCGTCAGAACGTTATTAAGATTCGATACTGCTTGCGAAAAGTTTTTTGCGTCCGCTTGTTCTTTCGCCAGATTGACCAGCATCAGAGCGCTATGCTCATGAGCTTTTGCTACAAAGATACCATTGGGGTAGGATGCAGAATACACTTCATAAGAATTCAGCGCTTCCTGCCAGTCAGAGTCCCCTTCCTGACGGTTCGCAAGGGAATACACCGCACATTCCATGGCGGGTTGTGTCAGTGTCTTGTCCTCAATGAAAGCAGGGTAAATAGTGGTGTAGAAATTATCAAGACTGAGGACAGTATTACAGTTTCCACCTTTGTAACTAGATAGAATCGCAATCGGTAGAATGAAGATCCCACTTCCATACACAAGCAACAGAAGCAGTATGACTATGATTGGAACAAGAAGACGGATAAATCGTTTCTTGTCGGGCTTAGCGGATTCGGAAAGTTCAGACATAGTTCCTCCTTGAAAAATCATCTCGAGACCAAAATATATACACTCAACGCGCCTGAGGTGACAATCTTTACCATTTAAAACCCTACTATCAGAAGCAGGATACGATTTCAAGTGTTGAGCAGGTGGTGGGATTTGATTGAGACCTGTCCTTCGACTTTCCCAAATGGGCAGTGGTCAAGGCTTATAATACCTCCATGACCTCAATCACCCGCTCTGTCCAAATCCTCATCAACACAAACCTCCAACCCGCTTTTGATTACGTTTCTGATCTGACGAAACACCCCGAATGGAGCGGCGGGGAATTGAAGATCGAAGCGGTTTCATCCGAGCCGATTCAAGTGGGGAAGGAATATGTCTCCAAAGGCGAGTTTGCGATACAAAAGGAGAGACCGAACAGACTAAAGGTCACTGAATTCGAACCTCCGCACAAATTTGGTTTTGTGGCGAACGATCCGACGATTGGGGATGTGTTCCACACTTTTACATTTTCAGAAAAAGAAAATCACGTGTTGATCACGCGCGCGATACGGTTGAATCTCAATCCGTTCATGGCGTTTGGGTTTGCCTTGTTTGTTTATCCGTTGACTGGTAACCCGTCCATGAAGAGGGCGTTTCGTAATCTCAAGGCAAGATTGGAGAACGCAGATTAACTACCTGCCTGATAGTTTTAAAACAGGACGCAGACACTTGTGCTGAGCGCCAGCGCGGCGTGAACGCTGAAAACGCTGATACAGATGGATTGTTCAGAGTAGCCTTCCCAAGAAATCTGCGTCCGTCTGCGTTTTCACCTGCCCTTGCAGGCATGGCGCGTAACATCAGTGAATAAGAAGACCCAGATGGCGTTCTGTAGCGGAGCATGTGGATGCAAAGCCTTGCTATCACTACTGAGTCACCCCGGAGCGCCCATGGCGCTTCCCGCAATCCAACCGGTCGTCCACGAGGATTGGAAATTAAACCCGCCGGTGACGCCGTCGATATCCAGGACTTCGCCTGCAAAAAACAACCCTTTCACGATGCGGCTTTGCATTGTTTTAAAATCCACTTCTTTCAAATTCACCCCGCCGCAGGTGACGAACTCCTCCTTAAAAACCCCTTTGCTTTGAATCGTAAATGTTCCAGCCGTTAATTCTTTGGCGAGTTTTCGCACTTCCTCTTTGGACACATCTGCCCAGTTTTTATCGCCGATAAAGTCAACCAATCGCTTCCAAAGCCGCGCGGGGATTTGCGAGAACGCGGCATGCGAGGAAAGTTTTTTGCGGGCGTTCTCTTTCCATGCTTTGTTGCGTTGCAACACATCGAGAGCCTTGTCGAATGAATAGTTGTCCAGCCAGTTAATGGTCAGTTCGGCGCGGTAATTCATTCCATAGAATTCGCGGGCGCCCCATGCTGAAAGTCTCAACACGGCTGGACCGCTCAACCCCCAGTGTGTGATCAGTAAAGCGCCTTGGGTGGAGAGTGAATCCATTTTCAATGAGACGGACGCCACAGACACGCCTTCCAAGCCTTTGATGCGCTCGTCCCGGACGTTGAAGGTGAATAAAGATGGCACGGGATCGACGACAGTGTGTCCGAGCAATTTGACTATGGCGAGCGTTTTTCGGTCACTGCCCGTTGCGAGAAGAAGTTTCCCGGCGCGCAGGCGCGTGAACACATCCCGAAGCGTTTGCGTAGTGAGTTGGAAACTCTCATCTTGATTTCGATCCACACGACCGAGGCGGGAGTGTCCCCAGACCTCCACACCGGCCGACTTCGCCGCGCTGCGCAGGCAATCTGCAATTGTGTTCGAATCGTCGGTCACAGGGAAGATACGCCCGTCGGCTTCAGTCTTCAACTTCACCCCGCGCGTTTCGAACCACGCTATCGTGTCTCGCGGTTGGAAGCGCGCGAACGCTCCCCGTAGCTCATTGCCCCCGCGCGGATAGAACGCAACCAACCGCGCCGGGTCAAAACAGGCATGGGTCACATTACACCGTCCGCCACCGGAGACGATTACCTTGCCCAAGGTTTGCGTTGCTTTTTCGAGGATCAGCACGTTGAGACTCGGGTTTAACTCGGCGCATCGTATCGCGGCGAAAAAGCCTGCGGGTCCGCCGCCGACAACGATAACATCCCAATCCGTTTTCATCACGCGGTATTGCCTTGTTTATCGATCAAATATAACAACCGCAGAATCTTCAACTCATCGTAATTCAACGCGCCGTTCAATGCATCGAAGACAGGCTTGAGATACATCGTGCTATGTTCATTGAACACGGCGAAGGCGATCTGTTGCTGTTCGGGCGTGGCAGATGTCGCCTCCTGCAAATCGCCGCCGTTGCGAAGTTTGTTGCCAGCCAGCGCATATTTCGTCAGGTGATCGAGGATCGTTCCCTTCGTCACGCCTTGGCGTTCCATCAACGTTTGAATCGTTGCGCCTTCGTTGAATGATTCTCCAACAATGCGTGTCCGTTCGCCAAGCGATTCCCCTCTCCCTGAGGGGGAGGGGCTGGGGGTGAGGGTGATCTCTTTCAACTCATGGTTTTTACAAAACGATCGTATGACTTCCAAAAACGCCTCGCCATATTGACTTAACTTCACCTGCCCCACGCCTGAAATTTTCAACAAACTCTCGCGCGATTGCGGATAATACGCCGCCATCTCCGTCAGCGTTCTATCGGAGAAAATCACATACGGCGGGACTCCATCCGCGTCTGCCATCTCTTTTCGTTTTTGACGAAGAATGGCAAACAGCGCGTGATTGTATTCGATGCCCACTTTCCTCTTTCCATCTTTCTTCGCCCTCTCCGCTTCTTGCACGACGCCGAAAACTGGTTCTCTTTTCTTCAGCGACTCCAACGCCTTGACCGTGAGACTCAGCGTGTGATACTCGCCCTCCTGTTTGAGGTAGCCCATACTCAAGAGTTGACGGGCGATGTGCATCCATTGTTTCTTTGTCAATTCTTCGCCGATTCCGTATGTGGATAATTTGTCGTGTCCCCAGCGGATCACCTTTTCGTTTTTCGAGCCGAGCAAAATATCCACGATGTGACCCGCGCCGAATTTCTCGTCCGCGCGTTTGACGCAGGAAAGGAACTTCTGCGCGTACACAGTGATGTCGGCGAGCGGAGTCGGGGCGGAGGTGCAGTTGTCGCAGTTGGAGCAGTTGTCGGCTTCGTAGGATTCGCCGAAGTAGTTGAGGAGCGGCTTGCGTCGGCACGTGCGTTCATCCTCCGCAAAACTCACGATGGCGTTCAAGTGTTGAATGGCGACGCGTTTTTCGTCGCCTTCTTTTTGGTCAATGAAATAGTTGATCTTGACGACATCCGAATAATTGTAGAGCAATGTGCAAAACGCGGGCAAGCCGTCGCGTCCCGCGCGCCCGATCTCTTGATAATAACTTTCAACGCTCTTGGGCAGATCGAAGTGAATGACGAAGCGCACATTGGGCTTGTTGATGCCCATGCCGAACGCGACGGTGGCAACAATGATTTGCACGTCGTCGCGGATGAACGCTTCTTGATTCTTTTTTCGGTCGGCATCTTCCAGCCCCGCATGATACGGACGCGCGGAATATTTTTTCGAGGCGAGATACGCGGCGAGTTCATCCACTTGTTTACGCGAGAAACAATAGATGATGCCCGATTGGTCTTTGTAGCGGTCGAGCAGTTCGATCACCTGACCGACTGGCTCGCGCTTGGGAATGACCTCGATGTACAAATTCTCGCGGTTGAAACTGGCGACAAATTCATTCGTTGTCGAAAACTTAAGCGTGTTGCGAATATCCTGCCGAACTCTCGACGTTGCGGTTGCCGTTAATGCCAAACAAACCGCTTTCGGAAATCTTTTTCTCACCTCAACGAGTTGACGATATTCAGGGCGGAAGTCGTGTCCCCACTCGGAGATGCAGTGCGCCTCGTCAATGGTGAGGCAATCCACTTGGACCGAATCGAGAAGCGAGAGGATGCGTTGCGTGAGAAGCGTTTCAGGCGCGACGTAAAGTAACTTCACTTCACCATTGCGCACATGATCCATGCTCTCTTGATATGCCTGCGGCGACAATGTACTGTTGATGAACAGCGACGGCACGCCGAACGCGCGTAGTTGCTCCACTTGATCTTTCATCAACGAGATCAGCGGCGAGACGACGACGGTGAGTCCGTCAAACATCAACGATGGGATTTGATAACACAACGATTTCCCTCCGCCCGTCGGCATGACGGCGAGCGTGTCTTTGCGCGACAATACATTTTCGATCACGTCTTGCTGAAGCGGGCGGAATGTATCGTAGCCGAAGGTCTGTTTGAGGATGGAGGCGGGGGAGGGCATGAGCAAAGTATACCCGCGATAGGGGTTCCATAAAACCAAACTGGCTCGATGTTTCCTTGTGGAACCGAGTTAACTATTTTGAAGGGTGAGACGTTATTTTTTTTACAACCAGATAATACTTTAGTTACAAGCGTCGTGGAAAATAGGGGAAAGCATGGTTGGTTTTTTTGCCAAGACGCCATGCCGAATCACAAGGAGATCAACCTCATGCGCACGCTCAAACGAACTTCCCTTTTCTTTGCCGTTCTACTGTTCGCGTCGTTGGCTTGCGGACTACCCGCCGCGTCAGCGACTCCCCCCTCGGCGGAGACTCCGCCCGCCGAAGCGGCGACCAGCCTGCCCGTCGAAAATGAAGCGGGCTCCGCCATCCTGCTCTTCGATATCGGAATGCACATCGAACCGATGGGCGAAACGGCGCAAGGATTTCCGAGCGGCAAATCGGATTATCACAAGCCGCAATTTTTCGAGAGACACGTGGAGGATATGCTGACCCTAGCCCAGATCGTCGAAGCGCACGGCGGGCGCATGACGATTCAAGCGCAGAGTCCGTTCACGACGGTGGCGATTGAATCGGGCAATACCATTCTTGCCGACCTCGCCGCGCGCGGACATGAACTCGCCCTGCACTTCCACGAAGACGCGCATCTCGGGAAAAATCCCGAGCCGCTTTCCGTTCAGCAATGGTGCGATGTGATGAAGGAAGAGATCAGTTACATTATGCAGGCGGGCGGCGTGAGCGACATCCGTTATTGGAGCGGCGGCAATTTGTATCCGAATTTGTACGAAGCCGCCGAATGCGCGGGCTTGGATGTGAACAGCGATTGGAAGAGTCCCGCTACGCAGTCCACCGACATGTCGCTGATCGGCGTGAACCCCTGGCGACCCGCAGGCGGAACCGACGGCGCGGACTTCACGCTCTTCACGCAACACGATCCAAACGGCGCAATCGTCTTTTTGCCCGAAGGTCAATACGATAAAGAAAATTTCGCGTCCATGCGCCGAAGCGATGACGCGGGCGGAGACGAAGCCTATTTTGAATATCTCAAAGAGAGTCTCTACGCCTCGCTTTCAGCCGCGCAAGCGGGCAAGGTCAACGTCTTTCATTTCACCGTTCATCCTGGCGAATTTCTTGGCGACCCGCAAGATCCCTTCGGCGTGATCGAACGCTTCCTCACCGAAGTCGTTGATCCCCTCGTCGCCAGCGGACAGGTCCAATGGGCAACCTATTCCCAAATGGCGGATGCGTACGCGGCAAAGTAACGCAAAATTTATTTTGCGCCTTGCAATGGCAAATTGAAATTTGCCGTACGAAGGAATTCCACATGAAAAAGATTTTCCTCGCCCTGACCTTGCTCTCCCTTCTTGCTTTTGCCTGCGCCCCAACGACGCCTCTTTCTCCGCCTCAACCTGATTCAGTTTCCCCAACCGATTCCCCACTTGACACCTCGCACCTGAAACTTGAAACCCCCGCCTACATCTCCTTCATCATCAACGTCCATGATTGGGTTCACGCCGACGAAAGCGCCGACACCCTCTTACAACTCGTTGACCTCTTCGAGAAATACAACGCGCGCGGAGATTTCTACTTCACCGCCGAAGTCACCCGCGCGCTGGCGGAGAATCATCCCGAAGTGATCGAGCGCCTCAAAAACTCGAACATGACCATCAGTTACCACGTCCGCCCGCCGCACCCGCTGTACACAGGATTCGACTCGCGTTTGGATGGATTGAGCGACGATGCGTTGTATCAAACCCTGCTCGATTACGAAACCTATGCCTTGAATCTCGAAACAGGCGAACTCGATAGATCACAGCCTGGCGGGTATGCCTACGTGGCGCAAGTCTTTGGGCGCAATCCCATCGTCGCACCCGCGCCCAACAGCGGCAAACTCAAAGACGCGGCGCAGAAAGTCTATGCCTCGCTCGGCGCGCAGATGACCTTGCTGTATCACGAGGAAGGCACAACACTCGAACAGCCGTTTGAATTCGTCAACGGACTGCTCGTGCGCCCCAGCGACTTCAGCGTGACGCGCGTCACCTCGGTGGACGATAGCGACAGATTCTGGTGGAACTTCGTGACGAGTCCCGACGCGGCGAAATACAACCCGACAAAGATGTTGCATGATCGACTCGCCGAATGGGTACGACAAACTTCCAATTTGTCCCCAAGCCGCGCGCCATTCATCACCGCATTGATTCACGAAAACAACTTCTATCGCAGTGGACCCGAAGGCTGGAAATCGTTTTACTACGACATGAACGGCGTGAAGAAAGGCGATCCGCTCTCGCCGCCGTATAACCTGTCCGAGTCCGACCCATCCACGCTGCGGACAGAGGCAGACCAAGCCGCCATCTTCGCCGCATATGAAGAGCTGGTTGCCTACGCCGCCGCGCATCTGACGGTGGTCACGTCGGAGGATATTTTGAAGATGGCGAAGTAATGTGCCGCAAAGTTCACTTTGCGCATGAAGTGCAAAATAAATTTTGCGGTACAAAAAGTTCGCTTTGCGCATGAGGCGCAAAATAAATTTTGCGGTACAAAAGGAAAAAATGAAACGATTAACTTTATTCATCACACTATTGGTTGTCGTCTCGTTGGCGTGCAGTGCGAGTCAGAGTCAGCCGTCGGCGGCGACTCAGCCTGCCGAAACAGCGACCAGCCTCCCCGCTGAAAACGAAGCGGGAACTTCATCCAGTACATTTGACTCATCCAAACTTGGCACAGTCGAAAGCGACGTCACGTATTGCACGGTGGATGGAGTCGCGTTGAAGATGGATGTGTATTATCCGTTTGAAGAGCATGGGCGCTTTGCCGTTGCGATGTATGTGCATGGCGGCGGGTGGAGTTCGGGCGATAAGGCAAAAGGCGCAGGCGCGGCGGATATTCCCGCGTTACAGCAGGCTGGCTTTCTGGTCGTGTCGGTGAATTATCGTCTTGCGCCTGAATATGAATTCCCCGCGATGATCGAAGATGTGAAGTGCGCCGTGCGTTCGTTGCGCGCCCATGCCGACGAGTACAACCTCGACCCGAATCGCATCGGCGTGTATGGCGGAAGCGCGGGCGGGCATTTGGTTGCCATGCTCGGCACAACCGATGAAAGCGCGGGCTTCGATGTGGGCGAGTATTTGGAATATTCCAGCCGCGTGCAGGCGGTGGTGGATATGTTCGGTCCTGCCGATTTGACGGTTGATTTTGAAGGCGGCGGCGAAACCGTCCGACGCGCGTTCGGCGATTTTGACCTCGCCCTCGCCAGCCCAGTGACGTATGTGAGCGCCGACGACCCTCCGTTTTTGATTTTGCATGGCGAAGAGGATGCGCTCGTGCCGATCGCGCAATCGGAGGACCTGCTCGCCAAGTTGCAAGCGGCGGGCGTGCAAGCGGAACTTGTGCCGGTTGCCAATGCGGGACATGGCTTCAAGCCTGTGAGCGGAGAGATCAGCCCTTCGCGCGAGGAGATTTCACAGATGATTGTGGCATTTTTTGAGGACGCGTTGAGGGAATAGATGCCGCAGGCACGACGGTGCGAGACGACAGAGCGCGCAGAGAACCTTGAGATTTTTTCTCAACGAACTCTGCGTTCTCTGTGGCGAAGAATGGTTTTTTATTTTCTCGATCGGGCGCTCCCTATTAGGGTAATCGCATTTGGATTTTTTGTCCGCTAATCCTCACGAATTCACGCTAACCTTTCTCGGAAAAATTCGCGCAGATTAGCGGATTCGAAGGCAAAACACCGTGTTTTGAGTCTCGAGATTTTCAAATGCGATTACCCTACGCTCCCTATGGGATCGCCTCATCCGGCAAAATGTTATAATCGCATCATCCTATGCTAAAACGCCTGCATGTTCAACTTGTTATTCTGTTCGTTGCGCTTGTTCTGCTCGTGCTCGCCTCTGTCGGTATTGCCGCGCGAGAAGCGATGATTGTAGCCTCGCAACAAGAGTTTGATGACGCGACGCAAGCGGTGAATTATCTTCGCGTGATTCAAATCGTCTTGTTGTTGTGCGCGTTGACGCTTCTGTCGGTGCTGGCATGGATGACGCGCCATTCGTTGATGAAGCCGCTTGAAGCATTGGGCGCGGCGGCAAAAAGAATCGGGGAGAATCGGCTGGATGAGCCGATACAGGTTGAAGGTCCGGAAGAGATGCGGGAGTTATCTCAAGCAATCGATGAGATGCGCTCGCGCCTTCGCGTTGCGCAAGGGGAACTTGCCCGATGGACTGACACCTTGGAACAGCGCGTGATGCAGCGCACCCAGGAATTGGAAACGCTCAACGAGGTCAGTCGTGAAATTTCATCGCGGCTCGATATTCAACAAGTCCTGGATTCTGTCACAGAAAAAGCGCGTTCAATGCTCGGCGGCGACATTGCCTCGCTTTGCCTCGTGGATACCAACCAGCATTGGTTAAAACTCCAGGCGATCAGCGGTCCGCGGCGCGCGATTATTGGCGATACGATGCCCGCCCACGCAGACTTTGCCAATGCCGTGCTCGAAGGCGACCAGGCAATGATGTGCGGTGTAGGCGGCTGTCGTGGCGGGTGTCAAATGCTCTCGGATGAATTTCGCGCGAGTCATTTAGCCGCTCCGCTTCGTATCGGCGACCGCGTGATCGGCGCGTTGTGCGTGGGAAGTCCCGCGCAGAATCAATTCGCCGCCGAGTCTGCGAACATGCTAACCAAACTGGCGAACGTGGCCGCCATTGCGCTGGAAAATGCGCGCCTGTTCGCGCAAGCCGAACGCGCGGCAACGATGGAAGAGCGCCGCCGCGTTGCCGCGGAGATGCACGATGGCTTGGGGCAAACGCTCAGTTATCTTGGGGTAATGACCGACCAGGTTGTGGAGTTTCTTTCGGATGGGAAGGAAGGCGTGGCTTTGGAACGCCTGCGTAAAACCCGCGAGACGATCGGCAAAGCCACGAGCGATGTCCGCCGCGCCATCAACACACTGATGGATGACTCGCCCGCTCAAAAGGATTTGTGGACTCGCCTGCGCGATTCGGCGAGCGAGAACGCTTCACAACATGACCTGAAACTGGTCTGGCTTGCGGATGGCGACTCTACGCCCGAGCCTTCTCCACAGATCGCCGAGCAGGTATACAACATCACACGCGAGGCGTTGGTCAATGCGGCGCGACATGCGAACGCAAAACAAGTCCGCGTGCAGGTGGGTCGCCACGATGAAAATTATTTTGTGACCATTGAAGACGACGGCAAAGGATTCGACGCCTCCCAGCCTGCCCCAGGCGGGCACTTCGGCTTGCAGATCATGCAGGCGCGCGCCAAACACATCGGCGGACGAATCAAACTCCAGTCCGAGGTAGGACGCGGGACGCGCGTCACCTTGACCTGGTCGTAAATTTGTTCGCGCATAGGTTCTCACGGAGTAACAATAAACAATCCGTGTCCATCCGAGTAATTCGTTTAGAGATGAAACAGAAGATAAAAGATGAAACAGACTCGAGTGTTGCTGGCTGACGATCATGCCCTCTTCCGCGAGGGATTGGCTGGAATCATCAATTCGCAACCGGACTTGAAAGTGGTGGGCGAAGCAAACGACGGACTCGAAGCCCTCGTTAAGGCGCGGGAACTCAAGCCCGATCTTATCCTGATGGATGTGCAAATGCCCGGCATGGACGGCGTGGAAGCCGCGCAGCAAATAAAACTCGCCCTGCCGGAAACGATCATCGTAATGCTCACCGTGCGCGGCGACGATGAGATTCTCTTCGAAGCCCTCAAGCGCGGCGCGCAGGGTTATTTGTTGAAAGAAATCCGTTCGCAGGATTTATTGGAAATGGTGCGCGGAGCGAGGCGGGGCGAGGCGGCTCTTTCTCCGACGCTGGCTGGTCATGTGTTGGCGGAATTCCGACGGATGAGCAAATATGGCGCGGTGTATGAAAGCGACGATGGCTTGACCGAACGCGAACTTCAGGTGTTGATCAAAGTGTCTCAGGGCGCGACCGATAAAGAGATTGCCGAGGCGTTGACGATCAGCCTGAATACGGTCAAGACCCACATCCGAAATATCTTGTCGAAGTTGCATGTGTCCACGCGGCGCGAGGCGGCAAGGGTGGCGAAGACCAAGGGGTTGATGTAGGGTTTGCAGGAGGGGATGACGTTTGGAGAAGTTATTCCATTAGCCAAAGTAGTAACACGAACAGGTCGCGGGGTCGAAATAATAACCGGGTCCTTGTTGGGCGCAAATGGCATCGTTGAGTTGACAGCCCGGTTCAGCCGGGTCTGCTGGTCCAGCCGGCACGCGCGTTTGGCATAAGCCCGGCTCGTTGCCTGTTGGCTTGAAGCCCACCGCCATACGGCAGGTGTTGTCCAGTTCAAAAACGGCTTGGATCGGATAGAAGAATGGGAATTCCGGGTCAGCCGCGCCAGCCTGTTCATGGGTATAGTGGTCGCTGAAATCGAAGAGAGCCGGGTTCAGGCAACTACGCCCCGTCCACATGTTGACCATATATTCGGGCGTATTTTCCATCAGCGACCGCTTCATGGCTAACTCGACAATATTTGCATTCAGCGGCGATACGCGCGCCCAGGCTGAATCCGGGTCGTTGCCAATTCCCTGGTCGAAGACCAGGGCTTCAAATCCGTTTCCATCTGCCGCATTGTTATCGGTCATCACCGGGGTTGCATTACCCACATCGCCGTTGGTGTCGAAGTACACCTGCACGCCTTCTGTAGTCCACTCTGTGGAGGAAGGGTTGTCGGCGATCATTAGCCAATCGCCTTTGCCGTCCAAGGTGATATCCACCTGCATGGCGAAGCGGAACGGCGACTCATTTGCCGCGGAGCGATTCACCACCTGAATGGTGCCGTACACCCAGGTGTCGTCTTGATAGACGAAGGTGTCGGTGATATCCAACTCGGGAAAATAGGTCTCCATCGTCATGCCGTTGAACGGGCGTTCAAATCGCTCGAAAGTGAAGCGGTCTCCGCCGTTCGCCATTTTCTGGCTCGCAGTGGCGGAGGAATCTTGATCTCCCGCGTGACTACTGCGGTCTGGAGGCAGGGAGACGGGAATGTTCTGATGCTGGATCGGGGTTTCCGTCGGCGGGGGAGCGGGCGCCGTATCAACAATCGCAGTCAATTCTGTCGCAGGCGGTTGGGTTGAAGGAGGGGGAGTCGTTTGTGGTTCCCCTAGATTGCACGCAAGCATGGTCGCCAGGAGGAACATCAAAACCAAACCTTTATGCGTTTTTAGTTTGTGCATAAATCGCTTCTCCCAAGTGGCAGAACTTGCGGGGTTCTTACACTGTCGGTAGATCAAGAACGTAGGAGTTACGCAGTTGAACCTGTTGCGCCGTAGTTGCACTGCGGCGGCGGCAGTACAACTGCCCGCCAACCGCGTAAGTCCTGGAACATAGGTTCTTGACGCAGTTATACTGCGCAACGTCGCTTGAACTTTCGTGAGGTATCGACTGTAGATTGCACAACACGAAAATATAAGTATCGTTACTGAGCCTGCCGGAGCGGAAATTTCGTAGAGTGATCAGGAATTAGCGAGTATGAAGGCATCGGAGGTTGCGATATCGTTCTTTTTTTTCATTTCTCCGTTTTGCCGTTCTTGTTTCCCAGAGATTTGGCGGGTTGGTGTAGATACGGAGCGAGGAACTAATCCTTTTATAAAAAAGAGTGATTCTTAATCACTCTTTTTTCATTCCAAAGGCGGGGCGGGGGAGGATGGGATTACTTCGTAAATTCAGGTACTCTTGAGGCAGGCTTTGTCCGATATGCCATCCACAACGACCTCAAAACCGCGCGTCCTGTTACTCTGTTCTCAATATCTCTTCGGCGAAAGCATGGAGGCGATTCTGCGCGCGGAGGCAGAAGTGGAGCTAATTGGTCCGTGGACTCTGGACGACCAGAACATTTTCGAGCGGCTGGTTGAAGCGCGCCCGTCTGTCGTTGTCATTGCCGATGAGCGCCTTCAGAACGAGAAAGCGGCTGAATTGATGGCGACCATCATCGAAAAACATCCGAAAATATCCATGATCCGCGCGGCGTTGAGCGAGAATGTTTTCCGAATTGTTTCCACGAACACCCTGCCCGCCCGCGGCGATAACCTGCTTGAGACGATCCACAGTTGTATCGCCCGAACCCAGGCGGCAGACAAGTCTGTGGATCGAGAAAAATAGTCAGGAGTGAGTGAACCCATGAATAGCAGAAGCGATAAATTTGTGAACCCAATATCCCTCGCGGTCATTTCGATCTTTGTAGCGTTACTTTTCGGGTGCGTTCCCGTATCTCAACCTGAGCCCCCGCAACCAGCGTCGGTGCAAGCCATTGCGGAAGGGGATATCGAAAACGGGCGGAAGTTGTTCATGGGCTACGCTCATTTCGAGAACGAGGGACCTCCCTGCATGGGGTGTCATAACTTGGGCGAATATGGGCTCCTCGGCGGCGGGGCTTTGGGACCCGACCTGACCAATGTATCCAGCGAACGAAACGATATCGAACTTGCTTCGGTACTCTCCAATAATCGCTGGACAAAATCACCCGTGATGGAGCCCATCTACACCCAACATCCCCTCACCGAAAACGAGCAGGCGGATCTGATCGCTTTCATGAAATCATCCGCTGGCGAACCGCAGGAAGATAAAGAGTTATTGGTGCTGGGAATTAGCATTCTCGCCACCATCGGCGCGGCAATCGTAATCGGGTTTGTATATCGCAATCGCCTGCGGAGAATCCGCGCGGCGATGGTGAAGGAAGCGGAAAAGGAGTTGTTATGAACTGGATCAAAGAGATATCGAACCCGCAAGCGCGGCAGTGG
>WBZL01000137.1_pt1 | contig 76237 bp, 64 predicted proteins | sample 5204291 | NCBI WGS metagenome assembly WBZL01 (sample SAMN12344345, study PRJNA552823) | activated sludge metagenome | biome: Activated sludge suspended growth; feature: Nitrification reactor; material: Wastewater; isolation source: activated sludge from nitrification reactor of wastewater...
ATGCCATCATCGGTGGCGATCGCTCGAAGCGTGCCGATGCCATCATCGGTGGCGATGCGATCATCGGCGGTGACCGTGCCAAGTCCCGTGGCGCCATCATCGGTGGCGACGCGATCATCGGTGGCGATGCCATCATCGGTGGCGATCGCTCGAAGCGTGCCGATGCCATCATCGGTGGCGATGCGATCATCGGCGGTGACCGTACCAAGTCCCGTGGCGCCATCATCGGTGGCGATGCCATCATCGGTGGCGACGCCATCATCGGTGGGGATATTGCAGAGCTCGCTGCCCTAGGCCCTATCGCGGCCATCAATGACAAGGCGCGCACAATTGAGATCTTGGGTCAGACGTTCAGGGTTTCAATTGGTGTAGATGTGCTTGCCAATTGGAAGGCCGGGGGAAGACAACCCGTAGTGGCGATTTACTCCGCGCCGCAATCCGCTGGTTCATCAAAGTCGAAGGCGATGTTTGTACTCGCCGACGAATACGTCGCCGGCGCCTCACACGTCGCGCTGAGAGGTAAGATCACGAGCATTGACTATTCACTCGGTCGCCTCACGATTGGCAAGCAAGTGGTCGACTTCAATGCGGTCTTGTCGGACAAGACTCCAGCCGTCACAACTGGCAAGACCATTCTCGTAATTGGTACGCAGCCGAGTGCACATGGCGTGTTGCAGGCAACTCAGATTCGGTGATCTGAAATCGCGGCGGGGAGCCGCTATTTCCGAAGGCTCCCTGCAGTTCCTTTTCGAACCGGCCCGACAGGCACTTGGCCGTCGGTCGGGCTGGCGGCCAGTGCGTCGCTCGCGCTGCTGTGTCGCAGCAACGTGCTCGGCACTCACAGAAAAGGTGTCTATCGCTTGCCTGCGCCTGGCCTCTCAAAATAGAAGACGCCCAAGCCGACACGGCGCTCGACATCTTCGGTTTGGTTAGAGTCGTCCTCGTGCTCAGCGAGCCACTTGTCCACGCTTTGCATCAGCAGTTCAGCCTGTTGGTGCGACATCACGCGGAATTTATCGAGTGCATCCTCGGGCAGGCGATCTGAATAAGCCGCACGCTGAATATAAGCTCCTGATGGGTGCTCGAGGTTATGACAAAGCGTCTCCAATACGGGCGAGACAATAAATTCGAAGCCAACAATGAGATCCTCCCCCACACTTGAGGGTACAAAGAATCTCTTCTGAACGCGAAAGTTGCCATTCGATAGCTCAACCATGCCGCCTGCGGCAAGCAGTTCAGCTCGTACAGCCCCCGCAGGGACATCACCTCCAACGCGCTTCATCAAGGTCACGAAGCTCGGCACTTCTCCATCGAACGGCAAATCCATTGGACTTCCATATTCATCCTGAAACTCTGCTGACGAATGCCAAACTTGCAGAGCCCTGGCGGGATGCCCGCTCTGGAAGGTACTCCCAGAACTCACACTCACGCCTTGAGCCAATGCGATCCGGACGCGTGCCACTTCCTTTCGCGACAAGCCAGTACGCACAGCCACGCGAGACGTGTTTGTCGCACGCCCACGTGGATCTGGAGCCGCGAGCGCCTCTTCGACAAACGCGCGCTTTGCCAACGCGTCAAATTGGGAGTAACTGATTCCGGCACTCATCATGAGCCTGGCCAGTGGCCGAAGACAACGCACGATGGCGTCAAGGAGGCGTTGCTGCAATTCGGGTGTCACCGACTCAGTCCATGTTTCCAACGCACAGCCTATTTCACGCAACCCTGAAGAACTGCCGCCGGTAGTGATCCAGTTCCAGTATGGATTCCCGGATGTCGTCCAGCGCAAGATGCTTCGAGGTCTTCGTGACGCCTTCCAGAACCGCAGGCGCCCATCGGCGCGCCAGTTCCTTTACGGTGCTCACGTCGAGATTGCGGTAGTGGAAGAACTTCTCGAGCGACGGCATCTCGCGTGCCAGGAATCGGCGATCCTGACAAATGCTGTTGCCACACATGGGCGACGCACCCGGTGCCGAGTGTTGCGCGAGAAACTCCAGCGTCCTGGCTTCCGCCTCCGCCGCCGTGACGCGGCTTTCGCGCACCCGCTGCAGCAGACCGGACGCGCCATGAGTCGTACGGTTCCATTCGTCCATGCGCGCCATCGTCGCCTCGGGCTGGTGAATGGCGAAAACGGGGCCCTCGGCTACCACGTTCAGGCTGGCATCGGTGACGATGGTCGCGACCTCGATGATCCGGTCGGACTGCGTGTCCAGCCCGGTCATCTCGAGGTCGATCCAGATGAGGTTGTCGGCTTTCACGAGGCGGGGTGGTCTGTTGGGACACCGGTTCGAGCAGGCAGCCTCGTGGCCCGGTTTCACGCGTCTCGGCGATCAATTGTGGGGGATTGTAGCAAAGGCTAAGCTGCCGCCCCTGCTTTGGGTCCCGGCCGCCACGGACGGCACGCTCACTCCCCACATGGCGCACTGGTTCACCGCAGCCTTCGTCGTCGCCGTCGCGACGCACCTCGCGCTCCAGCTCTGGCTGTCTACGCGCCAGGTGCGGGAGGTCGAATCGAAGCGCGACACAGTGCCAGGGGCTTTCGCAGCGGCGGTCACGGCGGAGGAACATCGGAAGGCGGCCGATTACACGGTGGCCCGCCAGCGCCTGGGAAGGCTGGAAATGCTCGCCGATGCGCTGGTCCTGCTGGGGATGACACTGGGCGGCGGGCTGGCGGTTGTCGCCACCCAGGTTGAGCGGCTGGGCCCGCACGGCTCGCTTCGGCATGGCGTCGCCCTCATGGTCTGCGTCGTGCTCCTCCTCGGCGCACTGGGCCTGCCCTTCTCGCTCTGGCGCACGTTCGTGCTCGAGGAGCGTTTCGGCTTCAATCGCACCACTGTCGCCACCTGGATCGCCGACCTCGTCAAGGCGCTCGTGCTGGGCGGGCTGCTCGGCGGCATCGTCGTCGCCGTCGTCCTGTGGGTCATGCAGACAGCGGGGCCACGGTGGTGGCTCGTCGCCTGGGCCGTCTGGATGACCTTTTCGCTGGTCCTGCTCTGGGCGTGGCCCCGCTGGATCGCAACCCTCTTCAACAGGTTCGTGCCCTTGCAGGATGCCGGGCTGCGCGCGCGCATCGACGCCCTGCTCGCCCGTTGCGGCTTCCATGCCCGCGATGTGTACGTGATGGACGGGTCGAGGCGTTCCGCCCACGGCAACGCCTACTTCACCGGGCTGGGACGCGAAAAGCGCATCGTGTTCTTCGACACGCTGCTGCAGTCCCTGAGCCCGGTTCAGGTCGAGGCCGTGCTGGCTCACGAGCTCGCCCACTTCAAGCTCCGGCACGTTCCGCAGCGGCTCGTCGTCAGCGGCCTGGTCTCGCTGGCCGGCTTTGCCCTGCTGGGCTGGCTCGCGCAACAGCCATGGTTCTACGACGCTCTGGGCGTCACGCAGCCGAGCGACGCCGCGGCACTGCTGTTGTTCATGATGGTGCTGCCCGCGTTCACATGGGTGTTCACGCCGCTGGCGGCGGCGTGGTCACGCAAGCACGAGTACGAGGCTGACGCGTTCGCGGCCCGTCACAGCGACGGCCCCGAACTGGCCCGCGCGCTGGTGAACATGTATCGCGAGAACGCCAGCCCCTTGACGCCGGACCCGCTCCACTCCGCGTTCTACGACTCCCACCCGCCCCCGGTCGCGCGCATCGCGCGTCTCGCGCCCGGGCTCGGTCCCTGGCCCTCGCCGGCAGCCCGCACGTCCGGCATCGCCACGTGAGCCGGAGCCCGCGTCATCCGAAGCACAAGCTGCGGACAGCGGCCGAGGAAGCCGCCTCCGGGGTGACGCGAGCGGGGGTCGTGGTCGAGTCCTATGGCAGGCGCGTCGTCGTCCTCGCGCGCGACTCGGACGAGCGCCTTGCCTGCAAGGTGCGCGGACGTCGTCTCGAGGTCGTCGCCGGCGACGAGGTGCTCCTCGAACCGGAGGGGTCCGCCGCCGATGCCTGGGTGGTCGGGGAGCGCCTGCCCCGCCGCAACGTGCTCCTGCGCACGGACAGCCGCGGCGGCGACGAGGCGATCGCGGCCAACCTCGACCAGCTCGGCATCGTGGTCGCGCCTCGCCCGGCCTGCGACCCGTTCCTGATCGACCGCTACCTCGCCGGCGCGGGCTATGCCGGCATCGCCCCGCTGCTGATCGTCAACAAGCGGGACCTGCTCGACGATCCCGCCGCATGTGCCGGGGCGGACTTCTCCTTCGTCGAAACCTACCGCCGCATGGGCATCCCGGTCGTCGCCGTTTCGGCCCGGCGCCGGCTCGGACTGGAGGCGCTCGTCGACGGCCTGCGCGGCAAGCGCACGCTGCTCGCCGGCCAGTCGGGCGTGGGCAAGTCTTCGTTGACCAACGCCCTGTGCGGCACGGTCCAGCGAGCCACGTCCGAGCTTTCGGCCGGTACGGGCGAGGGTCGCCACACGACGGTTGCGTCGGCCATCGTCCAGCTTCCCTGGGGCGAACTCGCCGACTCCCCGGGTGTCCGGGACTACGCTCCTCCTGTGGTCGAGCCAAAGCAGGTCCAGAGCGGGTTTATGGAGATCGCCGAGCGGGCCCGCGGCTGCCGGTTTCTGGACTGCCTCCATGTCCGGGAGCCGCACTGCGCGGTGCAGGCGGCCGTACGGAAGGCGGAAATCGACCCGCGCCGGCTCGAGAGCTATCGGCGCCTGCTGAACCTGACTCGCCAGCTCGACGAAAAGCGGGGCTGGTGAAGCCCGGCACCGTCGCCTCCGAGGGCCTGGGGTGCCGGACGACCGGGGGCTCCGGACCGCCGGCGTTTCCGAAGGCCGGTGTTACCGAAACACCGGCACCGGGTATGATGTTGCGTTGCAAAGGGCCAACGGCTGAAGAGGAGAGGAGCGCGTGCGCAGAATACTGGTCGGTGTCAAACGCGTCGTGGACTACAACGTCCGCATCCGTGTCAAACCTGACAACACGGGCGTGATCACCGAAGGCGTCAAGATGAGCATCAACCCCTTCGACGAGATCGCGCTCGAAGAGGCGCTGCGTGCGAAGGAAAAGGGCCTCGCGGACGAAGTCGTCGCCCTGAGCATCGGCCCGGCCGACACGCAGCAGCAGTTGCGCACGGCGCTGGCCATGGGTGCCGACCGCGCCATCCTGGTGCAGACCGATGCCGCCGTCGCCCCGCTGTCGGTGGCCCGGGTGTTCCAGAAGGTGGTCGAGGCCGAGCAACCGTTCCTGGTCCTGCTGGGCAAGCAGGCGATCGACGAAGACAACGGCCAGACGGCGCAGATGCTCGCCGCCCTGCTCGACCGGCCCCAAGCCGTGTCCTGCTCGAAGGTGGAGATTGCCGACGGCAAGGCCACGGTGACCCGTGAAGTCGACGCCGGGCTCGAGACCAACGAGATCGACCTGCCGGCCGTGCTGTCGGTCGACCTGCGCCTCAACGAGCCGCGCTACGTGAAGCTGCCGGACATCATGAAGGCGAAGAAGAAGCCGCTCGACACCAAGAGCCTGGCGGACTACGGCGTGGCCGAGGGCGCGGCGTTCAAGACCGTCAAGGTCGAGCCGCCACCCGTCCGCTCGAAGGGCATCATCGTCAAGGACGTCGCCGAGCTCGTCGGCGCGCTGAAGCAGAAGGGGTTGGTCTGATGAGCTGCAAGATCCTCGTCGTCGCCGAGCATGACGGCGCGAAACTGAATGCCAGCACGGCCAAGGCCGTCACCTGCGCTGCGAAGGTCCCCGGCGCCACCGTCGACGTCGCCGTGCTCGCGGCCGATGGCTCTGCGGTCGCGGCGCAGGCTGGGGCGCTCGCGGGCGTGTCCAGAGTACTCGTGGTCGAGAATGCGGCCAACAAAGAGCCGCTCGCGGCCGTCTACGCGCCGCAGGTGGCGAAGCTCGCTGCCGGCTACACGCACGTGTTCGGCCCGTCGACGACGTTCGGCAAGGACGTCATGCCGCGCGTGGCCGCGCTGCTCGGCGTGAGCCAGGTGTCGGACATCATGGCCGTGGAAGGCACGCACACGTTCAAGCGCCCGATCTACGCCGGCAATGCGATCCTCACCGTCGAGGCGCCGGCCGGCGCACCGGTCGTCGCCACGGTGCGCGTGGCCTCGTTCGAAGCCGCCGCCACGGGCGGCAGCGCACCGGTCGAGAAGGTCGATCCGGGCGTCGCCCTGCCCTCGCACACGCGGTTCATTGCGCGCTCGGCGGCTACGTCCGGACGACCAGACCTGCAGTCTGCCTCGAAGGTCGTGTCCGGCGGTCGTGCGCTCGGCAGCGCCGACAACTTCAAGATCATCTACTCGCTCGCCGACAAGCTCGGCGCCGCAGTGGGTGCTTCGCGCGCTGCCGTCGACGCGGGCTATGTGCCGAACGACCTGCAGGTCGGCCAGACCGGCAAGATCATCGCGCCGGAGGTCTACTTCGCAATCGGCATTTCGGGTGCCATCCAGCACATGACGGGCATCAAGGACGCGCGCACGATCGTCGCAATCAACAAGGACGCCGAGGCGCCGATCTTCGAAAGCGCCGACATCGGCCTCGTCGCCGATCTGTTCCAGGTCGTGCCGGAACTCGAGAAAGCGCTCGGCTGATGCCGCTCGCCCTCTCCCGCGTGAGCGGGAGAGGGACTGCCCAGGGGTCAACTGATTTCGGCAAGTTGGCCCTTGGTATCCGGGGATTCCGTAAGGTGCAGTTGCCTCGCCCTCCCGCACGCCAGCGCGAGAGAGTTCGGGCAACACCTGCGATCAGAGCTGCCCGAGCACGTGCTCGGCGGCCGAGACCTTGAACTCACCGGGCGCCTCGACCAGCACCTGCTTCGCCACGCCGTCGTCGACGACCAACGCGAACCGCTGACCGCGGACGCCCATGCCGAAGCCCTTCGCGTCGAGTTCGAGCCCGAGCGCCCGGGCATAGTCGCCGTTACCGTCGGCAAGCATCAGCACCTTGTCGGTCGTGTTCGAGTGCTTGCCCCAGGCGTTCATGACGAAGACGTCGTTGACGGCCATGCAGGCAACCGTGTCGACGCCCTTGGCCTTGATGTCTCCTGCCTTCTCGACGAACCCCGGCAGGTGTTTCGCGTCGCAGGTCGGCGTGAACGCGCCGGGGACGGAAAAGATCACGACCTTCTTACCCGTGAACAACTGGTCCGTCGTGATGTTCTGCGGGCCATCCTTGGTCATCGTCTTGAATGTGCCGGCAGGCATCCTGTCGCCCACTTTGATGGTCATGCTCGATCCTCCTGCATGGGGGTGCGTACGCCGACCGGTCGGTCGGGAAAAACGTGATGTTAGCAGGCGAGGCGCACCGGGTTGCGTCAGCGGACGCCGACTCCGCTTTGCATGCAGGCGGTGTCGGGCCAGCCCCTGCTTCGCATCGCGCGTCGGGCTGCGTAACATATTGGATCCGGTCGTCCGGTCGTGCCGCGAGGTCATGGTTGATGTCAGGCTTGTCGTTGCGAGAACAACTCCTGCAAGCGGGGCTGGTCAGCGAAAAGCAGGTCAGGCAGGCGGAGCAGCAGAAGCAGCGCCGCCAGTTCGACGACCGCAAGCACGTCGGCAAGAAAGACCGCGAGCAGCGCGAAGCGGCGCGGCTCGCCGAGCAACAACGCGTCGCCGCGGCCAAGGCGGCGAAAGACGCGGAGCTCAACCGCAAGCGCGAGGAGAAAGCCGCCGCGAAGGCCCGTTGGGCCGAGATCCGCCAGCTCGTCGGGCAGCACCGCATCGCGAAGCCGGAGAGCGACGAGTACTACAACTTCATGATGAACGGCAAGGTCGGCCGCATCGCCGTCGACGCCCCGCTGCGCGCTCGCATCCTGTGCGGCGAGCTCGGCATCGTACGCTGCGACGGACGCTACGAACTGCTGCCGGCGGACGTCACGGAGCGCATCCGCAAGCGCGAGCCGCGCGCCGTCGTGCCGCCGCCCTCGGCGTCACCGGCCACACCCATCGACGACGCCTACAAGGAGTACGTCGTCCCCGACGACCTCATGTGGTAAGGGGGCTGGTACATCTCAGGTACCTCTCCCCCGATCTGCCTGTCTCAGGTACCCGTCCCCGGATTTCCCTGCTTTCCAAACCGCGGGGCGGTGTGCAGCCGCTCGTCGAGCGACAGCAGCAGGCCTTCCGTCGTCGACCAGTCGATGCAGGCATCGGTCACCGAAACGCCGTACTGCAACTGACCGCGGTCGCTGGACATCGGCTGGCTGCCCCAGTGCAGGTTGCTTTCGAGCATGAAGCCGACAATCGAGCGGTTGCCCTCGATGATCTGGTTCGCCAGGTTCTCGGCCACCAGCGGCTGCAGTCCCGGGTCCTTGTTCGAATTGCCGTGGCTGCAATCGACCACGATGTTGGCCGGGAGCCCTGCTTTCTCCAGCTCCCGCTCGCACAGCGCGAGACTGACGGAATCATAGTTCGTGCGCGCACCGCCGCCGCGCAGCACGATGTGGCCATGCCGATTCCCGCGCGTGCGGAAGACCGCGGACTGCCCCGTCTGCGTGATGCCGAGGAAGTGGTGCGGGTGTCGCACCGACTGCAGCGCATTGATCGCCACCGTGAGCGAGCCGTCGGTACCGTTCTTGAAGCCCACGGGCGTCGACAGGCCGCTGGCCATCTCGCGATGCGTCTGCGATTCGGTCGTTCGCGCGCCGATCGCCGTCCAGGTGATCAGCTCCGACAGGTACTGTGGCATGATCGGGTCGAGCGCCTCGGTGGCCGCGGGGACGCCGCCCTCCGCGAGGTGCAGCAGCAGTTCGCGCGCGATGCGGATGCCCTTCTCGACGTGGAACGAGTCGTCCATGTCCGGATCGTTGATCAGCCCCTTCCAGCCGACGGTCGTGCGCGGCTTTTCGAAGTACACGCGCATGATCAGCAGCATCGAGCGGTCGACCCTGGCCGCCAGCTCTTTCAGGCGCGCGGCGTAGTCGCGTGCGGCGGCCGGGTCGTGGATCGAGCAGGGGCCCACGACGACGAACAGGCGCGGGTCCTGCCGGTCGAGGATGCGGCGCACCGCATGACGGCTGCGATAGATGAAGTCTTCGGTCGCGGCCGGCAACGGCAGGTCGCGCTTGATCTCGTCCGGCGTGGCGAGCAGTTCGCTCGAGAGGACGTTGACGTTGTGGAGTCGTTCCTGCATGGCGGTGTCCGGTCGGGCCCGCGGCCCGCAACCGGCCGATTTTACACGCCTCGGATGGAGGTCCGGACGCTCCACAGTTCCGGGAAGAACCGGAGGTCCAGCGCGTTGGCGAGACAGGCTACGCCGCTGGTCCCGCCTATGCCGCGCTTGTAGCCGATGATCTCCTCGACCGTCTTGAGGTGGGCGCGGTCATGACGACTCCGGAACCCCGACGACTTGGCGAACGACGCGCCTCGCCCTCGACCGGCGGCTTGCGGGAGGCGGCGTTTTCGTCACGTGCCGAGGTCACGTGAACACCCAGGCGGGCACGTTGCGCCAGCCCTGCAGCAGCTCGACGTCGAGCGGCTCCCACGCGGGCTCATGCTCGGCCACGAGCGCCCAGAAGCGCCGCGAGTGATTCATGTACCGGCGATGACAGAGTTCGTGGACCATCAGATACCGCACGACTTCGGGCCGCTGGAACATCAGACAGACGTTCAGGCTGATCGTGCCCCGGGCCGAACAGCTCCCCCACCGCGTGCGCTGGCGGCGCACGCTCATGCGCGCATAGTCGACGTCCAGTTGCGAGGCGAGCGGCCGCAACCGGGCCGACAGTTCGTGCGCCGCGAGCCGCACGAGCCATGGCACGAGCGCCTGACTCACGTACCGGTCGGTGAACGACGGGGCATGTACGACGAGGCGCGACGCGGCAACCTCCTCCGCGCGGACCCGGCGGCCCGGCACGTAGTCGACGCTCCAGGTCCGGTCGAGCAGCGCCAGCTCGACCGTCGACGGCTGACGCTCCGCGGCTTTCGGCGTCAGCAGCCGCAGCTCGCGCGAGCGGCGCTCGGCCCATTCGCGATGACGCGCGACGAAACGCTCGACGGCCGCCAGGCCGGTCGCAGGTGGCACGACGACCTCGACGCGGCCGCCCGGAAACACGCGCATGGACATTCGGCGCGCCCGGCGGCTGATGCGCACGTTCCATGCCGTGCCGACGTCGCGGTCGGACCACAGTGTGAGCTGCAGCGGCTGGCTGCCCGGTGCTCCGCCGGCACTGCCGCGACCGAGACTGCGCATGGTCTACAGTTCCCTCAGGCCGGCCGTCACCGGCATCCGCGCGGCCCGCAGGCCCGGCAGGAGGCCGCCCACGAGACCGAGTATGAGCGAATGCCAGAGGCCGGTCACGAGCAGGCGCGGTGTCACGGTGAATGCAAACGTGAGCTGGCTGAAGCTGCCCCAGTTCAGCGTCGACGCCTGGTAGCCGTTCAGCGCCAGGTACACGAGCAGCCCGCCGATGATGCCGCCGAGCAGGCCGAGCACGGCCGCCTCGAGCAGCACCGAGGCCACGACCGCTGACGCGCCAAAGCCCAGCGCGCGGAGCGTGGCTATTTCGCGCGTGCGCGAGGACACCGCGGAGTACATGGTATTGAGCGCGGCGAACACGGCGCCGATGCCCATCAGCACCGCGAGCGTCGTGCCGACATGACGGATCAGCGCGAGCAGGATGCGCGACTGGTCCGCATAGAACGCCCGTTCGCTGCGCACGGTGACGTTGAGCCGTGGATCGTGCTGCAGGGCCGCTTCGACCCTGCGCAGCGCCGCCGGCGATTCGAGCTGCGCACGGGCGATCTGTACCGTGTTGCCGCGCCGGTAGACGCCACGCAGCACGACGACGTCGGTCCAGACCTCCGATTCCGACACGCTGCCGCCGGCCGAGAACACGCCGACGACGCGCCAGGTCTGCGAGCCCCAGGTCACCTCGCGACCGAGGTCGACGTTGCCGAACTGCGCGAACACGCCGCGCCCCACGATCACCTCGTCCTGCCCGGGGTGGAACATGCGCCCGGCGACGATCCGGAAGTCCTCGCGAAGCTCCATGGCGCGCGGGCCGACGCCGCGGAACGGCACGTTGGCGCCCGTGCCCGTGCTGCGCATCGGCAGGTCGACGATGGTGTAGATCTCGCCGGACACGATCGGGCCCCGCTCGTCGCGGGCGATGCCGGGTGCGAGCTGGATCACGTCGAACTCGTCGCGCCCGATCGCGCTCGAAAGCTCGTCGGCCGAGCCGCCGCGCAGGATCATCGCGACGTCGTCGCGCCCGGAGAGGTCGAGCGCAGCGCGGAAGCCCTCGCCCATCGACAGCAGCGAGACGAGCACGGCCACGACGCCGCCGATGCCGATCACGGCGACGAGCGATGCGCCGAGCCGCGACGGCAGGTTGCGCAGGTTCATCGCGGTCACGGCGACGAACTGGTTGATGGTGACGCGGATGCCCATGGATGTCTCAGTCGCGACGCAGCGCTTCGACGATGCGCAGCCGCATGGCCTGCCAGGCGGGCATGGCGCCGGCGATCACGCCGAGCGCCACCATGTACAACGTCGCCTTCAGGAACGCGGACGGCGGCACGCGGAAGCCCGGCAGGTACTGCTCCAGCACCTTCTCGAACTGGACGCCGATCAGGCCGGCCAGCAGCATGCCCGCCGCGCCGCCGAGCACCGTCACCAGCACGGACTCCGCAAGCACCATGCCGAGCACACCCCCGTTGCTGAAGCCGAGCGTCTTGAGCACACCGATCTCGTTCGTGCGCTCGCGCACCGACTGCGCCATGGTGTTGGCGGTGACCAGCAGCATGGTGAAGAACACGGCCGCGACGATCGCGGACAGGATCGCGCCGACGTTGCCGATCTGATTCACGAACGACTGCGCCATCGCGCGCTCCGAGGACGTTCTGGTCTCGGCCGGCGAGTTCGCGAACGACGCATCGATCTGCCGGGCAACGGCCTGCGCGCGGTCCACGTCGCTCACCTTGATCACGTACCAGCCGATCAGGCCCTTGCCCTGTAGCTTCGCCTCCTCGAAGTACTCCTGGTGCATGGCGATCTGGCGCGTGTCGCCGCCCTTCGGCATGTCGAAGATCGCGCGCACGGTGAAGTCCCATGTGGCCGAGCCGTCCTCCCGGCGCCAGATGGCCGAATGCAGCGGCACGGTATCGCCGATGCGCCAGTGGAAGAGGTCGGCGGCGCTGCGGCCGACGGCCACGCCCGCACGGTCGGCGAACCACGCGAGCTTCTGGTCCTCCGGCACGTGGATCTCCGGATAGATGCGCAGGAACCCCTCGGGCTCGGTCGGAAACGTCGGGATCTGGTTGCGCTCGTCCTGGTACCAGGCGCCGAACCAGGTCTGCGGCACGACGGCGACGACGCCGTCGATCGACCGGATGCGGCTCTCGTAGCTGGCCGGCAGCAATTGCGTGAAGGAGACCTTGTGCATCGTGAGCAGCCGGTCGGCACCGGCGACGTCGATGCCCGACTGCAGCGCGAACCGCATCGACTCGGCGAGTCCGAACATGAGGAACGCGACGAGGATGGACGCCACCGTGAAGAAGGTCCGCAGGCGCTTGCGCCGCAGACTCGCGGCGATCAGCGGCAGGTACTTGCCGACGCCGGTCATCAGCGCACTTCGCTCAGCGTGCCCTTGTCGAGCTGCACCATGCGGTGCGCGCGCTCCGCCGCGTGCGGGTCGTGCGTCACCATGATGATGGTCTTGCCGTACTCGTCATTGAGCGCCTCGAGCAGCGTGAGGACCTCGTCGCCCGACTTGCGGTCCAGGTCGCCCGTCGGTTCGTCGCAGAGCAGCAGCGTCGGGTCGGTGACGATCGCACGGGCAATGCCGACGCGCTGCTCCTGGCCGCCCGAGAGCTCGCGCGGGCGGTGCCTCGCGCGGTGCGACAGCCCGACGAGGGCGAGCGCCGCGGCGACACGCCTCATGCGCTGCTCGCGCCCGAGATTCGTGAGCAGCAGCGGCAGCTCCACGTTGCGCTCGGCGCTCAGCACCGGCAGCAGGTTGTACATCTGGAACACGAAGCCGACGTGGTCGGCACGCCAGCGCGCCAGCGAGGCGTCGGTGAGGTGATCGACGCGCAGCCCCTCGACCTCGAGCGAGCCCGACGTGGGCCGGTCGAGCCCGCCGATGAGGTTCAGCAGCGTCGACTTGCCGGAACCCGACGGGCCCATCAGCGCGACGAAGTCGCCGTGCGCGATGTCGAGCGACAGGCCGTCGAGCACCCGCACGACCTCGGCACCGCGCCGGTATTCCTTGACGAGGTCGCGGACGCGCACGATCGGGCGCGCGTCGGCGGTCGCCGCGGATTCCGCGCTCATGAAACGGCCTTCAACTCCACGGCGCGGCCATCACGCAGCCGCGCCGGCGCATCGACGACGACGGTCTCGCCTCCCGCGAGCCCCTTGACGACCGGCAGCTGTCCATCACGGTCCTCGGCGCCCGCTTCCACCTCGCGCCGCTCGACCTTGCCGTCGCGGACGACCCAGACGAACGTGGCGTCGTCGCGCCGGACCAGCGCTGTGGCCGGCACGCGCACCTGGGACACCGAAAATGTGCTGCCAGCGTCCTCGAGGAAACTCACCTTGATGCCCATGTCCGGCAGGATGCGCAGATCGAGCTGATCGAGGCCGATGCGCACGCGCACGGTGGCCTTCTGCCGATCGGCAGTCGGCACGATACTGATCACGTGCGCGGGAACTTTCCAGTCGGGGTACGCGTCGAGCACGCACTCCACCTTCTGGCCGGAGCGCACGCGGTTGATGTACGCCTCGTTGACATCGACCTCGACTTCGCGCGAATCCATGTCGACGAGCGTCGCGATGCCGGTGCGCGTATAGCCGCCACCCGCCGACATCGGTGAGACGGTCTCCCCGGGCTGTGCGTCCTTGGAGATCACGACGCCCGTGAACGGCGCGCGGATCTCCAGGTCGGCCAGCGCCTGCCGGCTGAGCCCGACCTGCGCTTCGGCCACGTCGACCTCGGCCCGCGCGGCGGCGAGCCGCGCGCCCAGCGCGTTCACGTCGGCTTCCGAGGCGTCGAGCACGCTCTGGGCGACGAGCTTGCTGTCGACAAGCGAGCGGTTGCGCTCGAGCGTGCGTCGCGCATCGGCGAGCCGCACCTCGATCTCGCGCAGACTGCGTCGGGCGGCCTCGAGGCCGCGGGCGGCCACCTCGTGCTCGGCACGCACGGTCGCCGGATCGAGCCGCGCGAGCACCTGCCCCGCCTCGACCGAGGCGCCTTCCTCGAACAGCACCTCGCTGACGCGGCCGGTGACCTTGGAACTGACCGTCGCCAGCCGGCGCGCCACGACGTATCCGGACGCATTGAGCACCGCACCGGTCGCCGACGGTGCCTCGACCGTCGCCGTTTCGACCTCGATCGGACTCGTCGCGGACCACCACCAGCTCAGTGCCGCCACGAGCAGTACCGCGGCCAGCGCCGCCCAGAGCCAGCGCCGCGAGCTGCGCCGCTCCTGGTACTTGCCCGCGTCGGGTTCCCGCTCGAGACGCAGGCTGTCGAGTGCCGCCTTGTCCAGTGCCATGGGAACTCGCTAGTCTCGGAAAGCCGCGAACGTTATCACAGCCGAGCGCATGAGCCCGACACCGCCCCTCGTCGACATCGGACTGAACCTGGCCCACGACAGCTTCGATCACGATCGCGACGAGGTCGTCACCGCGGCGCGCGCCGCGGGTGTCAGCCACATGGTCGTCACGGGCAGCACTCTCGCGAGCACGCGAACCGCGATCGACTGGGTGCGGGCGCATCCTGTCGGCTTCCGCTGTACGGCGGGCGTCCATCCCCACCATGCCGGCGACCTGCGGGCGGACGACCTGCCGCAACTACGCGAGTGGCTGGGGTGTCCCGAGGTCGGCGCCGCGGGCGAGTGCGGGCTGGACTACTACCGCAATTTATCCTCGCATGCCGACCAGGAACGCGCGTTCCGCTGGCAGCTCGAACTGGCCGTGGAGACCGGCAAGCCCGTGTTCCTGCACCAGCGCGACGCCCACGACGCCTTCATCGGCATCCTGTCGGACTACCTGCCGCGGCTCTCCGGTGGCGTCGCGCACTGTTTCACCGGCGACGAGCGCGAACTGCGCGCCTGCCTCGACCTCGGGCTCTCGATCGGGATCACCGGCTGGATCTGCGACGAGCGCCGTGGGCAGCACCTGCGCGATCTCGTGCGGCTGATCCCGCTCGATCGCCTCATGGCCGAAACCGACGCGCCGTACCTGCTGCCGCGCGACCTGCAGCCGAAGCCCGTGCATCGACGCAATGAACCGAAATACTTGCCGCACGTCGTCAGGACGATCGCAGCGTGCCGGTCAGAGACATACGCCACGGTGGCGGCCGCGACCACACGCAATGCGCTACAGTTCTTCGCCTTCCCCGCCGCGCCGGCGGATCTCGCGAGCGCGTGAAAACCAGGTCATAGGTTACTGTAAAATATGGATATTTCTAGAGCAGTCACCTCGATCGAGTCGCTCTGGTCCGACTCGATCCTGCCGCACCTCGTCGAGTACGTGCGCATCCCGAACAAATCCCCCGTGTTCGACCCGGACTGGGAGTCGCACGGCCACATGGAGGCTGCCGTGCAGCTCATGCGGCGCTGGGCCGAGGCGGCCGCACCACCGGGCTCGACGGTGGAGGTCCTGCGGCTGCCGTGCCGCACGCCCGTGCTCATGATCGACGTCCCCGGCGACGTCGACGACTGCGTGGTAATGTACGGGCACCTCGACAAGCAGCCGGAATTCACCGGCTGGTCCGACGGGCTCGAGCCGTGGACGCCCGTGCTGCGCGAGGGCAAGCTCTACGGACGCGGGGGTGCGGACGACGGTTACGCCCTGTTCGCGTCGCTGGCGGCGCTGCGCATCCTGCGCGAGCAGCGCATCCCGCACGCCCGCTGTGTCGTGCTGATCGAGGCCAGCGAGGAAAGCGGCAGCCCCGACCTGCCCGCCCACATCGACGCGCTCGGGTCACGACTCGGACGGCCGAGCCTCGTCGTCTGTCTCGATGCCGAATGCGGCAACTACGAGCAGCTCTGGTGCACGACCTCGCTGCGCGGCAACCTGATTGGCACGCTGCGCGTGGACGTGCTGCGCGAGGGCGTGCACTCGGGCACGGCGAGCGGCGTGGTGCCCTCGAGCTTCCGCGTGCTGCGCGAACTGCTCGCGCGCGTGGAAGACATGCACTCGGGCGCCATTCTCGTCGACGAACTGCACACGCCGATCCCCGCGGACCGGCGCACGCAGGCCGAGATCGCCGCCGCGGTGCTCGGCGAGACGGTCCACGCCAGGTTCCCGTTCGCGGACGGCATGCGCGCCGTCTCGAATGACGCGCTGGAACTGCTGCTCAACAACACCTGGCGGCCGACGCTGAGCGTGACGGGCGCGGACGGCCTGCCAGCCCCGGGCAGTGCCGGCAACGTGCTGCGGCCGTATACCAGCCTCAAGCTGTCTTTCCGGCTGACGCCGACGACGGACCCGAAAGTGGCCGCCGCGGCGCTCGTGCGTGCGCTCGAGGCCGACCCACCCTATGGCGCGAAGGTGTCGTTCGTCGTCGAGTCCGCCATGGGTGGGTGGAACGCGCCGTCATTCGCTCCCTGGCTGGAGCGGTCGATGCAGGACGCCTCGCAGGCGTTCTTCGGCCGCGACTCGATGTACATGGGCACCGGCGGCAGCATCCCCTTCATGGGCATGCTGGGCGAGAAGTTCCCGCAGACCCAGTTCCTGATCACGGGCGTGCTCGGCCCGAACTCGAACGCGCACGGGCCGAACGAATTCCTGCACCTTGCGACGGCGCGCAAGGTCACTGGCTGCGTCGCGAAAGTGCTCGCCGATCACGCGACGCAGGCACGACGATAGCCGACGACAGCGCGGCGCCCCGGACGGGGCTTCAATGTGCGAGCGGGTTCGGCTGGGCCGCGAGGCGGATGCGACTCCAGACGTCGGCAAAGGCCGCTGCGGCGCCGCCGGCAGACTTCTCGACCACCGGATACTGGTCCTGCAACTCGTCGAGCCGGATCACGTCGCCGGGCCGGCCCTTGGGAAACTCGCCGCGCATCGAGAACACGATGCGGCCCGCCACCGGCACGTCGTCGCCCGTGAACTGGCGGACCGCGGCGATGCGGTCGTAGAGCATCGGCAGCGGGTTGGTGATCATGTAGTGCCGCTTCGGTCCGAAGATCGACCACTGCTCCATCTTCTCCCCGGCGAAGATCACGCCGTGGGCGTCGAAGAGGTCGATCAGCAGCAGGCCCTTCTGCGTCAGCAGCAGGTAGTTCACGTGGATCTGGTCGCCGCTGCCGGTCGGCAGCAGCACGTTGCGCAACTCGTCGTACGCCACCGACGAAATGACGTTGTCGATGGCGCGACGCGCGCGCACGAGACGCACCTGGTCGCGGATGAAATACCCCGCCGCACCGACCGCGGCCAGGCCGAAGACCACCCAGAGCCAGAGCGGCAGGCCGAGCACCGTCCTCATGCCACTGCACCCACGAGAACTTCGCGCAGCGCCGCGAGCGTCGGCTCGACGTCACGCTGCCGCGACGGCAGCGCGAGCAATGCGGCGAGCGCCGATGGCACCGGTACAGTCGTGCCGATCAACGGCTCGACGATGTCGTTGAACTTCGCCGGATGCGCGGTCGCGACCAGCACCCAGCGCTCCCCGCGGCGTTCCACCGGCAGATGGCGGTAGACGTGCGCCGCCGTGGCCGTGTGCGGACACCATGTCTGCGACCATTCGGCGAAGTCGCGACCGATGGTCGCGCGGATCTCCTCGTCGAGGACCGCCTGCGCGCTGACCTGCGCGCGCAGCCCGTCCGCACCACCGAAGAGCCAGCGCAGCCGTTCCATGTTGCTGGGGTTGCCCACGTCCATCGCGGAAGCCAGCGTAGCGAGGCCCGGCCGCGGCTGCCACTCGCCGGACTTCAGGTAATCCGTGACCGTGAGGTTCGCGTTGGTGGCGAGCACGATCTCACCGATCGGCAGGCCCACCTGACGCGCCCACAGGCACGCCGCGACGTTGCCGAGATTGCCCGAGGGCACGATGTAGTTCGGCTTGCGGCCCTCGCGCCGGTACAGGCCCAGGCTCGAGAGCGCGTAATAGGCCATCTGCGGCAGCAGCCGGCCGACATTGATGCTGTTGGCCGACGACAGCCGCAGCGTGCGGTTGAGGTCTGCGTCGACGAAGGCCTCCTTGACCATGCGCTGGCAGTCGTCGAACGAGCCCGCGACGGCGAGCGTGCGCACGTTGCCACCCCAGCAGGCGAGCTGCTTTTCCTGTCGCGGCGAGACGAGCCCGCGCGGATAGAGCACGACGACGTCGACCCAGGGGCGCTCGTGGAACGCGGCGGCGACGGCACCGCCGGTGTCGCCCGACGTGGCCACGAGGATCGTCGTGCGGCGCGGATCGCGGCGCGGGATGCGCTCGAGCGTTGCCGCAAGAAAGCGTGCGCCGAAATCCTTGAAGGCCGCCGTCGGGCCGTGAAACAGCTCGAGCACCGATAACGGCCACGTGCTGGCCGAAACATCGACGACCGGAACGGGAAAGTCGAATGCCTCGTCGACGATTTCCGGCACCAGGTCGGCCAGATCGTCGCCCTTCGCAAACGGACGCAGCAGCCTCCTGGCGACGGCGCGGACGTCGTCAGCGCCGTCGAAATCGCGCAGGTCGAGTGACGGCAGCATCGTCGGCACGTACAGGCCGCCGTCGGGCGCGAGCCCCTGCGCGATGGCATCGCTCAGACCGACGCGGTGTCCCGGATCGCGTGTGCTCTGGAACTGCATCGGCTCAGTCACCCACGACGCGCGCGCCCGCGCGGTCGATCGTCGAAACCCAGCGGTCCGACTGCAGACCGTGGCGCGCGAAGGCCTCGACCATGGCGGCGCACACCCGTTCGGCATCGGCCACGTCCGCCCAGGCGAACACGGTGGGACCGGCGCCGGAGATCGAGGCGCCGAGCGCGTTCGCCGCGAGCGCCGCCTGCTTCACGTCGGCGAAACCCGGGATCAGGACCTGGCGCTGCGGCTCGATGACGACGTCGAGCAGCGACTCGCGGATCAGCGCGAGGTCGTTGCTGAAGCAGCCGGCCAGGAAACCCGCGAGGTTCGCCTGCTGCCAGATCACGTCGGACAGCGGCACCGTCTTGCTGAGGATGGCGCGCGCCTCGCGCGTCGGCAGCACCATGTGCGGGTGCACGAGCACGCAGCGGATCGACTCGGGCACCGGAATCGGCTTCACGAACGGATTGTCGATGCCCACCGTGAGCACCAGCCCGCCGTAGAGCGAAGGCGCGATGTTGTCCACGTGCACGGCGCCGCTCGCGACCGCCTCGCCCTGCATCGCGTACTTGAGCAACTGCGTGCGGTCCAGCCGCTCGTCGACGAGCGCCGACGCCGCGACGATGCCCGCCACGGCCGACGCCGCGGAACCGCCGAGCCCTGATCCCAGCGGGATCCCCTTCTCGATCTCGAGATCGACACCGAACGGCGGCGCGAGGTCCTGCACCATGGCGAGCACGGCCATGCCGGCCGTGTTCCTGTCGGCGACGAGCGGCAGGTCGACGTGCACGCCGGTGATCGAGCGGATCGACACGCCCGGTTCGGCGCGGCGCACCGCCCGCACCCTGTCGCCGAGTGCGGCGACCGTGTGCCCCAGGATGTCGAACCCGACGGCGACGTTGCCGACGCTCGCCGGCGCAAAGGCCGTGGCCGACCTGCGGCCCGACGCCTGCGTCACAGTTTGGCCCCCAGGTAGGCGCAGACGCGCAGCAGGTCTGCGAACACGCCCGCCGCCGTCACGGCCGGCCCGGCGCCGGGCCCCTGCACGATCAGCGGGTTCTTGTCGTAGCGCGCCGTCTCGAAGCGCACGATGTTGTCGGTGAGCGCGATGTTCGCGAACGGATGCGACTTCGGCAGCTCGACCAGGCCGACCTCGGCCTTGCCCTGCGCGTCGACCGAGCCGACGTAACGCAGCACGTTGCCGCGCCCCGTGGCGTCGTGCAGCCGCGCGAGCATCGTGCCGTCGAATTCCGCGAGCCGGTCGAGGAACTCGTCGATGCCGCAGGCGGCGATCTGGCCCGGCACCAGGCTCTCGACCTCGACCTCGCTCAGCTCCGTCTGCAGACCCATTTCGCGCGCGAGGATGATCAGCTTGCGCGCGACGTCCATGCCCGAGAGGTCGTCGCGCGGGTCGGGTTCGGTGTAGCCCAGCGATTTCGCGCGGCGCACGACAGCCGAAAACGCTTCGGAGCCGTCCCAGGTATTGAAGAGGTACGCCAGCGTCCCCGAGAACATGCCTTCGATGCGGCGGATCTGGTCCCCGGTTTCGCGCAGGTCGCGCAGCGTCTGGATGACCGGCAGCCCCGCTCCCACCGTCGCTTCGTACAGGTAATGCGACCCGGCGGCGCGGCGCGCGTCCCGCATGCGCTGGTATTCGCCGTAAGCCGAGCTGTTGGCCTTCTTGTTGGGCGTGACGACGTGGATGCCTTCCGAGAGCCAGTGCGCGTAGTGCCTGGCGACATCGGCACTCGCCGAGCAGTCGATGATGACCGCGTGCGGGAAATGATCCGCGTGGACGTGGTCGGCGAAACGGTCGAGGTCGACCGGGTCGCCGCCCGCCTTGTACTCGTCGCGCCAGCGTCCCAGGTCGATGGCGCCCTGCGACAGACGCATGGTCTTCGAGCCGGCGATGGCACGGACACGCAGGTCGAGCTTGAAGTCGCGCTCCAGCCGCGCGACCTGGCTCGCGATCTGCTCGAGCAGCGAGCTGCCGACCAGCCCCGGCCCGATGAGACCGATCGAAACCGTGTGCGCCGACAGATAGAAGCTCGAATGGACGGAGCGCAGCGCGCGCGCGCTGCCCTTGCCGTCGATCACGACCGAGATGTTGCGCTCCGAGGCGCCCTGCGCGATCGCGCGCACGTTGACGCCGGCCGAGCCGAGGGCGTGGAAGACCTTGGCCGCGACGCCGTGCGCGCCCGCCATGCCGTCGCCCACGACCGCGAGGATGCTGCAGCCGCGGTTGACCTCGATGCTCTGGATCTGTCCTTCGCGCAGTTCCGGGTCGAACGCCCGCCGTACGACGCGGTCGGCGCGATCGGCCTCGGCCTCCGGCACCGCGAAGCAGATCGAGTGCTCGGAACTGCCCTGGGAGATCAGGATGACCGAAATGCCCTCTTCGCGCAGCGCGCCGAACAGGCGATGGGCCGTTCCCGGTACGCCGATCATGCCGGCACCCTCGAGGTTGACCAGCGCGATACGGTCGATGGTCGTGATGCCCTTGACGAGCGGATCCGGGTCCGAGCGGTCGTGGATCAACGTACCCGGCGCGTCGGCCGCAAACGTGTTCCTGATCCAGATCGGGATGCGCTTCTGCACCGCCGGCGCCATGGTCGCCGGGTGGATCACCTTCGCGCCGAAATACGCGAGTTCCATGGCTTCGTTGTACGAGAGCGTGTCGATGACCTGTGCCTCGGGCACGAGCCGCGGATCGGCGCTCAGCACGCCGTCCACGTCGGTCCAGATCACGATCTCGGCGGCATCGAGCAACGAACCGAAGATCGACGCCGAGTAGTCGCTGCCATTGCGCCCGAGGGTCGTCTGCAGACCGTGCGTGTCGGTGGCGATGAACCCCGTGATCACCAGCGTGCCGACAAAATCCGCGGCAACCCGTTCCCGCAACTGGGTGCGCGACTGATCCCAGCGTACGCCCGGCCCCATCGGGCCCCATTCGACGAGCAGCGTCTCGCGCGCATCGAGCCACTGCACGTGGCCGACCGCGCGGGTGCGCAGCAGCCGCTCGAAGAGTCGCGTCGACCAGATCTCGCCGTAGCCCGAGATCAGGTCACGCATGGTCGTCGAGGCGCTGCGGACGAGCCGCACCGTCTGCAGGATACCGGCGATGTCCCGCAGGTCGGCCTCGAGCCCGGCGACGAACCCGTCATGGAGTTCGCCGCGCAGCAATTCGCCGGCGATCCCGACGTGCCGCTGCCGCAGTTCGTGCAGGCGGTCGTCGAGTGTGGGAGAGCCCTGCTCCGCCAGCGTCACCAGCGACAGCAGCGCATCGGTGACGCCGCGGCAGGCGGACAGGACGACCGCCTTGCGCGCGGCAGGGTCGTTTTCGACGATCTTCGCGACGCGCAACATGCAGGCGGCATCCGCGACGCTCGAGCCGCCAAACTTGTGGACTCTCCAGGCTTGCACGGTGTGGAACTCGCTTGTTCAGGCGCCCGCCGGCCCGCAGGCCGCGCCCTGCGCAGGCGCGCCTGCCGGCGGGACGAAAGGCGGGGACAAAAAACGTCTCTATCCAACCGCGGGACTGTAGCTTTTTGCAGCGCGGCAGGCAAACTACCGGTCGACATGGACGAGTCGAACCCCGGACTGCACGTGGCCATCCTCGCCGCCGGCGCGGCAACGCGCTTCGGCGCGGCCAGGCAACCCGTGCGCTTGCGCGGCGAGCCCGTGCTGCGCGAACTCGTCGCCAACGCCGCGTTCGTCGCCGGCCAGTCCGTCACCATCGTCGTCGGGGCCCATGCAGCGTCGGTGGCGGCAACGCTGCGTCAGCGTGCAGTCTCGCTCGCACTGAATCGCGGCTGGGAAGAAGGCATCGCGAGCTCGGTGCGCGTCGCGGTGCACTCCGCGCCTCCGGGCTCGGCCGCGTTGCTGCTGCTGCTCGCGGACCAGGTGGCCGTCACCGCCGACGACCTCCGGCGCTTGCACGCGAGCTGGCGACGGCATCCCGTGCTGATCGCCGCGGCGCTGTACCGTGGCGCGCCCGGCCTGCCCGCGATCTTCCCGCGCTGGGCCTTCACCGACCTGCTCGGCCTGCGCGGCGAACGCGACCCGCGGACCGTGCTCAGAAGCAACGTCGATCGTCTGGTGCGCGTGCCGATGGACAACGCCGCCATCGACCTCGACGCGCCCGAGGACCTCCTGCAGATGCAGGCGGCGCTCGTCACGGGCGAAACCGGCCGCGGTTGAGTATTATGTCAATGCCGTGCGGCCTGCCGTGAGAAGCATGTCGTGCTTTCGCAGGATGCCGTCCGGCGGGTGTCCCGGCGCGGCTTATGCTCGGCCCGCGGCTGGTCAATCATCTGGAGTCGAGCGCATGCGCGGCCTACGTCCGAACCTCACTTTGCTGGGCGGTCTGGGAGCTTTCCTTCTCGTCGGCGCGGCCCAGGCGGGTTCCGTGGCCGACCAGTTCCGCGGCGGCGTCTTCGGCCTGCCCTGGAACGCGTCGAAATCGACCATCCAGTCCAGGTATCCGGGCGGCAACTGGGACAAGGACGAAGCTGGCAGCGATCGCTACTGCGCGGCGAACCGCCAGCCGCTGCTCGGCCTGCCGCCACAGCATCAGACGCGCGAACTGTGTTTCCTGATCGGAGGCGACGGCACCATGGCGAGCGCCACGGCGCGCATGGACGCCTCGCTGCCTTCACTGCTCGCGGTCGTCAACCGCTCGCGCACACGCTTCGGCGACTTCGACGCGGTCAAGCGCGACGAAGGCGCCATCCAGTCGAGGTTCACCTACATGATGTGGACCCGCGACGCGCCGATCGTCGTGGTCGTCGGCAGCAGCAACGACGACGAGGGCCGCCCGAACATGGTGGCATTCACGGTGGCGGACGAAGCCTCGCTGTTCACGGCGGGCGCCGAGAAGGTATCGAACCGGCCCGCCGGCACGCGCTGATCCGCCGTACGGCGGCGGCCTACGCGGATTCTCCGCCTGCCACCGCGATCGCGGGGGGCGGACGACGCTGCTCCAGCCGCTCGAGCAGAGGCTTCCAGCTGTTCAGGTCGTCCTGCAGCAGCGCGCCCTTCATCTCGTGGATGCCCATGCCGCACTCGGCCGAGCGCACGTAGGCCTGCGAGTCGCGCAGCACGGCGGCGACCGGAATCCGCAGACTGTCCAGGAACCGCATCAGCGACGCGAATGCCTTGGTATAGCGCCGGGCCCGGTTCGCGACGATCACGAGCCGCTGCTCCGAACGGTGCACCCGACCGACCAGCAGCAGGTCGGCGATGCAGCGCGAGGCAGCGTGAATGTCGATGTCCGAGGGCATGACCGGCACGACCACGGCGTCGGCGTCCCGCGTCAGTTCGGGCATCTGCAGCGCCGTGACCGCGGCCGGCGTATCGACGATGAGCTTGTCGGTCCCCGGCGGCGTCCGCAGCGCGAACGTCCGCGTGACACCGAGCCTGTTCTCGAACGCGGCAATCGGATGGATCCTGGGCAGGTCGGCCGGGCGCAACTTCAGCCAGCGCATGCTCGAGCCCTGCGGGTCGTGGTCCATCAGGGCGACGCTGCGGCCCTTCCACGCGTAATACGCCGCGAGATTCGTGGCAATCGTGGTCTTGCCCGACCCCCCCTTGGGGTTCAGGACGACGATCTTGCGCAATGTCGATGTCTGGGACGGATCCATGGCCTGTGCGGTCCGGTTGCCCTACGGACCGTAACCGACCGTGATGCCCGACCGCAAGACGGGGCGACGACTGCGTTGCAGGCGGCAGCCCCGTCGTTTCGGCCATGCGTCACGGCTCCACGCACCCGCCTGGGGCATGTTCATCGGTTCGATTGCAGTTTCGCGCTGATGAAACCCGCATGCGGGACGTGCAGCAGGTCGGCGACACGCCGGATCAGGTGCTCCTCGTACCTGTGCACGGTCGCGTCGGCCCGCGCCACGCGCCAGAGCGCTTCGAGCAGGCGGACCTTGCCGGATTCGTCGAACGCCCGGTTGACCTGCGACGTGAACTGATAGAGATCGTGCGCCTGGTCGATGTGCCGCTCGGCCTCCTCGACCAGTGCCCGGCCCTGCTCGTCGTCGAGCCCCAGCAACCGGGCCAGCGAAGCGGCGACCTGCCGACGTTCGCTGGCCGCGACGTCGTAGTCGGCGCGCAGCACCTCCACGAGCAGTGCAGCGACTGCCAGATCGACGCTTACCGCGGGTTCGACGGCGTCACGCGCACCGCCCAGCCGGCGAATCCACTCTTTCAGGCCCATGGTCGGCTCGGCCACCGGCAGTCGGTCAGGGTGGCGAATGCTGCCACCACTCCGGCCGCCCGCCAACCCGGCTGGAATTCCGCTGGCTGGCGCGTCGCGCCGGAATGCGGCAACCTGTCGCTCCTGTCACGTGCCCACGCGAGGACGACCACCGATGAAGGCCAAGCCACTGACGATCGCCGCCGCGGTGGGCAGTCTGCTCGCCGCCGCGGCGCAGGCCGGTCCACAGGGCGACATGGGCAAGCCGAAGGGCGACGAGGTCAAGTGCTACGGCGTCGCCAAGGCCGGGCAGAACGACTGCGCGAGCGCGAGCCACGGTTGCGCGGGCGCTGCCACGACCGACAACGATCCCGCCGAGTGGCGGTTCGTGCCGGCGGCCGAATGCGAAAAGATCGGCGGCAAACGCGAGGCTCCGGCCAGGCCGAAATGAGCTTGCGCGGGCCGACGCCTGCACCCGATGTCGTCGGGGCGGTCCCGGTTCGTGCCGGGATCGGCGTCCGGCAGCCGCATCACGCCGTGCTGCTCGCCGAACAGCCGGACGTCGGCTGGCTCGAAGGGCACACCGAGAACTACTTCCACGATGGCGGTCCGGCGGTCCGGGCGCTCGAAAGGCTGCGCGCACGGTACCCGCTCAGCCTGCACGGAGTCGGGCTCGGGCTCGGATCGGCGGCGCCGCTCGACCGCGAGCACCTGCGGCGCGTGCGCGATGCAATCCACCGCTTCGAGCCCGGGCTGGTCAGCGAGCACGCGTGCTGGACGCACGCCGACGGTGAGCACTTCAACGACCTGCTGCCGTTGCCGTACACCGAAGAGGCCGTCGCGCACCTCGCGCAGCGCGTGGGCGAGGTGCAGGACTTCCTCGGTCGGCAGATCCTCATCGAAAACGTGAGCGCCTGCATTTCGTTTGCGCACTCGACGCTGAGCGAAGGGGCGTTCCTCGCGGCCGTCGTCGACCGCTCGGCTTGCGGTTTGCTGCTCGACGTCAACAATGCCTGTGTCAATGCCGCGAACCTCGGTCTCGACCTCGACGCGTTCCTGGCGGAACTGCCGGCGCAGGCCGTGCAGGAAATCCACCTCGCCGGGCACTCGCGGCGACGCGTGGGCTCGCGCGAGATCCTGGTCGACGATCATGGCTCGGCCGTGCCCGACGGCGTCTGGGGGCTCTACGACCGGGCGCTGCGACGGTTCGGTCCCGTGCCCACGCTGATCGAGTGGGACAATGCCCTGCCGCCGCTCGCGGTACTCGTCGCGGAAGCGCACGAGGCCGACGCGCATCTGCACCGGATCCAGCGCGATGCCGCGTGAAATGGAGCCGGCGCTGCACGAGGTGCAGCGGCAGTTCGCGCGCGCCCTGCGCATCGGCGCCGACGCGGGCATCGCCACTCCGGGAACGCCGGGCGGGCCCGCGGACCGCGCTGTCGACGACGGTCTCGCCGTCTATCGCAACAACACACGGCAGTTCTTCCGCCACGCGCTGGCGCTGACCTACCCCGTCCTGCGACGTCGCGTGGGCGAAGGCTTTTTCCAGCGCCTCGCGGACGAATACCGCGTCGCGCACCCGTCACGCAGCGGCGACCTGCACTGGGTTGGCAGGCATTTTCCCGAGTGGCTGCAAGGGCGGCTGGCGCAGGGCGAGTACCTCTGGCTGGCGGATCTGGCACGGCTGGAATGGGCCTGCGCGGAGGCGCTCACGGCCGCGTATCTGCCGCACGTGTCGATCGAGGCGCTGGCCGGCGTGGCGGCCGGCGATCTCGACGCGACAAGGCTGCAACTGCAGCCGTCGCTGCGACTCGTCAGTTCACGCTTTCCTGTCGGGAGGGTCTGGCAGGTCAATCAGGGCGACGACCCGGCCGGCCCGGTCGATCTCGGAGCCGGTGCCGAGCACTGCGCCTGTGCCTGCACGGACGAACGTGTGGTCGTGTACCGCCTCGCTGCGCCAGATCACGCCGTGCTGGGCGAGCTCGTGCGCGGCACCTGCTTCGCGGGCGCGCTCGCAGCGACGGCAGCCGAGCCTGCGGTGCTCACCCGCCTGCTCGGCTGGGTGTTCTCCGAACGTCTCGTCACGGCCGTCAATCCGTGCGCCCGGGCGTAACGACGAGGTCGAGTGACTGCTGTGCGATGGCGTGGTACCCGGGCCGGGCCTGCGCATAGACACGCCGTGCGAACGCGGCGCCGTCCGGTGTCTTCATGAGGTCCGCATACAGCGGCTTGATCAACCGCAGTCGACCAATGCGCATCAAGTAGGCCTGCAGCACGGGCTCGAGGCCCGGGTACCCACTGGCAATGGCCAGCCGGAACCATGCGTGCGCGACTTCGGCATTGCGTGATTCGGTCAGGTGGAAGCGATGGTCCAGCTCGGCCAGCCGCGCGGTGGTCTGCGGACGACGGCTCTGCGTCAGGAACTGCAGCCATTGCTGGACCGTCCAGCCCCCTGTGTCCAGCCGGTCGGTCGACAGGCTGCCATTTTCCCACGGCTCCCGCTGACTGTCCACGCGGTCAAATGCAGGCGACGACACGAGCAGCGCATCGGGCGGCAAGCCCGGTTCGTCGATCCAGGTGTGCAGGAAGTTCGCGTCGACGGCGCCCGGATGCGGCGCGAGCAGACGCGTCTGGAGTTCCGCGACGAACTGCGGCGTCGTCACGCTCGTGAACGCATGGCCGTCGAACCAGCCCTGCAGGAATTCGTCGAGTTCGCGGCGACCGATCCGGCGCTCGAGCTGATACAGGAACAGCGCACCCTTTTCGTAGGCGACACTCGAGCCCTCCTCGTCCAGGCGCTGACTCAGGTCCGGAGCGAGCGCCCCACGCCAGGCCGCCCCGGGCGGCAGATCCTGCAGCGACTGGCGCAGGTCCTGCAGCCCCACGCCCCATTCCATGCGCGCGCGTTCGTCGCCGTACACCGCCTCCATGATCCGGCGCTCGACGTACGTCGTGAAGCCCTCGTTCAGCCAGCCGTCGCGCCAGGTGGCATTGGTCACGAGGTTGCCCGCCCAGCTGTGCGCGAGTTCGTGCGCCAGCACGCCGACCAGCGACTTGTCGCCGGCGATGACGGTTGGCGTCATGAACGTGAGCCGCGGATTCTCCATGCCGCCGAACGGAAAAGATGGCGGCAGCACGAGCACGTCATAGCGGCCCCAGCGATACGACCCGTAGAGCGCCTCGCTCCGGCGCAGCATGGCGTCCGCGTCGCCGAACTCCCAGGCCGCCGCCTTCACGATCGAGGGCTCCGCCCAGACACCCGTGCGCGGTCCGGTGGCCCGGAACTCCAGATCCCCGACGGCCAGCGCCAGCAGGTACGACGGGATCGCCTGCGGCATGCGGAAGCGGAAGACCTCGCCGCCGCGGCCGTTCGCCGGGTCCGCCTCGGCCGCCATGACCGCGACGAGGCCGCGCGGCACGTGCAGCGTCGCGGCATACGTCGAACGAACGCGTGGCGTGTCCTGCAGGGGCGCGAACGACCGGGCGTGCAGCGTCTGGGCCTGGCTGTACACGAACGGCAGCCGTTTGCCCGCGGTCTGCGCTGGATCGAGCCACTGCAGGCCGGACGCTCCGGGCGAGGAGGCATACTCGATGCGTACGCGCCGGGCCTGCGCAGGCATCCGCACGTGCAGGGCGCTGCCCAGCACCGCGTGCGGCGGATCGAGGTGGAACCGCGCCGGTACGAACTGATCGCTGCCGGCCGCCGCCACCTCGACGCGACGAATGTCGAGCGCGCGCGTGTCGAGCACGAGCTCGCGGCGGGCCGCGAGCCGGTCCAGCTCGAGCAGCACCGTGCCGCGCAATTGCCGGGTCGTGAAGTCGACGTCGAGGTCGAGGTCGAAGTGACGCGTGATGTAGCCGTCGGGATCGGCGTGGCTATGGACGTCGGGCCAGTTGCGGGCGTTCGTCGTCATCGGTTGCGAGGCGAGCGGTGCGGTGACTGGCGCCGCGGCATGGCCTTCGGCCACCGCTGGCCGGCAGGAGAATGCCCACGCCAGCGCCAGTATCGACAGCAGACCTGCAGGCACCTTCGATCCGATCTGCGACATGCGGCCTGTCTCCTGCTGTTGGCGACGCAATATTGCGCCCGACTGCACAGCATACGATCCCGCGCAACTCGACCTGCACGGCGGGTCCCTGATCGACACCGAGGTGGCCCGCCGACGCCCCCCGTCCTCGGGTGTGACGAGACCGACGTCGCGGGTGCAACCGCCCGAGCGGTCCAGATCCAGCGACGCAGAACACCGATCCTGCGGACGGGCATGCCGTTGATCAGGACCGGCGGCCGCGTCTCCAGTAGGGCACGTAGTCCGCCGGGTCGGGCGTGGCGATATAGCAGACGGGCGAGGACGGGGCATGCCGGTCCGCCGCAGGCATCTCACCGTCGCGCAGCGGCCGCCAGTCCGCGTCGCGCTCGAACGCTTCGCCGCGTTGCCCTTCGCCGGGCCGCAGCGATCGCGTACGCGCCTGGGCCTGGCGCAGACTGAGACCCGCGTTCGCGCCGTAGGTCATGTCGGGGTGGACCAGTTGCTCGTAGTCGTCCAGCCATCCGCAGATCGGGCACGTGGCCCCGCTGCCGGCGGGGCGCAGATGGACGCAGTGACCGCAGGCGGCGCAGGGATGCCGTGCCGGACCGGTCATGAGGCGGCTTCGGCAGCGTGGCGGGGCGCCCGCGGCCACCCGTCCCGCCGGCCGCGGGAAATACGGGGTTGCCGTCGTAACGGTCGCGACTTCTCGCTGTACATGATCGACGGGACTATACCCGCGGTACGACAGCCTGGAACAGGATCGGCGACCGCCCTGGCTCGCGCCCTGGTCGCTCTCCTGGCCGGCCAGCATCGTGAGGCAGGCATCCACGGCTCCGGCACCGCGCACGGCAATCGTCTCCGCCTCCCACGGTGCTTCCGACCACACCCGTGTCCTCGACGACGTTCATGCCGCGACGCCCGCACCCACCGATGCGCTAACCTAGCGGCTGCGCGCATTGGCGGGTCCAGACATGATCGAGTTGTTCACGGCAGCGACACCGAACGGTCACAAGGTCTCGATCGCGCTCGAGGAACTGGGGCTGCCCTGGTCGCTGCGGGTGATCGACCTGGCGCGGGGCGAACAGAAGCAGGACTGGTTCCTCGCGATCAACCCCAACGGCCGCATTCCGGCGATCGTCGACCACGATGCAGGTGGCTTTGCGGTGTTCGAGTCGGGAGCGATCCTGATCTACCTGGCGGAAAAAGCCGGTCGCCTGCTGCCTGCCGACCCGCAGGGGCGCTCCCGGGTGCTGCAATGGCTGATGTTCCAGGTGGCTGGTATCGGCCCGATGATGGGCCAGGCCAACGTGTTCCACCGCTACCTGCCCGAGAAGATCCCGCTGGCCATCGACCGCTATCAGGGCGAGGTCAAGCGCCTGTTCCGGGTGCTCGATGCGCGTCTCGCGCAGCACGATTACCTCGCCGGAGACTACTCGATCGCGGACATCGCGAACTGGGCCTGGGTCCGCACATGGAAATGGTCGGGCGTGCCGATCGACGACCTGCCGCACCTGTCGCGCTGGGCGGAGAGCATTCGTGCCCGCCCGGCCGTGCAGGCCGGAATCCGGCAACCACCGTCGCAAGCCGACATCACCGAGGACGAAGGGAAGGCTCGACAGTTCGTCGAAGCAGCGCGCGGCATGGTCATGGTCGGCGACGACAAGACGGCCGGTCCGCAGCCCATGCGGCCGGACGGGACGCAAGACAGAGGAGACGCACGATGAATCTGCACACCTCGCTGCGCGCGCCGAATCCGCGTCGCGTCGACATGTTCCTCGCCGAGAAGGGCATCACCGGCATCGGGCGGGTGATCTACGACCTGAACCGGCACGAGCACCGCACCGTCGCGTTCCGGGCACTCAATCCGATCGCGCGCGTGCCGGTGCTCGAACTCGACGACGGACGCCATCTCGCCGAGTCCCGCGCCATCTGCACCTACCTCGAGGGTCTCTATCCCGAGCCGAACCTCATGGGCGTGGACGCGACCGAACGCGCCTTCATCGAGATGGCCGATCGGCAGGTGGAACACTTCCTGCTGGCGCCGATCGCCAATCACGTCCGCCATACACACCCGGGCCTCGCGCTGCTCGAAAACCCGCAGTTCGCGGATTTCGGCGCATCGCAGGGCGAACGCATGGTCGACGCCGCGCGCGTGTTCGACGGGCTGCTCGCGACGCGCGAATGGATGGCGGGCGACCGTTTCACGATCGCCGACATCACCGCCTTCTGCGGTCTCGAGTTCGCCCGGCTCGTCCGGTTCAAGCCCGCTGAGGCGGGCTTCGCGCACCTGGCCCGCTGGCGCGACCGCGTCGCGGCCCGGCCGAGCGCGGCGATGCCCTGAGACTTCGTCCATGCTCGCAACGCTGCTCGACTCCGGCCGGATCCTGCTCGCCGACGGCGCGACGGGCACCAACCTGTTTGCCATGGGGCTCGCGGCCGGCGAGGCACCGGAAGCCTGGAATCTCGAGCATCCGGACCGGGTCCGTCAGTTGCACGAGGCATTCGTCTCGGCCGGCTCCGACATCATCCTGACGAACACGTTCGGCGCCAACGCGCGGCGCCTGCGGCTGCACGGTCTCGACGAACGCACGCGTGAGATCAATCGCATCGCGGCGCGGGTCGCCCGTTCCGTCGCCGACGCCGCCGGCCGTGCCGTCGTCGTCGCCGGCTCGGTCGGGCCCACCGGCGAGCTGTTCAAACCACTCGGCACGCTGACCGAAACGGAAGCGATCGAAGTATTCGCGGAACAGATGCTCGGCCTGCGGGAAGGCGGCGCCCACCTCGCGTGGATCGAAACGATGTCGTCGCTCGACGAAATCCGCGCCGCGGCGCTCGCGGCGGCGCAAGTCGGACTGGCATGCACGTTCACGGCGAGTTTCGACACGGCGGGGCGCACGATGATGGGCGTCACACCGGCCGCACTGGTCGACTTCGCGCTGGGTCTCGAGCCGCGACCGCTCGCCATTGGCGCCAATTGCGGCGTCGGCGCGTCGGACCTCGTCGTGAGCCTGCTCGCCATGAGCGCGAAACAGGTCGGCATTCCGCTCATCGCCAAGGCGAACGCCGGCATTCCGCGACTCGCGGGCGCCGAAGTCCGCTACTCCGGCACCCCGGATCTCATGGCGACATACGCGCGACTCGCGGCTGACTCCGGTGCGCGTATCGTGGGCGGTTGCTGCGGCACGGGCTTTGCGCATCTGCACGCGATGCACGACGCCCTTCTTTCGCACACGCCCGGTGCCCGGCCCGACGAGGCCGCCGTGGTCGCCGCGCTCGGACCGTTGCAGGCGCCTGGAGCCCGCGGCGGGCACGCGGTGCAGACCGGCCATCGGCGCCGGATTCGCGGCGCTCCCGATGGTAAGCTCGCGAACCGGTCCGATCCGGGCCCGGAACAGAGGTGATCGCTTCATGCCGGACGCGGCGTTGGCCCGGGCGTTGCACGTGCTCGGCGTGGTCCTGTGGATCGGTGGCGTGGCCTTCGTGACGACCATCCTGCTGCCGGCCGTGCGACGCATGAAGTCCCCGGAGGAGCGGGTGGCCTTTTTCGAGGAAGTCGAACGCCGCTTCGCCTGGCAGGCGCGTGCGACGACCCTGCTGACCGGCCTCTCCGGCTTCTACATCGTCGAGGTCTGGGACCTCTGGGGACGCTTCAGCGACCCGCGCTACTGGTGGATGCACGCCATGGTCGCCGTGTGGGTGCTGTTCACGGTGATGCTGTTCATCGCCGAGCCGTTGTTCCTGCACCGCTGGTTCCTCGAGCGCGCACGCGCACAGCCGGAAGTCACGTTCGCGCGCGTCGTGCGCATGCACCGGGTGTTGCTGGCGGTGAGCCTGCTGACCGTGTTCGGAGTCGTCGCGGGCGCTCACGGCTGGCTGCCGTGAATATCCGCGCCAGCGCGCCTCAGACCAGGTAGCCGCTCTCGTACGCGCCGCGGATCGTGAGTCTGCGGATCAGGCGCCGCGAAATGCGCGACGCGATCGACCCGAAACGCGCCATCGGGCCGACGAACAGGTAGATGTCGTCACGCCGGACGCTGCGCACGATGCCCCTGGCGACGACGTCGGGCAGCACGCCCGAATCGACGTAGTACTTCTGCAGTTTCGCCACTTGCGCGTCACTGATGCCCGGTGCCGTGGAGGCCGGCACGCGCACGATATCGGTATTGATGATGCCGGGACAGACGACGAGCACGGACACCGGCGTGTCGTGCAACTCCATCGCCAGCACCTCGGAGAGCCCCACGACCGCGTGCTTGGATGCCGCGTAGGCGCACATGTTCGGAGCGGGTGCGACGCCCGCCAGGGACGCGACGTTGACGATCTTGCGCTCGCCGCCAGCTGCCTTCATGGCGGGCAGGAAGGCCTGGATGCCGTTGACGACGCCGAGGACGTTGACGTCCAGCGTGCGCCGCCACTGCGCCAGCGGCGTTTCCTCGAACGAGCCGAGGAATGCGACGCCGGCATTGTTGACCAGCACGTCGACGGCGCCGACCTCGGTTGCCACGAACCGGGCCAACCGCGCCACGGCGTCCGCGTCAGCCACGTTGCAGGGCTGCGCCCAACAGGCGGCGCCGAGTTCGACGATCGCCTGGCGGGCCTGTTCGAGCGTCGCCGGATCGAGGTCGGAGATGACCAGCCGGGCGCCGTGGCGCGCGAATTCCGCCGCAGTCTCGAAGCCGATGCCGCGGGCCGCACCGGTGACGACGACGAGCCTGCCGGCGAGTGCCTTCATGCGGAGGGTCCGAAATAGACCTCGAAGAACCGGCCCATGATGTCCGGCGGCACCGACAGGTTGGCGTCCTTGTTGGTGCGGACACAGACGAGCGCGGGGCCCGCTTGCCGCTGCGCGCGCTCGAGCGCGGCCGGCAGGTCGGCGAGCGACGACACGTATTCGCCGTGGCAGCCCAGCCCCTGCGCAACGACATCCCAGCGCACCTCGCCCATGGTCGTGCCAAAGGTTCGCCCCCAGCGCGCCATCTCGTTCGGGATCTCCATGGTCCACTCGCCCTCGGCGAGGACCACGACAGTAATCTTGACTCCTTCGCGCGCGGCGCTCTGCAGCTCCATGATGTTGAAGCCCGCCGCACCATCGCCCGTCACGCAGACGACCTCGCGATCGGGTGCCCCGAGCCGGGAGCCGATCGCCGACGGTATGCCGGTGCCGAGCATGCCGAACTCGAGGATGCTGTGGTACGACGAGGGGCGCGTCGCGGGCAGCGCGAGGGCCGCCCAGAGTGAGGTGTTGCCGCCGTCCGCGCAATAGACCGCGTCGCGACCGAATGCCTGCCCCACGAGTCCGAGCACGTGGGCCGGGTGCACGCCCGGGCCCTGCCAGGCCGCGATGGCTTCGCGGATGGACGCCACCCACGCGCCGTAGCCTGCCCGCAGTGCCGGCAGATCCCGACGCCCGTGGCTCGCGATCCTGCGGCCGTCCAGCTCATCGAGCAGACCCTCGAGCGTCGCGCGCGCATCGGCGACGATGCCGAGCGTGACGGGCCGCGACACGCCGATGTGGCGCGGATCGACATCGACATGAATGACCTTCGCCTTGCCCGCCGGGCCCCAGTACTTGTCGAAAGGCACGTCGAGATTGCCGACGCGCGAGCCGACGACCAGCAGCACGTCGGCGTCGCGCCGCAGATCGTCCGCCGCGGGGCTCTGCGACAGGTAGCAGAGCTCGTGATCGTGAGCCATGACGCTGCGCCCGGCGAGTGACGGCACCACGGGGCAGCCCAGACGCTCGGCCAGTGCGACGAGTGCCGCGTTGGCCCCGGCCCTGTCTACGCCGGTGCCCGCGAAGATCACGGGCGTGCGTGCGTCGGCGAGCAGGGCAGCGGCCGCCTCGAGCTGCGCATCCGAGGGTTGCGGTGCGCCCGAGCGCCCCTGGTCGGCCGCGAAGATCGGCGCGGTCGCCGCGTCGGCTTCCGCATACAGCGCGGGCCCCGGCACGTCGAGATGCACCGGACCCGGACGTCCCGCCAGCATTTCACGGAATGCGGTGCGCACGAGTTCGGGGATGCGCGCCCATTCGAACACCGGCGCCGTCCACTTCACGACCGGTCGCATCAGGTCGATCTGGTCCTGACCCTGGAACGTCGCGGGCGTCGAGGGATAGACGATGCCGGCGCGGTGCTGCGAGCTGATGGCCAGCACGGGCACGCCTTCGTGCCGCGCGGTCAGCAGGCCCGGGATCAGGTTGGCGGTACCTGGCCCCGGATTGCCGAGCACGACGGCCACCTGGCCGGTCGTCTTGTACAGCCCTTCCGCCATGTGCACGGCGGCGGCTTCGTGCCGGACCGGAAAGAAACGGATGCCCTGTGATTCCAGCTGCACCAGCAGCGGGTCGATCTCCGGACACGGCAGGCCGAAAACAAACCTGACACCTTCGTTGGCCAGCGCGCGGGCCAGCAGTTCACCGCCGGTGATCACGGACATCTTGCGGTTCCTCACGGTTGGGCACGGGACAGGCGAGTCCTGGAATGCAGCTTGTCAGTGTGCCACGTTCCGCCACCCCACCCGATCCGGGGGGGGATCGCGACGCGGGCCCGCTCCATGCTGCACTCTCACGACCACCCATGATGGACACGAACATGCAACAGCTCAGGCCGCCCTGCATCGGGTTCACGGCCGACCAATGCCACGGCGATTCGCTCGGGATCCGTCCCGGGGCGGGCCCGCTGTGAGCACGCGCACGACACCACCGGAGCGCACGGACCGCTACACGCTCTGGGGTACGGCGCATTCGTTGTATACCGGCAAGGTCCGCTCATACCTGATCAAGAAAGGCGTCGCGTTCCAGGAAATCCACCCGACGCATCCGCGCTTTCAGACGGAGATCGTCCCGGCCGTCGGCCTGCTGGTCGTGCCAGTGCTCGAGACGCCGGACGGCGAACTGGTACAGGACACGACCGACATCGTCGAGCACCTCGAGGCCTGCCAGCCGGGCGCGCCCATGATCCCCGTCACGCCCGTGCAGCGAGTCGTGGCCTGGCTGCTCGATGCCTATGGCTCCGAAGCACTGCTGCCGCTCGCGATGCACTATCGCTGGTCCTATCGCGCGCGACAGGAGAACTTCCTGCGCGCGGAGTTCGGCCGCGCCGTACACGCCGGCCCCGATCGCGCCGGACGTCTGGCCGCGGGACTGCAGCTGATGGAGTACTTCAACAGCTTCCTGCCGCCGTTGGGAGTGACGCTGGAGACGGTGCCCGTCATCGAGGCAATCCATCTCGAGCTGCTGGACGTGCTCGACATCCACTTCCAGCATCACCCCTATCTGCTCGGCGGGCATCCCAGCATCGCCGACTTCGGCTTCATGGCCCCGCTCTATGCACATCTGGCACGTGATCCGGTGCCGGCGACCCTGATGAAGAACGTCGCGCCGAACGTGTACCGCTGGACGGAGCGCATGAACACGCCGGGTATCGTCGACGGCGAGTTCTGGGATCGCCCCGCAACGCTCCTGCCGGAAGACGAAATCCCGGCCACCGTCCTGCCTGTGCTGCGCCTGATCTTCGAGACCTGGGGACCCGAATTGCGGGCGAACGTGGCGGCGTACACGGCCTGGCTGGAGGCGCACCCCGCCTTGCCGTCCGGCCACGTGGTCGCTCACCAACAGCAGCGCAAAGTCCATCCGACGCTGGGTCAGATCGAGTACCAGCTGCGCGGAACGAAATTCGCCCGCGCCAGCCACCCGCACTCGCTGTGGCATTTCGAAAAGGCGGCGTCGCTTGCCCGCGCGCTCGACGGCGAAGCCTCGGTGAGGTTGACCGCCCTGCTGCAGGCGACGGATGGCGTCGAGACGATGCGTCTGCGACTGCCGCGACCGATGAAGCGCGACGCCTGTGCGCTCGTGCTCGACTGAACGGCACGTCAGCGGCTCGGGTCGATCAGCACCTTCTCCCCGGTGGCGCGGCGCGAGTACGCGGCGATCTCTGGCAGCCGCAGTGCGTCCGCAAGCGAAATGATCCGTGTGTAGTGGCTCGCGAACGTGGTCTTCAATTCCGACACGACGCGCTCGCGCAGCTTCCGTGTCGTCTCCCCGCCGGCGCGTTCCAGGAACGGCATCAGCAGCCAGCCGCCCACGCCCCAGGCAAAGCCGAAATTGCGCCTGAGCAGCGTCGGGCCGAGGTCGAGCGCGCCGTAGATGTACACCTGCTTGTGGGTGGCCGAGCCGTAGCGGGAGTACTCGGCCGCGTCGCGGTTCGAGGCGACCTCCATGCAATACAGGATCTGGCCCGCCAGCGGCCCGCCGCCGACGGCATCGAACGCGAGCGTGGCCCCGGTTTCGACCACGGCCGCGGTGAGGTCCTGCATGAAAGTTGCGGCGCCCGAGTTGCAGACGTGCCTGGCGCCCTGGTCGCGCAGGATCTGCTCCTGTGACACCGAGCGCACGACGTTGACCAGCCCGATTCCGTCGCGCTGGCACAGGCGATTGAGCATCTGCCCGAGGTTCGACGCCGCGGCCGTGTGCACCAGCGCGGAATGGCCTTCGCGCCGCATCGTCTCCACCATGCCGAGCGCAGTCAGCGGATTGACGAAGCACGAGGCACCGTCCGTCGCCGTGCAGTCCGCCGGCAACGGCAGGCACTGTGCCGCCTTGACGCAACGGTATTGCGAGTACATGGCACCGCCGAACGTGGCGACGGTCCGGCCGACCAGTGCCTGCGCCGCGGGCGAGTCCCCGGCCGCGACCACCGTGCCGGCGCCTTCGTTGCCGACCGGCAGTGACTGGTCGATGCGACCGGCCATGGCCCTCAGTGTGCCCTCGGGGAGCCCGGTTGTGACCACGGGACGGTCCACCGTTCCGGACTGGCGCGCGGTCGTCATGTCGGCCAGGCCGAACAGCAGGCCGAGATCCGAGGGATTCAGCGGCGTGGCTTCGACGCGGACCAGCACCTCGTCCGGACCGGGCGCCGGTGTCGGCAGTTCGATCAGCGAGAGCTCGAGCTCACCGCTGCCCTTCACGAGCGAGCGGATCTGCAAACAGGTACCCGGTACCGACTTTGTCACGCGCGTTCTCCACCGTCGATGCCGCCGCAGTGAGGCAGCTTGCGCATTCCGACGCCACGAGTCCATAGCCCCCCCCCGATCCGGGGGGCGGCTTCGTCAGTCGACGGCGAGACACTGATCCAGACCCGGCATTCGGGGCGGAGGCGGCATCATGTTGACCCTGAAGAAGCACGTCACCCTGCCGGCAGCCGGTCTGTCCGGATTCGAGACGCCGCTCGCGGACGAGGAAGCCGCCATCCAGGCTGTCATGCACCGCTTCGCGAGGGACGTCATGCGCCCGCTGGGCGTGGAACTGGACCGCCTGACCGCGGAACAGGTCATCGCGCCGGGCTCACCCTACTATGGCATCTTCGCCGAATACGCGAAGCTCGGCCTCGATCCGGCCATGCTCGCGGAGATGCCGTCGGAAATGGCGGTGCGCACCGAGTCGCTGGTCGGCGAGGAACTCGGCTGGGGAGACGCGGGGCTCGGCGTCTCGCTCGCTGTCGCGGCCTTTCCGCAGCAGATGGCGGCCGTCATCGGCCATCAGGAACTGGTGGACCTCTGCGCTGGCCGGATCGGCTGCTGGATGATCACCCACCCGAACAAAGGCAGCGACGTGACCATGCTGGACGTGCGCGCGGAGTGGCCCGCGGGACAGCCGGCGAACAAGGGCAACATGTGGGGACGCCTGCGGGGCGACGAGATCGTCGTCAACGGCCAGTGCTCGGCCTGGGTCTCGAACGGCGCCGTCGCGCAGGTGGCGCTCGGCTACATCGGCGCGGAGTACGCCGGCAGCTTCTACGACCGCGACGGCAACCCCAACGGCATGTCGCTGATCATCCCGCTCGACCTGCCTGGCGTCTCCAAGGGCAGGCCGCTCGACAAGATCGGCCAGCGCGCGCTGCCGCAGGGCGAGATCTACTTCGACGACGTGCGCGTGCCGAAGCGCTTCGCGATCGCGCTCGGCGACGATTACTACGGCAACATGGCGTCGGCCTGGTCGTACGCCGGCACGAACATGGCGCAGCTCTTCACCGGAGTCGCCCGCAGCGCGTTCGATGTCGCGCTGCGCTACTGCCACGAGCGCAAGCAGGGCGGCAAGCCGCTGATCGAGCACCAGCTCACGCGCCACCGAATCGGCGACATGCTGCGTCGCGTGGAGCTGTGCCGCGCGGTCGCCCGACGCTCGCTGGCATTCGCGCGTCTGTCGCCGGCCACGCATCCCTACGTGACCGCGGCCGGCAAGGTCACCGTCACGCAGGAAGCCATGAACGTCGTCGACGCGGCCTTCCAGCTCTTCGGCGGCGCCGGCACCTCGCGCGAGTACCCGATCGAGAAGATCTTCCGCGACGCGCGCGTCGCCCTGATCGAGGACGGCGAGAACACGATCCTGACGTCGCGTCTCGGCATCCTCGCGCAGCAGCTCTACGCCGAAGGCTGGAGCCAGGACTGATCGGTCGCGCAGCGAACAACCCACCGGAACAGGAGAAGAACCTTGGCCAAGTATCCCGTCGTCGTCTACGGCGCGAGCGGCTACACCGGCATGCTGATCATGGACTGGCTGATCGACCAGCAGATCCCGTTCACGGCCATCGGACGCAGCGCCAGGCGCGTGCAGGAGATGATGACCGAGCGCGTCGTGCGGCTCGAATCCGCCACCTTCGAGGTCCTCGAAACCGATCACACGGTCGACGCGCTGACCTCGGCGTTCAAAGGCGCCAGGGTGGTCTGCAATACAGTCGGGCCGTTCGTTCAGCATGGTGCGACCGCCGTCGAGGCGGCGTTGCGGGCAGGCTGCCATCACCTGGACACGACCGGCGAGCAGTCCTATGTCATGGACGTGCGCGACCGCTACGGCGAAGCCTATCGCCAGGCCGGGCTGCTGCTCGCGCCTTCGACCGCGTACATGTACACGTTCGCGGAGATCGCGGCCGAGCTGGCGCTCGAGACCGGCGGCATCGACGCCCTGGAAACCGCGACGCTGTGCCGCGGCACGCGCACTGCGGCTGCGGGCGTGACGGTCGGCTCGACGGCGTCGATCTTCGGCATGGCGCGCGTCAAGCAGCACTACCTCTGGGAAAAGAAGCTGGTCGAGCACCCGGTCACGACCTGCTTCGAAGTCGTGGACCCGAGCTTCATGCAGCCGGTCTTCTCGCTGCCGTGGAGCGGGACGTCGCTGCCGGTGTTCTACCAGAACGACGCGCGCGTGCGCAGCTGCTGCTCCGCCGTGGGCTTCTACGACAACGACGTCATGAAGCTCGCGCACGGCTTTTTCCAGAAGTGGGACGCCGAGTACAAGCACCTGCCCGTCGAGCATCAGGACGCCATCATCAAGGCCGCGGTCGATTCGACGACGCCGGGCATGCCGCCGCGGGAGCGCACGACGGTGGTCCGCACAGTCGACTTCGCCATCGGCCGCGGTCAGCTCGCAGCCGTGCGGGCCACCGTCCACGGTCTCACGGCCTACATCGCCACCGGCGCGCTGCAGACGGCCGCCGTCATGAAGCTGCTCGACGGCGAGACCGCGAAGGTCGGCTTCGCCTCGGCCTGCAAGGCGTTCGGTCACCGCTACCTGCTCGGCTTCCTCGAGCAGCGGGGACTCGCGCGAGCCACCGTCACGCAACTCTGAGCGGGCGCGGCATGGCCATCATCGACTTCTTCGACCGTGGCTGGCGCATCGACCCCCGCGCCACGGCCTATGTGCAAGACGACCGCACCTGGTCGTTCGACGAGGTGGGGGCGCTTTCGTGCCGCATCGCCAACGGCCTGCTGGCCCGCGGCTTTCCAAAGGAGACCAAGGGCGCCGTCTGGGCCACCAACGACGTGACGGCGTGGACCTGCACGCTGGGGCTCTGGCGGGCAAACATGTGCTGGATCCCCGTCGGCGCACGCAACTCGGCCGAGGAGAACCACCACGTCCTCGACGCGTTCGACTGCGAGGTGCTGTTCTTCCAGCGGGCCTTTGCCCCCGTCATCGCCGGGCTGCGTCCGCGCCTGCCCAAGCTCAGGCTCTGGATCTGCATCGACGGCGAGGCCCCGGAACTCCCGGATGCCCCGTCGCTCGCCGACTGGATTGCCACGCAACCCGCCACGCGGCCCGAGGTCGCCGTGGACATGGACGACGTCGTGATGCTGTCGTCCACCGGCGGCACCACCGGCCAGCCCAAGGGCGTGATGAACACGCACCGCAGCGCGCAGACCTTCTGCGCGCACTTTCTGATCGGCACGCCCTACGGCGCCACCCGCCCGGTCAACCTGGCCGCGGCGCCGATGACACACACCGCCGGGCTGCTGTCACTGCCCTGCACGGCGCGAGGCGGCACCGTCGTGGTCGTGACCAGGCCGGACCCGGCGATCCTGCTGGCAGCAATCCCGAAGCATCACGTGACGGAGCTGTTCCTGCCGCCGACGGTAATCTACCGGCTGCTCGACGTGCCGGACCTCGGCCGCAAGGTCGATCTCTCGTCGCTCAGATACCTGATGTACGGTGCAGCGCCCATGTCGGTCGACAAGCTGAAGCAGGCGATCGAGGTCATCGGGCCCGTGATGATGGGCGGATATGGCCAAACCGAAGCCCCCGCAGCCATCGCCTACCTGCCACCAGGCGAGCATTTCGACGGCGACCGGCTGGCTCCGGACACGCGGCTCGCGTCCGTCGGCCGCCCGAACCCGCTCGTGCGCGTGGAGATCATGAACGACGCGAACGAGATCCTCGGGCCGGACGAGACCGGCGAAATCTGCGTGCGTGGCGACCTGGTGATGAAGGGTTACTACAAGGCGCCGGAGAAGACCGCGGAGACGATCGTCGACGGCTGGCTGCACACCGGTGACATCGGCCACATCGATGCGTCAGGCTACCTGCACATCACCGACCGCAAGAAGGACATGATCATCACGGGCGGGTTCAACGTGTACCCGAGCGAGGTCGAGCAGGTGCTCTGGAGTCATCCGGCCGTGCAGGACTGCGCGGTCATCGGCGTGCCCGACGCGAAGTGGGGCGAGGCCGTCAAGGCCGTCGTCGAGCTGAACGCGGGCCAGCAGGCGAGCGCCGAGGAACTCATCGCGCTGTGCAAGGAGCGGCTCGGTTCCGTGAAGGCGCCGAAGTCGGTCGATTTCGTCGCCGCCCTGCCCCGCAGTCCCGTGGGCAAGGTCCTGAAAAAGGACCTGCGCGACAAGTACTGGCAGGGCACACAACGCCGGATCTGAACGACGGGCGGCGACGCGCGGACCGTCGGAACGGCCTGCCCGAGCCGCGAGGAAGCAACGACATGAAACTAGCCGACAAGGTCGCGGTCGTCACCGGTGCCGCTTCGGGCATCGGGCGTGCGCTCGCGCAGCAACTGGCCGCCAGGGGCGCGCGACTGGCCCTCTCGGACATCAACGCGGAAGGGCTCGAGCAGACGCTGCGCCTGCTGCCGGACGGCACGGCGGTGCACCGCTACGTCGTCGACACATCGAGCCGCCAGGCCGTGTTCGATCACGCGGAGGACGTCAGGCGCGACTTCGGCACGGCGCATCTCGTCGTCAACAACGCCGGCGCGACGCTGGTCGGCACGGTCGAGCACCTGAGCATCGAGGAAATCGAGTGGCAGCTCGCCGTCAACCTGTGGGGGCCGATCTACGGCACCAAGGCGTTCCTGCCAATGATGCTCGCGCAGCGCGAAGGCTGCATCGTCAACATCTCGAGCGTGTTCGGCCTGGTGGGCTTTCCGCTGCAGGCGGCCTACAACATCTCGAAATTCGGCGTGCGTGGCCTGACGGAATGCCTGTGGAGCGAACTCGAGGGCACGGGCGTGCAGGCCGTGTGCGTGCACCCCGGCGGCATACGGACCAACATCGACAAGGCCGGGCGTCGCTGCCACGCCGCGGGCGCTGAGGAAAGCGCGTTCGACGGATGGGCGGAACAGATGCTGCTGACACCCCCCGCCGCCTGCGCGGCGGACATCGTGGCCGGCATCGAGCGCGGCAAGCGTCGCATCGTCACCGGACACCGGTCGACGTCGCTCTGGTGGTTGAGCCGCTGGCTGCCGAACCGTTATCCAGCTGTGCTCAAGGCACTGGCCGCACGGCGGCCGGACTGAAGCAACCGACGTCATCAGTGGCCCGACCACGGAGTCTCCGTCCATGACCCACGTGTACGTCGCCGGCATCGCCATGACGGTCTTCGGCCGTCACCCGGAACGCTCACTCGATGGCCTGGCGCACGAAGCGCTGCAGCGCGCGGTGGCCGACGCCGGCTGCAAGACTGCGGACATCGGCGTGGCCTTCTACGCCGGCATGACCAACGGCCCGCTGCAGGGGCAGATCTCGATCCCGGGTCAGGTCGTGTTCAGCAAGATCGGCATCGAGGGCATACCGGTCTTCAACGTCGAGAACGCCTGCGCATCGGGCAGTTCGGCGGTCAACCTTGCCGTGCAGAGCCTCAAGGCCGGGACGGCCGACGTGGCGCTGGCCATCGGCGTCGAGAAGATGAACATCCCCGACAAGGCGAAAGCCTTCTCGATCTTCGAAGGCGGGTGGGACGTCTCGCGCACCGAGGAAAACACGGCGACGCTGCTGCAGATGGGCGCAGGCATCACGCCGCCGCCCGGGTCCGAATCCGACAAGCCCTACAGCAGGTTCATGGCCATCTACGCCGCCTTCTGTCGCTGGCACATGAAAACCTACGGCACGACGCAGCGCCAGATCGCGGCCGTCTGCGCCAAGAATCACCAGCACTCGGTGCACAACCCCTGGTCGCAGTTCCGCAAGCCGTACACGGTCGACGAAGTCCTGGCGGCGCCACCGATCACCTATCCCATCACGCTGCCCATGTGCGCGCCGCTCTCCGACGGGGCGGCAGCGGCCATCCTCTGCACGGACGAAGGCCTGCGGCGCATCGGCGGGGATCGCCGGCGGTCGGTCCGCGTGGCCGCGAGCGTGGTCCGCAGCTTCACGCACCGTCGGCTCGACGAGCCCGCGAAGCACGTGAGCCGGCTCGCCGCGCTGCAGGCCTATGAGCTGGCCGGGCTCGGCCCCGAGGACATCGACGTCGCGGAGGTGCACGACGCGTCGGCCATGGGCGAGATCATCCAGTCGGAAAACCTGGGCTTCGCACCGCTCGGTGGCGGCGGGCCCGCGGCCGAGCGCGGCGAGTTCGCGCTCGGCGGGCGCCTGCCGATCAATCCCTCGGGCGGGCTCGAGTCCAAGGGCCACCCGCTCGGGGCCACCGGCATCGGCCAGCTCTACGAGCTCACGACGCAACTGCGCGGCGAGGCTGGCAGCCGGCAGGTCGAGGGCGCACGACACGCCATGCAGGAGAACGGCGGCGGACTCCAGGGCATCGAGGAGGCCGCGGTCGCGATCCACATCCTGTCGAGGTGAAGCGATGAGTCAGCCCATCTCCCCGCTCGACCTGATGTGGCTGATCATGGAGACGCAGGCGGGCCCGACGCATGTCGGCGCCCTGTTGCTGTTCGAAAAGCCGCACGGGCACCCGCACGTCGTGCGCGAGATCGTCGAGGCCTATCGGGCCGCGCGGCCGACAGCGCCTTACAGCTACGTGCCGGAACTCGGCAGGCTGCCGCATTTCCGCGAAACGACGTCCTACGACCCGGGCTACCACGTCCAGCACTTCGCACTGCCGGAAGGTGCCACGGACGACGACCTGCTGCGCCTCGTGGCCGATCTGCACGAGCCGATGCTCGACCGGCAGCGACCGCTGTTCCGTAACTGGTTCATCGACGGCGTGCCGGGCCACCGCTTCGCGCTCTACGTCAAGGCGCATCATTCGATCACCGACGGCGTGTCGGGCATGCAGCGGCTGTCGGCCAGCTTCAGCACGAACGCCCGCCGCGGGATTCCGTCGCCGGCGTTCGCCGCAGCGGTCACGGCGCACAGGCCACGGCCACCGAAGGCACTCGTCGACCGCCTGGCGGAACTCGGCATTTCCGCAACCCGGCAGACGCTGGCCTTCGGCGACGTTTCGGCGGGCGCGCTGCGCAAGGGTCTCGCGTCGCTGCTCGGCGCCGCGCCGGTCGGCAACGCACCGTTCACGGCGCATCGCGGACCCATGAACGAACCGCTGCAGATGGCGCGCTCAGTCGCCACGCTGTCGCTGCCGCTCGAGGACATGCACTCCGTCGCCCGTCGCTTCCATGCGACGCTGAATGATCTCGCCGTCGCGATCGTGGACGAAGGCGTGCACCGCTACCTGCGCGGTCGCGGCAGCGGGTTCCCGCACCGCCTGGTGGCCTTCTGCCCCATGTCGCTGCGCGACGAGGGCGACGCCGCGGCCGGCACGAAGGCGTCCGCGATGTTCGTACACCTCGGCGGGCACGACGCGACGCCCGTCGAGCGCCTCAGGCAGGTCGTCGCAGCCCTGGACGCCGGCAAGCGCGAACTGCGCTCCATGTCGCGGGACGCCGCGATGGTCTACGCGGTGGCGCTGCTCGGCGTCGCGGAGCTCGCGACGGCGGCCCACGTCGACCGTGTCGCGCCACCGCTCGCCAACGTCGTCGTCTCGAACGTGCCGGGCGGGCGCGAGCGCCGCTACCTGAACGGAGCGCCCCTGGTCGGCATCTTTCCGGTGTCGGCCATCGCGATGTCGGTCGGCCTGAACGCGACGCTCACCTCGTACCACGACCGCATGGACTTCGGTTTCGTTGCGAACGGCGCAGCGCTGCCCGGCCTGCCGCAACTGGCTGCGCACGTGCGCGCGGCGTACGAGGAACTCGCGGCGACGGGAACCCCGCGACGTGCGCGGCGGCCGCGTGCTTCCGGCCACCGCATCAGGTCACCGCTCAGGCAGCCGGGTTCATCACGGCCTTGATCTCGAGGAAGTCGTGCAGGCCGAGTTCGCCCCATTCGCGGCCGTTGCCTGACTGCTTGTAGCCGCCGAACGGCGCTGCGAAGTCGAGACCGGCGCCATTGACGTGGACCATTCCGGCACGCAACCGCGAGACGATGCGGCCCATGCGCGCCGGGTCCTTGCCCGTGACGTACGACGACAGGCCATACACGGTGTCGTTGGCGATGCGGATCGCGTCTTCCTCGTCTTCATACGGCAGGATGCAGAGTACGGGCCCGAAGATTTCCTCGCGCGCGATGGTCATGTCGTTGCGGACGTTCGCGAATACGGTCGGCCGCACGTAATACCCGGTGTCGAGGCCCTCGGGCCGCCCCGGGCCGCCGCAGACCAGCGTAGCGCCCTGCTCGATGCCGGAGTAGATGAGTCGCTGGATCCTTTCGAACTGTGCCTCGCTCACGACAGGCCCGATGACCGAGTCCGGTCGCGCCGGGGCGCCGACCTTGACGGCGGCTGCGGTGGCCTTCGCGACGGCGACGGCCTCATCGTGCCGTGTGCGCGGCACCAGCATCCGGCTCGGGGCATTGCACGACTGCCCCGAATTCAGCATGAGGCCCTGCACCCCGCCGGCGACGGCGCTCGCGAAATCCGCGTCGTCGAGCAGGATGTTCGGCGACTTGCCACCGAGCTCCTGCGCCACCCGCTTGACGGTGTCGGCCGCCGCCTTGGCGACCTCGATGCCGGCGCGCGTCGAGCCGGTGAACGACACCATGTCGACATCCGGATGACGCGCGAGCGCGGCGCCCACGGTCGGGCCATCGCCGTGCACGAGATTGAACACGCCACGCGGCACGCCGGCGGCCTCCAGGATCTCGGCGAAAAGCGCGGCGCTGAGTGGAGCCACCTCCGATGGCTTGAGCACCATGGTGCAGCCCGCTGCCAGCGCGGGCATGGCCTTGCAGGCGATCTGGTTGATCGGCCAATTCCACGGCGTAATCAGCGCGCACACGCCGACCGGCTCGCGCCGCAGCACCGTCGTGCCGCGCCGCTCCTCGAGCGGCAGCTGTCTGAGCGCTTCGAGCGTCGCCGAGATATGTGCCGGCCCCATGGCGGCCTGCGCCTGCTCACACAGCCACATGGGCGCGCCCATTTCCCGCGAGATTGTCTCCGCCATCTCGGCGAAGCAACGCTGGTACTCGGCGAGGATGCGCTCGAGGAGCGCGATGCGCTGCTCGCGCGTCGTCTGCGACCAGACCGGAAAGGCCGCTTTCGCCGCAGCGACTGCGGCATCGACGTCCGCCACCTCGCCCAGCGCGACCTCGCCGATCGGCTGCTCCGTCGCCGGGTTGATCACGTCGAGGCGGCGGCGCCCGCGTGGCTCGACCCAGGCGCCGTCGATGTAGAACTTCAGGCCGTTGCGCATGATTGTCTCACCTCCGGATTGTGCCGTTGATGAACCGCCCCGAGTCAGGTCACGCTGGCCGCACGCTGGTTGTCGACGGCCGTGGCGGCACGCCGGTGGAATACGGACGTCGGCAGCAGGAAGTACGACAGCGCCGGAATCAGGACCAGCGCGCCGAGCATGTTCCAGAGAAACATGAACGCAAGCAGGATGCCCATGTCGGCCTGAAACTTGATCGGTGACCAGGCCCAGGTCACGACGCCCGCAGCCAGCGTCAGGCCAACCAGCGCGACGATGCGGCCGGTGAACGCCAGCGCCGAGCGATAGGCGTCGGTGAGCGGCATGCCCCGGCGCTGCCCGTGCAACTGCACCGACAGCAGGTAGAGCGCGTAGTCCACGCCGATGCCGACGCCGAGCGCGATGACCGGCAAGGTCGCGACCTTGACGCCGATGCCCAGCACGACCATCAGCGCCTCGCACAGCACCGAGGTGAGCGCGAGCGGCAGCAGCGCAATGAGCACCGCACGCCAGGACCGGAACGCGATCAGACAGAGGACGGCGACCGTGCCGTAGATGTAGGCGAGCATTTCCAGCCAGGCCTTGCGGATCACCTGGTTGACGGCCGCCTCGATGCCCGCCGACCCGGCGGCCGGCAGCAGAGTCACTTCGGCGACGGGGTTCGCGGCGATGAACTCGTCGGCCGTCTTCGCGACGGTCTCGAGCGTCGCCGCCTTGTGATCGCGCAGGTAGGCGATCACGGGCATCACCGAGCACTCGACGTTGGTCAGGTCGGGTGTGTTCTGGATCGCCTGCTGCGCGCCGTAGTTGAGCACCTCCTGGTTGCGCGACAGCGTGTACCACTTCGCCGATCCCTCGTAGGTACCGGCCGTGACCTGCTTCACCGAGTCCGCGAGTGAAATCGTCGCCTGCACCTCGGGCACCTGCTGCAGCCGCCACGCGAGACGGTCCGCCTGTTGCAGCGTCGCGTAACGCGTGCACGCCTCGACCGGCGTCTTGACGATGACCGCGAAGACGTCGGACGACAGCGAGAAGTGCGAAGTGACATAGGCATTGTCGACGTTGTAGCGCGAGCTTGCCCTGAGTTCGGGAGCGCCCGGGTCGAGGTCGCCGATCTGCAGGCGCTTCGACACAACGTGACCACCGACGGCGAGTGCGACGGCGACAACGACCGCCGTTGCCGCCCAGCCACGACGTTGCGCGAAATTGTTGAACAGCGCCCACACGCCAGTCGTGCCGACGCCCTGCTCCTCCTGCTTCAGACTGCGCGCCGCCGCGGTACGGCTCACTCCGGTGATCGACAGGATCACGGGCAGCAGCACGAGGTTGGTGAACAGCAGCACGCAGACGCCGATCGTGGCTGCGATGGCGAGTTCGCGGATCGCCGGAATCGGGATCAGCAGCAGCACGGCGAAGCCCGCCGCGCCGTTCAGCAGCGCCGTGACGCCGGCGACGAACAGGCGGCGGAACGTGTAACGTGCCGCGACCAGCGTCACGGTGCCGCGACCGACGTCCTGCTGGATGCCGTTCATCTTCTGCGCTCCGTGCGAGACGCCGATCGCGAAGATCAGGAACGGCACGAGCACGGAGAAAGGATCGAGGCCCAGGCCGAGCAGGCGCAGCAGCCCCACCTGCCAGACCACCGCGATCAGCGAGCACAGCAGCACGACGCCGGTGCTGCGCACGCAGCGCGTGAAGTAGAACAGGATCGCGGCAGCGATCGCGATCGCGGCACCGAAGTACATGATCACCTTCAGGATGCCGTCGAGCAGCGAGCCGATGATCTTGGCGAAGCCGATGACGCGCACCTTGAACCTGCCGTCGGCCGTCTCGTAGCGGTCGCGGACGTTGCTCTCGATCGCGCGCGACAGCGCCCAGTAGTCGATCGGCTTGCCGGTCGCCGGATCCACGTCGAGCAGCGGCACGATGATCATCGCCGACTTGAAGTCGTTCGCGACCAGGTTGCCGACCAGGCCGGCCTTCATGATGTTCTGGCGCAGCCGCTCGACGGAATCGCGCGAGCCGTCGTAGGTGTCGGGCATCACGGGGCCGCCCGCGAAGCCCTCCTCGGTCACCTCGTTGTAGCGGACCACCGGCATCCAGATCGACTTGACCCAGGCACGGTCGACGCCGGGCGTCAGGAAGACCTCGTCGTTGATCTTGCGCAGCGTCTCGAGGTACTCGGGGTCGAAGATGTCGCCCTGCGTGTTCTCGACGACGACGCGCAGCGTGTTGCCGAGGCCGCGCAGCTGGTCCTTGCTGGCGATGTAGTTCTGGATGTAGGGATGGCCGACCGGCAGCATCTTCTCGTAGCTCGCGTTCAGGCTGACGCGCGCCGCGGCGATGCCGAGCCCGATCGTCACGACCAGGCAGATGAGCATGACGAGACTGCGATTGTTGAAGATCAGTCGCTCGAGGCGGTTGCCCGAACTGAGGTCGAAGTCCGCGAGGTCGCGAACGACCGGCATGGCTTCGATGTTCTGGGTCGGTGCGGCCATGGTGTCACCTCGCGGCATCGGGTCCGACGACCACCACGCCGAACGGGCCGGTGGCGGCCAGGCGGCCACCGCCCACGTCGACGATGGACGTCAGGGGAAGGGTCTTCTGGACCGGCACCGGCTTGAAGGTCGTGGCGCCATCGTGGCTGATGGCGAGCCGCCCGCCCTGGTCGGCGAGGATCACGACTCCGGGCTGCGGACTCGTCGAGCTGACGATCGTGGCCGGCAGGCCGGCATCGACCCGCGTCCAGGACGCGCCCGTATCGATGCTGCGGAATGCATTGCCGCGCAGCCCGTGCACCAGCACGGCGTCGCCGGTGTCGGCGATGCCGAACAGGCTGCCCGCATAGTCGACCGGCACGGCTACGAAACGGCCCACGGCAGCATCGAGCCTGAGTACCGTGCCGCCCTCGCCGGCGATGAACAGGTGGCCGGCGGCAGGACGGATGGCATACAGGTTCATCAGACGGGGGTTTTCCGTGCGGTCGTACCAGGATTCCCAGGTCTGGCCGCCGTCGGTCGTGCGCAGCAGCAGGTTGTAGGCCCCGACAACCCAGCCGGTCGTGTCGTTCTCGAACCACACGTCGAGGAAGGGTTTGTCCGCGCCGGCCTCGACGTTGCGCTCGGCTTCAGCCGTCAGACCCTGCAGCAGCGTCGACTGCGGATTCGCGGCGAGTTTCGTCTTGAGGTCGGCGAGGACGAGGGCGTTGACCACCCGTCCGTCGAGCTGTTTGGTCCAGGTCGCACCGCCGTCACTCGTCGCCAGCACGACACCGTCGTGCCCCACGGCCCAGCCCCGCTTCGGTGACGGGAAGTGCACGGCCGTGAGGTCCGAACTCACCGGTACGGCGGCCTGGTTCCAGCTCATGCCGGCGTCCGGCGAGACCAGGATGTGACCGCGCGGCCCGACGGCGACGAGCGCGTCGCCTGCCTGCGTGACCGCGAGCAGCAGATGCCTGGCGGCGATCGGCGAGGCAAGCGCCGGTCTCTCGAGCACGTCACCGGATGGTGCGGGCTCGGCGGCAGCCATCGGGCCTGACCAGGTCGCGCAGGCGAACGCGAACACCACCCCAAGGATTGGCTTCCTCACGTGTCCCCCTGACCGCCCCGGGGCTTCGCAACCCCGGGGCGTCTTGCCATCGGTCAGCGAATGCCGGCGCCCGCGAGCGAGTCCGGCTGCCAGTCGCGCACCGGGAAGCCCTCGCCCCACTTGACGCCGTAGTACAGGCCGCAGTTGCCCTGCGACGAATACTGGCCGGCGATCAGGTCATAGGCGATCTGCAGCGTGATCGTGAGCGCCTTGACATCGTACGCATAGGCCGTCGGGCCGTAGACCGTGCGATAGAGCTGCCCGCGCGCGTCGTAGCCCTCGGCCGCCACGGCGACCCAGCTGTCCTCGTCGAGGTAGAAGGTGCGCTTGTGATAGACGTGGCGCTTGCCGGGCTTCAACGTCGCCTCGACGACCCAGACGCGGTGCAACTCCCAGCGCAGCAGGTCGGGGTTGAAGTGGTTCGGCGTCGTGATGTTTTCCTTCTTGCCCGGCGCGTACAGCGCCTTGTAATCGTTGTACGGGATGATCACCTCGCGCTTGCCGACCAGCTTGTAGTCGTAACGATCGAGCGCGCCGTTGTAGACGAATGCGTCGTCGTAGGTTGCCGCGCCCGCAACGCCCGGGTTCGGCGTGTCGTAGGCGAGGTCCGGCGCGAGCTTGACCCGGCGCTGCCCCGGCAGGTACTGCCAGGCCTTGCGCGGCTGCTTGAGCGGATTGACGTGGTCCCACACCACCAGCGACTCGCCCGCGCGCCGCGCCGGGCCGATGTACTCCTGCTTGACGTACCAGAACACATCGGTGGGCTTGATGACCTTGTCGATGTTCTCGGGCCGGTACAGCGGCCATTCCTGGTAGCTCAAACCGGTGGAGCCGAGCGAAGCCACGCCCGCGCGATCGACGTTGTAGGCATCGTACTTGCATGTGGAGGAGATGCCGTTGTAGCGCATCAGGTGGTTCCACATCGCCTCGTTGCCGGTCTTCGGGATCGGGAACGGCACGCCCGGGAGAGCGTTCTCGAACCCGAGGCCGCCGTCGACCGACTTCGCCTGCACCGCGTTCTTCGCCGTGTTGTCCAGCACCTTCTGCGGGTAGGTCACCGGACGATGCGTCGGATACACGTCGACGCGCATGCTCGGGTAGCGCTTCAGCAGCGCGTAGGTCGCGGCCGTGAGCTGCCCCTTGTACTCGTCGGCGTTCTTGCCGGTGATGACCACGCGCGGCTTGTCGGCCGCGTACGGGTCGGGACGCATGCCGCTGCCGGGCTTGAAGTCGGCCGGCAGCGTCGTCAGGCCGCCGGTCCACTCGGGAATGGTGCCGTCCTTGTTGCCGGCCCTTTCGCCCCCCACGGGCGTGAGCGTCTTGCCAAGCTGGGCCGCCTCGTCCGGGGAAACGGCAGCCAGGGCGCCGGCGCTGAACGCGGCGATCATAGCCGCGATGATGGTCTTGCGGATCATGTCTTGGGTCCCCTCAGAACGTGGTCTTGAACGTGACTGCGAAGAAGTCACGGTCGGCGATGATGGCGTTGGTGCCGTTGAAGACGTTCACAGCGCCTTCCACGACGCAGGTTCCCGGCACGCCGGCAGCGCCCGGCCGGCCGCACTTCGAGTTGTCGCCGTAGAAGCCGACGTACTTGAAGTCCAGGCGATAGCGCTGGTAGAAGTCGAGCGCCACGCCGATGCCAAAGGTGCCGGCGCCGTCCTGGCCACCCGCCGTGACGGCGGAGTTGCTGAAGCCCTGTGACCACGACAGCGGCGCGAGCACGTCCATGCCCGGTGCGACCTGGAACCACGTCGGCGTGAAGTTGACCGCCAGGCCGTAGTAGTTCTTGTCGACGGCATCGATGGCGTCGTAGCCCTTGCGGCCCTTGAACACAGCCTCGTTCTGCGTCACGTCGAGCCACTGCATCCACGTGAGTTCGGTGGCCCAGTTGGCCGAATCGAACAGCGGGGTCTCGCCCATGACGCCGAGCAGGTTGACGACGCCGTGCAGCGTGTCGGCCAGCGCACCGGGCGTGCCTTCGAGTTCGGCCACGTCGGCGACGGAAATCTGTCCCAGCGCGGGATTGACCAGCGGACCCGGCAGCACCTGGACCGCATCGCTGAGCACCGGCATGTTCTGCCGATAGTTGAGCTCGGCACCGAGGCTGACGCCGAACACCTGTTTCGACAGACTCAGGCCGAAGATGTCGATGTCTTCGCCGTAGGCGAGGTTGTAAGTCCCGAACCGGCCCTTGCTGCGCAGGTCCGCGACGTTCGTCGCCTGGCGGTTGATGATGCAGGGCGTCGGCGCCGTCGGGGCCAGCGGCTGGCCGCCGATCGCGGCGCACACCGCGGGGCTTGGCACATTGGCGAGTCCCGGCGTCAGCATGAGCTGCGGCTGCATGTCGTAGGTGCGACGGTAGTAAGCGCCGAACGTGGCGTCGGCCCACTCCGGGCTCCAGCGCAACGCCAGTCCGTAGTTGCCGGTGTTCTCCTCGGGCTCGATGTCCTTGCCGCGCCAGGCGCGCAGGTAGGTCGGTGCGCCCGGGACCAGCGCCGCGAACGGGTTCCTCGCCACGATGAACGACTCGCCGGAGTAGAGCAGCGGATCGCCGACGCTCAGGTACGACCCGGCCTCAGGGTAGCGGTAAGCCTGGTTGTCGAAACCCTGCCAGTTGAAGAAGTACTGCGCCGCGATCGACAGGTCGTCGGTCACCTGCGACTGCACGTTGAAGCCGACGCGCGGCCGGAACAGCTCCTTCGCTTCGGCGCCCGGCGTCGCGAGCCCCTTCCAGACGTCGATCGGGTTCTGCGAGTACGACACGCCATGCACGGCGCCGCCGAGCAACAGGCCTTCGCCCCAGTACACGGTCGTCTGACCGAGCTTGACGTTGACCGGCGCGTCGCCGACGTTGAACTTCGCGAACGCGAACACGTCGAGAAGCTCTCCCGACGGCCCCTCGCCGTAGCGTTGGGTGTGCGGGTCGAGGTCCAGCGACGGCATGCCTTTGACGAGGTTGTTCGCCGTCGCGACGTTCTGGTTGTCGGGGCTGCTGTAGCCCGGGTCCCACCAGCCGGCGGCGCTGACGCGGAAGCCGAGCGACTTGCGCCAGACGACGTCGAATTCGCTGAGCAGGTCGAGACGGGCGAACATGTGGTTCTGGTCGAAGTTGCGGTCGCCGTCGTCGAAGTTGGGGTTGCCGAGGATGGCGGCGTCCTGCGTCTCGGTGCGCAGCGACACGTTCGCGCGCACGGTATTGTCCCAGCGGATCGCCAGGTCTTCATTGCCGGTGTTCACTTCGAACGCGTCCGCCGTCATCGGCAGGGCGAGCGCGGCCGCGATCGCGATGCCGAGGACGCTCGTCCGCCGCGCAGTCGTGCCCTGCCGCAGGCTGGTCATCGTCTCGTTCATGGGTCCCCCCAGGCTGGTTGTCCGATGCCGGGGACACGGCGCAGGCCGGCCCCGATGGCGCGGAATTCTTTCAACCACACGGGAGCGGCGGCCCCCCCAAGGTTGGGGGGGAGCGGGGCGGGAACCGACCTCGGGACCGGCAATCTCTCCCGAACGTCCAGCCCGCACGGGCCGACAGCAACGGACTCAGCCGTCGATCAGGCCGAGCAACCGAGCGCGATCAACGGCGTGCTTGCGACTGCCGGCGTCGAGCTTCTGATACACATTCTTGAGGTGCCATTTGACCGTCTGCTCGCCCACGTCGAGCGCGCGGGCGATGTCCTTGTTCGCTTTGCCGCCCGCGAGCAGCGCGACCACCCTCGCCTCCTTCGGCGTCAGCAGGCCGCCGGTCGCGACTGTCGTGCCGTCCGGTCTGCCCGGTCGCCGGTGAGCGCCGTCGTCGCTGCGGACCGGGACGGCGGGCGGACGGGCGTGGTCGTCACGGGCCAGCATCGACGGCAAGACGTGGTGCAGGCTCAGCACGAAGCTGCGCAGGCCGGTGAGTTCCGCGAGCCCGAGCAGCTCGGTGAGCATGCTCCGCGCGTCCTCCCGACCCGCCATCTGCGCCGCCACGACATGCAGCGCCTGCACCGTCAACGCGGTCACGCCTCCGCGCACGCGCGCCGGAATGCTGGAAGTCGCCGGCAAGGTAGCCATCGCGCCATCCGGATCGCCCTCGGCCAAGTGCATGTAGGCATGCGCGACCGCCAGCATGCCCTCGCAGTGCCACCTCATGACGTCATAGCGCGGACTCACCAGCACCGGACGCAACGCCTCGAGTTCCTGCAGCAGCTCGCGCGCCTTCTGGACGCGACCGCGGACGCTGTGCACGCGGACCTGGAACGCGAGGCCCAGCATCGTCAGCCGCGGCAGATCCCGCGTGCTGCCGTACTCCGCAAGCGCGGTGAAGTATTCGATCGCGCGGCCCTCCTCGCCGCGACGCAGGTCGATCTCGCCGAGCACGCGGTAGGCCAGCGCGACGGGGTCGGGCATCCCCGAGTGCTCGATCACGTCCACGCGATCCGCAAGTACGGCCCGCGCCCGCTCGATCTGGTCGTCGAGCAGGTACGCCGCCGACAATACCGCTGCGTGCATCGCCGCCGGGATGCTGCGTCGGCCCAGCTCCGTCTCGGCCGCCTCGAGACGCGGCACGAGCAAGGCGATCGCCCGGGCCGCATGGCCTTCCCAGACGTAGCTCAGCCCCATGAGCATGTCGCTGAAGCTCAACGCCATGCGCATGCCGGGTTCCCGTGCGATCTGGCGCATCGCCGTGGACAGGCCCCGGCGCGCCCGCTCCGACTCGCCGCTCAGCATGTCGAGCACCGCGCGCGAATTGGCCATCGAGATGACCTGCAGCGGTTCCGCGGACGGCGGGGCGTGCTCCCAGTCGCTCAAGGCAGCGGCGACGCGGCCGGGCTCGTCGCGAAAGACGCCCGCGGCAGCCGCGACGACGTCGGCCAGGTAACGGCACTCCTCGTCGTATTGCGGGTGATGCGCGATCTTCTCGAGGAGCGCCAGTACCGCGCGGGCATCGTCGCTGATGGCCTTGATCCAGGCGATGCAGAGCTGCAGGCGCACGTCGCGGGCGATGGCCTGCGGCGACAGCCGTCGAATCCAGTCGCGGGCCTCGGCCAGCCGCCCTTCGCGCGCAACGTCGAGCAGACAACGTGCCGCGAGCGACGCCGCGAGTTCGTCGTCGCCGGCGGCGAGCGCGTGGCGCGCCGCGTCCTGCAGCATGCCGTGCTCGGCGTGCCAGGCGGCCGCGCGCGAGTAGCAGGCGCGCCGCTCCTCGACCGGCAGGCTGTCAAACTGACCGAGCAGGAACTCGCGCGCCATCGCATGCAGCCGCAGCCACTGTCGACCTTCGCCCTCGGTGACGACGGGGGACTCGTCCGCGAGCATCGCGAGAAGGCACGCCGCGTCGGCATTGCCCGTGACGGCCGCACAGGTATCCGGTCTCAGCACCTCGAGAATCGACGTCCGCACCAGGAAGTCGGCGATGTCCGGTGGCAGACGCGACAGCATCGACTCGAAAAAGAAATGATGGATGTCGCCGCGTCGCGCGCTCAGCTGGCCGATGACCTCGTGCAGGTCGGTGGCCCGCTCGATCACCGAGATTGCGAGCTGCAAGCCGAGCGGCCAGCCCTCGGTGACGTCGTGGAGCCTCGCCGCATCGTCGACGTCGATGCGTCTGCCGAACCGCGTGCGCAATAGCGCCAGCGTCTCGTCGAGGCGCAGGCGCAGATCGCCGGCGTCGAACTGGGCGAGCCGGCCCGTCGCACGCAGGTCGGTGAGGTCGATTTCGAGCGGACGCCGTGTGCCCAGCGCGAACTGCAGGTTGGCCGGCGCGTTGTTGAGCAGATAGGCGAGCAGCCCGCGCATCGCCTCCTGCGGCATCCGGTGCACGTCGTCGAGCACGACGACGGTGGGCGTCGCGAGCCGCGCCACTTCCGCCAGCAGCGTGGTCAGCGCGGCCACGTTGCGGTCGCGGTGCAGGCGCGCTTCCGCCGCGGCAACGGCAAAGGCCTCGCGACCGGTGGCGGCGCCGAGGGCGTACGAGAGCAGTGCGACGAACCGCGACCCGTCATCTTGCGAGTCGAGCGTGATCCACGCCACCGACACGCCGCGTTCGAGCCACATGCGACGCCATTGGGCCAGCAAAGTGGTCTTGCCGAAGCCCTGCGGCGCCGTGACGACGAGGGCGAGCCGGTCGTTGACTTCCGCCCAGCGGTGCTCGAGGCGGGCCACGGCCGGCGAGTGACGCCCCTGCCGCGGCGGGGCGGTCTTCAGCAGGAACTGCGGCTCAGCCATCCGGCCGGCGCCTCCTTACGTGCGCATCGTGCACGTTTCACTCCCCCTTCAGATTGCCTGACGGAGCATAGCCCATGGCGCGCCGGGTGAGCTGAACCGCACGCCCCCCCCGACGCGGGGAGGGTCCGGGGCACGCGGCGGAGCTAGGCTGGTCTCCGTGAAACAGAGCACCATCCTGGAAGTCGACACGCGCATCGTCACCGACGAAGGCCGCCCGTGGCTGTCGCTGCGGCCGTACGCGGACCTGGTCTCGATCAAGCTGCTGTCGACCGACCCGGTCCGCGGCGAGATCATCGTGGTACTGCGCGCGCCTCCCGGCATCGAGCTGCCGCGCCACCGCACGACGGGCTCGATGACCGTCTACACGATGCAGGGCCGCTGGAAGTACCGCGAGCGCGACTGGGTGGCGGGCCCCGGCAGCCTGGTCATCGCGCCGGCCGACTCCTGCCTGACGCCCTGCGTGCTGGGTGAAGGCGCGGACGACGCCATCATGCTGGTGCTCGCCTCGGGCGACGTGCAGTGCCTCGACGACGCCGGCCACGTGCTCGGCGTCGAGAACTGGCGCACGGCCACCGATCGCCATCTCGAGCACTGCGAGGCGCACGGCCTCGATCCCGGTACGGTCCTGCCGCCGTCCGCGCCACTGACGGTGGGACGTCCGCAGGCGGGTTGCCGGTCCATCTGAATTGGAGCGCCCCCGGCGCATCAGGGAAAAGAGCCATGCAGCAACTGAGCGGCATCGACAACGTCATGCTGTTTTCCGAGAAGCGCAACATGTACAACCATGTTGGTGCGCTCGTGGTCTACGACGTGACGACGGCGCCCGGCGGCCACGTCCGGTTCAAGGACGTCCTGCGTCACTTCGAAGAGCGCCTGTACCGGCACCCGGTGTTCCGGCAGCGGCTCGTGCCCGCCCCGCTCAGCATCGACCGGCCCTACTGGGTGGCCGATGCGGCGATCGACGTCGAGTACCACTTGCGTCACATCGCCCTGCCCAAGCCCGGTGACTGGCGCCAGCTCATGATCCAGGTGGCGCGGCTGCACTCGCGACCGCTCGATCGCGCGCATCCGCTCTGGGAGGCCTACGTAATCGAGGGTCTCGACAACATACCGAAGCTGCCCCCTGGCGCGTTCGGAGTCTTCCTGAAGATCCACCATGCGATCGTCGACGGTATGGCCGCCGCGCACCTCATGCAGCAATTGCACACCGCCGGGCCGGCGCCCGCGCGGCCCGCCACCGAAGCGCGCACCGTGGTCGCCGATCGCGAACCTTCCACGGTCGAACTGCTCGCGCGGTCCGTGTCCAATCGCGTCGACCATGCCGTGCGGCTCGGTCGATTCACGACGCACCTCGCCCGGCGCGTCGCAGCTGGCGCGCGCAGCGAATGGCCCAACCTCGCGCGCGGCGACGTGGGTCGCCTCGCCAACCGCATCACTTCCATGCTGCCGCCGGCCGCTCCGGCGACGCGCTTCGGCGGCAAGGTGTCCGGGCACCGCGTCATGGAAGCGCGCGGCCTGCCCCTTTCGCACATCAGGCGCATCCGCGCCAAGGTGCCGGGCACGACGCTGAACGACGTGTTCGTCGCCGTCGCGAGCGGGGCGGCGCGCCGTTACCTGCTGGAGAAGGACGAACTGCCGGACGATTCGCTGGTCGGCCTGATGCCGATCTCACTGCGTTCGGACGCATCGGCCGGTGGCAACGAAGTGTCTGGCGTGCCGGTGCGCGTGCGATCGGACGTCGCCGACCCGATCGAGCGGCTGCGCGCCGTGCACGAGGAGACGCAGGCGGGCAAGGAGCGCGGCGAGCGCATGGGTCTCGATCTGCTCAAGAACGCCATCGACGTGCTGCCAGCGCCCGCCGCCGAACAACTCTTCCTGCGGGTCGTCCAGTGCAATCTCACCGTATCGAACGTGCGCGGGCCCGACCAGGCGATGTACCTCGCCGGCGCCAAGGCCATGTGCATGTACCCGGTGAGCATTCCAGCGGACGGTACCGGTCTGAACTTCACGGCCGTCAGCTACAACGGCGTGCTGTGGATGAGCATGGTTTCGTGCCGCGACATGATGCCGGACCCGGGCTTCATGCTCCGCTGCATCGAGGAGTCGTGGCAGCAACTGCTCGCCGCCGCCGACGCGCTGCCGGCGCCGAAGGTCGGGCACAAGACCGCAGCGCCAGCGCGGCGGGCTCGCGCGGCCGGCAAGTCGCGGCCGGCGCGTCGACGCGCGGACGGGAGAACCACCGCCCGCTGAACGGGCACCCGGTTCCGATTTCCCGCGGAGCGCGGCCGGGACGACCACCGGTACCCGGTACCGACTTTCCGGTAGCCGCGTGGTAGCCTCGATGCTTCCTGTCTTCGAGGATCGCTCATGCGAGCTACCCGGGCACTGGTTTGTGCCACGTACTGTGCATTGGCCATCCCTTTCGCCAGCCTTGCCCAGACCGTCGAGAAGCCCGCGGCGCTGGTCGCCGACGGCATTCCGCCCGTGCCGGCGGAACTCGCCGCCCGCACGCGGCCGTACATGGAGTTCCGCACGGCGACGTTCCTGGGCTGGCACCCGAAGGATCGCTCGCTGCTGGTCGCCACACGATTCGGCAACACCAACCAGGTACATCGCGTCGCCCGCGCCGGGTCCGCGCGCGAGCAGCTCACGTTCGAGGAAGACCGCATCGCTTCCGCAACCCACGCACCGGTGACCGGCGACGTCACGGTCGTGCAGAAGGACGTCGGCGGCGACGAGTTCTTCCAGCTCTACACGCTGGCCGACGCTCGCCTGACGCTGCTGACCGACGGGCGCAGCCGCAACGAATTCGGCGCCTGGAGCCACGACGGCCGGCTGATCGGCTATACCTCGACACGGCGCAACGGCACGGATGCCGACCTCTACGTCATGAATCCGCGCGATCGCACCACGGATCGCCGCGTCGCGCAGGTGCAGGGCGGCGGCTGGACGTTCGCCGACTTCGCGCCCGACGGCAAGCGTGCCGTCGCGATCGAGTCCATCTCGATCACCAAGGCGAATCTCTGGCTGCTCGACCTGGAATCGGGCGCACTGACACCGATCGGCGATCACCGCCAGCCCATCGCCTACGGCACCGCACAGTTCGCACCCGACGGCCGGCTCTGGGTCACCTCCGACGAGGGTTCCGAGTTCCTGCGCCTCGGCACGCTCGACATCGCGACCGGCCGGTTCACGCCCCGCGTGCCCGAACTGCGGTGGGACGTCGAGACATTCGACGTGGCTGAAGACGGCAGCTTCGTCGCCTATGCCGCCAACGAGGCTGGTCGCAGCGTCTTGCGCGTCCTCGACGTGGCGGGCGGCACCGCGCGCACCGCGCCTCTGCCCGCCGGCATCGTCGGTGGCCTCGAAGTCGCGCCCTGGGGCGAGATCGGCCTGACGTTCACCTCGGCGAAGTCACCTGCCGATGCGTTTTCCGTCGATCCGAAGACGCTCGCGGTCACGCGCTGGACCCGCAGCGAGACCGGCGGACTCGACCCGGAAGCGAACATTGAACCTGACACACTCGCCGTGAAGAGCTTCGACGGGCTCGGGATCTCGGGTTTTCTCTATCGCCCGGATGCGAAGAAATTCCCCGGCCCGCGGCCGCTGCTCGTCAACATCCACGGGGGGCCCGAAAGCCAGTCGCGGCCCGGGTTCCTCGGCCGCAGCAACTACCTGCTCAACGAACTCGGCATCGCCATCTTCCTCCCCAACGTGCGCGGCTCGTCCGGCTACGGCAAGCATTTCGTGGGCCTCGACAACGGCCCGTTCAGGCGCGAGGATTCGGTCCGGGACATCGGCGCTTTCCTCGACATGCTCGCGAAGGACCCGCAGCTCGACGCGAGCCGGTTCGCGGTCACCGGCGGTTCCTACGGCGGCTATATGTGCTACGCGACGTCGGTGTTCTACGGCGCGCGGCTCCAGGGCGCCAACTGCGTCGTGGCGATCTCGAACTTCGTGACTTTCCTCGAGAACACACAGAGCTACAGGCGCGACCTGCGACGTGTCGAGTATGGCGACGAACGCGACCCGACGCAGCGCGCCAAGCTGCTCGCAATCTCGCCGCTCACGCGCGTGCAGGAAATCCGGCTGCCGACGATGGTAGTCACCGGAGCGAACGATCCGCGCGTGCCGGCAAGCGAGGCCGACCAGATCGTCGCAGCGATCCGGCGCAACGGCGGCACGGTCTGGCACCTGTTCGGCCAGGACGAGGGCCATGGGTTCGCGAAAAAGGCAAATCAGGACTACCAGTTCTGGACCAGCCTGATGTTCTGGCAGCAAACGCTGCTGGCGGAGGCAACAGAGGCGAAGTAACCGGCGACGCGGGCGACGATGTCCGTTTTCTCGTCGTCACACTTGCCGTCTTCCACGGCGGCGGGGGCGCTGACACCCCAACACCGCCGCTTCAGCTCGTGGAGGCGGGCTTGCGGTACATCCAGAGGCTCACGTCCGCCAGCCACCGCGACGGCACGCGCCAGCCGAGGCGAGCGAACAGTGCCGCCAGTGCATCGCTGAGTTTCATGGACACCGATTCCGGCAACAGTGCCTTGCCCCGGAATCGGATCGGACCAAAGCCGATGCCGACGTGCTCCTGGTACTCGAAACCGCACGTCGCCATCTCCGCGCAGACCTCGCGGAAGTCCATGAAGCGCCCGATCGCGTACGCCTCGGAGCGCAGACGGCGCGTGGCCACCCGGGCGAGCGTCGCGAGGCTCACATAGGGATCCCAGAGCGTCGGATTGAAGCGGTTGCGGAAGCTCACGATCACGTGGCCGCCGGGCTTCACGAGCCGCGCGATCTCGCGGAGCACGTCGCCATAGGTCTCGACGTAGCTGATGACGCCGAGACAGACGACCGCATCGAACGATGCATCCGCGAATGGAGTCCGGCAACAGTCGCCAAGGTGTACGTCGTCGTCGGCCAGACCCATGGTTCGCAGACGACCGCGGGCGCGCTCGATCATGTCGGGCGAAAGGTCGAGACCCGTGCAGGCGAGCCCGTGCTTGCGCACCTCCGCGAGCACCGGCCCGGTTCCGCAGCCGAGGTCCAGCACCCGCCCGTCGCGCGGCACGACGCGCTTCAGGTATTCGACGGTGACGTCACGGCGGGTGCGGAAATTCGCATCCGCCAGCACGCGCGTCGGCGCGTCGTACATCTCGGCCCAGCGCGGCGCGGATCCTTGCTCCGAGAATCGCTGAACCGTCGCACTGGCGTTGACGGAATCGTTCACCCTTGTCCCTGATTTCGCAGCCACTCCAGCCCGAATGCTAGATGCGGCGCACGCGCCGCGACGGAACGGGGTCACACTTTGCGCACCGCGAGGGCGAAGCGAATGGGTCGAGATCCCGCGTTCAGCAACCGAATGTTTCGAGCCACAGATCGAAGCCGAGCAGCCGGAATACGGTGCGGCTCGTGACCGGGGAACGCGCACCGTGCCTTTCGTAGTCGGCGAGGCAGCGGTCGACGGCCGCGCCCTCGAGATACTCGCGAATGCGACTCGCCGGGCTCCTGAGACGCAGCACCAAGGCACGCAACTGCTCCGACCGGTTGAGCCAGAGCATCATCGGCGCCGCGAGTTGCCGCTTCTCGCGGTACGCCAGTTCGCTGCCGAAACGCTCCCGCGCCAATCCGCGCAGGATCGGCTTCGCGAAGCCGTCGCCGATGCGCAGGCGCTCCGGCAGCGAGAGCCCGAATGCGAGCATCGCGTTGCTCTGGTACGGATGGAAGCACTCGAGGCCATGGCAACTGGCGAGCTTTTCCATGCGCTCGACCCAGCAGTGCTGGAATTCGGTGAGCAGGAGATAGGTGTAGTGCGCGGCCGGCGGCCATCCGACGACCGCCTGCCCCAGCTCTTCCTGCAACGCGAGCGGTGGCGGATGCTGCGCGCCGCGGACGAGATCGGGGCAGTTCTCAATCACGCTCTGCAGGAAATGTTCGATGGACTGCAGCCGGCAATAGCCCGCCAGTGCCTTCAGGCGGCGCGCCCGGAGGTATCGGTCGGGCATCGCGCCGATGAGCGACCTCATCGGCCCGGGCAGCCGCAATGCCTGCGCGATACGCCGCGCCTTCAAGTGATCGTAGTGGCCCAGCAGACTGTCGCCGCCCTCGCCCGTCATGACGGCGGTGCATGAACCGACGGCCTTCGGGTACGTGAGCGCGAGCGCCACGGCATTCTCGAAACGCGTGGGCTCCTCGAGTTGGGCAATGACCTCGTGCAGCGCCCCCGCGAGATCGTCCTCCGGTCGCACGAACGTGCGCGAGAACGGCAGACCGATCTGTCGGGCAACCGCCTGCGCCTCGGCGGATTCCTCCTCCTGCCACTCGTCGGCACCGAAACTGATGGCGTGCGCCCGGCGGCCGGTGGCTTCCGCGAGCTGGAAAGCCAGCAACGCCGAGTCGACGCCGCCGGACAGCAGGACGCCGGTCCCAGGACATTCCCGGACCAGGTTCGTGACGGTCTGTCGCAGACCGGACCATACCCGTTCCTGAGCCTCTGCCAGGGAGCCGTCGAAGATCCGGGGCGCCTGCGGGCGAAAATAGAGACGAGCCTCGTGCCGGCCACCGGGACTGACCCTGAACGAGAATCCGGGAACGCACTTGAGAACGCCGGCAAAGAGCGTCTCCGGGCCCGGAGTGACGCCATAACCGATCACCGAGGGCAAGGCCGCGCGATTCAGCGCAGTCGACACACCCGGTGCCGCCAGCAGTGCCTTGGCCTCGGAGGCTACCCAGACGGTTCCACGCGCGATGGTGAAATACAGCGGCCGGTGGCCGAAGCGATCTCGTACCAGCAGCACGTCGCCCGTCTGCAGGTCCGCGATGAACACGGCGAAGCTGCCGTCCAGCTTCTCGACCCAGGAATCCCCGTGCTCCCGATGGCCCGCGAGCACGGTTTCAGCCACGCCCGCTTCGGGGCGGACGCCGGCCGAGCGCCTGAGGTCCGGCAGGTTGGTGATCAGCCCGTCCAGCACGATGGCCCGACGCGCATCGACGTGCGTGTGGATGCAATATCCTGACTGGGCACGGTGCCGGCCGGCAACGCCGGCGCGGTCTGCGAAGGCGACGTTCAATTCGACGTCACCGCGATGCGCGATCCGGGCGGACATGCGCGGCAGCGCCCCGGCATTTTCCGGGCACGGTGCAGCACCCGCGTAGGCGACAAACCCGCTCAATCGGCGCTCCCCCGAACGGACCCGGTGCGGATGTTACGGGAAATGCATGATCCGCAACGGGAATCCTGCGTTCGCTGCGTGCAGCCAGGAGTCACGTCCAGGCGCCGCGGACTGCGTCGGTCAGTGCAGAGACGAGCTGCGATGACTGCCCGCGTTCGCGAGCTGCGCCGACACCGCTCATGCGAAATCGTTTGCCTATATCTGCTGGCTGTGCATAATACGCGGCTCGATTGCGGGGTGGAGCAGTCTGGCAGCTCGTCGGGCTCATAACCCGAAGGTCGCAGGTTCAAATCCTGCCCCCGCTACCAATCCTGAAGAAGCGAACGGCCCCTCTGGGGCCGTTTTGCGTTGTGCAACGTATACAATTTCGTGGTTGGCCCTCACTCGAAGAACCGGAGTCACGCGATGCGCATTTCGATTTTCATTGCCGCCATGGCTTCCACGTTGGCGCTGAGCCAGGCGGCACTGGCCCAGACCAGCAACGTCGTATCGGCCAGCGAACCTGGAAGGGTCGGCATTGCCCAGACGGTGGAAGCGAGCGCCACGATCACGGCGATCGATAAGGCGACGCGCGGCATCACGTTGAAGTCGCCGCAGGGCGACGTGGTTCAAGTCACCGCGGGCCCCGAGGTCAAGAACTTCGACCAGCTGCAGGTTGGCGATGTCGTGATGGTCGGGTACCTGGAGGCACTGGCCCTGGAGCTGAAGAAGGGCGGCGGCCTGACAGTCGGAAAGACCGAAACGTCAGGCGCAGCAGGCGCCCAGCCCGGCGCGCAGCCTGCGGGTGCGGTCGGCCGGCAAATCACCGTTGTTGGCGACGTTACCAAGCTCGATGCTGCCACTCAAACCATCACCGTGAAGGGCCCTGAGCGCACGGTGGACCTGAAGGCTCGCGATCCCGAGCAGTTCAAGCTGATCGCCGTGGGCGACCAGATTCAGGCGACGTACACCGAGGCGTTCGCGGTCGAGGTGACGCCCGTAGCCAAGCCTGCGAAGTAAGAGCCAACCAAAGGCGGGGCGGCCCTCGTGGCCACCCCATCCCGAAAAAGCAAGCGACCCCTCCGGGGTCGTTTTGCTATGGGGACCCCGTCAGGCTCGACGCATCGCTTCGAGCGCCGCCTTGGTCAGGAAGCCGCTGCGGGTTTCGCCGTGTGCCCGAGCATGCTCATCAATCTGCTTGAGCAAACGACCGGGAACCGTGATGTTGATCTTCTCGGCAGGGCCAAAGAATCGCTCGACCGGCACGTCGACGATTCCCCACGTCCAACCCTTGTATTCACGATCTGCCTGCCAGTCGCTCATCGGCTTCGGGCGCGGCATCGCCTTGCCATCCTCGGCCAGCATCTCGCAGTGAGCTTCGATGGCCTCACGGACGTTGTCGAAGGCCTCTTCCACTGTATCACCGGCGCTGAAGCAGCCAGGAAGATCGGGAACGACGACGCCGAAGGCAGCCATGCGCGTCCCCGGCTCAATGGCGATGGTGAACTTCATTTGAGGCCTGCCTGCTTCCTGATCTTGTGCACGAGTCCTTTGCCAAGGTCCTTCTTCGGGTGCGGCACCGTAATGTGCCCTGGGCGTGTCGCATGTCCGAAGATGTGATGACTGCCAACCGTCCGGCGCAACGTCCAGCCCGATTGCTCGAGTTCGCGGATAAGGCCGGCACTTTTCAAGGTGGGTATGGTAACCACCAAATCCTTCGACTGTCAACACCATACCCACTGCTCACCTGAATCGGCTCAGGTCGGCGCAGTCGCAGTCTGAAAGCCTTGCCTGGATCGGTAGCAGGCCCCGCTACCCACGCATTCGAAGCAAACAGCCCCATTGGGGCCGTCTTGCGTTGCTGTTCGTCACACGACCAGCAGACCCTGGCAGCCGCTACGGAATCACGCGCGCGCACAACGCCAGCAGTGCACCGGGGAACAGCCCCAGCACGAGCACGGCAAGGCCATTGAGGCTCAGCACGAAGCGCATGGCCCCGCTGCCCTGCAGCGCCGTCCGCTCGGTGGGTTCGTCGAAGTACATGACCTTGACGATGCGCAGATAGTAGTACGCACCGACGACCGAGAACGCCACGGCGAGGACGGCGAGCCACGTCATGTCGATGTGCAGCACCGACTGGATCACGGCCAGCTTTGCCCAGAACCCGACGAACGGCGGCACCCCTGCCATGCTGAACATCAGCATCAGCATCACGGCCGCGAACCAGGGGCTGCGCGCGTTGAGCCCCTTGCAGTCGTCGATCGCGTCGGCCTCGAAGCCCGCGCGCGAAAGCAGGATCACGACGCCGAATGCGCCGACGGTCATCAGCACGTAAACGATCGTGTAATAGAGCGCCGATTCGTAGCCCTCGCTCGTGCCCGCCAGGATGCCGAGCAGGATGAAGCCGACGTGCGAGATGGTCGAATAGGCCAGCATGCGCTTGATGTTCGCCTGCGCGATCGCGACGACGTTGCCGACGACGATCGACGCCACCGCCACGAGCGTAATCATGTCCTGCCAGCCCGCGGCATGCGTCGACCCCAGCCCCTCGGCCAGCAGCCGGAATGCCAGGGCGAACGAGCCGAGCTTCGGCGCGGCCGACAGGAACAGCGTCACTGGCGTGGGCGCGCCGTGGTAGACGTCGGGAACCCACATGTGGAACGGCACGGCGCCGAACTTGAACGCGACACCGACGACGATGAATGCCAGCCCGAACAGCAGCCCGATCTGCCCCGCTTCCATCTGCGCGGCGGCGCCGCTGACCACGCCGAGTTCGAGCGAACCCGTCACGCCATAGACGATCGACATGCCGTACAGCAACGAGCCCGAGGCGATCGAGCCCAGCACGAAGTACTTGATGGCCGCCTCGGCGGCGACGCCCGATTCGCGGTGGAAGGCGACCATCGCGTACATCGACAGCGCGAGCAGTTCGACGCCGAGATACAACGTCACCAGGCTGTTCGCGGACACGAGCACCATGATGCCGAGCAGCGCGAACAGGCCGAGCACGAAGTACTCGCCCTTGAGGATGCGCCGCACCTGCAGGTAGCCGTAGCCGTACAGGAACGCGACCGCGACGGCGCCGTAGGCCACGAGCTTGAGCAGGCTCGACAGCGGATCGGCGACGTAGGCGCCGAACCAGCCGACCGTGCGTTCGCCGAAGCCGGTCGTGCTCGTGACCCAGGACGCGCCCGCGAGCGTGACCAGCGACAGCACGAAGGTGATCCACCGCCGGCGGTCGTCGACGAACAGGTCGACGAGCAGCACGACGCACACCGCCGCGAGCACGAACATCTCGGGCGCGGCGAGCGTGAGGTCCAGCCTGGTAATCGATGCCGGGTTCATGGCTGCGGGAATTCCTGGAGCTTCGTCATCATCATCTGCGACACGAGTTGCTCGATCGTCGGGCGCATCGCGTCGAGCAGCGGTGCCGGCCACAGGCCCAGCGCGAGCACGGCGACGGCCAGCACGCCGAGCACCAGGAACTCGCGGCCGTTCAGGTCCTGCAGCGCCGCGACGTGGTCATTGCCGACCGGACCGAACACGACGCGCTTGACCAGCCACAGCGTATAGGCCGCGCCGAGGATCAGCGTGATCGCCGCCAGCGCCGCGTAGATGAAGCTCGCGTTGAAGACGGACAGGATGACGAGGAACTCGCCGACGAAACCGGAGGTGCCCGGCAGGCCGGCATTGGCCATGGCGAACAGCACCATGAAGGCGCCGAAGACGGGCATGGTGTTGATCACGCCGCCGTAGTCCGCGATCTGCCGGCTGTGCATGCGGTCGTAGAGCACGCCGATGCACAGGAACAGCGCGCCCGAGACCAGGCCGTGCGACACCATCTGCACCATCGCACCGTCGAGCCCCATCGCGGCGCCGTGCGTGTTGCCGGTGACCCGGACGATCTCGAACGCGATGAACGAGCCGAGCGTCACGAAGCCCATGTGCGCGATCGACGAGTACGCGATCAGCTTTTTCATGTCCTGCTGCACGAGCGCGACGAAGCCGATGTAGACGACCGCGACGAGCGACAGCAGGATGACCAGCCAGTCGAGCTGATGCGCCGCGTCCGGGGTGATCGGCAGGCTGAAACGCAGGAAGCCGTAACCGCCCATCTTCAGCATGATCGCCGCCAGGATCACCGAGCCGCCGGTCGGCGCCTCGACGTGGGCGTCGGGCAACCACGTGTGCACCGGCCACATCGGCACCTTGACGGCGAAGGCGAGGAAGAACGCCAGGAAGATCGGCACCTGCTCGCGCAGCGTCAGCGGCATCGCCTGCAGGTCGGCGATGGAGTAGCTGCCACCCTGGAGGTACAGGTAGATCAGGGCGACGAGCATCAGCACGGAGCCCAGGAACGTGTACAGGAAGAACTTGACGGTCGCATACACGCGTCGCGGGCCGCCCCACACGCCGATGATCACGAACATCGGGATCAGCATGGCTTCCCAGAGCACGTAGAACAGCAGCGCGTCGGTGGCGGCGAACACGCCGATCATCAGGCCCTCGAGCAGCAGGAACGCCGCGAGGTACTGCGTGGGGCGCTTGTCGATCACGCTCCAGCCGGCGATCACGACCAGCGGCGTGACGAACGCCGTCAGCACGATCAGCGGCATCGAGATGCCGTCGACGCCGAGCGAGTACCAGGCGTTGAAGGCGCCGATCCACGGCTGGGTCTCGACGAACTGCATCGCGGCGGTCGAGGCGTCGAAACCGCGCCAGAGCAGCACGCTCACGACGAAGGTCGCCACGGTCACCGCCAGCGCGAGCCAGCGCCCGATGGACGCGTTGCGCTCGCCGACGAGCAGCAGCAGCACGCCCGCCGCGATCGGCAGCCAGACGAGCACGCTCAGGATGGGCCAGTCAGCTTGCATGTCGTTGTATCAGCTTCGCAGGAGGAGCCACGCGAGCAGGACCGAAAGCCCGATGATCGTCGCGAAGGCATAGTGGTAGAGATAACCGGACTGCAGGCCCCGGGCGACATTGGCCACCCACCCCACGAGCCGCGCCGAGCCGTTGACCGCCGCACCGTCGATCACCGCGACGTCCCCGCCCTGCCAGAGCGCCCGGCCAAGCGCACGGCTACCGGCCGCGATGACCTTCTCGTTGAACCAGTCGAAGTAGTACTTGTTGACGAGCAGCGTGTAGAGCGCCCCGGCCCGGTTGCGGAGGGTCTCGGCAACGTCCGGGCGCTTCAGGTACAGGAACCACGCGAGTGCCACGGCTGCCAGGCTCAGCAGCACCGGCAGCCCGGTCAGGCCGTGCAGCACGAATGCAGCGGACCCGTGGAACTCCTCGCGCAGGTGACCGAGCACGTCGTGCACCTCGGCCACGCGGATCGCGTCGCCGAAATAGCCGCCGAACAGCAGTGGCTCGATTGTGAACCAGCCGATGATCACCGACGGGATCGCGAGCAGCACCAGCGGCAGCGTGACGACCCACGGGCTCTCCTGCGGCGGGCCGCCGTGGCCATGAGTGCCGTGGTCATGCGCGTCGTGCCCGTGATCACTCCCGGCCGCGTCGGGCTCGTGACCCGCATCGGCGTCGGTGGCGACGTGCGTGCCCTCCGCCGCCGCGTGATGATGACCGCCCGTCACGAACCGCTCCGGGCCGTGGAACGTCATGAACACCAGCCGGAACGAATAGAACGCGGTCACGAAAACGCCCGCGACAACGCAGAAATACGCGTAGCCCGCGCCCGGGATGCGCGAGGCGTGCACAGCCTCGATCAACGCATCCTTCGAAAAGAAACCCGAGAAGCCCGGAAACCCGATCAACGCCAGCGTGCCGAGCAGCGCAGTCCAGTAGGTGACGGGCATGTACTTGCGCAGCCCGCCCATCCTGCGCATGTCCTGCTCGTGGTGCATCGCGATGATGACCGAGCCCGCCGCGAGGAACAGCAGCGCCTTGAAGAACGCGTGCGTCATGAGATGGAAGATCGCGCCGGCATAGGCCGACACGCCGAGCGCCACGGTCATGTAGCCCAGCTGCGACAGCGTCGAGTACGCCACGACGCGCTTGATGTCGTTGTTGACGATGCCGAGGAAGCCCATGAACAGCGCGGTCGTCGCGCCGATCACCAGCACGAAGCTGAGCGCGGCCTCGGACAACTCGAACAGCGGCGACATGCGGGCGACCATGAAGATGCCCGCGGTGACCATCGTCGCGGCATGGATCAGCGCCGAAATCGGCGTCGGACCTTCCATCGAGTCTGGCAGCCAGACGTGCAGTGGCACCTGGGCCGACTTGCCCATCGCGCCGATGAACAGGCAGATGCAGACGACCGTCGCCGCCTGCCAGACGTGCCCCGGGATGATCTCGAACGTCGCCGCCGAGATCCGGTCAGCCTGCGCGAAGACGTCCGCGTAGTGCAGCGACCCCGTCATGTGGACGATGCCGGCGATGCCGAGCAGGAACCCGAAGTCGCCCACGCGGTTGACGAGGAACGCCTTGAGATTGGCGAAGATCGCCGACGGCCGCGTGTACCAGAACCCGATCAGCAGGTACGACACGAGGCCCACGGCTTCCCAGCCGAAGAACAGCTGCATCAGGTTGTTCGACATCACGAGCATGAGCATCGAGAACGTGAACAGCGAGATGTAGCTGAAGAACCGCGTGTAGCCCGGGTCGTCGCGCATGTAGCCGATGGTGTAGACGTGAACCATCAGCGACACAAAGGTCACGACGCACATCATGAGCGCCGAGAGGCGGTCGACGAGGAAGCCGACCTCCATGCGGATGCCGTCGCTGACCAGCCAGGTGTACACCGGGCCGTCGAATGCCGCAGCACCCTGCAGCAGGCCCCGCAGGATCTGGAAGGACAGCGCGCAGGAGAGCGCGACGCCCGCGATCGTGAGCAGGTGGGCCCCGGTACGGCCGATCTGCCGCCCGAAGAGGCCGGCGACGATCGAGGCCGCCAGCGGGGCCAGGACGATGGTGAGGAGCGTCTGTTCCACGGCTCAGCCCCGCATCTTGTCGAGGTCGTCGACGTCGATCGTGCGCCGCTCGCGGAACAGCACGACCAGGATCGCGAGGCCGATGGCGGATTCCGCCGCGGCCACGGTCAGGATGAAGAACACGAACACCTGGCCCGCGAGGTCGCCGAGGTGGTGTGAAAAGGCGATGAAGTTGAAGTTCACCGACAGCAGCATCAGCTCGATGCACATGAGCAGCAGCAGCACGTTCTTGCGGTTCAGAAAGATGCCGGCGACGCTCAGGCTGAAGAGAATGCCCGACAGCAGCAGCACGTGGGACAGGGGAATCACTGCTTCGCCTCCGCGTCCATGCTGACCACCCGCAGGCGGTCCTTCGCGCGCACCGCCACCTGCCGGCCGACGTCCTGAACCTTCTGCCCCGGCCGCTGACGCATCGTCAGCGTGATCGCCGCGACGATCGCCACCAGCAGGATCACCGCCGCGATCTCGAACGGGTACAGGTACTGCGTGTACAGCAGGTGACCGAGTTCGAACGTGTTCGAGTAACCCGCGGGCTTCGGCGTCGGCAGCGTCGAGGTGTCGAGCCCGAGCCGCTTCACGTAGACCACGAGGCCGATCTGCGCCACGACGACCAGCGCGACGAGCGCGCCGAGCGGCGCGTAGCGCGTGAACCCCTGTCGCAGCGTGGCGAGATCGATGTCGAGCATCATGACGACGAACAGCCAGAGCACCATGACCGCGCCGACGTAGACGACGATCAGGGTGACGGCCAGAAACTCCGCCTCGAGCAGCAGCCAGATCACGGCGCTGTTGAGGAACGCGGCGACGAGGAACAGCGCGCAGTGTACCGGGTTGCGTGCGGTGATGACGCCGAGCGCGGTCACGACCAGGATCGCGCCGAACACGTAGAAGAGGACGTTGACGATCATGCTGGGTGACGCCTCGGCCGGTGGTCAGCGGTACCGCGCGTCGGCGGCCTTGTCCGCGGCGATCATGGCCTCGTAGCGCTCGCCCATCGCCAGCAGCTTGTCCTTGGTCATGATGTTCTCGCCGCGGTTCTCCATGTGGTACTCGTGGATCCGCGTTTCCACGATGGCATCGACCGGACAGGCTTCCTCGCAGAAGCCGCAGTAGATGCACTTGAACAGGTCGATGTCATAGCGGGTCGTGCGGCGCGTGCCGTCGGCGCTCACGTCCGACTCGATCGTGATGGCGAGCGCCGGGCAGACCGCCTCGCACAGCTTGCAGGCGATGCAGCGCTCCTGGCCGTTCGCGTAACGGCGCAGCGCGTGCACGCCGCGGTAGCGGAACGACTGCGGGGCCTTCTCCTCGGGGTAGAACACGGTGAACTTCGGCGCGAAGAACTCGCGCAGCGTCAGGCGCATGCCCTGCAGCAGTTCCCAGAGAAAGAATGTCTTGATGAAGCTGCGCACGCTCTCGCTACCTCACGCGGCCCAGGGGCCCGCCTCGAAGATCCACAATGCCGCCTCGACGCACAGCCAGACGAGCGTGACCGGGATGAAGACCTTCCAGCCGAGCCTCATGATCTGGTCATAGCGGTAGCGCGGAAACGTGGCGCGGAACCAGAGGAAGCAGAACAGGAAGAAACAGGTCTTGAGCACCAGCCAGTGCAGGCCGGGCGCCGCGAGCCAGCCGATGCCGCCCACCACAGGGTAGCCTTCGAACGGCGACAGCCACCCGCCGAGGAAGAACGTCGCGGACAACGCCGCGATCAGGATCATGTTCGCGTATTCCGCGAGGAAGAACAGCGCGAAGGCGATGCCCGAGTACTCGACGTGGAAGCCGGCGACGATTTCCGATTCGCCTTCCGCGACGTCGAACGGTGCGCGGTTGGTCTCGGCCACGCCGGCGATGAAGTACACGACCATCAGCGGGAAGAGCCACAGCCAGTACCAGCTGCCCGGGCCGCCCGACTGCGCCGCGACGATCTTGCCGAAGTTGAGCGAGCCGGCGGCCATGACCACGCCGACGAGCGCAAAACCCATCGCGATCTCGTAGGCGACGATCTGCGCGGCCGAGCGCATGGCGCCCAGGAACGCGTACTTCGAGTTGGTCGCCCAGCCGGCGAGGATGATGCCGTAGGCGCCGAAGCCGGCGAGCGCGAGCACGTAGAGCACCCCGGCATCGACGTCGGCCACCGCGAAACCCGGCCAGAGCGAGATCACTGCCCACGCGCCGAACGCCGTCGTGAGCGTGAGCAGCGGCGCGACGATGAACAGGAAGCGGTTCGAACGCGCCGGCACGACGACTTCCTTGATCAGCAGCTTGATGACGTCCGCGAACGGCTGCAGCAGCCCGTAGGGGCCGACGCGATTCGGGCCGATGCGTCGCTGCATGTAGCCGATGATCTTGCGCTCGGCGAACGTCATGTAGGCGACGCACAGGATCACCGTGATCGTGATCACGAGAATTTGCGCCAGCGACACGACGGTCGCGCGCAGCCACTCGGGCTGCGCGGTCCACAGCGAGACGATGGCGTCGATCATGCTTCACCGCCCTGCGCTGCCACGGCCGCCAGACCGTCCGGCGTCGCCTGCAGTGGCGCCGAACGCCGCACGATGGCATCGACGCGATAGATCCCGACCGCGCGCGTCACGTCCATTGCGGCGAGACGCCCGGGCGTGAACGAGCCGACGGGCGCCACGCCGCCGTGAGCCGTCTCGAGCGCGTGACGCAACTCGTCGCGTACCTCTTCGGAACTGGCCTGATCGAAACCGGCGAGCCCGAGCAGGTTGCCCAGCACACGCAGGATCTTCCAGGCGGGCCGCGCCTCGCCGGCCGGACGGGCCGCGCCCGGCACGCTCTGCCAGCGGCCTTCGACATTGATCCAGGTGCCCGAAGTCTCCGCAAACACCGCGCTCGGCAGGATGACCGTCGCGACCGCGCGGATGTCCTCGCTGGCATACGGAGTGACCGCGACGACGCACTGTGCGCCACGCAGCGATGCCGACGTGGCGGTCGCCGGGGCCAGGTCGGCGTTCTCGATGCCGCCGACCATGACGTAGGCCCTGAGCCGGGCCGCGAGCATTTCCGCGCTGCTGAGACCGGCGTTCGGCACCGGGACGCCGCCCGCGGCACGGTGCGGCAGCACGCCCGCGAGCGCGGCGCCGACGCCGTTGCCGCCTTCGGGCAGATAGCCGAGCTTCGCGCCCGTGGCATGGGCCAGCGCCAGCGCCAGGGTCCGGATCTCCGAGTACGCCGCATGCCGTTCGGCGAGCGCCCCGAGCAGCACAACCTTGAGTCCGCCGGCGGCGAATGCCGCCGCGACCGCTGCGTGCTGCGCCGTCGGCACGATGCCTTCGAGCGACGCCGCGACGTTGCCCGGCGCCGGCCTGCCCTGCGCCCGCAGCGAGGCCACAAGCACCGCCGCCAGATGCTGCGCCATGCCGAGCCCGTTGCTGGTCAGTTGCGCAACGACGGGGAAGCGCAGGTCGACAGGCTGCGGGTTGACGAATGCGATCTTCGCTCCGCGTCGCACCGCGCCCTGCCGCAGGCGGTGCGCGATGAGCGGCACTTCCTTGCGGAGGTTGGAGCCGACGACGAGCACGGCCGAGGCCTGTTCGAGCTCGGCGATCGCGCAGCCGAGCGTGGGTGTCACCGGATCGTTGGCCTGGTCGCGGAAATCGACGCGGCGCAGGCGATGATCGAGGTTGTTCGTGCCGAGCCCGCGGGCGACTTTGGCGGTGAGCGCCAGTTCTTCGAGCGTGCAGATCGGCGATGCGAGGAACCCCACCTGGTCCGGGCCCGCTTCCGTCACGACCCGCTTCAGGCCGTTGGCGGCCGCCTCCAGCGCGGTTTCCCAGTCGACTTCGCGCCAGGCGTCACCCTTCCTGACCATCGGCCTGGTCGCGCGGTCCGCGGCGTAGAAACCCTCGTAGCTAAAGCGGTCGCGGTCGGCGATCCAGGTTTCGTTGATCGCTTCGTTGGCGCGCGGCACGACGCGCATCACGCGCCCGCGCAGCACGTGCCCGTGCAGGTTCGTGCCGAGGCAATCGTGCGGCGACACCAGCGGAGCCTGCGTCATTTCCCAGGCGCGGGCACGATAGCGGTAAGGCTTGTTGTTGAGGGCGCCGACCGGGCAGAGGTCGATGATGTTCGCCGACAGCTCGTGATCGATGCTCTGCTCGATGTACGTCGAGATCTGCGTCATCTCGCCGCGGCCGATCGTGCCGAGCACGGGCGCCCCGGCGATTTCCTGGCCGAAGCGCACGCAGCGCGTGCAGTGGATGCAGCGCGTCATGTCCGTCGACACGAGCGGACCGAGGTTCTGGTCCCGGAAGACGCGCTTGCGCTCGGTGTAGCGGGAGATGTCGCGACCGAACCCCACGGCGAGGTCCTGCAGCTCGCACTCGCCGCCCTGGTCGCAGATCGGGCAGTCGAGCGGGTGGTTGATCAGCAGGAATTCCATCGCCGCCTTCTGCGCCGAAATGGCCCGGGGCGATTTGGTGAAGACCTTCATGCCCTCGGCCACCGGCGTGGCACAGGCCGGCAGCGGCTTCGGCGCCTTCTCGACCTCGACGAGGCACATGCGGCAGTTGGCCGCAACGCTCAGCTTTTCGTGGTAGCAGAAGCGCGGGACCTGCACTCCGTTCGCATCCGTCACCTGGATGATCATGGCGTTCTTGCGCGCCTTCATCGGCACGCCGTCGACTTCGATGTTGACCAGATCTTCGCTCATGGTGCTCGATCAGGCGGCGGCCCGCCGGGCCTCGACGATGCTGTGGCCGTGCTCGACGAAATACTCGAACTCGTGCCGGAAATGACGGATGAAGCTCTGCACCGGCCACGCGGCTGCGTCGCCGAGCGCGCAGATCGTGTGACCCTCGATCTTGTTGGCGACATCGACGAGCATGTCGACATCGGCCTGCCGTCCCTGCCCCGCCAGGATCCGTTTCAGTGTGCGGTTGAGCCAGCCGGTGCCCTCGCGGCACGGCGTGCACTGCCCGCACGACTCGGAGTAGTAGAAGCGCGAGAGGCGCTCGAGCGCCTTCACCATGCAGGTGGTCTCGTCCATGACGATGACTGCCGCCGACCCGAGCGACGAGCCCGCCTTCTTGAGCGAGTCGTAGTCCATGTTGGCCGCCATGATGGCGGCCGCCGGCAGCACCGGCACCGATGAGCCACCGGGAATCACGGCCTTGAGCCGGCGGCCGTCGCGCATGCCGCCCGCAATCGCGAGCAGGTCCGCGAACGGGATGCCGAGCGGCAACTCGAAGTTGCCGGGCTTCGCGACGTGACCAGACAC
>WBZL01000138.1_pt1 | contig 76171 bp, 78 predicted proteins | sample 5204291 | NCBI WGS metagenome assembly WBZL01 (sample SAMN12344345, study PRJNA552823) | activated sludge metagenome | biome: Activated sludge suspended growth; feature: Nitrification reactor; material: Wastewater; isolation source: activated sludge from nitrification reactor of wastewater...
CTCCTCACCGACCAGCCGGCGCACGATCTAGGACTAGGACTCAACGTCCAGGCTCGACGAGTGCTGACCGGCCAGCGGCTCGGAACCATCCTCACCCCAAAGAGCGAGATGGTCGACCCCCATTAGGGTCGGCCCGTGATCTCGTTGCGGCGGCCGTCCGATGCCGACGTGGAGCGCTACCGGGTCGGGTGCCTCGACGCCACGCCCACGTGCCTGCCGGCGGACGACCCGCCGCCGGGGTTCCACCACGACCGCACCACCCGGGTGGTCGGTCGGGGCACAGACCAGTTCGAACGGGCACGGCTCGGGCTGCAGCAGTGGGTGGCGCACCGCGGCTCAGGCGTCGATGTGTACCCGGCCGATGCCCCAGTGGAAGCCGGATCGGTGGTGGGCCTGGTCACCCGTCAGATGGGCCTGTGGCTGCTGTTCGCCTGCCGGGTCGAGTCGGTGATCGACGAGCCGGAGCGCCACGGGTTCGTCTACGCCACCCTGCCGGGCCACCCCGAGTGCGGATATGAGTCCTTCGTCGTGGCGATGAACGGCGACGACGTGGTGTTCGAGATCGAGGCCGTCTCCCGCCCGGGCATCGCCCTGGTCCGCCTGGCCGCGCCGGTCACCCGGGGCATCCAGGAACGTGCCACCCGGGCCTACCTCGACGCCCTCACCACCTGGGTCGCCGACCGCGGCTAAGGCGGCAGCGCCTGGACCGCGCTGCGAGGTGCTGCATCGGGTCCAGGCCCACCCACCGAGCACGCCATGCCGGCGAGTGGGGGCACGGCAGGTGAACGGCCCGGCCGTACGCTGCGGCTCATGGGATTTCTGGACAAGGTGAAGCGGGCGGTCGGCGGGCCGGTGGCCATCGAGATCGAGACCCCGGCGTCGTTTCGCTGGGATGACGGACGATTGCCGGTGACGGTCACGCTCACCAACACCACCGACGCGCCTGTCCGGGTGGCCGAGGTGCGGGCGAAGCTGTCGTCGGAGCGATCGAAGTTCTCGCGCAAGCGCACCCTGGATGACGAGTTCACGCTCGGGCCCGGCGCCTCGGAAGCCCGGTTCCTGGAGATCCCGCTCCACCTCGATACCAGCCGGTCGACCATGGAGTCGGCCGCCGCCGGGGCCGAGCTGCCCGAGTGGGTCGGGACGGCGGCGAGCAGGACGATGGGCCCCGCCACCACGCCGCGGGGCAAGCACGAGCTGTCGGTGGTGGTGAAGCTGGCCGACTCTTCCCGCCTCTCGAACGGCCACGCCACCGTCACCGCCCAGTGACCCGGAGGTCAGGCGGTCGCCCGCTCGAAGGCGACCTCGAGGAGGTCGAGGACCCCGAGGGTGCCCGCCCACTCCCGCAGGTAGCTGTGGTCCAGGTTCTGCCGGACCCGCAGCACGTTGGCCGCGTCGTCGAGTTGCCGGTCCGACCCGCCGGCCCGAGCCCATTCGAGCTTGGACAGCACCGAGTCCTCGGCGGTGGCGACGAACACCGGCACGCCGGCCACCATCGCCCGCTCGCGGCGAGCGAACTCCATGCGGCTGAACGGGCGGTCCCGGCGCACGATCAGGTCCACCTTCCAGCCGGTCGCCTCGTCGATCACGTTGAAGGACGAACGCTGCTCCACGGCCTGGCGGGCGAACGAATGCGGAACGTGGTGTCGCTGAGGGTCGAGGTGCGCGATCAGCCGGTCGAGCCCCGCGGAGTCCAGGTCGACCACCAGGTCGATGTCCGCGGTGGTCCGGGCGATGCCGTGCATCGAGCTGGCGAGTGAACCCGTCAGCATGTGGGCGACCTCGGCCCGGTCCAGTGCCTCGATGATCGGCCGAAGCGCGGCGGTCGTGCTCACGGGGTGAGCAGAGGCTCGTGGGGGTAGGCGAAGCGGAAGGAGTCGTCGCCCAGGCGAAGGCGCACGGCGGCCAGCCAGGCCTGACGTTCGGTGTAGTCGGCGTGCCGGTGGCGTACGCCATCGACCGCCAGATCGAAGGCATCGTCGGCCATCTGGAACGCCATGGCCAGGCGCTGGTCCGGTGTCATGGCCCGGAACACCGCGGCCTGCCGCTCGGCGGCGTCCGGGCTGGTGTCGGTGTGCGCCACGCCACCAGCGTAGAAGCTATCGGGCGGGGCTTCGACTGCAGCGCTGCCGATGCCAGCGTCGCTGGTCAGCGTGCTACTCGTCGGTGGCGCGGGCGCGGCTGGGGTTGACCCGGGGGGGCTCGTGGGGCTGCTTGGGGTAGACGGGGGGCCAGGGGGCGTCGGGGATGCCGGCCGCCAGGTCCCGGTGCCAGCGGGCCACCAGCTCCTCGATGGACTGGGGGGCGTGGTGCATGCCCGCCCACGGGTCGCCCTCAGCGGCGAGCTTGGCGGGCACGGTGGACAGGGTGAGCGCGTCGAGGTCCACGGTGGGCACCTCGTCCCACGTGACCGGGCACGACACCTGGCCACCGACGCGGGGGCGCACGCACCACGTGCCGAACACCGTCTTGTGCGGGGCGTTCTGGTTGAAGTCCACGAACACCCGGGCGCCTCGCTCCTCCTTCCACCACTGGCCGGTGATGAGGTCGGGCCGGCGCTCCTCCAACGCGCGGGCTACCGAGACCGCGGCCCGGCGGACGTCGTAGGAGTCCCACCGGGGTTCCAGGGCCGCGTACACGTGCAGGCCCTTGCTTCCGCTGGTCTTCACGAAGGAGGCGACGCCCAGCTCGTCGAGGAGGGTCCGGGTCTCGATCGCCGCTTCACGCACCTGGTCGAAGGTGACGCCGGGGGAGGGGTCGAGGTCGATGCGCAGCTCGTCGGTCGTGTCGGGTGTGGCGGCGAGGTAGGGCCACGGGTGGAAGCCGAGGCAACCGATCTGCACCGCCCAGACCAGGTGGGCCAGGTCGGCCACCACGAGAGCGTTGCTGGTGGTGCCGTTGGGCGTGGCCACCTCGGTGGTCTGCAGCCAGTCGGGTGCACCGGCGGGCACCCGCTTCTGGAAGAACGACTTGCCGTGGGCGCCGTCGGGGAAGCGCTGGAGCATGGTGGCCCGGCCGCCGAGCGCCGCCAGGATCGGTCCCTCCACCGCCTGGTAGTAGCGGACCAGATCGAGCTTGGTCTCGCCGTGGGTCTTGAAGAACACCTTGTCGGGGTTGGTGATGGCGAGCTCCCGTCCTCCCACCTCCACCGTCACCGCTTCGGAGCTCGCCGCGTTCGAGGCCATCGGCCGACGGTACCCCTGTTCCCGGCGGGGTGACGCGGGCCCGGTCGCTAGGTTCAGCGTCCATGACCCGCCTGCGCATCGCCAGCTGCCAGATCAACACCCGTGTCGGCGACCTGGCCCACAACGTGGCGCGGATCACCGAGGCGCTCGACCAGGCCGAGGCGGCCGGGTGCAACCTGGCCGTGTTCCCCGAGCTGGCCGTCACCGGCTACCCGCCCGAGGACCTGCTGCTCAAGCCCGGCTTCATCGCCGACAACCGCGCCGCGCTGGAGCAGGTGGCGGCCCACACCCGGGGGTGCGTGGCGGTGGTGGGGTTCGTCGACGTGCACCGAGACCTGTGGAACGCAGCCGCAGTGTGCGCCCACGGCGAGGTGCGCGGGGTGTACCACAAGCGCAACCTGCCCAACTACGCCGTGTTCGACGAACAGCGCTACTTCGCCCACGGGTGGGAGCCCACCGGGCTGTGGTCGGTGGGCGGGGTGCGGGTGGGGGTGAGCATCTGCGAGGACGCGTGGAACCCGGCGGGGCCCATCCTCGACCAGGCCGACAGCGGCGCCGAGCTCATCGTGAACCTCAACGCTTCGCCCTACGCCGAGGGCAAGCTGGCGTTCCGGGAGCGGCTCATGGCCACCCGCGCCGCCGACGCGTCGTGCGCGCTGGTGTACGTGAACCAGGTCGGTGGCCAGGACGAGTTGGTGTTCGACGGCGGGTCCATGGTGTTCGACCCCCACGGTGAGGTGATCGCCCGCTCCCCGCAGTTCGTGGAGGACCTGCTGATCGTCGACCTGGACATCGACCCCGTGTACCGCAAGCGCCTGTTGGACCCCCGGGGCCGCCCCACCGACGACCTGCTCCCCGTGGAGGTGATCGCCACCGTGCCCGTCGACGGCGACGCTGACGGCGAGTCCGGGGCCCGGGCCGACCGGCCCGCGCTGGCTCCGCCCACCTTGGCCGCACCCCTCGACCCCGACGAGGAGGTGTACCGGGCCATCGTGCTCGGCACCCGCGACTACCTGGTGAAGAACGGGTTCACCGACGTGGTGATCGGCCTGTCGGGCGGCATCGACTCCACGCTGGTGGCCGTGGTGGCGGTCGACGCCATCGGGGCCGACCACGTGCACGGCGTGTCCATGCCGTCGCGCTTCTCCAGCGACCACTCCCGCTCCGACGCGCAGGCGTTGGCCGAGAACCTGGGCATCGACTTCCGCACCATCGCCATCGAGCCGGCCCACGTCGCCCTCCTCGACATGTTGGCGCCGTCGTTCGGCGACCGGCCCGCCGACCTCACCGAGGAGAACCTGCAGAGCCGCATCCGCGGCGTCACCCTCATGGCGCTCTCCAACAAGCTGGGCTGGATCGTGCTGTCCACCGGCAACAAGTCCGAGGTGGCGGTGGGCTACGCCACGCTCTACGGCGACACCGTGGGCGGCTACTCGGTGCTGAAGGACGTCTACAAGACCCGGGTGTACGACCTCTGCCGCTGGCGCAACACCCAGGGGCCCGCGCCCGTGATCCCCGAGGGCGTCATCACCAAGCCGCCGTCGGCCGAGCTGCGGCCCGACCAGCGCGACGACCAGAGCCTGCCGCCCTACGAGGTCCTCGACCCGATCCTGGAGGGCTACATCGAGCACGACCGCACCGTGTCCGAGCTCATCGCCGCCGGCCACGACGTCGACACCGTGCGCCGGGTGGCCCGCCTGGTCGACGGGGCCGAGTACAAGCGGCGCCAGAGCCCGGTGGGTGTGAAGGTGTCCACCAAGGCGTTCGGCAAGGACCGCCGACTGCCCATCACCAACGGCTACCGGTGACCGCGGTCGCCCCGTCGGGCGGCCCCATCGCCGCCAGCCGGGGTGCGGGCGCGGCCGCGCTGGCCCTGGCCGGCGTCCTGTTCGGCTCCACCTTCCTGGTGGTCCAGGACGCGGTGGAGCGGGCGTCGGTCACCGCCTTCCTGGCCGCCCGGTTCCTGCTGGCGGCGGCGGTGCTCTGGCCCATCGCCCGGCGCCGACCGTCCAGCGTCGACGAGGTGCGCCACGGCGTGCTGGCCGGCCTCAGCCTCCTGGCCGGCTACCTGCTCCAGACCGAAGGCCTCCGCCACACCACCTCGGCCACCTCGGCGTTCATCACCTACCTGCTGGTGGTGCTGGTGCCGCTGCTCCACTCGGTGCGCACCCGCCGGCCACCCACGGGTGCGGTGGTGGTGGGCGTGGTCCTGTCGGTGGCGGGGCTGCTGCTGCTCTCGGGCGGGGTGGCGGGCTTCGGGCGGGGCGAGGTGCTCACCCTGCTGTGTGCCCTGGCCTTCGCCGTGCACCTGTTGATCGTGGGTGACGTGACCCACCGCCACGACCCGTTCCGGTTCACTCTCTGGCAGGTGGCCACGGTGGGGCTGGCGTGCCTGGTCCCGGGGGCGTTGAGCGACGGTGGGTTCGCGTTCGACGGTGGGGTGTGGGCGGCGGTGGCGTTCACCGCGGTGGGCGCCACGGCCCTGGCGTTCTGGTGCATGGCCTGGGGCCAGCGGGTGGTGCCCGAAGCCCAGGCTGCGCTGATCCTGCTGCTCGAACCGGTGTCGGCCGGCTTGCTCGGTGAGATCACCGGCGAGCACCTGGGGGCGAGCGGTGCCCTGGGTGCGGTGCTGATCCTGGCCGGCGTGGTGGTGGCCGAGCTGTTCGGCCGCCGACTGGCGGGAGCGGGCGTGCCCCTGCCCACGGAGCTGGGCGCACCGGTCGACGGCCCCGGTCTCGACCTCGGCGCCGGACCGGGATCCGGTTGACCGTCGGACCTCACCCGGGCCAACCTCCGGGGGTGACCGTCCTCGTCCCCGCCGGGCTCCCCATCCTCGACGCCGCCCGGTGGGTCGGGGCGTCGTGCTGGCTGGAGCTCACCGTCCACCAGCTCCTCACGGCCGAACTGGCCGCGCCGGACCTGGACGACCAGGGTCGGGTGGTGCGGTGGCGGGTGCGGGCCCACCGGGCCGAGGTGGCCGCCGCCTGGCGCCAGCGGCTGCCCGAGCTGCGCGAGCTCCCCCGGGAGGGCTTCGTTGCCCCGCCCGCAGACGAGGCGACGATCGCGGGTGGCCGCTGGTGGGAGCCCGGGGGTGCGGGGATGGCACCCACCGGGGCCGACGGGATCGACGGGATCGGGGCGCTGGAGGGGCTGGATCGCCGCTACCAGGCCCACGAGGCCGTGGCGGTGGGCGCCGCCGACGGGCCGGTGCGGGCCACCCTCAGCCGGGCTCGCGAGCTGCTGGCGGCGGATCTGCGGGCGCTGGGGTCGCCGGCACCCGGGTAGTCGGATCGCCGGTCTCGGGTTGGTCGGAACCGGGTCCGTGGGCCTCGGGATCGGGATCGGGATCGGGCGCTGCCTGGTCGTGGGCTGTCTGGTCGTGGGGGTCCGTCGGTGCACCCGCCGGGTTCTTCACCCGCACGTAGCGGCGGTGGTCGGGCCGGTACACCCACTCGCCGGCGCCGGCCTGGAACACCTCCACCAGCGCCGGGTAGCGCTGGGCCAGCTCGCCGAGCGTCACGGCCTGGGTGGTGGTCTCGGGGTCGCCGCTGAAGTGGTCGGCCGGCTCGTCACCCGCGCACACCGTCCACCCGCTGTCGATGCCGTCGACCGGCTCGTCGTGGACCACCCACCCGGGTGGCACGGCGCGGGCCAGGGCCCGTCGGGTGACCACGGCGTGCTGGTCCACCGCGAAGGCCACCTCATGGCGACGCAGGGCGATGCCGGCCACGTGCCGGTGGTCGAACTCGAGCAGGGCGCCGTCGTCCAGGTCGGGGATGACCGTGGGCTGGTTGGTGAGGCGGCCCTGGTACACGCCCTCGGCGGCGCCGAGCACCTCCACCCACATGCGCTCGGCGTTGGGTCCGCTGGCCGGGGCCTCGTCGAGGACGAAGACCAGCTTCACCAGGTCGGCGGCACCGAGGCTCCGCCGTTCCTGCTCGGAAGGGATCGGAAAGGCATCAGGAAAGGCGAGGTGCTGCGCCTCGGCGTCGAGGAGGCCCCAGTGGGAGGGGGTGATGGGGGCGTGGTCGGTCATCGCACCCCCGACCTCACCACGCCGCAGGCCATCTGTGCCAACTGCCACCCCCGATTGGCGGACTTTCCCTGGAAGTTTCGGGCGCTTGACCCGATCAGTAACCTGAGAGGACCCGCAGTCGGCCGATCGTACGTGCTACGCCCCGGCCGGTTCGGGACCCCCCGTGGGGGGAACACAGAGTCAGTCTCCCCCCCGTAGATCTCAGGAACAGGTGCCAAATGGCCAAAGAGCGTGTGGAACGGGACGAAGAAGACCTCGTCCGCCTCTACCTCACCGACATCGGCCAGTATCCGCTGCTCACCAAGGATGACGAGGTCCGCCTCGCCCAGGCCATCGAGGCGGGCAACACCGCCCGGACCGAGTTGGAAGCCGGCGAGAAGGGTCTCACCGCGGCGCGCAAGCGTGAACTGCGGCGTTTGTCCCGGGACGGTGAGAAGGCCGAGCGCACCTTCGTGCAGAGCAACCTGCGCCTGGTGGTGTCGATCGCCAAGAAGTACCAGGCGTCGGGGCTGCCCCTCCTCGACCTCATCCAGGAGGGCAACCTGGGCCTGATGCACGCCGTCGAGAAGTTCGACTGGCGCAAGGGCTTCAAGTTCTCCACCTACGCCACCTGGTGGATCCGCCAGGCCATCACCCGCGGCATCGCCAACACCGGCCGCACCATCCGCCTCCCCGTCCACGCGGGCGACACCCTGGCCCGGCTGCAGAAGGCCCGGGCCCGCCTGGAGCTCAAGCTCGGTCGCCCCGCCACCCTCGCCGAGCTGTCGGCCGAGGTGGAGATGCCCGAGGACAAGGTCACCGAAGCGCTGCGCTTCGCCGCCGAACCCCTCTCGCTGTCCGAGCCGCTCCGCGAGGACGGCGACGCCGAACTGGGCGACGTGGTCGAGGACCGCTCCGCCGAGTCGCCCTTCGAGGTGGCCGCCACGGCCCTGCTGCCCGAGGAGATCTCGCGGCTGCTGGCCCCGCTCGACGACCGGGAGCGCGAGATCCTCAAGCTCCGCTTCGGCCTCGACCGCGGCGAGCCGCGCACGCTCGAGGAGGTGGGCGAGCACTTCAACCTCACCCGGGAACGCATCCGCCAGATCGAGGCCCGGGCCATGTCGAAGCTGCGCCACCCGTCGTCGGACACCGGCGCCCGGGATCTGCTCGCCGTCTGATCCGGCGAGCACGCCGCCTCGGGGCTCCGTACACTCGGGGTCATGAAGAAGCTCCTCATCCTCGTCGTCCTCGCCGCTCTCGCCACCGTGGTGGCCAAAAAGGTGAAGACGGTCTGATCCATCCACGACGGCCGGCCCTCCGGGGCCGGCCGTCGGTTGCTTCTCCGTCGGGGTCACCCGTCGGTCGTGCCGAACCCCTTGTGCGGGGTCCGGTGCCTGGGTAGCGTGCCCCGCGCCGCCTTCCCCGCGAGCCTGTCGTTCGCGTCGTGGGAGGCCCCGTGGTCACCGCTTGTTGGTCCCTGAAGGGTGGTTCCGGCACCACCGTGGTCGCTGCCGGACTGGCGTTGTCCATCCAACGCCGCATCGGTCGTCCGGTGCTGCTCGTCGACCTGGCGGGCGATCTGCCCGCCGCGCTCGGCCTGCCCGAGCCCACCGGTCCCGGGGTGGCCGAGTGGTTGGCGGCCGGCCCCGCCGTGCCGCCCGATGCCCTGGCCCGGCTCGAGGAACCGGTGGCCCCGGGTCTGGCCCTGCTCCACCGGGGTGCGGGTCCGCTCCCGCCGGCCACCGGCGGCCTGCTGGTGCAGGTGCTGGCCTCGTCGGGTCGGGAGGTGGTGGTCGACTGCGGCACGCTGCCGGCCGGCGGACCCGGTTCGGTGGCCGAGCAGCTGGCGGCCGAGGCATCGCGGTCCTTGCTGGTCACCCGGCCCTGCTACCTGGCGGTACGGCGCCTCGCCCGGGCCCCGCTGTGCCCGTCGGGCGTGGTGGTCGTCCGTGATCCGGGCCGGGCCCTGTCCGACGACGACGTGGCCCGGCAGGCCGGGGCGCCGGTGGTGGGGTCGGTGGCGCTCGATCCGGCGGTGGCTCGGGCCGTCGACTGCGGTCTCCTGGTGTCGCGCCTGCCACGCGGGTTCGCCGAGGTCATGCGGGCCGTGGCATGACCGGGGCGGGCGTGCGAGCCGTCGACGACGCCGTCCACCGCGAGCTGCTCACCGGATCGCCGGGCGACCTACCCGGTCCCGAGCACATCGGGGCCCTCGTGCGCCGGGCCGATCCGCTGCTCTCGGCCGCCGAGGTGGCGGGAGCGGTGGCCCGCGTCCGGGCCCGGATGGCCGGGCTGGGTCCCCTGGAACCCCTGCTGCAGGACCCCGACGTCACCGACATCCTGGTGAACGGTCCCGGCCCGGTGTGGGTGGAGCGCAAGGGTGAGCTGGAGGAGACCGACCTCCACCTCGACCGGGCCGTCATCGACCTGGTGGTGGAGCGGATACTGGCCCCCCTGGGTCGCCGGGTGGATCCGCTCAACCCGGTGGCCGACGGGCGCCTGGCCGACGGCAGCCGCGTCCACGTGATCGTGCCCCCGCTCGCGGTCGACGGACCGTGCCTCACCATCCGGCGGTTCGGTGCCCTGGCGGTGCCACTCTCCGATCTGGCCACCCCGCCGGTGGAGCACCTGTTGCGTTGGGCGGTGCGGTCCCGGGCCAACGTGCTCGTGGTGGGAGCCACCGGCTCAGGCAAGACCACCCTGCTCAACGCCCTCGCCGCAGAGCTGCCGCGTTCGGAGCGGGTGGTCACGGTGGAGGACGCGGCCGAGCTCCGGCTGCCGTCGGACCACGTGATCCGCCTCGAGACCCGGCCGGCGTCGGCGGAGGGCACCGCTGCGGTGTCGGCCCGAGAGCTGGTCCGCAACGCCCTGCGCATGCGGCCGGACCGCCTGGTGATCGGCGAAGTCCGCGGTGGTGAGGCCCTCGACCTCGTACAGGCCATGAACACGGGGCACAACGGGTCGCTGTCCACGCTCCACGCCAACGGCTGCCACGACGCCCTCCACCGGCTGGAGACGCTGGTGCTCCTCGCCGGGGTGGGTCTGCCGCTGCACGCGGTGCGCGCCCACCTGGCGGCTGCGGTCGACCTGGTGGTGCACGTCACCCGGGCCGCACACGGGCGTCGGCTGGTGGCGGCGGTCGGCGAACCGGTGGCGCCCGCCATGGGCGACCCGGCGAGTCCCGCGGTCCGCCTGCTCGTCGACCGGGGTGAGATCGTGGCCGAGCCCTCGCGGCCGGCCCGCGACCCGTCGTGCCCCTGGCCGGGGTGGTGAGCCCGGTGACCGACGCAACGACGGCCCCACTGCTCGCCGCGCTCGGTGTGGTGGCGGTGGCCGTGGCCGCCCTCCGGGCCTGGGAGGTCCAGCGCGCCGGCACCGTGCTGCACCGCCTGGCCGGGCCGACCTCGCCGCCCGTGCCGCCCGCCTGGTTCGGTCGGGTGCTCCACCTCTCCGGGCTCGGCGTGGAGCCGGGCCCGGCCTGGCGGTGGAGCGTCCGGGCCGTGGTCTCGGTGGCCGCTCTGGTCGCCTGGCACCGGCCCGTGCTGGTGACCGTGCTGGCGCTGGGGGCGGCCGCAGCGATGCTCGGCCGGCGGCGGTTCCGGGTGCGGGCCGATCACCGGGACGAGCCCCACCACCTCGCCGCGGTGATCGACGTGGTGCTGTTCCGGTTGGCGGCCGGCACCTCGTTGGCCGCCGCCCTGGAGGCGGCCGCGGTCGACCCCACCCCGCTGGCACCCGACCTCGCCCGGGTGGCCGGTCGGATCCGCCACGGCCTCGGCGTCCAGGCCGCCGTCGACGAGTGGGCGGCCACGTCGGGCTCGCCTGGGGTGCGCCTCCTGGCCGATGCCGTGGCGATCGCCGGTGTGTCGGGTGGGAGCCAGCAGGCGGCGCTGCTCGGGGTGCAGGCCACGCTGCGCGAGCGCGACGCGCTGGCCCGTGAGATCCGGGCCCTGGCCGCGCAGGCCCGGACCTCGGGCGTGGTTCTGGTGATCACCCCGGTGGCCTTCGCGGTGTTCGTGGCGGTGGTCGATCCGCGGGTGGCCGCCTTCTTCGCCAGCCCCGCCGGCTGGGGTTGCGTGGCGGCCGGGCTGGTCCTCGACGCCGTCGGCGCCACCTGGATGGATCGCATGGCCGGAGTGGTCGAATGATCCCCGGCCCCGATCCGCTCGGACCCTGGGCTGCACCGGTCCTGGCTGCGGTCGCCGTGGTGGCGGCGTCGTGGGCCGCCGGAACACTCCCGGGCCCACCGCCGCGCGCCGGCTCGGGGGCTCCGGACGGCTCGGAAGCACCAGGCCCGAACGCTCGCCGTCGGCCGCCGCCCCGCCGCCACGGCAGACCCCCCGGCGTGTCGCGCGAGCTCCGCCGCCCGGGTGCCGGTCTGGTGGCCGTGGTCGTGGGGCTGGTGGCCGCCGTGGCGATCGTGCTGGGCCCCGCCGTGGCGGTGGGCGGCGCGGTGCTGGTGGGCGGAGCCCGGGTTCGGGCGGCCCGCCGCCACCGTGCCCTGGGCCTGCGGCTGGTCGACGCTGCGGTGCCCGACCTCGTCGACCTGTTCCTCGTGGCGGCCGCCGCCGGCCACCCGGTGGCGTCGTGCCTGCGGCTGGTGGCCGAGCGGTCGCCAGCGGTGGTGCGTCCCCTGTTGGTCGAGGCCCAGGCTGCGGTGGACCGGGGTCGACCGCTGGCCCGGGCCCTGGCCGACCTCGGGCCCCGGCTCGGCTCGCTGGGTCCGGCGCTCACGGGCGCCCTCGCCGGAAGCGCCGCCACCGGGGCCCCGCTCGGCCCGGCGCTCGACCGGGTGTCGGTGCTGGCGCGCGACCGTCGTCGTCGGGAGGCCGAGGCCCGGGCCCGCCGGCTGCCCGTCACCACGCTCTCTCCGTTGGTGTCCTGCGTGCTGCCCGCCTTCGTGCTGTTGGCCGTGGTGCCGCTCCTCGCCGCGTCGCTGGCCTCGCTCCGGCTCTGACCGGCGGCCGCGGCCCCGGCCGTCACCCGGCCACCATCTGCCACCGTCACCGCCGCCGTGACCGCCGCCGTCACCGACCTCGGTCGCCGGTCCGCTCTCCTCGCACCCTCGGGTGCCGCCCCCGGGGGGTCCGCCCATCGGGTCGCACCGTGAGGTGCCGGTCGTTCCCCTCCCGGGAGGTCAATCCCATGTCCCTGTCCATCCTGTTCGCCCGCCTCCGCTGCTCCGCGGCGGGCCAGGCCACCGCCGAGTACGCCCTGGTGCTGCTCGGCGCCGCGGCCATCGCCCTGCTCCTCGTGGCCTGGGCCACCGGCTCCGGCAAGATCGGTGAGCTGTTCGACGCCGTGGTCGGCCAGCTCATCAGCAAGGCCGGCTGACGTGTCCGCCCGGGTCGGTCGGTCGCCGCGCTCCGGTCGGCCCGGGCAACGGGGCCAGGCCACCGTGGAGCTGGCCCTGGCTCTGCCGGTGGTGGTGCTGGCGCTGCTCCTGGTGGTGCAGGTGGCGCTCGTCGCCCGAGCTCAGGTTCTGGTGGTGCACGCCGCCCGTGAGGGCGCCCGGGCCGCGTCGGTGGGCGAGCCGGCGGCAGCCGCCGCCCGGGCCACGCCGGGGCTCGAGCCCGGTCGGCTCGCCGTGCACCAGGGCGGTGGTGGCACTGCCGGTGCCCTGGTGACCGTGTCGGTGGCGTACCGGGCCGCCACCGAGGTGCCGTTGGTGGGGGGCCTGCTCGGCGACGTGACCGTGCGGGCGGACATCACGATGCGGGTGGAGGGTCCCACCTGATCGCCCGCAGCAGGCGGGCGGCGGCGTGCTTGTCGAGCGGTTCGTTGAGGCTCCCGCACTTGGGTGACTGCACGCACGACGGGCACCCGGTGTCGCACTCGCACTGCTCGAGCGTCTCGAGGGTGGCGGCCAGCTGGGCCTCGGTGGCCTCGTAGGCCAGGTCGGCGATGCCGGCGCCGCCGGGGTGGCCGTCGTAGATCACGATGGCCGGGGCTCCCAGGTCGTGGAGCCACGGGGTGGACACCCCGCCCACGTCCCAGCGGTCGCAGATGGCGAACAGCGGGAGCATGCCGATGGCGGCGTGCTCGGCGGCGTGCAGCGCGCCCCCCACCTGGTGGGGCTCCACCATCGCCCGGTCCAGCAGGGCCGGCGGGATGCGCCACCACACCCCGCGGGTGACCAGCGTGGACGGCGGGAGCAGCAGCTCGTGGGACCCGACCAGATCGCCGGTGAGCACCTCTCGCTGCTGGTACCCGGTGACCTGGCTGGTGACCTCCACCTCGGCCAGACCCACCTCGATGACCCCCACGGATCGGGCCGACTCGGTGCGCAGCACCCGCAGCTCCACCGTGGACCGGGCCTGGGTGTAGGTGTGACCGGGGTCGGGTTCCACGATGGCGGCACCGTCGTGGAGGTCGAGCTCCACCACCCGGTGGGCCCGGCCCTGGTGCAGGTACACGGCCCCGGGATGCACCACCTCGGGGGCGCGGGACCGGTCGACGGTGCCCACGAGGGTGCCGTCGGCGAAGGCGATGCGTACCTCGTGCGGCGAGCCCGAGCGCAGGCCCATGGCGCTGGCCGGGTGGCCCCGGCGGGCCCACACGGCCCGGGTCTGGCGCAGGCCGGGGCGGATCCGGAGCGTGTCGTCGACCACCAGGCGACGGACCCCGTCGGCGAGGTGGTCGCCCCACCAGCGCTCGTCGTGGTGGGTGAGCGGCTGCTCGTAGGCCGCGCAGCCGAGGTGCGGGTCCAGCACGTAGGGGTTGGCCGGGTTGATCACGGCCGGCTCGGGCTCGCGCGCGAACACCTCGTGGGGGTGGCGGAGGAAGTGGTGGTCGAGCTGGTCGTCTCCGGCTACCAGCACCGCCACCGACGGCTGGCCCTCGCGCCCGGCCCGGCCCACCTGTTGCCAGAGGGAGGCGATGGTGCCGGGGAACCCGTTGAGGACCACGGCGTCGAGACCGCCCACGTCGATGCCCAGTTCCAGAGCGGAGGTGGCCACCACCCCGCCGAGGCTGCCGGAGAACAGCTGGGCCTCGATCTCACGGCGCTCGGCCGCCAGGTAGCCACCGCGGTAGGGGCGCACCCGGCGTTGCAGGTCGGGGTTGCGTCGTGCGACCTCGGCGCTCACCACCTCGGTGCCGGCCCGACTGCGGCAGAAGGCGAGGGTGCGGTGGTCTCGCCGGACCAGGCCGGCCACCAGATCGGCCGTGACCCGGTTGGGGGAGCGGGGTCCGGCGTCGCCGCCCGCCAGCGCGGGGTCGACCAGTGCGACCAGCCGTTCACCCCGGGGCGAGCCGTCGTCGGTGACGGCCTGCACGGGCAGCCCGCACAGCTCGGCGGCCAGCCGGGCCGGCTGGCCGATGGTGGCCGACGAGAACACGAACGTGGGGCTGGACCCGTACAGCTCGCAGAGCCGTCGGAGGCGGCGCAACAGGTGGGCCACGTTGGTACCGAACACCCCGCGCAGCACGTGCAGCTCGTCGATCACCACGTAGCGCAGGCGCATGAGGAAGGTGGACCAGCGGGCGTGCTGGGGGAGCAGGCCGCAATGGAGCATCTCGGGGTTGGTGAGCAGCACGTTGGCGTGGGCCCGGGCCCAGGTGCGCTGCTCGGGCGGGGTGTCGCCGTCGTAGGTGACGGCCGTGAGGCCGGGGACGGCCAGGTGCCCCAGGGCGCGGAGCTGGTCCTGGGCCAACGCCTTGGTGGGGAACAGGGCGAGCGCGGTGCCGGGCCGGAGCGGGTCGGCGACGGCCTCGGCGATGGGGAGCTGGTAGCAGAGCGACTTGCCCGATGCGGTGCCGGTGGCGATAACCGTGGAGCGCCCGGCCCGGAGCAGGTCGACGGCCTCGGCCTGGTGGGTCCACAGCTCGTCGATCCCGAGCTCGGCGAGGCGCCGCTCCAGCGGGGTGGGCAGGGCGCGGGCCAGCCCGGCGACGCGCGCCGGCCGGGCGGGCAGCCGTGATGCGTGCACCAGGCCGGCGCCGAGGAGCCCCCGGAGCTGGTGGAGCTCGAGGTCGAGCAGGTCTGGGGAGAGGAGCGGAGCGGTGGACACGGGCGGAACCGACGGGAACGGAACAGACGTTCGCATGCTACCGGCCGTCGCCCGGCGGGGTGCGGCAGTGCCTGCAGGTGGCCGGGTAGCGTGAACCGGCGGACGACCGGGGAGCAACATGGATTTCCGACTCGAAGTGACCCAACAGGACGGGTGGACCGTCGTGGGCGTCACCGGTGAGGTCGACGTGGCCACCGCTCCGGGTCTCCGCGCCCGGCTCATCGACCTGATCAACGAGGGCCACCACCGGCTGGTGGTCGACCTGTCGTGGGTCGACTTCATCGACTCCACCGGGCTCGGGGTGCTGATCGGCGCGCTCAAACGGGTGCGCAGCCACGACGGTGCGCTGCACCTCGTGGTCGACGATCCCCGGGTTCGCAAGCTGTTCGACATCACGGGCCTGGACCAGGTGTTCGACATCCACCCGTCGCTGGTCGACGCCCTCGGGTCGTGATGGTCGACACCGCCGCCGTGGAGGTCGTCGAACTGGTCATCCCGCCCCGTCCCGAGATCGTCTCGGTGGCCCGGCTGGTGGTGGGTGCGGCGGTGGCCATGGACCCGTCGTTCGACGAGGAGCGCAGCGCCGACCTGCGCCTGGCGGCCTCGGAGGCCTGTACCAACGCCATCGAGGCCCAGTTGGCCCGGCGCGAGGTGCGCGACGCCCACCGGTCGATCGTGTTGCGCTGCACCCTGGGTCCGGAGTCGATCGTGCTCACCGTGCAGGACCACGGTGGGGGCTTCGATCCCCGGGAGCTGCCCAGCCACCCGGCCGTCACCGATCCGGCCCGTCTCGACCACGAGGACGGCCTCGGGATCCCGCTCATCCGGCTGCTGTCCGATGATCTGGAGTTCCGGGAGACACCGGGTGGCACCACCGTCGTGATGACCTTCGGGCCCCGACCGGCCTCGGGGCGGATCCAGCCGTGAGCCATCCGAGCATGGGCGACGGCTTCCCCGACGACGACGACGACGATGACGACGACGACGGGTTCGACCCCGACGAGTACGACGACGACGACGAGTACGAGGACGACGAGCACACGGGTGGGCCGGTGCCCAAGCCGGCCGAGCTGTTGGCCCTCGACTCGGTCACGGCCGAGCTGTTCGCCACGCTGCGGCGCTGGTTCGACGTGCCACCCACCGTGTCGCTCGACCTGAAGGAGGTCGACTCCGCGGTGTCGGAGCTGGGTGATCCGCAGATGGTCGCGGCCCTGGCCATGCGCAAGCTCCAGGCCCTCAACCTGCTGGCCACCCCGGGGGTGCGCACCACCACCGACGTGGTGGTGGCCATCGTCAACGACCTGGAGCGGGCGATGGTCCAGGCTCCCAACATGTGGTTGAAGCGCCAGGCCGCCGCCACCGACTGGGACCGCGCCTTCGAGGCCCTGGAGTCGGGCGAGGTCGAGGGCCTCGACGAGGCGCCGGTGGAGGCCGACGAGGTGGACCCCGAGGTGCACCGGTTCCGCACCCTGCACGGCGCGCTGCACGACGCCATGTTCGCGGTGATCGAGATCTCCCGCGGCGAGATCCGCGAGTTCGAATGACCCGCTTGCCGGGTGGGTGCAGACCGACCGTCGGGCCGTCAGCCTGAGCGGGCCACCAGGGTTCAGGGCGTGAACTGGTGGTCGATGCCCTCGACCGGCGTGGCCCCCACCGGCACCGGGGTGGCGGTCTGGCGGGTGGCGGCCTGGTGGTACCACCCGAGCGGTGACCCGGGAGTGACCTGGAACGCCACCCGGTAGACACCGACCGGTAGGCCCTGGAACCGGTAGGTGCCGTCGGCGCTGGTGGCGGTGACGCCGGTGGGGACCCAGGTGTCGGTGGCGGCGACCGCGTACACGGCGATGCCGGCGAGGGGCGCCCCATCGGCGGCGGTGACCCGCCCGCTCAGTTCCCGTGAGGCCGCGAGCTGGGCGTCGGCCACGAGGCCGGCACCGGGGACGACGTGGGGCTCGGCCTCCCCGCGCCCGGGGCTCTGACCGGACCAGACCATCCCGAGGCCGGCATCGGCCGGCGGCAGGAACGCCAGCCGGTACGTACCCTCGGGAAGGCCCGTGATCTCGTAGCGGCCGTCGGGGCCGGCCTCGGCCTGGCCGGTGGGGATGAACCCGTCGGTGGTGCGGTAGGCCAGCACCTGGGTTGCCGCCACCGGCTGGTCGGCCGGGTCGGTGACGGTCCCGGTGATCGTGTGGGCCTCGGCCCCGCAGGCGGTCCGGAACCGCCAGGTGTGGGGCGTCACCGGCTCACCCCGGGCGTCGGTGACCGGGGTGGTGACGCCCACCGCCACCTCGTACCAGGAGCAGGGCGAGAGATCCTGGGCGGGCTGGACGTCGATCAGGTGCTGACCGGCGTCGCCGCCGTAGGGCACGCTGCGGGGGAAGCCGGCGAGGACCGGCAGTGCCGCGCCACTGGCGACGTCGGTGACGGTCATCGTGCCGGGGGCCATCTCGGCGGGTACGCCCGGACCGCCGGTGGGGGGTGCGTAGGGCCGGGCGTGGGTGAGCACAGCGGTGATCCGGGTTCGGGCGCCGCCGCGGCCCCGAGACGAGCCGGGCTGGTACGAGCGGACCCAGCCGGTGGCGGGGATGTCGTCCTGGCCCGGTGCCGGGTAGGTGATGGACACCTCGGTGGGCGGTTGGTCACCCTGCAGGCGACCCCACATCGACCCCCAGTAGCCAGCGATGGCCTGCGCAGCGAAGTCCACGCCGCCGGGAGCGGTGACCATGTTGGCCGACATCCAGGGCATGGCCGCCTGCACGCCCGCGAGGTGCTCCGCGGCCCACTGGGTCTCCAGGTCCCACACCGCCGCGGCGTGAGGCACCAGGGCGAACTGCGATTCGGTGACGCCGCCGAACCCGGCGTCCTCGAAGGCCTGGAGCAGGGTGGGTATGTCGGGCAGCGCCGGGATGGCGGGTCGGGGCACCCCGTGCACCCCCACGGCCACCAGGTCCATCTGGGTCTCGGCGCCGCCCTCGTTGGCGGTGGGCAGACCGTTCACGTAGTACTCGTCGAGGTCGGGGCCGTTGGGCTCGAACAGCCAGTCCCAGACCTCGTCACCCATGCCGTGGCCGGCCACCCCGAAGGCGTGGGCGATCATGTCGGCGCACGGCGCCGCCGGGTCGGCCAGGTCGGGCCCACAGTCGGTGCGGGCGGCGATGAGGTCGACGTAGGCGTCGACGAACCGTTGCCAGTGCGCTTCCTCGCCGTAGGTGTTGCCGTTCACGTACCCGACATCGGGGAACATGGCACCGGCGCGGACCTGCTCCTCGTGGGCTCGCAGCAGCGCCATCAGCCCCGGGTCGTCCACCAAGTCGATCGCTTCCACGGCCATCCACCCGTGGGTGGTGACGCCGGCCGCCTCGGCGGCCGGGGTGGGGGCGAGGAGCGACGCGCCCACGATGACCGCGGTCATGAGACCCACGGCCCGCACCCGTCGATGGCTCGCACGCGGGCTCGTGCGCGCTGTTCGCTCCGAGTGACGGATCCTGCGACGAACGACGCCCACGGCCGAGACCTCCCCTGGTCGGCCCGTCGAGGCGACGGGCGCTGCCGACGCTATCGGCCCCGACCGAACCGGTGGAGGCCTGGCGGTGTCGGCGCGGTGAACACCGGTGTCGCTCCGGGGTGCCCGGCGGCGCAACCGGTCTGTCGGCCGGTCAGAGATGCGGCCGGTCAGACGCGGCCGGTCAGACGCGGCCGACGTCGGGCGGGATGTCGACGGGCATGTAGCGCGCCAGTTCGCGCTTGGCCACCTGGCGGCGGTGCACCTCGTCGGGGCCGTCGGCCAGGCGGAGGGTGCGGATGCCGGCGTACATGGCGGCGAGCGGCACGTCGTCGCTCACGCCCATGCCGCCGTGGGCCTGGATGGCCCGGTCGATCACCCGCAGCGCCATGTTGGGGACCACCACCTTGATGGAGGAGATCTCCACGGCCGCGCCCTTGTTGCCCACCGTGTCCATGAGCCACGCCGCCTTCATGGTGAGGAGGCGGGATTGCTCGATCTCCATGCGCGAGTCGGCGATCCACTCGCGGATCACGCCCTGGTCGGCCAGCGGCCGCCCGAACGCCACCCGGTTGGTGACCCGCTGGCACATGAGCTCCAGCGCCCGTTCGGCCGCGCCGATCGTGCGCATGCAGTGGTGGATGCGCCCGGGGCCGAGGCGCTCCTGGGCGAGCCGGAAGCCGCTGCCCTCGTCGGCGATCAGGTTCGAGACCGGGACGCGGACGTCGGTGAAGGAGATCTCGCAATGCCCCTCCTGGTCCTGGTAGCCGAACACCGGGAGGGCCCGCTCGATGACCACGCCTGGCGTGTCGCGCGGGACCAGGACCATCGACTGCTGGAGGTGTCGGGAGGCCGAGGGATCGGTCTTGCCCATGAGGATGAAGATCTTGCAGCGCTCGTCGGCGGCGCCGGAGATCCACCACTTGCGTCCGTTGATCACGTAGTCGTCGCCGTCGCGCTCGATGCGGCATTCGATGTTGGTGGCGTCGCTGGAGGCCACGGCCGGCTCGGTCATGGCGAACGCGGAGCGGATCTCACCCTCGAGGAGCGGCACCAGCCACTGCTCCTTCTGCTCGTCGGTGCCGAACTGGGTGAGCAGCTCCATGTTCCCGGTGTCGGGGGCGGAGCAGTTGAGGGCCTGGGGGGCGATGCCAGGGCTGCGGCCGGTGATCTCGGCCAACGGGGCGTAGTCGGCGTTGGAGAGCCCGTCGGTCCACTTGGTCTGGTGCGGCAGGAAGAGGTTCCACAGACCGCGCCGTCGGGCCTCGGCCTTGAGCTCCTCCATCACGGGCGGGTGGTGGTGGGGATCTCCCGATGCCGCGATCTGCTCGGCGTGCACCGGCTCGGCCGGGTACACGTGGGAATCCATGAAGTCGAGCAGCTCCTCGCGGAGCGTCTCGGCCCGGGGCGACAAGGCGAAGTCCATGCCCGGACCGTAGCCCTCAGTCCGGGCGTCGGGGCCGGGCGCTCGGATGGGTCGGCTCAGCGGACGATCGCGCTCAGCAGACGGGCGTGCTCAGCAGGTGAGGCCGTGGTCGATCGGGATGACCGCGCCGGTGATGGCCGCCGCCTCGTCGGAGGCGAGGAAGGCGATGAGGCCGGCGGGCTCGTCGGGGGTGAGCGACTTGCCGTTGACGGTCATGGCCTTGCGCATGAGCTTCCAGTCCATGGCTTCGGGGAAGTCGATGGTGTTCACCATGGGGGTGTCGACCTGGCCAGGGGAGATGGCGTTGACCCGGATGTTCTGCTTGACGTACTCCCACGCGATGGCGCGGGTCATGATGGCCACGCCACCCTTGGAGGCGCCGTAGCCGGCGTTGTACGCCTGGCCGAACATGCCGGCCGATGAGGCCACGTTCACGATGGCGCCGCCACCGGCGGCGAGCATGCCCGGGATGACCGCCCGGCTCATCAGGAACGGGCCCTTGAGGTTGACGGCGATCATCAGGTCGAAGTCGGGCACCGACGCCTCGTGGGTGATGGCGAAGCGCAGCACGCCGGCCACGTTGGCGAGGATGGTCGCCGTGCCCAGTTCGGTCGCGGCGGCCTCGACCCCCGCGGCCACGCTCGCCTCGTCGCTGACGTCGACGGCGACCGCCACGGCGGAGCCGCCGGCGTCTCTGATGGTGGCAGCGGTGTCGTGCACCGCGTCGGCGAGGTCGAGGCAGGCCACGCTGGCGCCCTCGGAGGCGAAGCGCAGTGCGGTGGCCCGACCGATGCCGCTGGCGGCTCCGGTGACGATGGCGGTACGTCCGTCGAAGCGGCCGGCAGAACCCATGGAGCAATCCTCTCGTTGGCACGGGCGAGCGCCCGCTGGTGACCGCAGGGACCCTACAAGCCCGAACGAGAACGCGTTCTAGTGCCGTGCGGCCCCGTCCGGAGTCCGACGGATCCCACTCGCTGACGGTGCGTCAGCGACCACCGGTGCGGTCCGGTACGGTTCGGGCACTTGCTCGTTCCAGGGGAGGATCGGGCCGGCCAGGGAGATCGCCCACGTGCCACCACAAGTTGCTGCTGCTCCGGAACCGGCGTTGCGCCTCGCCGAGGTGGGCGTGCGCTTCGGGGGCATCGCAGCGCTCGACGGGGTGTCGCTCTCGGTCGCACCAGGCGAGATCTGCGGCCTGATCGGGGCCAACGGCGCCGGCAAGACCACCCTGTTCGACGTGATCTCCGGGGTACGCCTGCCCGACGCCGGCCGGGTCGAGCTCCACGGTCGGCCGGTCACCCGGTGGACCCCCCACCGGCGGGCCCGCGCCGGACTGCGCCGGACGTTCCAGCGCGTCCAGGTGTTCGGCTGGCTCACCATCGAGGAGAACCTGCTCGTCGCCGCCGAGTGGCAGGGCGGTGGTGGCGGCGTCCTCGCCGACCTGGTGGGCTCGCCCACCCGCCGGCGCCGTGAGCGGGAGCGCCGCGAGCGGGCCCGTGAGGTGCTCGCCCGGTGTGGCCTCGAGTCCGTCCGCCACCGCCAGGCCGCCGGGCTGCCCACGGGTACCGCCCGGCTGGTCGAGCTGGGGCGGGCCCTGGTCGATCGGCCGTCGATGCTGCTGCTCGACGAGCCGGCCTCGGGCCTCGACCACGGCGAGGCCGAGCGGTTCGCCGACGTCGTCGAGGCGGTCCGCACCGACGACGGCACCGCCGTCCTGCTGGTCGAGCACGACGTCGGGTTCGTCCTCGGCCGCTGCGACCGCGTGGTCGTCCTCCACCTCGGCCAGGTCCTGGCCGAGGGCCTGCCCGACGAGATCCGTGCCGACCCCCGGGTGCGAGATGCCTACCTCGGCGCCCACGCGGTCTGACCATGTCACCCGTCGTGCCCGATCGGTTCCCAGTCCGACCCCTGCAACCCTGCCCACGGAGGTTCCCATGACGTTCGACGGTTCGAAGCCCCGGCGCTCCCGCCGCTCCCGCCGCACCGCGCTGGTGGCGGTGGCCGCATCGGCATCGCTGCTGGTGGCCAGTTGCTCGGAGAGCACCAAGGACGACGAGTCCTCGACCACCACGGGCGCCGACGGGGCGGGGGCCACCACCGAGCCCACCACCCGCACCACCCGGGGGGTCACCGACACCACCATCAAGGTCGGTGGCATCGTCTACGACGCCTACTACGGCGACGCCCGGGTGGGCGTGGCGGCCCGCGTCAAGGAGGCCAACGACGCTGGCGGCGTGCACGGCCGCACCATCGAGGTGATCGAGGCCGAGAACGACAACAACGAGCCCACCAAGGGCCAGGAGATCACCCAACGGCTGGTGGAGCAGGAAGAGGTCTTCGCCCTCCTGCCCGTGCTCGCGGGTCAGTTCGGTGGCGGCGACTACATCGTGGAGAACGACATCCCCACGTTCGGCTGGGGCACCCACCCGGCCTTCTGTGGCAACACGATCGCCTTCGGGTTCACCGGCTGTGTCACCAACCCCAACCTCGAGGTCGGGTCCAACGCTCTGGGCACCGTGCTGGAGGAGCACTTCGGTACCACCGACATGAAGGTGGCGTTCATCGGTGAAGACAACGACTCGGGCCGGGGCGGGTTGGCCCTGCTCACCGCGTCGGTGGCCGACCGCGGGTTCGAGGTGGTGTTGGAGGACAGCTCCCTGCCGGCCCCGCCCGACGTCATCGGAGATCCGAGCCCGTTCGTCACCAAGATCCTCGACGCCGATCCCGACATCGTCTACCTGATCGCCACGCTGTCGGGCACCACCCTGGCGGCCGCCCTGCAGAACGCCGGGTTCGACGGCACCATCATCACGCCGTCCTACAGCCCGCTCCTCCTGGGGGCCCCGGGCTACGACGGCGTGTTCGTGAACACCCAGTTCTCCATGGACCCCGAGGTACCGGCCAACGCCGCCATGCTCGAGGCCGTCAAGGCCGTCGCCCCCGAGCAGAAGCTCAACCTGGCCGTCTCCGCCGGCTACTGGGTGACCGACATGTTCATCAAGGCCCTGGAGGAGACGGGGGAGGACCTCACGGTGGAGACGTTCCTCGCCACCCTCAACGGCGGCGACTTCACCTTCGAGGTCGAGGACGTGGTTGGTCCGTCCACCTGGCCCCTCAAGCACGACGAGCCGGTTCCCTGTGCAGCGATGGTCGAGGTGAAGGGCACCGAGTTCGTGCCCATCGTGCCGCTCACGTGCGGCGAAACCATCACCGTGGAGTGACGGCCCACCCTTGACCGAGCTCCTCAGCCTCGTGGTGGCCGGCGCCGTGGCCGGCGGCCTCTACGCGATCATGGCGTCGGGCCTGGTGCTCACCTACCAGGCGTCCGGGGTGTTCAACCTCGGGCACGGGGCGGTGGCCTTCGTCAGCGCCCTCACCTACTACGTGCTCAACCAGCCCCGTGAGGCGGGCGGCGTCGGTCTCCCCATCGCGCTGGCCGGCCTGATCGCCATCGGTGTGGTCGCGCCGCTCATCGGGTGGTTGCTCGACGTCGCCCTGTTCCGCAAGCTCGCATCGGCACCGGAAGCGGCGCGGCTCGTCGGCGGGATCGGCGTGCTCATCGCCCTTCCCGCCGCCAGCCTCCTGCTGATCGACCTGATCAACGGCGTGTTCGGGACAGACCTGCCGAACGCCGCTGGTCAGTCGGGCATCAGCCCGCCCGGGCTGGGTCCCGTACCGGCCAAGAGCTTCAGCCTCACCACCGGCGTGGCCGTGAGCTCAGACCAGCTCGCGGTGGTGGCGGCCGCCGCCTTCTCGGCCACCGGGCTCTGGTACCTGCTCCGGCGCACGCGGCTCGGTCTGGAGACCCGGGCGGGGGTGGACCGGCCGGTCCTGGCCCGACTGCGGGGCATCGACACCGACCGCTCCTCTCGGATCGTGTGGTCGCTCAGCTCGGCCCTGGCCGGTCTGGCCGGGGTGCTCATCGCCCCGATGTTCGACCTGAGCGCCCTCACGTTCCACATGATCGTGTTCACCTCGTTCACGGCCGCGGTGGCCGCCCGGCTGCGGTCGGTGCCGATGGCCTTCGCGGCCGGCATCGGGCTGGGCGTGGTGCAGAACCTGGTGTACGGCTACGCCCCCGACGTGCTCGCCGACGTGTCGGGCTTCCGCAGCTCGGTGCCGTTCATCCTCTTGTTCGTGCTCATGTTCTTCGTGCCGGCCCGGGGACGCGAGGCGGGCTCGGTGGCCGAGGAGGCCCCCTCCGACGACCCCCGGAGCGATCTGGGCCGCTGGCGGCGGCGGGTGCCGTGGGCGGTGGCGGGGGCACTGCTCCTGGCCTACGGCTTCGTGGTGGCCGACGCCTACTGGACGGGCATCGTGAACCGGGGCCTGGTGCTCGGCCTGGTGTTCCTGTCGTTCGTGGTGGTCACGGGCTTCGGCGGGATGATCAACCTGGCCCAGGCCACCTTCGTGACGGTGGGCGGGTTCACGGCCGGGTGGCTGGTGAACCACCAGTGGCCCTCCACCGTCCCGATCCTCATGACCAACGGCCGCCTGACGTTCTGGATGGCGGCGCTGATCGCCATCGTGGTCACCACGCTCGTCGGTCTCTTCGTGGCGCTGCCGTCGTTGCGCCTGGGTGGGCTGGCGTTGGCGCTGGCCACCCTGGCCCTGGCGTTCGTCGGTGACCGCCTGGTCTTCCAGCTCGAGGGGGTCCGCAACGGCTCCCGCGGTTGGTCGGTCCCCCGGCCCGCGTACGGCCCCGTCGACCTCGCTGATGCGAACACCCTCATGGTGGTGCTGCTCGTGCTGGTGGTGCTCGTCGTGGGGCTGGTGGGCAACCTCCAGCGGTCGGCCACCGGTCGGGCCGTGCTGGCCTTGCGCTCCTCCCCGGCGGCCGCGGCCACCGCGGGCATCGACCCGGTGCGCACCAAGCTCACCCTCTTCGCGGTGTCCGCCGCCCTGGCCGGGTTCGCAGGGGCCATGTTCGCCCTGGTCAACAGTCCGATGACCAACACCAGCGCGCCCCCGTTCCTCGGCATCGTCTGGCTGGCGGTGGCGGTCACCTTCGGCATCCGCCGACCGGGTGGCGCCGTGGTGGCCGGCCTCGTCTACGCGTTGATGCCGCCCGTGCTCGGCGGGATCGGCAACTCGTGGGGGGCGCCCTGGGACCGGCTCCCCGACACCGCCCGGGACCTCATCGCCTCGCCCGACTTCGCGGCCATGCTCTTCGGCCTCGGTGCGGTGGGCCTGGCCCGCCAGCCCGACGGGGTGCTGGCCGAGGTCGGTCACTCGTTCCGGGCCCGGCGCGACAAGCGGGCGGCTCGGGGCGACGTGGCGACGACGGTCGCCGGTGAGGCTGCGACCGAGCCCGTGGTCGGGGGCACCGTCTCGGCCGGCGCGGCCCCGGCGGCGGCGCGCGAGGTGGTCGATGGCCCTGCCGGGTCGGCCCTCGACCTCCGGGGGATCGACGCCGGCTACGGCGAGGTCCAGGTGCTCCACGACGTGTCGGTGGGCGTGGCCCCCGGCCAGGTGGTGGCGGTGTTGGGGGCCAACGGGGCCGGCAAGTCCACCCTCTGCTCGGTGGCCGGGGGCCTGGTGGCGGCCCGGGCCGGGCAGGTCGTGCTGGACGGGGTCGACGTGACCTCCGAGCCCACCCACCTACGGGCCCGGCGGGGACTGGTGCTGGCCCCCGAGGCCCGGGGCATCTTCCCGGGGCTCAGCGTCGACGACAACCTCGCCGTCCGCCTACGCACGCCCGAGGCCCGACGGGCCGCCAAGGAACGCTTCCCCATCCTCGGTGAGCGCGCCGACCAGGTGGCCGGGCTGCTGTCCGGTGGCGAGCAGCAGCAACTCGCGTTGGCGGTGGCCCTCGCCGACCCGCCGCCCGTGTTCGTGGCCGACGAACCCACCCTGGGCCTGGCCCCCATGGCCACCCGCACGGTGGTGGAGGCGCTGGGTGAGCTCCGGGACCTGGGCACCGCGGTGGTGCTGGTGGAGGAGCAGGCCGCCGCCGGTCTGGAGCTGGCCGACCGGGTGGTGCTCATGGAACTGGGCCGGGTCACCTGGGAGGGCCCCCGTGCCGACCTCGACGTGGACCGCCTCACCGCCTCCTACCTGGGCGACGCGGTCGACACGGAGACTCCGGCCCCGGCCTGACCGGTCCCCGGGTCCGGCGGGCCGGCGCGTGGTTGGGCGCGTCGGGGGTCGGACCGCTAGCCAGGGGAACGTGTCCGTCGTGCTCACGCCCACCGCCCGCTCGCAGCGGCACCGACTGGTACGCATGGGCCTGCTCTTCTTCCTCGCCGCGTTGCCGGTCGGTCTCGTGCTCGTGCTGCTCGTGAACTGGCCGGTGGCCCTCGGCTACGTCGTGCTGCAGACCGGCGGACTCCTCTTCGGCGTCCGCCAGCAGCACACCGCAGTGCTCAAGCTCGACGCCACCGGCGTGCAGTTCGAGCCGGGCAGCTTCGTGTTGCGCGCCGAGTGGGCCGACATCGACAAGGTCGCCGAGGTGACCCTGCCGTCGGGCCCCACCCAGGCGCTGGTCCTGAAGCACAGCGCGCTGCGCTGGACGCACACGCCCCAGGTTCGGGCGCAGGTCACCCGGCGGGGCTGGGACCGGGTGATCCCGCTCGATGAGTTCGAGAAGGACTGGCGGACCGGCCAGGTGGGAGCGGCCCTCCGGGAGCACCGTCCCGACCTGGTGGCCTGAGCGCAGATCCGGACGGGTCACGCCTACCGCCCATCGGTTGTTCACCGAAGGTCTGAGCTTCTGCGATGCGTGGCTGTGGTAAGGTCCGTGGCCACCTAGTCACTCTACGCAGTGTGGTCAGGATCGAAGGGCGCCAACTTGAGCACGAAGAACCGCTTGGTGGCTTTGGCCACCGTCGTCGTGGTGTCTCTGTCAGCATGTAAGGCCAGTGGAGAAGTGGACATCACGTTGTCGCACAATAGCTATTGCGCAACTGGTCAATCGTTTGTAGGGGAAACTGCAGAGCAGGACGAGCATGGCCAGACCGGTTCACTGAGCATTACCACCAACCGCTACCCGTTGCCCTCGGGAAACAATTGCAACGGCGACCGACCTGCGCGGCCCGTGAACAACGGGCAAGCTGAGTACATCTCCGCGTTCACCTATCAGTGGGCCATGGATTCGCCTCCAATGCTCTGCGGTAGTGGTTCCGACGTGATCCCGTTCAACTCGACTGCGTCGCAGGCCCATGCTGTGGCACTTGGGGACTGTGGCTCTGGCCATTACCAAGCCGAGGGCCATCACTACTTCAAGAGTTCCGCCACAGGTCTGGTTTATCGAGGTGAAACACGCACACCCTCGGGTTGGAATGACTAGAAGGGGCCGTAACTCATGAAGAAGGTCATCGCCGCTGTAACCGCAGTGTCCCTTGCTCTCGTTTCATCCTGTGGGAGTGATACTGATCAGAAGGTCGCCACTTCTCAATCGGCTGGAGCATCCGAAATTCGTGTATCGCCTACGAGCGATGCCCCACTTGACGCCGGGAAGGAGGAGCCTATCAGCGTACTCGACTCGTCCGGTCGAGCACGCGGTTGGGTACGACGGAGTGACCTCGAGGAACGGGAATCCTTGATCATCGAATACGCCATGACCGAACGGGTGCTGGAGGGTGGGCGGATGGCCGACGTCGCCAACAGAAAGCCCGTAATGGACGCAATTGGCGTTATGTTTGCCATCGAGGTGCGAGGAGATGGTGGAGAACTGACCGGATATTTCGCGAATGGCTTCATTGAGGTGTCCGAATATCCAGCACTGCTTCGCTCCGCGGAGGAGTTCGTGCACGCCCTGTAGCCCTCACGGTCTCCGGGATCACGACCCGCCGTCTTCCAGAATTGAGGAAGAGTTGGAGAAGCGGATCGGCGAGGACGGGATGTACACCGGGCGCTTCTGTGTCGCGACTGATCCGTTCTCGTTGCAGCCGTGGGCCACGGACGGCGATCGTCCCTCAGAAACCCCCGGCGGGCGCACCATTGAGGTGAGCGTTGACGAGGGCTGAGCTGAGCGCAGCCGACCGTTCCCCCCCGGTCGGTCCTGCTCGTCGCACGTCGCCCCGGCGCTGGGGCAGGATCTCCGGGTGACCGCACCGACCGCCTCGAACACCGGCGTCGCCTCGCCGCTCGCTCCGTTCCTCGACCCACCGGCGAGGCGAGGCGGCCGACGGGTTCGCTTCACCGTCCGGCCCCGTTCGGCGCCTGAGCTGCCCGAGATCGACGGTCTGCTCGCCGGCGCCGCATTGGTCGACATCACGCCGCCGCCCGGGCTGCCCAAGGCCGGCTACTCGGCCAACGCCCACACCGGCAACGGGTTCCACACCCGGCTGCGGGCCGCCATCACCCACCTGCGGTCGGGGCGGTCCTCGCTCGCCCTGGTGCAGCTCGACCTGCTCGGGGGGTCGCCGATCCTCCAGCACCTGGTGGCCGAGGCCGTGGCGGACGAGACTGACATCCCGCTGGCCGGCATCTGGATGGGCGCCACCCACACCCACGCCGGCCCCGGGCAGTTCCTCGGATCCGACTTCTACAACCAGCACGCGTCGAACAAGGCGGGCTTCGACCCGGCCTGGACCCAGTTCCTGGTGGACCGCATCGCCGGCGGGATCATCGACGCCTACCGCACCCGGGGGCCGGCCCGGGCGGCGTTCGGCACCTGCGAGGTGTGGGGCCTCACCCGCAACCGCTCCCACGACCCCCACACCCACAACCGCACCGTCACCGACAAGCGCCAGGATCCCCAGCGCAAGTGGGTCACGGTGAACCCCGAGCTGCACCTCCTGCGCGTGGACCGGGTGGTGGGGGAGAGCACCGAGCCGCTGGCGGCGGCGGTGGTGTTCTCCATCCACGGCACGGGCATCTCCATGAAGGCCAAGGAGTACAACGCCGACCTGTGGGCCTACCTGAAAGGCGAGCTGGACGACCGCATCGAGGCCTCGGCCGGGTCGCGGGCGGTGGTGGGGGCGATGGAGGGCACCCACGCGGACGTGGCGCCCGCCCTGCGCCCCAGCCTGGCCGGCCACCGCGAGGCCCGGCGGATCGGCACCGGCATCGGGGCCGAGGCCTTCGAGCTCTACCGGTCCCTGGGTACGTCGCTCACCGACCGGGTGCCGCTCGACGTGGGTCTGCGGGAGATCGATCTGGACCGCACCCGGACCGTCGACGGCATCGCACTGCCCGACCGCCCGGCGGTGGGCGCCGCGCTGGTAGCCGGGGCCACGGAGAACCTGACCCCGGTCATCAACCGCATCCCGCCCTTCCGGGCGGGTACCCCCAAGCGCTGGGGCGCCCACAACCCCCAGGCCGAGAAGTGGGTCATCGGGTCGCGCTGGCTGCAACCGATCGTGCTGCCCAAGCGGGGCTTCCCGCGCGTGCTGCCCCTGCAGGTGGTGCGGGTGGCCGACCGGGTGTTGGTGGGGCTCCCGTTCGAGACCACGGTGGAGTCGGGTCGACGGGTGGCGGCCGCGGTGGTCGACGCTCTGTCCGGGGCGGGCCAGTCGGCGGCCGCTCCCACCGTGGTGGTGTCGTCGGTGGTGAACGACTACTGGGGCTACGTGGCCACCGCCGAGGAGTACGCCCGGCAGTTCTACGAGGGCGGTCACACGCTCTACGGGCCCAACACGCAGGGATTCGTGGCCGCCCACGCGGCCCGGCTGGCCACCGCCACCGTGGGTGCGTCGGTGTTCGCCGACGTGTGTGGCCAGCGGTCGTGGGATCTGGCCGGCCGCCGCTTCCTCCCCGCGCCCACGTCGGCCCGGTCGCCGGGTTCACCAGGGCCCGACCGGGCGTTCGAACGGGCCGCCCGCTTCACCGATCCCACCGCCACCACCGACGGGTTCTGGGAACAGACCTGGATCGACGTGACCCCCGCTGACCTGCAGTGGCACGAACCCCTGGTGCGGGTGGAGGCGAGCGACGACGACGGCCGCACGTGGGCGATGGCCCTCGACCACGGCCGCCGGGTCGACGACCAGGGCTGGTCGCTCGCCGTCACCCACCTGGGTGAGGTGGCGGAAGGCTCCCCGACCGGGACCGCCCGTCACCGCTACCGGGTCCGCTGGTACGAGCCGGTGCTGCGCGTCGGTCGCCGCCACCGCTTCGTGCTGGCCGCGAACGCCGCCCGCCCCGAGGTGAACGGGGCCCCGTTCGATTGACCTGGGGTCGAGCACGGGCCCCGCGCCCGGTGTTTCGAGGTGCACGACGCGATCGCGGGCACGGACCGTCGCGAAGCGCGAACATCCACGCCCATGACCGAGACCATCGCCGAGCGCTACCAGCGGCTGTCGGGCCTGCTGGCCGACACCCTCGTGGACGTGGACCCGCACCGTTGGAACGATCCGTCGCCGTGCGAGGGATGGTCGGTGCTCGACGTGCTGCGGCACCTGATCGAGACCCAGGGTCTGGTGGCCGGCTTCATGGATCGCGAGCTGGGACCCGGGCCGCCACCCGGCAACGATCCGCTCGGGGCGTGGATGAACGTGAGCGACCAGATCCAGGCCCAGCTGCGCGACCCCGGCCTCGCCCACGAGGAGTTCAACGGGCTCAGCGAACCGCTCACCTGGGAGCAGGTGGTGGACCGGCTCTTGAACTTCGACCTGGTGGTGCACCGGTGGGACATCGCCAACGGGATGGACCTCCCGGTCCAACTCGACCCCACCGACGTGGCGTGGGCCCTGGCCACCGCCGAGGCCATGGGCGATGACCTGCGCATCGATGGGGTCTGCGGACCGAGCCTGGAGCCTCCGGCCGGCGCCGACGACCAGACCCGCCTGCTGGCGTTCCTCGGCCGTCGAAGCTGGGCGTGACCCCTGCCGGGCCGGCCGCGTGCTAGCCCGGTGACCGTGCCTGTGCTTCTCAGCCCTCTCGCCGGCCTGCTCCCGGCGTCGATCCCCAGCCCCTCGGTCAACGTGGTGGAGATCGGTCCGCTGTCCCTGCACATCTACGGGTTGTGCATCGCCCTGGGCGTCGTGGCGGCGGTGACCATCTCGTCCCGCCGCTGGCAGGCGCGGGGTGGCGACCCCGACGACATCAGCACCATCGCCATCTGGGCCGTCCCGGCCGGCGTCATCGGGTCCCGCATCTACCACGTGGCCACCGACTGGAAGACCTACCAGGACGACTGGGTCGGGGCCCTGAAGATCACCCAGGGCGGCCTGGGCATCCCCGGCGGCATCGCCGCGGGGGTGCTGGTCGGCTGGTGGGTGGTCCGTCGCCACGGGTGGCCCGTGCGGGACCTGCTCGACGTGGTCGCCCCGGCCATCCCCGTCGCCCAGGCCATCGGCCGGCTCGGGAACTGGTTCAACCAGGAGGTGTTCGGCGGCCCCACCGACCTGCCGTGGGGCTTGGAGATCGATCCTGAGCACCGTCCGCCGGGGCTGGAGCAGTACGAGACGTTCCACCCGACCTTCCTCTACGAGGGGCTCTGGAACCTGTCGCTCGCCGGGTTCATCGTGTGGCTCGACCGTCGCAAGGTGATGCGGCGGGGCGAGCTGTTCCTGGTGTACCTGTTCGGCTACGCCATCGGCCGGCTGTGGGTGGAGTCGCTGCGCTCGGATGCGGCGTCGCTGATCCTCGGGGTCCGGGTGAACATCTGGATGAGCGTCCTGGTGGCCCTGGGTGCGGTGATCGCGTTCTGGTGGGGCCGCCGCCGGCCCGCCGAGCCCGCCGAGCCCGCCGAGCCCGCCGAGCCCGTGATGGCCACGGCCGGCGCCGTCGGCGGGAGCACCGACGCAGGCGTGGCGGTCGCGGGCGCCGACCAGGCGGGCACCGACGACGGTGAGGGTGACGACGGCGACCTGGCCGGGAGCGACGAGGCCGACCAGGAGAACGAGGCCGACGAGGGGGACGCCGTCAGCCCGGGTGGCTGACCGCGCCTCGTTCCACGTCGGGGGGCTGCACCACCACCATCACCATCTCGATGGTGCGCTTGTGCCGGTTGCGGTAGGTGTGGGGCCGGTCGGCCTCGAACAGCACGGCCCCGCCGGCCCGCACCTCGTGGGCGGCGTCGCCCACCTCGAGGGTGAGGGTCCCGGCGAGCACGGTGATCAGCTCGCGGGTGCCCGGCACGTGACCCTCTGAGTGGTGCTGGTCGGTGGCCGCCAGGTGCCACCGCCACAGCTCCACGTGCTCGTTCCGGTCGGTGCCCACCAGCAGGTCGCCGCCCGAGCCGTCGGCTCCGGCCCAGAGCCGCACCACCTCGGTGGGATCCACCACCCGCACGCTCGACTCGTCGGCGAGCTCCACCAGCTGGGCCAGCGTCACACCGAAGGCGTCGGCCACCCGACACAGGGTGCCGATGCTGGGGTTGGTGCGGGCCTGCTCGATCTGCACGAGCATCCCCTTGCTCACCCCGGAGCGGGTGGCGAGGTGATCCAGGCTCCAGCTCCGCTCGGTGCGGAGGTGGCGGGTGTTGCGAGCGATGGCGTCGGCCACTGCGTCGGCGTCGGGCACGCCCCGCACCCTACCGATCGGAGGACCCGGGCCCGGCGACCGTCGGTCAATACAGTGCACCGGCTGGTGCATTCTGTGGGTAGTGCAGTATGGTGTACCGAGTAGTTCTACAGGATGCACCATCGGGAGGTGGGACGTGGCGATCATGCTGGCTCTCGGCGCGGCGGCCTTCTACGGCTCCGCCGACTTCATGGGGGGCCTGGCCGCCCGTCGCAGTTCCGCGCTGTCGGCGGCGTTCGGAGCCCAGGTCTCTGGCCTGGTGGTACTGGTGGCCGGGCTCGTGGTCGTCGGAGCCGCCATCCCCACGCCCACCGACCTCGGCCTCGGGGCCGTCTCCGGGGTGTTCGGTGGGCTGGGGCTGGTTGCGCTCTACCGGTCGCTGGCCCGCGGCCCGATGAGCGTGGTCGCCCCCGTCAGCGCGCTGAGCGCGGCGTCGGTGCCGGTGCTGGCGGGCCTGGGCCTGGGCGAACGGCCGGGCCCCTCCGCCCTGGTCGGCATCGGCATCGCGCTGGCGGCCGTGGTCCTCATCACCTGGGAGCGCACCGAACCCGGCGTCGACGCGTCCGGCGGCGTGGAGCGCCGCGTGCTGGCCACGGCCCTGGCCGGTGGCGCCCTGTTCGGCCTGTTCTTCGTGGCCCAGCACCAGACCGCCGAGACGGCCGGCCTGTGGCCGCTGCTGGCCGCCCGTTCCACCTCGATCCCGATCCTCGCCGCGCTCCTGCTGCGGGAGCGGGTGCGCGTGGGGATGGACCGCCGGTTGGTCACGTCGATGCTCGTGGGCGGCACGCTCGACATGGTCGCCAACATCTTCTTCGTGGTGGCCACCCGCCACGGCATGCTCGCGGTGGTGTCAGCTCTCACCGGCCTGTACCCGGCGTCCACCGTGCTGCTCGCCCAGACGCGTCTGGGTGAGCGCCTCCACGGCGTGCAGGCCGTGGGCATGGGCGCGGCCGGCGTGGCCGCCGTCCTGGTGGCGATCTGAGACGCCGGTAGGGTGCCGGCCGTGGTCGACCTGCCAGAGCTGCCTCCCCGCCGATCCGATGACCCGACCGGGTTCGAACCCGAGGCCCCGCCTGCGGTCCCACCCGCCTCGACGTCCGCCGACCCGACCGTCTCGCTCGAGGTCGGCTTGGCCGCGTTCCTGCCCGAGGGCGTGGAGATCGGTGACCCGCAGCGGGACGACCTGGTGACCCCGGACCTGGCGACCGATGATCCGCTGACCGATGACCCGCTGACCGATGACTCGCTGACCGATGATCCGCTGACCGACGACGCAGCCCCCGCCGAGACCGGTGGCCTGTCCGCCGACGCCGCGCCCACCGGCGCGGCTGCTCCTGTCGACGACGAGCACATCGACCTCGAGCTCCTGGGCCGGCTGGAGGCCGACCTCGACGCGGTGGGGGTGGCCCTGGCCGCCCTCGACGACGGGTCCTACGGGTCGTGCGCCGTCTGCGGGGCCGTGCTCCCACCCCCGGCGCTCGCCGTCGACCCGGTCCGCCGGAGCTGCGACGCCCACCTGCCGTCCATCGCCTGACCGGCCCCGGCCCGCACCCCGTCCCGCCCGGTCGGCTTCACCGCCCGGCCGACGGACCACCCGAGCGTTCGGCCTCAGTTGGCCGGGGGGCCCGGGGCTGTTGGCTGGGCGCCGGCCGGAACCTCGGCGTCGATCGGGCGGTCGTCCCGGTCATCACGGTCGTCCCGGTCGTCGAGGGCGCGGCGCAGGGCGGGGAGCGCCCGCACCCCGATCACCGCCAGCGGCACGGCCATCACCAGCCCCACCACGCCGCCCACGATGCCGCCGATGGTGGTGACCACCAGGACCGTCAACGGATGGATCTGCAGGGTGCGCCCGGTGACCATCGGCTCCACCAGGTTCTCGATCACCAGGTTGGCCACCAGCGCCACGACCAGCATCGTGACCGCGGCTCCGATGCCGCCGCTGCCCAGGCCGAGGATCACCGCCAGCGTGCCGCCGATCACCGCGCCCACGTAGGGGATGAACCCACCGAGGAAGGTGACCACCACCAGGGTGGGCACCAGTGGCAGGCCGAGGAGCAGGGCGGCGCCGCCCACCACGGTGGCCACGATGCCCGACACGATGCTGCGTCCCAGCCAGTACCGCCGCAGCACGTAGCAGGTGTCGGACACGAAGGCGTCGAGGTCGCGCGACTGGGCGGGCGGAACCCGTCGCACAAGCGATCGCCGGAGGGCCGGCCCGTCCTTGATCAGGTAGTACATGATCAGCACGCCGAGCAGCGCCCCCACCGCGAACCCCGCCACCGCCCGAGCTCCGGTGGTGGCCACCTTGGCCAGGCCCGACCGCACGCTGGGGTCCAGCTCCTCCAGTTGCTGGCGGAGGTCGGCGATGTCCTCGTCGCTCACATCGAGCTCGACCAGGGCGGCCTCGAACTCATCGGTGAGGCGGTCGCTCTGGTCCACGATGCCCTTCACCGTGAGCCCCACCACGGCGGCGCACACGAGGACGAGACCCGCCACCACGATGCCGGCGGCTGCGGCCGCCGGCACGCCCCGGCGTTCGAGGCGTCCGGCCAGGGGGCGGAACAGCACGGCGAGCACCGCGGCGAAGAGGAGGGGGAGCACCACCGAGCTGACCGCCGCCAGCGCCAGCACCACCACCGAGGTGAGCGCGATGACCCCCAGCAGCGACCAGGAGGCCAGGCCGATCTGGTGCAGCAGGGGCCGTCCGGCCGCCCCCAGCCCCGCCGATGCCTGCCAGGTGGCCCGGCGGGCCGCCAGCCCGGCCACCAGGGCCGGGTACTGGTCGCCGGCGTCGGTCGCCTCGTCGGCGGAGGAGTCCGGCCGGGACCCGGGGGGTCGGTCCGTGTCACTGGGTGTGGGGCTGGGTTCGATCGCCCCAGTATGGAGGCGAGCCGATAGGCGAGCCGACCAGATGAGCACGATGGGGTGAACCGAGGCGCCAGCCGAGGTCCAACCAACATCGACGCGACGGCGGGCGACCTGTCCGCGGAGTGCCTATGCGACGCGTCGAGCGCCCGCCGGGTGGATCCGGTCAGCGGCGCCCCGGGTGCCGAACCGGGGTCGGGTGTGCCTTCGTGGCAGCAGCTGGTCGCCGGCACCCCTACCGGGACCCGGGGGATCAGATCCGGTCCGACTCGATCGGCACGGTGTGGGTTGGATCGACCAGCGAGATCCGTTCGCCCACCGTGACGTCGCCGTCCTCGGTCACCTCCAGGTGCACGCCGTCGAGGTTGGACAGCCGGGGCCGGCCCAGGGCACCCAGTCGCCGCTCCAGCGCGTAGACCACGCCGCCGTGGCTCACGGCGAGCACGTCGCCGTCGGGCACCAGTCGGGCCAGCGCGGTGAGCGCGATGTGGAGCCGATCCCACAGGTCGTCGTCGGACTCCCATCCGTCGGGCCAGCGTGGTCCCCCGTCGGGTCCGGGCTCGAAGCCGGTCGGGTCGTCGGCGAGCAGCCCGGGGAACCGGGCGTGGACCTCGGCGCGGGTCAGGCCAGACAGGGGGCCGGCGTCGCGCTCGCGCAGCCGCCACTCGGTGGCCACGTGATCCACCCCGAGGAGCCGGGCCAGGATGACCCCGGTGTCGGCGGCCCGCTGCAGGTCGGAGGTGACGATGGCGTCGACGGTCCCCACCCGCAGCGCGGCCTCGGCGGCCTGGCTGCGACCCAGGTCGCTGAGGGGTGGGTCGGCCTGGCCCTGCCAGCGGCCGTCGGCGTTCCAGGTGGATTCGCCGTGGCGGACGAGCAGGATCCGGGTCATCGGGCGGTCACGGTAACGGACCCGGGTCCGGGCTCCGAATGGGGAGCGGGCGGGCGTCCCGGTAACGTCAACTCCCGCCATGGCTGTCCTCCGGCTGTTCGCCGCCGCCCGCACCGCCGCCGGCACCGGCCGAGATCACCTGCCCGGCGACACGGTGGCCGACGTCCTCGCCGAGGCCGTGGCGCGCTACGGAGCCGACTTCGAGGCGGTGCTCCCCACCTGCAAGGTGTGGGTCAACGGGATCGAGGTCGATCGGACGGCCCGCGTGGCCGACGACGACGAGGTGGGCGTGCTGCCCCCGGTGTCGGGCGGCGCCCGGTGAGCCCCAAGCCACCGCCCCGCCCCCGCGGCCCCGCCCAGGAGCCTGCGGCCGAGCCGGGCCCGTCTCGGCCGCCCCGTCGGCCGCCGCGCCCGGGCGGCCCGAGCACCACGGCCCCGGCCGAGCCGACTCCAGCCCCCGCCGGTCGCGCCACCCCGCCCCGCAGCCGGGCCGCACCGACGCCCGCTCCGGGCCCCACCGCCGACGCACCGCCGGCATCGGCCGGATCCGCCGCCGGGCCCTCCGGACCGCGCGCGCCCGGCCCGCGCCCGCCCGGGCCGCGCCGCGGGGCCGCCGACCCGTCGACGGTGGCCAGGCCCCCGACCCGGTCCGGCGGACCGGCCACCTCCACCGTTCGGTTCCGCGATCCGGCTCCGGTGCCCGCCGGGTCGACGCCGCGCCCGGGCCCGTCGCCCGGCGGAGCGGGCACCCGCACCCCGGCCCGGGGAACCCCGGGAGCCGACACGCTCGAGCCCGCCACCGACACCACGCCCACCGGCCGGCTCCGGCCGATCCGCAAGCCCCGACCCGATGCCGCCGCGCTGCTCCCGCCGGCCCCGTCGCCGCGCACCGCGTTCCGACAGCGCTACGGCGTGGTGTACGACACCCAGGGCCCGCGGGTGCGCGTCGGGATCCTCTGGGCCGCATCGGTGGCCCTCGCCCTCGCCTTCCGGCCGCTGCGGCCCTACGGCCTCGCCACGCTGTACGCCGTGGTCGCCGGGGTGGCCGCCATGCAGGTGGTCGACGCCTGGCACTCGTTGCGCAGCGGGTCCGACCGGTGGGTGGCCGCTCTGGGGGCGTCCACCCTGCCCATGCTCGCCACCCTCGGGGTGCGGCCCGTCGGCGCCGGCCTGCTGGCCCTGGTGGCCGCAGCCGTGGCCGCCGCGGCCCTCCGTCAGGACCGTGAGCTCACCGTGCTCTCGGCGGCGGGGCACACCGTGCTGGCGGCCGGTGTGTGTGGCGGCGCCAGCGCGTCGATGGTGCTGCTGGCCGACTACGAGATCGGCGCGGTGATCATCCTGGTGCTGTTCTTGATGGTGTACGACGCCAGCGACTACCTGGTGGGCTCGGGCGCCGGCAACGGGTTCGAGGGCCCGATCGCCGGTGGACTGTTCATCGCCGCCGTGGCCTCGCTGGTGGCCGTCACCGGGGTGCCGCCGTTCCGTGGCGCCGACGTCTGGACCTTTGCCCTGCTCGCCGCACTGGCCTGCCCGGCGGGGCAGTTCCTGGCCTCGGCCATGCTGCCGAACGCCTCCGTGCGGGCGCCGGCCCTCCGCCGGCTCGACTCGCTGCTGATCGTCGCCCCGGCGTGGGCCGGGCTGGTGGGGTTGTACCTCCAGCGGGCAGCCTGATCGGGTCCTACAGTTGGCCTGATGGACCAGGAGCTCGATCGGATCCTCGCCGACGACTACCTCGCGGGCCTCGCCGGGCTCGGGCTCGCCGCGATCCGGGAGCGTCGGGCCGAGTGCCAGCTGGTGGAGACCCAGCTGTCCTACCTGCGCCGTCTGGTCCAGGGTCGCCACGACATCGCCACCGGCGAGATCGACCGTCGCCGCCAGGGCGGGTCACCCGACGACGTGGCCGACCTGGTCGACCGGTTGCCCGAGATCCTCGCCGACCGCATCCACGCCCCCGGCCCCGGTCGCATGCCGTCGATGATGGAGCCCGGCGAGCTCCACGGGCGCCTGGTGAGCGAGCTCGATGCCATCACCGAGGCGGCGGCCCTCGACAACCCCGACCAGGTGACCGACGGCGACCTCGCCCGCGCCGCCGAGCAGCTGGCCGCGCTCGAGCTGGAGGTCTCCACGCTCCGGCGGGCCCTGTTCGACCGCATCGACGCCCTGCAGGCCGAGCTCACCCGCCGCTACCGAGACGGCGAGACCACCGTCGACGACCTGCTCGCCGGTACCGACTGACCCACTCGGGTCCCATCCGGGTTTCGGCCCGTCGGCGGGGGTGGCGTACCGTTGACCCATGAACGAGCTCGAGGAGCGGTGGCGCGATCTCGGAGAGTTCATCCGTGAGCAGCGACGGGTGGGCCACCTCTCGCTGCGCAAGCTGTCGGAGATGGCGGGCATCTCCAACCCCTACCTGAGCCAGATCGAGCGCGGCCTGCGCAAACCGTCGGCCGAGATCCTCCAGCAGATCGCCCGGGCCCTCGAGATCAGCTCGGAGACCCTCTACGTGCGGGCCGGCATCCTCGAGCCCCGCGAGGGTGAGACCGACCTCGTCGACGAGATCCGGCGGGATCCGTGGCTGAGCGAAGAGCAGAAGAAGACCCTCGTGCAGATCTACGAGACCTTCCGGGCCGAGCGGCGGGCGGCCGGTTTCGGCCCGGTCGAGGAGGTCGAGGAACCGGCCGACCCGGAGGTCGACGACGACCCCGACGAAGACGGCCCCGAGCACCAGGAATCAGGGGCGCTCGCGGGGCGTTCCTGAACCACGTGACCGAGCTCGCCGTCGTCTCCCTGCACTCCTCGCCGCTGATCCAGCCCGGCGTGGGCGACAGCGGCGGCATGAACGTGTACGTGCGGGAGCTGGCGGGCTCGCTGGCCCAGGCGGGTGTCGACACCACCGTCTACGTGCGGCGCTGGGCGGCCGACCTGCCCACCGAGGTGGCGGTGGAGCCCGGGTTCCGGGTGGTGCACGTCGACGCCGGTCCCGCCGACCTGGCCAAGGAGTCGCTGCCGGAGGTGGTGGGGGAGTTCACCGAGTCGTTGATCGACCACCTGCGCCACCGCCCCGTCGACGTGGTGCACGCCAACTACTGGCTGTCGGGGGTGGCCGGCCACCGGGTGAAGCACGCCCTCGACCTGCCCCTGGTCTCCACCTTCCACACCCTGGCCCGGGTGAAGGCCGAGACCGGCGACCCCGAACCCGATCGGCGGGTCGACGCCGAGGTCGAGGTGATCGGCTGCTCCGACGTGATCCTGGCCAACTCGCTGGCGGAGTCGTCGCAGCTCCGCCGGCTGTACGGGGCCGACCCCGATCGCATCCAGGTGGTGCCGCCCGGGGTGGACCACGCCTTCTTCGCCCCCGGCCACCGGGGCGGTGCCCGGCGGGCCCTGGGCCTCGATCCGGTGGCGCCCACCTTGTTGTTCGTGGGCCGCATCCAGCCCCTCAAGGGCCTCGACGTGGCCATCGGCGCCCTGGCCCACCTGCTGGCCCGCGGCCACCACACCGCCCGGCTGGTGGTGGTGGGCGGCCCGAGCGGCGCCGAGGGTCCCGCCGAACTGGCGCGGGTGCGGGCCCTCGCCGACCGGCTGGGCGTGGCGGCCCACATCGACTGGCGGGACCCCCAACCCCACCACCTGCTCTCCACCTGGTACCGGGCGGCAGACGTGGTGGTGGTGCCGAGCCGTTCCGAGTCGTTCGGTCTGGTGGCCCTGGAGGCCGCGGCGTGCGGGGTGCCGGTGGTGGCCGCCGCCGTCGGAGGGTTGCGCACGCTGGTGGTCCACGGCCTCACCGGGCTGCTGGTGGCCGAGCGGGATCCGCTCGCCTTCGCCGACGCCATCCACCGCCTGCTGGCCGATCCCCGCCTGGCCGGTGAGCTGGGCGCCGCCGCCGCCACCCGGGCCCGGACCTACACGTGGTCCACGGCCGCCGCCCGGCTCCGTCGGACCTACCACGACCTCACGAGCCGGGTGCCGGTCAGCTGTGCCGCCTGAGCCCGGCGAGCGCGTCGCCACGCCCGCCGAGCTGGCCGACCTCGAGGCGCGGGTGGAGGCCTGGCTGGAGCGCCAACGGGCCGAGAACCCGATCCTGGTCGAGGCCGAGCGCGGCGAGCCCGGGGTACGGCGCTGGCGCCTGCGCCTCGCCGGCGAGGAGAAGGACGTCACCACCGTGTGGCTCACCCTCGACCAGCGCACGGTGTCGTACGAGACCTACGTGATGCCTGCGCCCGAGGAGGACCACGCCCGGTTCTACGAGCACCTGCTCCGCCGCAACCGGCACTTCCACGGGGCCGCGTTCTGCATCGGCGACGAGGATGCGGTCTTCCTCAGGGGCCAGCTCCCGGTGTGGATGGTCACTGACGAGGAGCTCGACCGCATCGTGGGCTCGCTCTACGCCTACGTGGAGCAGTGCTTCCGCCCCGCCCTCCGCATCGGCTTCGCCAGCCGCTTCCCCTGATACCGACGGGGCGGCCGACTTGTCTGTCTTCTCATTGCATCTCATGCTGTTCTGATCTACGGTGCCGGCTCGGCCGGTCGGGTGGATCGGGGAAGGTGCACCCGACCGGCCAACCCCACGGCCGACCCCTCGGCCAACCACGTCGGCCGCCGGGGGGTCGCCCGCCTAGCGTGCGGGCCATGACGACGCTCCTGGTGGTTGGTGGCGGGAAGATGGGCGAAGCCCTCGTGGGTGGCCTGTTGGCCGGTGGCTTCGCCGAGGCCGCCGACGTGGTGGTGGCCGAGCCCTACGAGCCCCGCCGGGCCGAGCTGGCCGAGCGGTTCCCCGGGCTGGTCCTGGTGCCCGCGGTGGACCACCTGCACGACTCCGTGCCCGCCGACGCGGTGGTGGCGGTGAAGCCCCAGCAGGTGGCCGAGGTCTGCCGGGCCCTCGGGGCGGTCGGGGTGCGCCGCATCCTGTCCATCGCCGCCGGCGTACGCCTGGCCACCATGGAGGCCGAGGTGCCCGAGGGCACGGCCGTGGTGCGGGCCATGCCCAACACGCCCGCCATGGTGGGGGCCGGGGCGTCGGCCATCGCCGGTGGGGCGGCCGCCACCGACGCCGACCTGGACTGGGCCGAACAGGTGCTGGGTGCGGTGGGCACGGTGGTCCGGGTGGCCGAGAGCCAGATCGACGCCGTCACCGGCCTGTCGGGCTCCGGGCCGGCGTACGTGTTCCTGGTGGCCGAGGCTCTGATCGACGCCGGTGTGCTGGTGGGCCTCACCCGTCCGGTGGCCACCGACCTGGCCGTCCAGACCCTGCGCGGGGCGGCGGAGCTGCTGGCCACCGGCACCCCCGCGGCCGAGCTGCGCGCCAACGTCACCTCCCCGGGCGGCACCACCGCGGCCGGCCTGCGGGCCCTGGAGGCCGCCGGCGTGCGCGCCGCCTTCACCGACGCCGTGGTCGCCGCCACCACCCGCAGCGCCGAGCTCGGCTGACCCGGAGCCCGCCGGCTCCGAAGGGGCCGCATGGGGCGGCGTGGCGGTCGGCCCCTATCCTCGGGGGTGCTGTGCGCTTCGACACGATCTCCTTCCTCTCCGACTACGGCACCACCGACGAGTTCGTGGGCGTGGTCCACTCGGTGATCCGCCAGATCGCCCCCGAGGTCCGGGTGATCGACCTGAGCCACCACGTGCCGGCCCACGACGTGCGATCCGGCGGACTCACCCTGGCCCGGTCAGCCCAGTACCTGGCCCCGGGCGTGGTGCTGGCCGTGGTCGATCCGGCGGTGGGCACCGCTCGTCGGGCCATCGCGGTGGAGGTGGGCGACGGGGCGTCGATCCTGGTGGGTCCCGACAACGGCCTGCTGGCCCCGGCTGTGGCCATGGTGGGTGGGGCCACCCGGGCGGTCGAGCTCACCGAGCCCGAGTTCCAGCTGCCCGCTCCCGGCCCCACCTTCGCCGGTCGCGACGTGTTCGCCCCGGTCGCCGCCCACCTCTGCAACGGGGTCGACCTCGCCGAGCTGGGTCCCGAGATCGACCCCTACGCCCTCACGCCGGGCATGATCCCGATCACACGCGAGGAGGGCGACGAGCTGATCGCCGAGGTCCTGTGGACCGACCAGTTCGGCAACCTCCAGCTCAACGTCGACCCCGCCGAGATCGAGGGCCTGGGCGACCGCATCGAGCTGCGGTTCGACAAGCGGGTCCGCACCGGCATCCGCCGCACCACCTACGCCGAGGTGCCGGTGGGCGAGATCGGCCTGATCGTCGACTCCTACGGGCTGGTGTCGATGGCGGTCAATCGCTCGTCGGCCGCCGAGGAGCTGCGCATCGGCACCGGCGACGAGGTCCGCCTGGTGCGCGGCGATGGCGACGGCGACGGGTCCGCCCCGGCCGGCGCGGTCACCCCGGTGCAGCTGGGGGCCCGGCGATGAGGCAGGGCACCACCATCGTGCTCGCCGTGCTGTTGCTGCTGATCCTCGGCGCCGCCACGCTCCAACTCGTCATCCTGGCGTAGGGCCGTGACCGGCATCGTTGGCGTGGTAGGTGGTCGCGCCGCACATCTGTCGCTGCCGAGCTCGTGGTGCGCCTCCGGCGCTCAGTTGCTGGTTCCGTTCGGGCAGTTCCTCGCTTCGCTGCGGAGCCCGAGCGGCGTTTGCGCCGTTGGCATCGGTGGTCGCGGAGCGGGAGACCCGGCCGGGCAAACGACGCAAACGTTCCTGGTCTCGGCAGCAGTCGCCACGGCCGGTCGGCCCCACCGGCCGGGGTGCGCCGGCCCGGGGTGCGCCGGCCCGGGGTGCAGGCGATCGGACGGCTACAGGCGGGCGGCCATGGTGTTGCGGCGGTAGGCGCGCATGCCGCGCCAGTTCAAGGTGCCGGCGATCAGCCACACCAGGAACCCGACGAACACCGTCACCACCGGGCCGGCGATCAGGAGGCCGGTGGTCTGACCCACGGCCAGCACCACGAGCGGCAGCACCACCGCGCCGCCGAGCTGCTGGGCCTCCTGGGTGTTCTCGACCCGCAGCGACACGCGCACCATGACGCCCAGGCCCAGGGCGGCCACGGCGGGCGCCAGCCAGAAGATCACCAGCAGCCACGTGCCGGTGGGGATGAAGATCCGTTGCATCACCGGCCAGCAGACCACGTTCGACACCACGCAGAACACGACGAACCCCACCCACGCCACCGCCGTGCTGGGCAGGAACGTGCTGAGCAGCTTGGCCACGTAGAGGTCTCGGTCCGAGACGGGCAGGTGGAGGAGCGTCTCGAGCGTCTTGCGTTCCTTCTCGCCGGCGAAGGTGTCGGCGGCGAGCACCGACGACACCATCAGCGGCACGATCAGGAACAGCGGCGCCACCATGTAGCCCAGCACGAGGAGGATCAGCCGCTCGTCGGGCGGGGCCTCCAGTATCGGGTCGGCGATGCCGGCCGGGAGCATGTTCACGAAGGTCTCCACGTCGAGCGTCCGCTCCCGGGCCGCGAGACCGATGGCGGCCGGCAGCACCACCAGCAGCAGGGTGGGCAGGAACAGCATGGGGAGCATGAGGGCGCGGGACCGTCGGATCATGCCCAGGTCCCGGGCGAGCAGGGCCCGGATCACGGCCGTGTTCATCGGAACACCCCCGGCAGGTCGCCGGTGGGGCCGAGGCGGGCCGACCGGGCTTCGATCTCGAAGTACACGTCTTCCAGGTTCGGCTGGCGGGGCTCGGCCGCGTACACGCGCTCGCCGGCCGCCACGCACGCCGCGACCAGAGCCGGCACGGCCTCCTGGTCGGTGACGCGGGCCAGCAGACCCCGATCCACGGGGACGCACTGCACCACGTGGGTGAGGGCGCCCATCGACGACAGCAGGTCGGCGCCGGCCTGGTGGCCGAGGTCGATGCGCACCTCGGTGCCGGTCCACAGCTCGTTGGCCAACTCCTCGGGGGTGCCGAAGGCGTGGAGGTGGCCGCTGAACAGCACGGCCATGCGTGAGGCCAGCCGGCCGGCCTCGCCGAGGAAGTGGGTGCACAGCACCACGGTGCGACCGTGCTCGGCGGCGAGCGACCCGATCAGCTCCACCACGTCGCGGGTGGCCACCGGGTCGAGTCCCGACGTGGGTTCGTCGAGGAAGAGGAGCTCGGGGTCGTGCAGCAGGGCCCGGGCCAGGGCCACCCGCTTGCGCTGGCCGGTGGAGAAGCCCTGGACGCGGACGTCGGCACGGTGGGCCATGCCGAAGCGGTCGAGCAGCTCCATCGCCCTTGCGGTCGCCGTCTCGGGCTCCATGCCGCGGATTCGAGCCACGAAGGTCAGGTTCTCCAAGGCGGTCAGCCGCTCGTCGAGCCCGGCGTTCTCGGTGAGCACCCCGGTCCGCGAGCGCAGCTCGTCGCCCTGGCGCCAGGGGTCCAGCCCGAGCACGGTGGCGGTGCCGGCGTCGGGTTCGAGCACCCCGTTCAGGAGTCGCATGGTGGTGGTCTTGCCGGCGCCGTTGGGGCCGAGGAGGGCGAGCACCTCGCCGGGGCGGGCATCGAGGGTGAGGCCGTCGAGTGCGGTGCCGCTCGGAAAGCGACGGGTCAACCCCTCGCACGACAGCACCGGATCAACCATGAACACGCATTGTGGCAGCTACCGCGCGGTACGCGTGGGTCGTCCTCGCCGCGCGGTTCCCGCGGTGGACCTGCACGGGGGGCGCGAACTGTGCTCCACTAGGGCTCGTCCATCCCCGTCCCGGTGGCCTTCCCCCCCCTCCTGAGGTCCTCGTGAATCTCGCCAGCATCATCGAGCCGCACGACGCGGCATCGGTCGCTCTGATCAGCCGGGGACACGTCACCACGTACGGCGAGCTGCGCGACGACGTGGCCGGTCTGCGGGGCGGACTCGTGGGGCTGGGCATCGAGGCGGGCGACCGGGTGGGCATCCTGTGTGCCAACAACTGGTACTTCGTCTCCAGCTACCTGGCCATCCTCGGCATCGGGGCGGTGGCCGTACCGTTGAACCCGCTCAGCCCGGCGCGCGAGCTCGAACGTGAACTGGCGGCGGTGGGCGTGCGGGCGGTCATGGTCGGACCCTCGGGTCGCGCCACCATCGACGCGGTCAACCGGGACCGGCTGCCCGCCCTGGAGTTCGTGGTCCACGGCGAGGGGCACGACGGCGGCGACGTCCACTTCAACGACCTGCTCCGCGCCGAGCCCGTACCCCTGGTGTCGCGCGAAGACGACGACCTCGCCGTGCTGATCTTCACCAGCGGCACCGCCGGATCGCCCAAGGCGGCCATGCTCAGCCACGGCAACCTGCTGTCCAGCATCGACCAGGTGATCGCGCTCCGCGGTGACGGTGGCAACCACAACGACGTCGGGTTCGGGGTGCTGCCCCTGTTCCACATCTTCGGGCTCAACGTGGTGCTCGGTACCGCGCTCAAGGCGGGTGCGTCGGTGGTGCTCGTGGAACGGTTCGATCCGTCGTCCGCGGTCGAGGCCATCCAGAAGTACGGCGTCACCGTGCTGGCGGGCGCCCCCACCATGTGGTCCACGTGGGCCGCAATGACCGACCTGGCCGACGACGCCTTCGCCACGGTCGGCATCGCCATGTCCGGCGCCGCGGCGCTCGACCCGCAGGTGGCCACGGCGGTGCGCGAGCGGTTCGGGCTCGAGGTGGGCGAGGGCTACGGCCTCACCGAGGCGTCGCCGGTGGTCACCACCTCGTTCGGTCTGCCGTGGCGTCCGGGCTCGGTGGGCAGCGCGCTCGACGGCGTGGAGATCCGCCTGGTCGACGTCGATGGCGAGGACGCCCTGGTGGGCGATCCCGGCGAGATCTGGGTGCGGGGCCCCAACGTGTTCCACGGCTACTGGAACGACGAGGAGGCCACCAACGCCGCCCTCGACGCCGAGGGCTGGCTCCACACCGGCGACGTGGCCCTGGTCGACGACGACGGCATGATCTACCTGGTCGACCGGGCCAAGGACCTCATCATCGTGTCGGGCTTCAACGTGTTCCCGGCCGAGGTCGAGGAGATCATCTGCGAGATGCCCGGCGTGGCCGAGTGCGCGGTGGTGGGCGTGCCCCACCCCCACACCGGCGAGTCGGTGAAGGCCTTCGTGGTGCCGACCCCGGGCTACGCCCTGGAGGAGGACGCCGTCATCGAGCACTGCGCCGACCAGTTGGCCCGCTACAAGTGCCCGCAGAAGGTCAACTTCGTCGACGCCCTGCCCCAGAACCTGTCCGGCAAGGTCCTCCGGCGGGCCCTGCGCTGAGTGCGGAGGCGAGCCGACCAGACGAGCACGGTGGGTGAGCCGAGGCGCCAGCCGAGGTCCAACCACATCGACGCGACGACGGCCGATCCATCCGCTCGAGACCTGAGCGGGGAGGCGGGGCGTCGCCCGGCCCGACGGTCTTTGTGAACTCGTGCACGAGAGGGATAGGTTCGGCGCCGCATGCCCGATCGGACCCGACACATCCCTGAGGCCACCGTGGCCCGGCTGCCCGTCTACCTGCGCAGCCTCGCCGAGCTGGTCGACGAGAAGACCACCACCGTCTCCTCGGAGCGACTGGCCGAGATGGCCGGGGTGAACGCCGCCAAGGTGCGCAAGGACCTGTCCTACCTCGGCTCCTACGGCACCCGGGGCGTGGGCTACGACGTCGAGTACCTGCTGTTCCAGATGAGCCGCGAGCTGGGCCTCACCCACGACTGGCCCGTGGTGATCATGGGCGCCGGCAACCTGGGCCAGGCCCTCGCCAACTACGGCGGGTTCACCGAGCGCGGGTTCCCCGTGGCGGCGTTGATCGACGCCGACGCCTCCAAGGTGGGCCAGCAGTTCCACGGCGTCGAGGTGCACCACATCGACGACCTGCCCCGCCTGGCCCGGGAGCTGGGCATCGCCATCGGCATCATCGCCACCCCCGCCGGCGCGGCCCAGACCGTGGCCGACCAGCTGGTGGCGGCCGGCATCCGGTCGATCCTCAACTTCGCGCCGGCGGTGATCACCGTGCCGCCCGGGGCCTCGTTGCGCAAGGTCGACCTGGCGTTGGAGCTGCAGATCCTCTCCTTCTACCAACAGCACGCGCCCGCCGACCTGGAGGCGTCCCCCCGGGCCTGAGCCCGGGTGGTCGGCATGGACGGCGCCCCCACGCACCCGACGCGGCGCTACCCGGTGCTGGTCGACCTCGACGGTGCCCACTGCCTGGTGGTGGGGGGCGGCCCGGTGGCCGAGCGTCGGGTGAGCGGGCTGCTCGACGCCGGGGCCCGCGTGACCGTGGTGGCGCCCCACCTCACCGCTGGGCTCCAGGCCCGCGGCGAAGGCGGCCACCTCCGGATCCTGGCCGAACCCTTCGGTCCCGCCCTCCTGGAACCCGAGCGGGGCCGGACCTGGCGGTTGGTGGTGGCCGCCACCGCGGACCGGTCGGTCAACGCCGAGGTGGTCCGGTTGGCGTCCGGCCTCGGCCTGTGGGTCAACGACGCCTCCGACCCCACCGGCGGCCCCGTCGCGGTGCCGGCGGTGGCCCGGGCCGGGGCGGTGACCGTGGCGGTGTCCACCGGGGGCGTCAGCCCCGGGGCCGCGGCCTGGTTGCGCGACCTGCTCGCCGCCTCCGTCCCCGCCGAGGTCGTCGAGGCCCTCGACCTCCTGGCGGAGGTGGCCGGCGAGCTGGCTGAGGAGATGGCCCGGGAGGCTGCCGTCGAGGGTGCGGTCGGGGTCGCTACCGGGACGGGGGCACCGGACGAGGCGGTGGCGTCGACCCGGTCACCGCGTCCCGATTGGCGGATGCTGCTGGATTCGGGAATGCTTGTGGACATCCGCGAAGGCCGTAGAGCCGTAGCCAAGGAGCGCCTGAAGGCGTGTCTGTCGTCGTCATCGGATTGAACCACCGGACCATGCCGCTCGACCTGTTCGAGCGGGTCACGGTCGACGGCGCCCACCTGCCCAAGGCCCTGCACGACCTCAGCTCCCGCGAACACCTCGGCGAGGTGGTGGTGCTGTCCACCTGCAACCGCACCGAGGTCTACGCCATCGCCGAGCGGTTCCACGGCGCCTACTCCGACGTGCGCCGGTTCTTCTCCGACCTCGCCTTCGTCGCCCCCGACGAGTTCTCCGACCACCTCTACGTCCACTACGACAACGAGGCGGTGGAGCACCTGTTCTCGGTGGCCGCCGGGCTCGACTCCACGGTGCTCGGCGAGGCCGAGATCCTGGGCCAGGTGCGCCGGGCGTGGGAACAGGCCGGTGAGGAGCAGGCCGCCGGCCCCATCCTCAACCTGTTGTTCCGCCACGCCCTGGAGACCGGCAAGCGGGCCCGCACCGAGACCGACATCGCCCGGGGTACCGCCTCGGTGTCGCACGCCGCGGTGGAGATGGCCGCCGGGCACCTGGGCGACCTCACCGGGTCCCGGGTGCTGATCCTCGGCGCCGGGGAGATGGCCGAGGGCATGGCCACCTCGCTGCAGGCCGCCGGCGCCGTCGAGGTGCTGGTGGCCAACCGCACCTGGCGCAAGGCCCGCACCCTGGCCGACCGGGTGGGTGGCACCGCCGTGCGCCTGGCCGACCTGCCGGCTGCGCTCACCAGCGTCGACGTGCTCCTCACCTCCACGGGGTCCTCGGTGCCGGTGGTCGAGCACGACGACTTCGCCCCGATCATGGAGGCCCGCCACGGTCGGCCGCTCCTGATCGTCGACATCGCCGTGCCCCGAGACGTCGAGCCCTCGGTGCGGGAGCTCCCCGGCGTGACCCTGCTCGACATGGACGACCTCCGGCGCTTCGCCCAGGCCGGCATCGACCGCCGCAGCCACGAGATGGCCGCGGTGCGGGCGATCATCAACGAGGAGATCGAGCGCTACCGCAGCGCGGCGTCGGCCCGCTCGGCGGCGCCGGTGGTGAAGGCGCTCCACACGTGGGCCGACGAGGTGCGTGCCGGTGAGGTCGCCCGCTTCGACACGCGCCTCCACGGGCTCGACGCCCGCCAACGTGAGGCGGTCGAGGCCCTGGTGCACGGCGTGGTCAACAAGTTGCTGCACCGGCCCACGGTCACGCTCAAGGAGCACGCCGGGTCCGTCACCGGCGACCGCCTGGCCGATGCCATGCGCCAGCTCTACGACCTCGACTGACCAGCCGCCCGGCGCCGTCCACCCATGAGCGACCACCCGGTGCTCCGCATCGCCTCGCGGGGGAGTCCCCTCGCCGTCTGGCAGGCCACCCACGTGGCCGGTCTGTTGGCCACGGCCTGGCCCCAGGTGTCGGTGGAGGTGGTGCTGGTCGACACCGAAGGCGACCGTCGTCTCGACGTGCCGATCTCGTCGTTCGGGGGCAAGGGCGTGTTCGCCAAGGAGGTGCAGGCCGCCGTGCTCCGCGGTGACGCCGACCTCGCCGTCCACTCGGCCAAGGACCTGCCCGCCGTCACGGTCGACGGGCTGCGGTTGGCCTGCGTGCCCGAGCGGGGCGACGCCCGCGACGCGCTGGTGGGGTCCACCCTCGACTCGTTGCCGACGGGTGCCACGGTGGCCACCGGCTCCCAGCGCCGCCGGGCCCAGCTCGCCGCCCTCCGGCCCGACCTCACGTTCGTCGAACTGCGCGGCAACATGGCCACCCGGCTCTCCAAGGTGCCCGACGGCGGAGCGATCGTGGTGGCGGCGGTGGCCCTCGAGCGCCTCGGCCTGGCCGACCGGCTGAGCGAGGTCCTGGCCGTGGACCGGCTGGTGCCCCAGGTGGCCCAGGGGGCCCTGGCGGTGGAGTGCCGGGCCGACGACGTGGCCGTCAACGCCCTGGTGCGGGTGATCGAGCACGCCCCGTCCCGTCGCCGGGTCGACGCCGAGCGGACCTTCCTCGCCGAGCTGGGTGGCGACTGCGACCTGCCGGCCGGGGCCCACGCCGTGCTCGACCACGACCAGGTCGCGGGGACCATCACCCTCACCGGCGTGCTGGCCGAGTCCGGCGAGCCCGGCGCCCACCTGGTGCGCCACACCGCCACCGGTACCGACCCGGTCACCCTCGGCACCGACACCGCCCGTGTCCTGCGCACTGCGCTCGACGTGGGCTGACCCAGGTCCCCGATCGGGTGCGACGCAGTAGGTGGTGTCGATGACGCGGACGCTGGCGGCGGTGGGTGCCCTCAGCCTGCTGGCCCTCGTCGTTCTGGCCTTCCTGCCGACCGGTGGCGCCAGCTACGACTGCGAGCGACCACCGGTCGCCCAGCTGGTGCGGCCCGCCGCCGAGACCGGCGGCTCCGACTTCTTCGACGCCGAGGCGGCGTGCAACGACGACGCACGCGTACGGGGTGCCTTGATGGGCGTGGTGGTGGTGGCCGGCGTCGCCAGTGCTCTCGTGTTCGCGTCGGTGGACCGCCGCCAGGGCACGACCGATGCACCGGTCGGTACCCGGACCGGCAATCGGCCACGGTGGTGACGGCTCCGGCCGCCAGGGCTCCCACCTCGTAGGGTCGCGTCGTGACCGTCTACCTCGTCGGTGCCGGGCCCGGCGATCCCGGGTTGCTCACCCTGCGCGGGGCCGAGGTGCTTCGGCTCGCCGACGTGGTGGTGCACGACCGGCTTTCAGCCGTGGAGCTGCTCGAGCTGGCGCCCGACACGGCGGAGCGGATCGACGTGGGCAAGGCGCCCCGCCACCACCGCATGACCCAGGACGACATCAACGCGCTGCTGGTGGAGCGGGGCCTGACCGGCCAGACCGTGGTGCGCCTCAAAGGTGGTGACCCGTTCGTGTTCGCCCGGGGGAGCGAGGAGGCCCACGCCCTGGCCGCCGCCGGCGTGCCGTACGAGGTGGTGCCGGGCATCACCTCGGCGCTGGCGGTGCCGGCCTACGGCGGCATCCCCGTCACCCAGCGGTTCTCGTCGACGTCGTTCACGGTGGTCACCGGTCACGAGGATCCGTCCAGCGGCGACGGCACCGTCGACTGGGGCGCGGTGGCCAACACCGGTGGCACGCTCGTGATCCTCATGGGGGTGGGCCGCTGGCCGCAGATCGCCGAGCGCCTGCTGGCCGCGGGCCGGTCGCCCGAGACCCCCGCGGCGGCCGTGCGGTGGGGTTCCCGGCCCAACCAGCACACCGTGCGCGCCACCCTCGCCACCCTGGCCGATCACCCGTTGGAGGCCCCGTCGGTCATCGTGGTGGGGCAGGTGGCGGCCGAGGACCTGAACTGGTTCGAGGGCCGGCCGCTGTTCGGTCGCACCGTGGTCGTCACCCGGGCCCGGGCCCAGGCGTCGGCGTTCGCCCACGAGCTGCGGTCCCTGGGGGCGTCGGTGATCGAGGCCCCCACCATCGAGGTGGTCGACCCGTCCGACGGCGGTGCCGCGTTGCGGGCTGCAGTGGACGAGCTGTCCTCGGGCACCGGCGCCTACGACTGGCTGGTGGTCACGTCGGTCAACGGGGTGGAGCGCACCTTCGACCACCTGCCCGACGCCCGGGTGCTGGCCGGCGTCCGGGTGGCGGCGGTGGGCACGGCCACGGCCGAGGCCCTGGCGGCCCGGCGGATCGTGGCCGACCTGGTGCCCGAGCGGTTCGTGGCCGAGGGCCTGATCGAGGCGTTCCCCGCCCCGCCGCCGGAAGGGGGCCGGGTGCTGTTGGCCCGGGCCGAGGTGGCCCGCACCGAACTGCCCGACGCCCTGCGCGCCATGGGCTGGGAGGTGCACGACGTCGCCGCCTACCGCACCGCACCCGCGGCCGTGGCCGACGACGTGGCCGAGCGGATCGCGGCGGCCGACGCCGTCACGTTCACGTCGTCGTCCACCGTCACCAACCTGGTGGCGGCGGTGGGGGCGGACCGGGTGCCCCCGGTGGTGGCCAGCATCGGCCCGGTCACCACGGCCACGGCCCGCAAGCTCGGGCTCGAGGTGACGGTCGAGGCCACGCCCCACACCACCGAGGCCCTCTTGGCCGCCCTCGTCGAAGCGCTGCCCCCCGCCGTGCCGTGAGGGTCGTCGGGCCGCGTGCCGTCCTGGTCGCGGTGGCGATCCTGGGCGCCTGCGTCGTGGCCGCGTGTGGTGGCGATGACCCGCGGGCCACCGGCACCGAGGGGTCGGGCTCCGAGCTCTCGGGTTCGGTCACCGTGGCGGCCGCCGCATCGCTGGAACCGGCGTTCACGGCCCTGGCCGATGACTTCACCGAGCTGCACCCCGACGTCGAGGTGACGTTCGCCTTCGACTCGTCGTCCACCCTCGCCACCCAGATCCTGGAGGGCGCACCCGCCGACGTGTATGCGTCGGCCGACGAGGAGAACATGGCCTCGCTCACCGGTGAGGGGCTGGTCGCGGGCGCACCACAGGTGTTCGCCCGCAACGAGCTGGTCATCGTGACCAGGCCCGGCAACCCGCTCGGGATCGCTTCGCTCGCCGACCTGGCTGATGCCGGGGTGATCGCCCTGTGCGGGGCCGAGGTTCCGTGCGGGCGCTACGCGGCCCAGGCCCTCACCAAGGCCGGTGTGGTCGTCGACGAGTCGAACGTGACCCGGGGCGACAACGTGGGCGCCACCCTGACCGCGGTGACCGAGGGCGACGCGGTGGCGGCCATCGTCTACGTCACCGATGCCCGGGCCGCGGGTGCGGCGGTGGACGCGGTGGAGATCCCCGCCGAGGAGAACGTGCTGGCCGCCTACCCGATCGGTGTGCTCGCCGACGCGGGCGCCCCCGCGGCGTCCGACGCGTTCGTGGCCTTCGTGCTGGGCGACGACGGCCAGGCCGTCCTCCGGGCGTTCGGGTTCCTCCCCCCGACCTGAACGCAGGTCCGCCCGGGTCGAACCCGTGCTGCCACCGGTTGGCGGCCGGACTAGACAGCAGCGCCATGGGTGAGCTGCGAGCGGTGGTGTTCGACTTCGACGGGCTGATCATCGACTCGGAGATGCCGATCTTCGAGATGAGTCGGGCTGCCCTGGCCGAACTGGGCCACACCATCACGGTGGAGGCGTGGTCCTCGGTGGTGGGCCTGGGTGACGCCGACAGCCACGCCGCCCTGTGCGCCGCGGTGGGCGCCGACGTGGACCCCGAGACCTTCGACGCGGCGTACCAGCGCCAGGACCGGTCGTGGCGGGAGACCATCGGCCCGCTCCCCGGGGTGGTCGACCTCCTGCTCGCGTTGCGCGACGCCGACGTGGCGTGCGGGGTGGCGTCGAGCTCGTCGGCCGGGTGGGTGGTGGGCCACCTCGAGCGGCTCGGCCTGGCCCGTCACTTCGGTTCGTTCGCCACGTCGGACCGCGTGGGAGGCCGCACCAAGCCGGCCCCCGACGCCTACCTCCTGGCCTGTCGGGACCTGGGTGCCGACCCGGCCTCGGCCGTGGCGCTGGAGGACTCCGCCCACGGTCTGGCCGCTGCGCTCGCCGCCGGGCTCACGGCGGTGGCGGTGCCCAGCGCCATCACCGTCCACACCGACCTCTCCGCCGCCCACCACACCGTGCCGTCGCTCACCGCCCTCACCGTCGACCTCCTGCGGAACCTGGTGGCCGCCTGACCGGCTCGGCGATCCGTCACCACGGCACTCGGGCCGGGCGGGCTCTCTAGGCTGGCCCGCGTGTTCCCCCAGCGCCGCCTCCGCCGGCTCCGTCGCACCCCGGCCCTGCGCCGCATGGTGGCCGAGACCGTCCTCACGCCGAACGACCTGATCGCTCCGCTGTTCGTGCGGGAGGGGATCACCGAACCGCAGCCCATCGTCTCGCTGCCCGGCGTCCAGCAGCACACGCTCGGGTCACTGCGAACCGAGGTGGAGCACCTGGTGGGCCTGGGCGTGCCGGCGGTGATCCTGTTCGGGGTGCCCGAGCACAAGGACGCCGAGGGCACCGGAGCCAGCGACCCCGACGGCATCGTGCAGGTGGCGCTGCGAGAGCTGAGAGACACGTTCGGCGACGACGTGGTGCTGATCGCCGACCTCTGCCTCGACGAGTACACCGACCACGGCCACTGCGGGCTGCTCACCCCGTCGGGCCAGGTCGACAACGACACCACCCTCGACCGCTACGCCGAGGTGGCCGTGGCCCAGGCCGAGGCCGGGGTCGACATCGTGGCGCCCTCGGGGATGATGGACGGCCAGGTGGCCGCAATCCGCGATGCCCTCGACGAGGACGAGTTCGGCGACGTCGCCATCCTCGCCTACGCCGCCAAGTACGCGTCGGGCCTGTACGGGCCGTTCCGCGAGGCGGTCGACGTGGAGATCGCCGGCGGGGGAGACCGCAAGGCGTACCAGCAGGACTTCCGCAACGCCCGGGAGGCGCTGGAGGAGGTGCGGGCCGACGTGGCCGAGGGCGCCGACCTCCTCATGGTGAAGCCGGCCATGACCTACCTGGACATCATCGCCCGGGTGCGGGCCGAGCACGACCTGCCGCTGGCGGCGTACCACGTGTCGGGCGAGTACGCCATGGTGAAGGCCGCGGCCGCCAACGGCTGGATAGACGGCGACCTGGTCGCCCTCGAACAACTCACCGCCGTCAAGCGCGCCGGCGCCGACCTGATCCTCACCTACTTCGCCCGGGAGATCGCCGAGGTGCTCGCATGACCGACCCCACGCCAGACCAGACCACCGACCAGACCACCGACCAGGCCACCGACCAGGCCACCGGCCGGTCGGAACCTCCGGCGGGTGCGGTCGCGCCGCCCACCCGGCCCGAGCCGCTCACCAACCAGGGCCTGTTCGACCGGGCCCGGGCGGTGATCCCCGGCGGGGTGAACTCGCCGGTTCGGGCCTTCGACGCCGTGGGCGGCACGCCCTACTTCGTGGCCCGGGCCGCCGGGGCCCACGTGTGGGACGTGGAGGGCCGGGGCTACGTGGACCTGGTGCAGTCCTACGGGGCGGTGATCGCCGGACACGCCCACCCCCACGTGGTCGACGCCATCCGCCGGGCCGCGGGCGAGGGCACGTCCTACGGCGCGCCCACCTACCGCGAGGTGCTGCTGGCCGAGGCCATCTGCGCCCGGGTCCCGTCGGTGGAGAAGGTCCGCCTGGTGTCCAGCGGCACCGAGGCCACCATGACCGCGATCCGCCTGGCCCGTGGGGCCACCGGCCGGAGCCGCATCGTGAAGTTCGCCGGCAACTACCACGGGCACAGCGACGCCCTGCTGGCGGCGTCGGGCTCGGCGGTGGCCCACCTCGACCACAGCGAGGGGGCCACGGTGCCGGGCTCGGCCGGGGTGCCGCCCGGTGCGGTGGCCGACACCGTCGTGCTGCCGTACAACCAGGTGCCGGTGCTCGACGACACCATCGCCTGCGTGATCGTGGAGCCGGTGGCCGCCAACATGGGCCTGGTCGCTCCGGCCCCCGGCTTCCTCCAGGGCCTGCGGGACGAGTGCACCCGGGTGGGCGCCCTGTTGATCTTCGACGAGGTCATCACCGGGTTCCGGCTCGACATCGGCGGCGCCCAGCAGGTGTTCGGCGTCATCCCCGACCTCACCTGTCTGGGCAAGGTGATCGGCGGCGGCCTCAACGTGGGGGCGTTCGGCGGTCGGGCCGACGTGATGGACCACCTGGCACCGCTCGGGCCCGTGTACCAGGCGGGCACGTTGTCGGGGAACCCGCTCGCCACCGCGGCCGGCCTGGCCGCGCTGAGCCTGCTCGACCAGGGTGCCTACGAGCAGCTGGAGGGCACCGCCGCCCACCTGGCCGTGGGGCTCCAGGACGCCTTCGACAGTGCGGGCGTGGCCGCCCACGTGTCCCGCGTGGGGCCGCTGGTGGGGCTGTACCTCGCACCCACGGGTACTCCAGGGCCCGTGCCTGCGCCGGTGGACTACGACGGCGCCCGCGCCGCTGACGAGGCCGGCTACGGCCGGTTCTTCCACGCCATGCTCGATGCCGGGGTGGCGCTGGCCCCCGGCGCCTACGAGGTGCTGTTCCCCGGGCTGGCCCACACCCCCGACATCGTCGCCCACGTCGTGTCGGTGGCCTACGAGGCGGCCCGGACCCTCGCGGGGGAGGACCGGGCGTGACCACCCCCACCGGAGAACTGGGACCGCTCGACGGTCCGCTGGCCGACGCCCTGGCCGACCTGGCGGCCCGCCAGGCCGTGGGGCGGTTGTGGAACCACGACCACACGCTCTGGTCGCCCGAGCCCACCGAGATCGTGGACCGGCTGGGCTGGCTCGACGTGCTCGACGACATGGCGGCCGAGCGGGGTCGGATCGACGACTTCGTGGCCCGGCTCAAGCGCGACGGCTTCACCCACTGCGTGGTCATGGGCATGGGCGGCTCCAGCCTGTTCCCCGAGGTGATCGCCCGCACCTTTCCCACCGGGCGCAGCGGTCTCGATCTGCAGGTGGTCGACAGCACCGACCCCGCCGCCGTGGCGCGGGCCCTGGCCGCCGTCCCCGAGGACACCACCTTGTTCCTGGCCTCGTCCAAGTCGGGCGGCACCATCGAGACCCGCAGCCACCTCGACTTCTTCTGGGACCAGATCGGCCGGCCCGAGCAGTTCGCAGTCGTCACCGACCCGGGCTCCGACCTCGGACGGCTGGCCCGTGAGCGTGGCTTCCGCGAGGTGTTCGAGAACCGCGCCGACATCGGCGGCCGCTACTCCGCCCTGAGCTTCTTCGGCATGGTTCCGGCCGCGCTGAACGGCACCGACTGGTTCGGCCTGGTGGAGCGGGCCCGGGAGGTCGTGCCCAGCCTCCGCAGCGCCGACCCCGCCGTGAACCCCGGGCTCTGGCTCGGCGCCCTGCTGGCGGCCGCGGTCGGGGCGGGGCGGGACAAGCTCACCCTGGTGATCGACCCCCGGGTCGAGGCCTTCGGGCTGTGGGTGGAACAGCTGGTGGCCGAGTCCACCGGCAAGGCCGGCACCGGCGTGGTGCCCGTCGTCGACGAGCCGATCGGCCCGGCCGACGTGTACGGCCCCGATCGCCTCGTGGTGGCCATCGGCCAGGTCGACCACCCGCTGGGGCTCGAGGCGCTGGCCGCCGCCGGCCAACCGGTGGCCCAGCTCACCCTGCCCGATCCGGTCGACCTGGGCTCCCAGGTGCTGGTGTGGGAGGTGGCCACCGCCCTGGCGTGCGCGGTCCTGGGCGTGAACCCCTTCGATCAGCCCAACGTGGCCGAGGCCAAGGACGCCACCAGTCGGGTGCTGGCCGGCCCCGTCGACCTCCCGGCGTCGCCGCCGTTGACCGACCTGCTGGGCTCGGTGGTCCCGGGCGACTACGTGTCGATCCACGCCTACCTCGACCCGGCGAGCGACGACTACGACGCGCTCGAGGGCGTGCGCCTGGAACTGCGCGACGCCCTGCGCGTCGCCGTCACCTTGAGCCCCGGCCCCCGGTTCCTGCACTCCACCGGCCAGCTCCACAAGGGCGGCCCACCCACCGGCGTGTTCATCCAGGTCGTCGGCGCCGACCACACCGACGCCGCCATCCCGGGTCGAGACTTCACCTTCGGCCAGCTCAAGCGGGCCCAGGCCGACGGCGACCTCCTCACCCTCGGCGCCCACCACCTGCGAGCCGGCCGCTACACCGTCGACGACCTCCTCGACGGACTGCCCAGGCAGGCCCCGTGACCGATGCGTCGACTGGGCGAGTTTCTCTGTGTGCTAGCGGCAGTGGGAATCTCCAAGATCACGGTCTGGGATGGATGGCCGTATCGCGCGAGGCGCTATGCGTCATTTGATTCCACATTCGACCGCGTCGCCGCCGTGACACTGCCCATCGTGGGGTTGGGGGGCCTGCTTCTCATTGCGGTCTCGTGGCTGTGAAACCAAGTTGAACTGTCCCGCTGCTGGACCGAGGACGTAGCGGGGTCGTCGTCCTGGTCCATCGCCCGGCGAGGAACGGCGCTGCCAGCTATCGCGGCCCGGATAGGGGCAGGCCACTGGTGAGCAGTTCCGCGGCGCCGATGGCCTCCACGTCAGCGGCAAGGGGGTACCGGTCGGTACCGGCGTGGACGACCACGACCCGGGCCAGGTCCAGGTCGCCGATGGCGGTGCGGATCGACGGGCTGAGCCTCGGCGAGTCGGTCCGCTTCACCTCGACGCCGATCCGCTCGGTGCGCTGATGGAGCACGAGGTCGATCTCGGCGCCGGCGTGGGTTCCCCAGAACCACGCATCGGGTGCTCCCAGGCGGGCGAGCAGCTGCTCGATCACGAAGCCCTCCCAGCTCGCGCCGAGCTTGGGGTGGCCGAGCAGGGCATGTCGGTCATCGATGCCCAACAGGCGGTGCAACAGGCCGGTGTCGCGCACATAGACCTTGGGCGACCGGACCTGCCGCTTGCCCAGGTTGGTGTGCCACGGTTGGAGTTGGCGGAGCACCAGGGCATCGGTCAGGGCGTCGAGGTAGCGGCGGACCGTCGGTTGTGACACTGCCAGGCTGCGCGCCAGCTCTGCGCCGTTCCAGGTCTGGCCGTGGTAGTGGGCCACCATCGTCCAGAACCGGCGCATGGTGGTGGCGGGAGTGCGGACGCCCAGGTTCGCGAGGTCGCGTTCCAGGAAGGTACGGATGTAGTCCTCCCGCCATGCCGCCGAGGCCGCGTCGGTGGCGGCGGTGAACGCCGGTGGGAGCCCCCCGCGCAGCCAGAGGCCGTCGAGCCGCTCGCCGCCCACGTCGGCCAGGTCCAGGCCGGGTAGCTCGACGAGGGTGACCCGGCCGGCGAGGCTCTCGGCGGCCAGGCCGACCAGGTCGGGCGATGCCGAACCGAGCACGAGGAATCTGCCGTTGCGACGGTCTTCGTCGACCAGCACCCGCAGGATCGGGAACAGGTCCGGTCGGCGCTGGGCCTCGTCGATCACCACCGTGCCCTCGAGGTGCGACAGGGTGAGCGTGGGATCACCGAGTCGGGCGTCGTCCCGAGGGTCTTCCAGGTCGAAGCGATGGTCAGACGCCGGGTCGACGACCTGACTCGCGAGCGTCGACTTACCGGCCTGGCGCGGCCCGGTGAGCAGCACCACCGGAGCCCGGTTGAGCGCGGCCTGCAACTCTGCCCGCGAACGCTTCCGATCGATCACCTAGAAATACTAACATGACTCGTTACTATTTCTAGGTGCGATCGCGAGCTGATCGGGCGGCATGGGCCGAGCCCGGTCGTACGCGTCGCCGAGTCAGGGGAGGGGGTCGGGGACCCGCTTCACGATGGCGGCGGCGGCCTTGTAGGCGGCTTCGGCGGGGCCGATCTCGTCGGGCTGGAGCAGGTTGGCCATGATGCGCAGCACCCAGTCCATGAGGCTGCGCGAGCGGATGCCAACCCGGGTGAGCTCTCGCATGAGCACCGGCTGGCCGATCACCTTGGCGAACAGGCGGGCCACCTTGAAGTAGAGGCCGTACTCCTCCTCCAACAGGTGCGGGTACCGCTGGAGGGGCATGCCGCTGCCGGTGCGCAGCGACTCGTCGAGCAGGTCGGCCACCATGCGGCCGGTCTCGTAGGCGTAGTCGATGCCCTCGCCGTTGAACGGGTTCACCGAGCCGGCGGCGTCGCCCACCACCGCCCAGGTGGGGCCCACCTTGGGGTTGACCGATCCGGCCATGGGGATGCGACCACCGGTGGGCGGGGCCACCGGGCTGTCGGGGTCGATGCCCCAGTAGGAGGGGGCGGTGGCGGCCCACTCGGTCATGAGGTGGGAGGTGTTGACGTTGCGCCAGTCTCGGAAGGTGGACAGCAGACCGATGCCCACGTTGACGGTGCCGTCGCCCACCGGGAAGATCCAGCCGTAGCCCGGGAGCGAGTTGCCGTTGCGATCCCGCACGTCGAGGGCGCTCTCGATCCACGGGTCGTCGTGGAGCGGGCTCTCGTAGTAGGTGCGGATGGCCATGCCCTGGGGGTACTCGCGGTTGCGGGCGGTGCCCAGGGCCCGACCGAACCGGGAGTTGGCACCGTCGGCCACCACCACGTAGCGGGCCCGGATCTCCCGGGTGGTGCCCGACGCCTTGTCCTTCACCACCGCGCCGGTGACGAGCCCGTTCTGCACGATGGGGGCCACCGCCTCGGTGCCCTGGTGGCAGTGGGCGCCCGCGTCGGCCGCATGCTGGAACACCAGTTGGTCGAGGTCGCGCCGGCGCACCACGAAGCCGTGGTCGGGGTACACCGGGTGCTGGGGCCACTGCAGCTCCACGGTGACGCCGTGGGCCAGGGCCCGCAGGCCGGTGTAGCGGTGGTAGGGGAGCAGGGCGTCGTAGAGCCCCATGTCGGCGAGCTGCTTCACGGCCCGGGGGGTGAGGCCGTCGCCGCACGTCTTGTCGCGCGGGAAGGTCTTGCGTTCCACACAGGTGACGTGGCGGCCGGCCCGCGCCAGCCAGTAGCTGGTGGCGGCACCGGCCGGTCCGCCCCCCACCACCAGCACGTCGGTGCGCTCGGGGACCGCGGCGCGGGGGCCGGGCTGGGGGTCGGCCGTGGCGTCGGTCATGGTGCGTGGTCCTGGCGTTCGTCCGGGCGGTGCGGTCGGGCCGGGTTGGTCAGGCCGGTCGGACAGGTCGGTTGGCCGGGTGGGCGGCGCCGGCGGCCGGGGCCGCCGCGGCTCAGCCCTCCGGGGTCTCGGCGCCTTCGATGCCCGACACGTCGGGGTCGCCGGTGGCGCCGATCTCGTACACGGCCTCGACCATGGCCTCGAGCGCAACGGCGTCCTCGGCGAAGAGCTCGGCGTTGAAGTTGGGGTCCTCGGCGGGGTCGCCTCCGGCCAGCTCCTCACGGACGTAGATGACCACCGCGGCCATCTCCTCGGGGGTGAGCTCCCAGCCGGCCATGCTGCTGGAGTAGGTGCTGGTGTTGTGCGGGCCGCCGGGGCGGGTGAGGTCGCCGTAGGTGCCGTCGGCCCGGGCCCCTTCGGCGGCGCCGAAGCGGATCCAGTGGACCATGGTGAGGGGATCGGCGAAGGTGTCGTTCACCTGGCCGTCGCTGAGCTGCGGCCCGGTGCCGCCGCCGCCGTCGCTGCCGTGGCAGCCGGCGCACGGCGTGTAGACCTCGGCGCCGATGGCGAGGGGGTCGTTGGCTCCGGCGGGGGGCTGGGCGATGGAGAACACGTACATGAAGGCCCACAGCGGCAGCGAGGCCAGCAGGGCGGTGGCCCAGTACGGGGCGCGCTTGCGGGCCTTGGCCGCCGCCACGACGGGGATGTCGGGCGTGACCTTGGCGGGCTGGTCGTCGAGCGTGGGGAGCGGAGCCGGCGCCTTCTTGGCCGGGGCGGCCGCCTTGGCCTCACCGGCGGGAGCGGCGGCTGCCGGAGCATCGCCCGCGGGCGCGTCGGCCGGTGCCTCGCCGCCGCCGAGGGCGGCTCGGCGCTGCGCGGCCCGCTTCAGCAGGTGCTCGGGGATTTCGGTCACGACGTCCTCCGCAGGGGGGAGCTCACTGCGCCCCGGACGGCCCCGGGGCAGTAACGCGGCCACTCTAGGCGTGGGTCCTTGGGCGCCACCAAGTGGCGCCCACCGGTGCCCGCGGGCCTGCGAGCGGTCGCGGATCGGGCGTCGGGCGCGGTCCGCCACCGGGTGAGGCGGGAGAGCCCAGCCGCGACCGCACGACGACGAAGGACCGTCGTGGTGGCGAGGGGATGGGCCGCGGCCGGGTGGGCGTCCTGTCGGGTTCCTGAGCGCCGGGCGAGCCCCCGGGTGGGCCCGCGGCGTCCACCGGGCGGCCCGTCCGGGCCGGGTGCGAACGGGCCGTGGCCACCTCGGTCCGCCAACTGTGAGCCGCGGAGGGGCGCGTGCTAGACCGTGATCACCGCCCGCCCGCGAGCCTCACCCGCGGCCGAGCCCACTGATTGTGAACCAAGTCACGAGGAGGTGTCGACCGGGATGATCGTTGCTGCAGGACCCGAGATCATCGTCACGTCGGTCGCCAAGGGATTCGCCAACGTCGCCTTCACGGGCTCGTTGATCGTCATGGTGCTCTTCGCGCTCGGCGTGGTGCTCTACGCCAAGCGTCGCCCGGTGGGTACGCCCCTGAGCTGGGGTGAGGCCATGGTCGCCGCCATGTACGTCACGTTCGGCCTGTTCTGGGCGTTCGGCGTGGTGCCGCACCAGTGGCTCGCCTACTCCCAGGGCCCGCTGGCCATGCGCTCCGACGCCATCCTCATCGGCCCCGGCTCCACCGGTTGGCTCCAGGACTTCCCGGTGGTCATCACCAAGGCCACGTTGTCCGACTTCATCGCCGTGAACATCTACATGATCGCCTTCGTGGTCTCCATCGTCCTCTGGGCCGTCTGGCAGGGCCGGGGAGACAAGAAGACCGACGCGGTCGAGACCTCCACCTACGGTCGTCCGCTGGTGAAGGCCTGATCCCATGTCCAAGACCGACGCGAACCCGCCGATGCCGGAGTTCCGCTCCGACTACGCGCTGGTCGAAGTGGATGCCGACTACCTCGCCAAGGCGGTCAAGCCCAAGCAGTTCATCCACATCGACCAGTCCGAGTGCATCATGTGCGAGGGGTGCGTCGACATCTGCCCGTGGAAGTGCATCCACATGGTGTCGCCCGACTCGATCGCCGAGGCCGACGGCACCGAGCGCCCGGGCGTCGACCCCAGCGACAACGTGGTGTTCCTCATCGACGACGACGTGTGCACCCGCTGCGCCCTCTGCGTCGACCGGTGCCCGACCGGTGTGATCATCCTGGGCAAGGTGGGCGACCCGGCCGCCAACGGCGACGGGCACCAGCGCACCAACACCCACGGCTACGGCTACGGGATGCGCCTCGGATGAGCGCCTCCGCCGTGTCCACCACCATCCGTCCCAACGGCCCGCACGATCGGGAGATGTAGTCACCGATGGCCAAGACCATGCAGAACAAGGGCGGCCCCGCCGACCGGATGAACGAGAAGGTGGGCGAGCTCACCGACAAGGTGCAGGCCTCCCAGGCCTGGAACTCGATCTTCCGTCCCGGGTCCATCTTCCGGAAGGGCTACACCGACAGCCCCCGGAACCGCTCCTACGTGATCATGAACTCGGTGCTGTACCACCTGCACCCGGTGAAGGTGAAGCGCCACGCCGTGAAGGTGAGCTACACGCTCTGCCTGGGCGGGCTCAGCTTCTTCCTCTTCATCCTGCTCACGGTCACCGGCATCTTCTTGATGTTCTTCTACCGGCCCACCGCGGCGCAGGCCTGGAACGACATCTACGCCCTGCAGACCTCGGTCACCTTCGGGCTCCTGGTGCGCAACATGCACCGGTGGGGGGCCCACCTCATGGTGCTGTCGGTGTTCCTGCACATGGCCCGCGTCTTCTACCACGGCGCCTACAAGCCGCCCCGGGAGTTCAACTGGGTCATCGGCGTGGTGCTGCTGCTGCTCACCCTGCTTCTCTCGTTCACCGGCTACCTGCTGCCGTGGGACCAGCTCGCCCTCTGGGCCGTGACCGTGGGTACCAACATGATGGGCTACACCCCGGTCTTCGGTAACCAGGTGCGCTTCGTGCTCCTCGGTGGCTCGGAGATCGGCACCGACACGTTGTTGCGCTGGTACGTGCTGCACGTGCTCATGCTCCCCTTCGTGATCGTGATCTTCATGGCCATCCACTTCTGGCGTGTCCGCAAGGACGGCGGCATCAGCGGTCCGCTGTAGGCCGCGGAGGAACCTGTCATGACCGAGATCCCAGAACACCTCCGCAAGCGGGCCGAAGAGGCCAAGGCCAAGGCTGCCGCCAAGGCCGCCGAAGGCGCGGCCCCGGCCGAGGCTGCACCGGCGGCCGCCGCCTCTGCGTCCGACGCCGACAGCAAGATCCCCGCCCACCTGCTCGAGCGGGCCAAGGCGGCCCGGGCCAAGGCCGCGGGCGGCGAGGCCGAAGCCGCCGTAGGTGGCGGCACCGCCGTCGCCACCGCCGCATCGCCGGCCGCCCCCGCCCAGTCGGGTCCGCCGCTCGCCGCCGGACCGGGCGGGCACACCCAGCGCCTGCTCACGGTGGTCAAGTCGGGCTCCATCCAAGACGTCAAGGCCAGCCCCCAGGACAAGGTCCACGTCTGGCCCCACCTGCTCTCGATCGAGTTCGTGGCCGCCCTCATGTGCCTGGGCTTCACCCTCGTGTTCTCGATCTTCGTGAACGCACCGCTGCTCGAGTTGGCCGACATCAACAAGACGCCGAACCCCTCCAAGGCGCCGTGGTACTTCCTCGGTCTCCAGGAGATGCTCACCATGTTCCACCCGATGGTGGCCGGCGTGCTCCTGCCGGGCATGGGCATGGCCGGCCTGATGTTCGCCCCCTACATCGACCGCAACCCCTCGCAGAAGCCCGAGAACCGCAAGTTCGCGATCTCGCTCTTCACCATCTTCATGATGGCCTGCGCAACCCTCACCATCATCGGCTCGTTCTTCCGAGGCCCCGGGCAGCTCTTCATCTTCCCGTGGGCCGAGGGCCTCTTCTTCGAGCTGTAGGAGGAAGACATGGACATCCTCGTCATCGTCATCCCGGTCCTGTGCCTCGCGGCCGGCTTCGTGATCTTCACGTCGCTACGCCGCCGTGAGGCCGGCAGCGCCACCGGCCACCTCTCCCGTGAGACGCGCGCCCGGGACCGCAAGAGCCGCAAGCCCAACGCCCTGCTCGAGGGCACCACCGGTCGCGAGGTGGAGCGCGCCGCCCAGCTGGCCCGCAAGGGTGGCGACCTGGTGCCGGTGAGCGAGCCGGCCCCGCCCGCCCCCTTCGTTGCGCCCGACGCCGACGAGGTCGGCGTGAACCGTCGCCAGTTCCTGAACCGCTCGCTGGTCGGCGGCATGATCCTGGGTCTCAGCGGCTTCGGTGCTGCGGTGCTCGCCTTCCTGTGGCCCACCGCCGGCGGCGGGTTCGGCTCCAAGATCAGCGTGGGCAAGCTGGTCGACATCGAGGCCGCCATCCAGAACGGCGGCGGCTTCGCGTACTACCCGGAGGGCCGCATGTGGATCACGGCCTACCCGGCCAACGCGCTGGAGAAGGCCCGGGCCGTGTACAGCCCGGCGGAGCTGGCCGGCATGGAGGCGGGCGTGATCGCCCTCTACCAGAAGTGCGTGCACCTGGGGTGCCGCGTGCCCTCCTGCGCCACCTCGAAGTGGTTCGAGTGCGGCTGCCACGGCTCGTACTACAACTCGGCCGGTGAGAAGAAGGCCGGCCCGGCCCCGCGCGGTCTGGACCGCTTCGCCATGTCCGTCAGCGGTGGGTCGCTCACCGTCGACACGGGCACCGTCATCCAGGGCCCGCCCATCGGCACCAACACCACGGGCCAAGAAGCCGAAGGCCCCCACTGCGTCTCAGGTGGTTCCCACTGATGCTCTTCGCTGCCAGCACCCAGACCTCCATCGGGATCGTCCTGCTCCTCCTGTCGTTCCTGATCGGCGCGGTCTACGCCTTCACCAACATCCGTCGGGCCCGGCCCGAGGTCGGCTCGGAGATCGAGCTCGCCGCCAACCGCAAGCCCTACCTCTCCGACGAGGAGCTCGAGGGTCGCAAGCTCGACCGCACGTTGAGCCTCGGCCTGCTCGGGCTGGTGATCGTGGGCGTCGGTCTGCCCCTCTACTGGCTCCAGGAGCCCGGTCGGCAGGAGAACGCCGTCGCCGACATGAAGCGCAAGTTCGTGCACCGCGGCGAGAAGATGTTCGCCACCACCGCCGAGGGCGGGTTCAACTGCGCCTTCTGCCACGGGGCCGAGGGTGTGGGTGCGGCCACCCCGTACACCATCACCGATGCCGACGGACGGTTCGTGAAGGAAGTGACCTGGCAGGGTCCGGCCCTGAACACGGTGCTCCTGCGCTTCGACCGCGACGAGGTCCGCTACATCCTCGAGTACGGCCGTCCGTTCTCGCCGATGCCGGCCTGGGGTGCCAAGGGCGGCGGCCCCCTCACCACCCAGAACCTCCAGAACCTCATCGACTACATGGAGAGCTTCCAGCTCACCCCGGCCGAGGCCCAGGCCGAGGTGGCCGGCCAGCTCACCGACATGATGGCCCGCCGAGATCAGGCTTGCGTCGATGCCCGGGTCGAGGAGGCTCGCCAGGGCCTGTCCGGTGATGAGCTCGAGGCCTTCGACCCCGCCGAGGTGCCCACCGACTCGTGCCCGCCCATGTACGCGAGCGAGGGCGAGGCGCTCTTCAACATGGGTTACGACGACGGGTTCGCCGGCGGCGCCTACTCCTGCGGTCGTTGCCACACCAAGGGCTGGTCCTACGGTGAGAAGGCGCAGGACGGCGGTGGTGCGTTCGGTCCGCCGCTCACCAACGTGAACAACCAGTTCGAGGGTGGCTCCATGGGTGCCACCCAGATGACCAACTTCGTCTGCACCGGCTCGGACCAGGGCGCGCGCTACGGCCGGAACGGCATGGGCACCGGCCGCATGCCCGGCTTCTGCGTGGTGCCGGCCATCGAAGCCCACACCGACGCCAACGAGGTGAGCGTCACCCCCCGTGAGGCCGGTACGGCCGAGGACGGGGCCATGATGACCCAAGACCAGGTTGTCGCCATCGTCCAGTACGTACGGAGCCTGAACCGATGACCCTCGAACTACTCGCCGGCCTGTCGTGGACCCCCGGGTTCCGTGGCCTGCTCTCGGTCCTGGTGGGCGTGGTCGTGCTCTACGGCTCGGTCGCCCTCATCCTGGGCACCAACAGCGGGGCCCGACTCGGCTTCCAGCTCGCCCTCACCGGTCTCGCCGGGTGGTTCTTCGTGATGGGCTTCATCTGGGCCATCTACGGCATCGGCTACCTGGGCCCGGCCCCCTCGTGGAAGGTCATCGACACGATCCAGGGCCCACCATCGGCCCCCGACGGGGCCCGGGTCGACGTGGCCGCAACGCTGCCGTTGCCCAGCGACCTGCCCGACCCGGTCGAGCTGCGCGACGCCGACGAGGACCTGCTCGCCGAGTTCCCCGCCGACGCCAAGGACCCCCTCCTCGGCGATCTGGCCGGCGCCTCCGAGGAGGTCCGCGACCAGATCAACGAGCAGATCGACGGTGGCTGGGTCATCCTCGAGACCTCCAACAAGTTCACCGGTGAGACCCAGGCCGCCACCCAGGAGTACCTGGTGGCCTCCGGCCTGTTCGAGAGCACCTCGGACTTCGTGTTCCTCACCGGCTACCTCACCGGTGGCGAGACCCCCCGCACCGATGACTCCACGCTCGGCCGGGCGGTGTACGAGGTGGTCAACACGGCCAAGCTCGGCCGCCACGATCCCTTCTACGCCGCAGTGCAGCTCCAGGCCGTGATCCCCCAGGAGACCAAGCCCGGGCAGGCGCCGCCCCAGCCCGTGGTCGACGAGGACGCCCCGGTGGTGACCGTGGTCCTCCACCGCGACCGCGGCGCGCTGCGCCAGCCCACCATCGGCTTCACCATCGCATCGGGCCTGGTCTTCGCGGTGCTGGCCCAGAGCCTCCACCGACGCGACAAGCTGGCCGACAAGCAGCGGGCCGCTCCCATCGGGGGAGCCTGAGCCATGGGCCAGTACCTTCCGGTGCTGGTGATGCTGGTGCTGGGCGCCGGCTTCGCCGGGTCCAGCCTCGTGATGTCCAAGGCCGTGAGCCCCAAGCGGCCGTCGGCTGCCAAGGCCGCGCCGTACGAGTGCGGCATCGTTCCCGGCCAACAGCCGCCCGAGCGGTTCCCGGTGCGCTTCTACCTGGTGGCGATGATCTTCATCGTCTTCGACATCGAGATCATCTTCTTGTACCCGTACGCGGTGATCCACCGTGAGCTCGGGGTGTTCGGCCTGGTCGAGATGGTCGTGTTCGCCATCGCGGTGTTCGCCTCGTTCCTCTACCTGATCGCCAACGGCGCCCTGGACTGGGGTCCGGTGCAGTCGGTGCGCCGCCTCGCCACCGGTGGCGTCGTGAGCGTGGCCCGCACCGCCGCCACCACGGTGCGCCGGGTGGGCGCCGACGGCCGTGAACCCCGTTCCACCGACCACGGGGCGGCGGCCTGATGGGCCTCGACTTCAGCAACGGGCTGGAGACCCTCGACCACAACGTCATCACCGCCAAGGTGGAAGACGTCGTCAAGTGGGCCCGGACCCGCAGCATGTGGCCGGCCACCTTCGGCCTGGCCTGCTGCGCCATCGAGATGATGGGCGCCGGCGGCTCGCACTACGACCTCGCCCGCTTCGGCATGGAGGTCTTCCGGGCTTCGCCGCGCCAGGCCGACCTCATGATCGTGGCCGGTCGGGTGAGCCAGAAGATGGCCCCCGTCCTGCGCCAGATCTACGACCAGATGATGGAACCCAAGTGGGTCATCTCCATGGGCGTGTGCGCCAGCTCGGGCGGCATGTTCAACAACTACGCCATCGTGCAGGGCGTCGACCAGGTCGTGCCGGTCGATGTCTACGCCCCCGGTTGCCCGCCCGGGCCCGAGACCCTCATCCACGCCATCGGCACCCTCCACGAGAAGATCGCCGACGGCGACATCTTCCGGCGTCGGGGCGAGACCGGCGGCGGCGCCGGCCTCACCGTCACCCAGCTCGACGGTCAGCGGGCGCCGCAGCTCATCACCCTGGGCCGGCCCTGACATGAGCGATGTACCCGTAGAGGCACCCGAGGAGCCCGTCACCGCCGAGCCCGAGCTGTTGCACGGTGCCGTGGTGACCCGCGACCACGGCCAGTTCGTGGCCCACCCGTCCCGCCAGGAGCTGGTCGACCTGGTGCGCACCCTCCGCCACGAGGGCTGGCTGCAGTGCCTCGACGTCACCGCCGTCGACCACCTCGCCAACCCGCACCGCACCCTCCCGGCCGGTGTCGAGCCGGAGCGGTTCGAGGTGGTGGTCACCCTCATCTCCCACGCCCGGCGCGAGCGGCTCCGCCTTCGGGTGCAGGTGCCCGAGGCGGATCCCGAGGTGCCCTCGCTGTTCGCCGAGCACCCCGGCACCGAAGCCATGGAGCGCGAGGTGTTCGACCTGTTCGGCATCACCTTCTCCGGCCACCCCGACCTCACACGGATCCTCATGCCCGAGGACTGGCAGGGCCACCCGCTCCGCAAGGACTACGCCATCGGCCGCATCCCCGTGCAGTTCAAGGACGCTCCCGCCCCGCGGTGAGCGCCATCCCCCGCCCTTCCGAGATCCCATGACCGTCACCGATCCCACCACCGCCAGCGCGGCCAACGCCGACACCCACCTCACCGACGAGGGCGCTCAGGAGATGGAGACGCGCGCCGTGGCCGGGGGCGTCGAGGTGCTGCGCGAGGTGGGCGCGGTGCTCCGCATGTCCGAGGCCGAGGCCGAGGCCTACACGAGCGGCCCCGACGAGGCCGAGACCACCATCATCAACATGGGGCCCCAGCACCCCAGCACCCATGGCGTGCTGCGGCTGATGCTCGAGCTCGACGGCGAGACCGTGCTGCGCACCAAGCCGGTGATCGGCTACCTGCACACCGGCATGGAGAAGACGGCCGAGCAGCTCACCTACCTCCAGGGCGGCACCAACGTCACCCGGATGGACTACGCCTCGCCGATCTTCAACGAGCTGGTCTTCTGCCTGGCCGCCGAGCAGCTCCTGGGCGTCGAACTGCCGCCCCGCGCCACGTGGATCCGCATGCTGATGTGCGAGCTGAACCGCCTCACCTCCCACTTCTTGTTCCTGGCCACCAACGGCATGGACCTCGGTTCGTCGTCGATGATGATCTACGGCTGGCGTGAGCGCGAGGAGGGGCTGCGGATCCTCGAAGCCATCACCGGGCTGCGGATGAACCACAACTTCATCCGGGTCGGTGGCACCGCGGCCGACCTGCCCGACGGGTGGGAGGACCGCCTCACCGCGTACCTCGACAAGATCCCCGAGCGGCTCGAGGACTACGAGGTCCTCATGACCAACCAGCCGATCTGGCGGGAACGGCTCCAGGGCGTCGGCACCATCACCACCGAGGAGGCGCTGGCCCTGGGGGCCACCGGCCCCATCCTGCGCTCCACGGGCTACGCCTGGGACCTGCGTCGCTCCATGCCCTACCTCGCCTACGACGAGGTCGACTTCGACGTGGTGGTGGGCACCTACGGCGACTCCTTCGACCGCTACGCCATCCGCCTCAACGAGGTGCGCGAGTCCATGCGGATCCTGCGCCAGTGCATCGAGCGCATGCCCGAGGGCGACTACCGCGTGCAGGACAAGAAGGTCACCCCGCCGCCGCGGGCCCGCATCGACGAGTCGATGGAGGCCCTCATCCACCACTTCAAGCTCTTCACCGAGGGGTTCAAGGTCCCCGAGGGCGAGGTGTACGTGGCCGTCGAGTCCCCCCGCGGCGAGCTCGGGTGCTACCTCGTCTCCGACGGGTCGGCCACCCCGTACCGCATGCACATCAGGGGGCCGAGCTTCGTGAACCTCCAGGTCCTCCCGCACCTCATGCACGGTGGCCTGATCGCCGACGCCGTGGCGATCATCTCCAGCGTCGACCCAATCATGGGCGAAGTGGACCGGTAGCGACGATGGCCCGATTCAACGACCAGAACCTCACCACCGCGCTCGAGATCGTGGCGCGGTACCCCGTGGCCAAGTCGGCCACCATCCCCCTGCTGCACCTGGCCCAGGAGCAGGACGGCCACATCACCGACGACGCCATGGAGCACATCGCCGAACTGGTGGGCACCACCCCCGCCCAGGTCCTCGGCACGTGCTCCTTCTACGAGATGTTCAAGCGGGAACCCGTCGGCACCTACCTCGTGAACATCTGCACGAACATCGCCTGCCAGATCATGGGAGGCGAGGAACTGCTCCACCACGCCGAGCACAAGCTGGGCATCAAGGCCGGCAGCACCACCCCCGACGGCAAGTTCACCATCGAAGACGTGGAGTGCATCGCGGCGTGCACCGAGGCGCCCTGCCTGCAGGTGAACTACCGCTACTTCCACAAGATCACCAACGACGAGTTCGACGCCCTCGTCGACGACCTGCGGGCCGGCAAGCGCAAGGACGAGATCCCCCCCCACGGCACCCTCGCCCGGATCCGCCAGCACATCCCCGCCGATCGCGCCGCCGGCCCCGCCGACCCCAAGGGCGCGCCCGAGCCGGTGTGGCTGGCGAAGAACGCGAGTGCAGAGGAGCAGGGCTCGTGACCGTCACCGACGCCCCGAAGATCATCACCGGCCGCTTCGACGACCCCGAGGGCCACACCCTCGAGCGCTACCTCGCCACCGGCGGGTACCAGGGCCTGCGCGACGCACTCGCCAAGAAGCCCAACGACGTGATCGAAGAGGTCAAGAGCGCCTCCCTGCTCGGGCGCGGGGGCGCCGGCTTCCCGGCCGGGGTGAAGTGGGGCTTCTGCCCGCCCGGCGTGTTCCCCCGCTACCTGGTGGTGAACGGCGACGAGTCCGAGCCCGGTACCTACAAGGACCGGCTCCTCATGGAGCGGGACCCCCACCAGCTCATCGAGGGCGTCCTCATCGCCTGCTACGCGGTCGGCTGCTCGCAGGCCTTCTTGTACGTGCGTGGTGAGATGGCCCTGGCCCAGGAGCGGATCGCCCAGGCCCTCAACGACGCCTACGCCGCCGGCTTCGTGGGCAAGGACATCTGCGGTACCGACTTCTCCGTCGACGTGGTGCTCCACTGGGGCGCGGGTGCCTACATCGTGGGCGAGGAGACCGCCCTCATCGAGAGCCTCGAGGGCAACCGGGGCATGCCCCGGCTCAAGCCTCCGTTCTTCCCGGCGGCCAAGGGCCTGTACCTGCAGCCCACCATCGTGAACAACGTGGAGACGCTGTCCAACCTGCCGTGGATCATCCACAACGGTGGGGCGGCGTTCGCCGCGCTGGGCGCCGAGAACTCCAAGGGCACCCGCATCTTCGCGGTGTCGGGCCACGTGAACCGCCCCGGCGTGTACGAGGTCGAGTTCGGGGTCACCACCTTCCGAGACCTGCTCTACGCGCCCGAGTACGGCGGCGGCATCCGCGCCGGCAAGGAGCTCAAGGCGTTCATCCCCGGTGGGGCGTCGGCGCCGTGGCTGTACCCCGAGCACCTCGACGTGCCCCTGGAGGCCGGCGCCGTCGGCAAGCTCGGCACCATGCTCGGCTCGGGTGCCATCGTGGTGTTCGACGAGGACACCGACATGGTGAAGGCCTGTCTCCGCCTGGTCCGGTTCTTCGCGCGGGAGTCCTGCGGCAAGTGCACCCCGTGCCGCGAGGGCACGAGCTGGCTGGAGAAGATCCTCCAGCGCATCCTCGACGGCCACGGCCGCCCCGAAGATCTCAACCTCCTCCTCGACGTGTGCGACAACATCTCGGTGGGCATGAACTGGCCGCCCACCCAGACCACCATCTGCCCGCTGGGCCAGTCGGCCACCTCGCCCATCGCCTCGGCGGTGATGCGCTTCAAGGACGAGTTCGAGGCCTACCTCGGCGGTCCGGTCGAGATCGACGTCGAGGTGAAGGGCCCTGCGTTCGTGGGCCCCGTCGTCCCCGCCGCCACCGAGGAGGTGCGTGCCGGTGTCTGACGCCCCCGCCGAGACCTCGGTCTCGATCACCATCGACGGCAAGCAGATCGACGCCCGCCCCGGCGAACTGGTCATCGACGCCGCCGAGCGCACCGGTACCTACATCCCCCGGTTCTGCTACCACCACCGCATGGATCCGGTCGGCATGTGCCGGATGTGCCTCGTCGACATCGACGGTGGCCGGGGCCCCGCGCTCCAGCCGTCGTGCATGGTGTCGGTCACGCCCGACATGAAGGTGGAGACCGAGACCCCGCGGGTGAAGAAGGCGCAGGAGGGGATCCTCGAGTTCCTGCTCATCAACCACCCGCTCGACTGCCCGGTCTGCGACAAGGGCGGCGAGTGCCCCCTGCAGGACCACGCCGTGAGCTTCGGCCCGGGCGAGAGCCGGTTCGTGGAGGAGAAGCGGCACTACGAGAAGCCGATCTCCATCTCCGACAACGTCTACCTCGACCGTGAGCGGTGCATCCTGTGCGACCGCTGCACCCGCTTCGCCGCCGACGTGGCCGGCGACACGCTGATCCACTTCCAGGACCGCGGCAACGGCACCCAGGTCAACACCTTCCCCGATCACCCGTTCGCGTCGTACTTCTCCGGCAACACCGTGCAGATCTGCCCCGTGGGCGCCCTCACCGCCCGGCCCTACCGGTTCAAGGCCCGGCCGTGGGACCTCGACGTGGCCGAGTCCACCTGCACCGCGTGCTCGGTCGGCTGTCGCATCGTGGTCGACGCGTCCCGTGACCAGGTCCTGCGCTACGTCGGGGTCGACTCCGATCCGGTCAACTGGAGCTGGCTCTGCGACAAGGGCCGCTTCGGCTTCGAGTCCGTGGGCGCCGGCGACCGCCTCACCGCCCCCCTGGTGAAGGACGGCGGGGAGCAGCGTGAGGTCCGCTGGGCCGACGCCCTCGCCGCCGCCGCCAAGGCCCTGCGGAACGGGCTCGACGCCTCGGGCGCCGCCGGGGTGGCCGTGATCGGCGGGAGCCGGCTCACCAACGAGGCCGCCTACGCCTGGACCAAGCTGGCCAAGGGTGTCATCGGTACCGATTCGGTCGACGCCCAGCTGGGTGACGGCCTGCCGGCCGCGGTGGTGGCCGGCCTGCCCCGTGCCACCATCGACGACGCCTGCACCGCCGGTGGCACCGTGTTGGTGATCGGGTCCGACCTCAAGGACGAGCTGCCCGTGCTGTTCCTGCGGGTGCGCGACGCGGTCACCCGCCGCCGCGCCACCCTCGTGGAGCTGGCGCCGCGTCAGACCACGCTGCAGGACCTGGCGGCCCATTCGCTCCGCCACACCCCGGGCGCCGTGCACGACCTGGTCGCCGCCATCGTGGCCGCCGACCCCGACGGAGACGACGACCTGGCCGCAGCGCGGCGGGCCCTGGCCGCCGGTCCGCTCACCGTGATCCTCGGCCGCGGCTCGGTGGCCGAATCCCCCGATGCCACCGTGGCCGCCGCCAGCGCGCTGCTGGCGGCGTTCCCCGACGTGCGCTTCCTGAGCGCAGTGCGTCGCGGGAACGTGCACGGCGCCATCGACCTCGGCATGGCCCCCGGGCTGCTGCCCGGTCAGGTCTCACTGGCCGAGGGTGCGGCCTGGTTCGACGAGGCGTGGGGCCGGGTGCCCGCCGCCGAGGGACTCGACACCGCCGGGATCCTGGCCGCGGCCGCGGCCGGCAAGGTCGACACCCTGGTGCTGCTCGGGGCCGACCCGTTGCGGGACTTCCCCGACGCCGAGCTCGCCCGCCGGGGCCTGGCCGGTGCCCGCACCGTCATCGCGGTCGAGACCTTTGCCAACGACTCCACCCTCGAAGCCGACATCGTGCTGCCGGCCGCCGGGTTCGCCGAGGTCGACGGCACCACCACCAACCTGGAGGGTCGGGTCACCGTCCTGCGCCAGAAGGTCACGCCGCCCGGATCCGCCCGGCCCGACTGGATGATCGCCGCCGAACTGGCCAACCGCATGGGGGCCGACCTCGGCTTCTCGTCGGTCGACGAGATCTGGGCCGAGATCCAGCGCCTCAGCACGGCGCACGCCGGCATCACCCTCGCCGAACTGGTGGCCGAGGCCGACGGCGTGCTCGTGGGTCGCCCCGACCGCCCCCGCTCGGCCCGGCGCCCCGCCATGGTCCAGTTCCTCGGGGCCGAGCACGAGGCCCCGTCGCTCGACGCCTACTCGCTTCGCCTGGTCACCAGTCGCAAGCTCTACGACCACGGCACCCTGGTGAGCCATGCCCCGTCGCTCGCCGGCCTGGCCGGGTCGTCGTCGCTGTCGGTGAACCCCGACGACCTCACCCGCATCGGCATCGCCGAGGGCACCCGGGTGAAGGTCACCTCGTCCAAGGGGTCGCTCACCGTGCCCGCCACCTTCGACGCCACCGTGCCCGCCGGCACGGTCGTCCTCCACTGGAACCTGGGCGACCCGTCGCCGCGGGCCCTGATCGACGCCTCCGCCCCGGTCACCGAGGTCCGCGTGGAGACCACGTCATGATCCTCGGCAACGATCCGCTCCTCACCGGCGACGTCGACCTCGCCGTCGTGCTCATCGTGCTGGTGAAGGCGGCCATCACCCTCGGGGTGGTGCTGCTCGCCACCATGTTGATGATCTGGTTCGAGCGCAAGGCCATCTCCGGTCTGCAGAACCGCATCGGCCCCAACCGGGCCGGCCCGTTCGGCATCCTCCAGACCCTCGCCGACGGCCTCAAGGTCATCCTCAAGGAAGACCTCATCCCGGACCGTGCCGACCGTCTCGTGTTCCGCCTGGCCCCGATCCTCACCATGGTCCCTGCGTTCATCACCTTCGGCCTCATCCCGCTGGGTGGCGACTTCCGAGACGGCAACGGCGGGGTGATCGAGGTCTTCGGGCACAAGACGCTGATGCAGCTCGCCAACCCGGGCGCCGGCGTGCTGGTGATCCTGGCCATGTCGTCGGTGGCGGTCTACGGCGTCATGCTGGCCGGCTGGTCGTCGGGCTCCAAGTACCCCCTGTTGGGCTCGGTCCGCGCCAGCGCCCAGATGGTGTCCTACGAGGCGGCCCTCGGCCTGTCGGTGCTCACCGTCGTGCTCACCGCCGGCACCCTCACCACCAACGGCATCGTGTCCTCCCAGGAGCCCTTCGGCTGGAACCTCTGGGTCACCGGGCTGGTGCCGTTCATGGTGTTCTGCCTGGCGGCCACCGCCGAGCTGAACCGCCCGCCCTTCGACCTGGTCGAGGCCGAGCAGGAGCTGGTGGGCTCGTTCCAGACCGAGTACTCCGGCTTCCGGTTCGCCATCTTCTACCTGGCCGAGTTCCTCAACGCCGTCACCATGGGCGCCATCATCGTCACCCTCTTCCTGGGCGGCCCCAACGGGCCCATCCCCGGCGTCGGCCCTGGCTGGCTGTGGGGGACCATCTGGTTCGTCCTCAAGCTGGTCGCCGTGCTGTACGCCTTCGTCTGGGTCCGTGCCTCGGTGCCCCGGGTCCGCTACGACCAGCTGATGGACCTCGGTTGGAAGGTGCTGATCCCCGGTGCCCTCGGGTGGCTGCTGCTGCTGGTGGCCCTGCGGGTCGCCGGATCCGCCGGCTGGGAGACCCCGAAGGTCCTGGCCACCGGGGCGGCCAGCATCGCGATCCTGTTCGCGTGCTGGGGCCTGTTGGCCCTGGCGTTCCGGGCGTCGCGGCGCAACCGTGAGCTCGAGGGGGTGATCGACTGATGGGCTACCTCGGAGGCTTCGCCGTCACCTTCCGCCAGCGCGGGA
>WBZL01000139.1_pt1 | contig 76007 bp, 34 predicted proteins | sample 5204291 | NCBI WGS metagenome assembly WBZL01 (sample SAMN12344345, study PRJNA552823) | activated sludge metagenome | biome: Activated sludge suspended growth; feature: Nitrification reactor; material: Wastewater; isolation source: activated sludge from nitrification reactor of wastewater...
AAGTTTTACAAAAAATTCCAAACCAACACGAAACAAAAAAGCCGTTAGCATTGAATACCAACGGCTTATACCAGAATTTACGGAAATTTGTTGAATTTCCAAGTGGTCTCGCTAGGAATCGAACCTAGATCTTGGGCTCCGGAAACCCACATACTATCCGTTGTACTACGAGACCGGCCGGACTTTTCGTCCAATGCGGGTGCAAAGGTATTGGACTTTCTCCATATATACAATAGCAGCCCATAAATTGCACGAGACTGTTCAGTATTTTGTGTCAATCAAATTTTTAACTCGTGCAGCGTGATGAAAACCAAAGCTTTGCGCGAAAACACTATTTTGCACAGCAACTTGTCCCTCAAAAGGCAGGATTTGAAAGATATGAACACATTAGATAAAAAGGTTACACATAAAAAATATCATGATGCATTTGCCCTGCTCTCTCTCCCATCCACCGAAGCCTCCTGATCTATTCCTGCACCTCAGCCACCTTGCCCGCCATATTCTTTTTCACATAGTTCACCACCCGCCGCACCGTGCGCTTGCGGATCTCTTTTTCCATCTCGCGGTCGCGGTGGAGGATGACGTACTGGAACTTCAGCAGCAGACTGTCCTTGCGGATGTCCACAATACGGAGGTAGTAGCTCTTGGGTTCTATGAATTCGTTGTGATCGTGCAAGGCCTTCACCAGGTCGCGCTCCAGTTCCTCAATGGTGCGCAGCGAAGCCAGCGTGATCTCGAACGGGATGCTCACCCGCCGGATCTCGCGTTTGGTATAGTTGATGATCTCATTGGAATACACCTTGGCGTTGGGCAGAAAAACCACCTCGTCGTCGTCGTTGAGCAAGGCCAGCTTGGTCAGCATCAGGTCGGTAATGCGGCCTTTGTGTTCCCCGATCTTCACGTAGTCGCCGATGGCCAGTTGCTTGGAGAACACGATGATGATGCCGCTGATGATCTCCGAGACGTACTCCTTGGAGATAATGGCGATGGCCGCCGCAATGATGCTCAGGCTGGTGAACAGGGTCTTGGAATCCAACCCGAAAAAGCTGGCAAAGGTCATGATCACAGCGCCGGCCAGCAACAGGTAATATATGTTCTCCAGCCCCGCGATCACGTTGTCGATCCGGTTTTTGGACAGCTTTTTCTGCCGGCGGTACAACCACGTCAGCCCCACCACCAGCAAATTGCTGCTCAGGGCGAAAATGATAAACCCCGCCAGCGCTTTAAATACAAATTCGCCCGTCCGGATCCCGTCCAGCAAATTGTAATGGTACCGGATCAGGATCATGCCGGCGAGCAGGGCGATCTTTAAAAGAAGAAACACTATTTTCATATCCTGGTATAAGTCGTAAGTTGTCAGTCATAAGTCGTAAGTCATGAGCAGTCAGCCACTTACGACTTACAACTTACGACTTGCGACTAAAACACCAAATCTACCGCATTTTGCCGTTCGTTGCATCTCGCGCGAAAGGTTTAATTTTGTCATAAGCTAAAACAAACATCCGGGTATTTGTCTGGTCCAGATCTGAAAAAAACGACTTCTCCGCTTCGATTGTTCATCAACGTCCTGTTGTTGCAATGCATTTTTTTATCCGTCGCCGCAGCGGGCGGGGAACTGCCGCGGGTCGTCTCCTTTGACCAGGCCAACCACCACGCCCAAAGCCAGACCTGGGACATCACCCAGGCCGGCGACGGAATCATGTATTTTGCCAATTCGTCGGGTCTCCTGTCTTATGACGGTACGGACTGGCGCACCTATTACCTGCCCGAAAAACAAGTGGTGCGCTCGGTTGCCTGCGACAAGGACAACCGCGTGTTCACCGGAGCCTACGGCGAGTTCGGTTACTGGAAACGGGATAGTAACGGCTTCCTGCGATACACCTCCCTGAGCGCCGGGCTCACCATGCCCTCCGCCAGAAACGAAGAGATCTGGCATATCCTCACCGGCGACGGCTGGGTGATCTTTCAGTCCTTTTCCGTCATCTTCCTCTACGACTACAAGGAAGTGCGCGAGATCCTGCCGCCCGGCAACCTGATGTTCCTCCAAAAGGTCAACGACAAAGTGATCGTACCGGTCCTCAACAAAGGGCTCTACGAATGGCAGGGCGGGGGAGCCTTCGAATTCATGCAGGCCACCGAACAACTCCCCGGCTACCGCGTGAAAGGCATGGTCCGCTGGAAAAACGGCTTCCAGATCGCCACCGAAGAAAACGGGATCTGGGAATACCTGCCCGAAAAAGGCCTGGTGTACAAGGATACGCCCCTCAACCGGGCCTTCGGCAACAGCCAGCTCAATCGCATGGTGGCCCTTTCCAACGGAGCGCTGGCCCTGGGCACCGTCCAGAACGGGCTGTACATCTTCAATCCCGACGGTACCTTCCTCTACCATATCAACAAGGTCAACGGCCTGCAGAACAACACGGTGCTCGGCCTGTACGAAGACCGCGACGGCAACCTTTGGGTGGGCATGGACGAGGGCATCGATGTCGTCCAGCTCAGCGATCCCCTGCGGTATTATCAGGACATCAACGGCAAGGTCGGCACCGTCTATACCGCCTTTGCTCAAAAAAACATCCTTTATCTGGGTACAAATCAAGGGTTGTACACCCAAAAAGGTGATGATTACGAGGTGATCCCCGGTACCCAGGGCCAGATCTGGGAGATCCGGGACTTCGACGGCCAGATCCTTTGCGGACACAACAACGGCACTTTCCGCCTCGAAAACGGTCAACCGGCCTGGGTGTCAACGGTCACCGGCGGGTGGCAGACCCAGACATTCCCGGATGATCCCGGACAGCTGCTGCAGGCCACTTATACCGGCCTGGTGGTGTTCGGCAAGGGCAAGGACGGCCTATGGCGATTCGACCATAGGGTAGGGGGGCTGCTCACGCCGCTGAAGCAGTTTTGTTTCGACCGGGAAGGCGCCGTCTGGGCTGTCAACCCTTACAAGGGGCTGTACCGGCTTAAGCTCAATCCCGAACGCGACAGCGTGGTCAGCCTGAAGGAGTTTACCGACGCTGACGGATTGCCGACCCTGTTCCGGCTTCGGCTGATCAACTGGAATAACGAGGTCATCATCCGGTCCGATACCGTTTTTTATCAATGGGACCCGTCGGGTTCGACGCTGGTTGCCCTGCATTCGTTGGCCGGCCAAAGCCTTTCCGGTGTACTGAACATCTGCGTGCTCAACGACCGCGAGATGTTCTTCATCAAACGGAACCAGGTGGAATGGATCCGCGACCGGCAACTGATCCGGAAATTTCCCTTGTCGCTGGTAACCGATGACGACAAGATCATCTCGCTGGGAGATACCCGCCGGCTGCTTTTCGGCCTGAGCACGGGGTACGCCATTCTGGATACCCGAAACCTGAACCCGCAGGAAAGCTATCCGGCGCCCGATTCCCTGGGCCGGGTCATGATCACCGAACTGAGCATTCTCGGGAATCCGCACCTTAAATACGGCAACCTGACCCTGGCCGGCGTCGACAACCTGGAAATGCGCCCCAACCAGAACCATTTGCTGTTCCGCTTTTCCGCGCCGTTCTTCTCCGAACAACTGCAGTTCAGGTACCGGCTGGAGGGTTTTGACCCGGCCTGGTCGGCGTGGCAGCCCGAAAATGTCCGGGAATACACCAACCTGCCGCCCGGCCCGTACCGGTTTACCGTCATCAGCAATTTCAACGACCAGGAGGCTTCTTTCTCTTTTGTCATCCAACCCAAATGGTTCCAGACCTCCTGGGCCAAAGCGCTGTTCATCGGCATGCTGGGCCTGGTGATCTTCCTGGTCAACCGCTGGCTTCAGTTCCGCCTGCAACGGCAAAGGGATGTGCTGGAAAGGGAGCGGGAACGGCAACTGCAGGATGAGCGGATCCGGAACCGCAACGAACAGTTGCAACTGGACATCATCAACAAAAGCAAACAACTGGCCAATTCCACCTTCAGCCTCGTGCGGAAGAACGAGATCCTCTTCCAGCTCAAGGACGAACTGGAGCAGATCAAACAGGACCTCGGCGCCCGTTTTCCGGAAAAATACTACTACCGGATGCTCGACCAGATCAACCGCCAGTTGTCCGACAACCAGGACTGGGAGATCTTCGAAACGAATTTCAACCTGGTCCACGACGAGTTTTTTAAAAAACTGAGAAAGGAGTTCCCCGAACTCACGCCGAGCGAACTCCGGCTGGCCGCCTACCTGAGAATGAACCTGGCCACCAAGGAGATCGCACCGCTGCTGAACATTTCCATCCGGGGCGTGGAGAACAAGCGCTACCGCCTCCGGAAGAAGCTGGGACTGGACCAGGATGCCAACCTGACCGACTTTTTATTGAACTATTAATCCACCTTCATTTGACTGGTGTAGATATCTTGCATGACCGCTTATTCTAATTGACTTGATTTCAACACCTTGCATTTTTACTTTCCACAAATGGCGTAGTTATGTCGAATTAAAAATCCAGGATGGCGTAGTATTGGTGAGGTGAAAAAATTGACTTTCCGATTCCAAAATCGTAATATTGTACTAAGAACTGGTTTTTTCGAGGCCATATCTTCGGAAGATATGCGCGCGCGCAAAACTTTCATACAGTTTTTGCAGGAAAAGAGCTTTGATGGATACTACACTCTTCAATTGGTCAACTTTGCTGAAAACATGCTCCGTTTTTTTGACGCTCAGCCTGTTTGCGGGCCCGCTGTCGGCCCAACCCGCCGCACCGACAGGCCTGACAGCCACCGGTTATGACAGTCATATCGAACTAAAATGGAATAAGAACCCGGAACCCAACATTCTCGGGTACCGGATATACCGTCAGAACGAAGGAGAAACCAACTTTTCCTATGTTACCTTCACCACCTCCGATCTGCCTTACTGGCTGGATTTCACCGGCCAGAACAGCGGTACGCGCATTTACCGGATCAATGCGGTTTCGACTGGGGGGCAGGTGAGCGATTACGCCCAACCGGACACGGCTGCCACTCACACTATGACCGACGACGAATTCCTCGATATGGTCCAGGCCTACACCTTTCGCTATTTCTGGGACTTCGACCATCCGGTGTCGGGACTGACCCGCGAGCGGAACACCTCAGGGGATGTCGTCACCATCGGCGGGTCCGGGTTCGGGGTCATGGCCATCCTGGTGGGCATCGAACGGGGTTTCATTACCTGGGACGAGGGCCTGCAGCGCATGCTCAAGATCGTGCTTTTTCTGGAGGGCGCCGACCGGTTCCACGGCGTTTTTCCGCATTGGATGAACGGACAGACCGGTAAAGTAGTGCCGTTCAGCACCCTCGATAACGGCGGTGATCTGGTGGAAACCTCCTTCATGCTGGAAGGCCTGCTCACCGCCAGGGCCTATTTCGGCGGCAATTCCGTGGACGAGATCGTCTTGCGGACCAAGATCAACCAGATCTGGGAAACGGTCGACTGGAACTGGTACCGCAAACAAAACCAGAATGTCCTCTTCTGGCATTGGTCGCCCAACAATAATTTTGCCATCAATTTCCAGATCAGGGGCTACAACGAGGCGCTGATCGTGTATTTGCTGGCGGCCGCTTCACCTACCTACGCGGTTCCCGGCCAATTGTACACACTCGGCTGGGCCGGCAACAATAATTACGTCAACGGCAATACCTATTACGGCTACAAACTGGATGTAGGCCCTGCGCTCGGCGGCCCGCTCTTTTTCGCCCATTACTCCTTCATGGGGTTCGACCCGCGCAACATCAAGGACGCCTACGCCAACTATTTCAAACACAACCGCAATCATACCCTTGTCAACCGGGCCTATTGCATCGCCAATCCCAAAGGACACGCGGGCTACTCGGACGTCTGCTGGGGACTGACCGCCAGCGACGATCCCTTTGTGGGCTACCTGGCCCACGAACCCGGCGGGAGCCGCGACAACGGCACCATCGCCCCCACAGCAGCCCTTTCTTCCATGCCCTATACGCCCGCCGAATCCATTGCCGCCCTGAAGCATTTTTACCGCGATCACGGCGACAAGATCTGGGGCCCCATGGGATTTTACGACGCCTTCAACGTCGGCGCGGACTGGTATACGCACAGCTACCTGGCCATCGACCAGGGCCCCATCATCAACATGATCGAAAACTACCGGTCAGGCCTCTTGTGGAACAATTTCATGTCCAATCCCGAAATTCAGCCGGCATTGGACAAGGTCGGGTTTACCCCCGAAATGACCGCCGCAACGGCTCCAGGTGGAAATATCAACTGGCGGGTTTTCCCGGTTCCCACCGACGGAAAAATCATATCCGACCTGGATACGGGCCATCCCGCAACGGTTTCCCTCCGGGTCTACGACAGCCGCAACCGGCTCATCATGACCCAGATTGACCATCAACGACTGAACACGGATAAACGAACGATCGACCTGAGCGCTTACCCGCCCGGCGTATATTTTTTGCAACTAGCGACTGACAATAATTCATGGTTCAGGAAGGTACTTCTCATTCATTGACAATAAACATTACAATCTAGCACTTATGAAAAAAAATCTACTTCTGCTCATCCTTACTTGTTTGCCCTTTCTGATGGCATTCGGGCAAATTACCTACGAAGACTTTGAAACGGACACGTTACCCTGGAACGGATCATTTGGAGACGGTACATTTTCAGTTGTGGCCAACCCGCCCGACAGCGACCCACTGGGCATCAACCCCAGCGCCAATGTCGGCTCTTATACCAAAGAGGTCGGCAAGGCTTACAGCTTGCTCATCGCCGTATTGGATAATCCGATCGATCTTTCTGTGAACAACCACTTCAAGATTCAGGTGAATTCACCGGTCGCCACCCAATTCATCCTTAAACTGGAAGGGACCGGCGAAGCCAAGGAACTGACCAAGAACATCGCAGTAACCAACAAGTGGATCGAATACGATTTTGACTTCAGCAGCGCTGCGGCATTCACAACCATCACCAAGATCATCCTGTTCTTCGATCCGGGAGTGGCCGATAGCGGCGATACCTATCTGTTTGACAATATCGTAGCCTATCCGGCTGATGCCTGCGCGGGTACGGTTCCCGACCTGAGCATCGTTGACGACTTTGAGTGCCAGCGCAACGGCACGGTCGGCAACCCGGGTTATTACGACCTGACGGCGGTCGCCAACCCCGATCCGTCCGGCATCAACACCAGCGATATGGTAGGCCGCTACCGGGATACCCTGGGCGCTTTCCACGCTTTGGTGTACAACTGGAATTCACCGGACAAATTCCCGTTGGCGGAAGGCGCCAGCATCCTCAAGGTCAAGGTTTGGGCGCCCAAAGCCGGCAACCTGCTTATAAAGCTGGAGGCTGGGGCTTCCCCGGCCATTGAAGTGCCGGTAGCCATAACCGAATTGAACAAGTGGGTGGAATACGAGGTCGACTTTACCGCACAGGTCGGCGCCAGCTACAAGAACCTTGTATTGTTCTTCAATGCCGGTGTAAATGCCGAAGTCGGCGACATCTACTACATGGATGACCTGCGCTTCGATTCGCCGCCGACGGCCGCTTCGCTCGAAGATTTCGAACCGACACCCAAGATGTTCTGGGAATCCCTCGGGGATGAGGCCATTTTCGGTACGTTCGGCGGCGCCCTGGCCAACCCGGCGCCGAATGACGTGAACGACTCTCCGACAGTCGGTAAATACACCAAAGGCTCTTCCGCACTCGGCGGCCTGAAAGCGACCCTCCCGGTCGACTTCTCCATCGCTGCCTTCCCGCAGATGAACCTGCAGGTATGGGCTCCCGACGGCGCCAACGAGCTGGTGCTGAAATTGTTCAGCCCGAGCCAGGGCCTGAAGAGCGTCTCCCAGCCGATCCCCGCAACAGGGGAATGGGTGCAGCTCAATTTCAACTTTGTGGATTTCACCACCATCACCGACTTTGAGCGGGTTGAGATTTCCTTCGACCCGGATCTGGCATCCACCGATGTCTGGTACTTTGATAACCTCAGCCAGGGTGTCGAAACCGTCGACCCATGCGCCGACGTCGAACCCATCACCAATATCGTAGACGACTTCGACTGCCAGCGAAACGTGGGCATTACCGCCGGCGCCAACCAGATCGAAGTGGTCAAGAACCCGAACCCGGGCGGCCTCAACCCGGACCCGCTGGACAATGTCGGCCAATATACCGACCCGGCAGATGCCTGGTCCGCACTGGTTTACGACTATGGCAGCAGCATGGACCTTTCTTTCTACAACCAACTGGAAGTCCTGATCTACTCGCCGAAAGTGGTACCCCTGCTCTTCAAACTGGAAGGCGGCACGGGCCCGGCCAAAGAAGTCTTCACAGACGTGACCTCGGCCAACGGCTGGGTCAAATACCGGATCGACTTCAGCGGCGAAGCGGCTGTTGACCACACCCGGCTGGCTATTTTCTTCAACGCAGGCGTCGACCACACCGAAAGCGATGTGTACTACATCGATGACGTTTCCTGGAAACCGGCGCCCTTTACCGCCTGCGTGTCCAACTTCGAAACGCTGGACCTGTCCCTGCTGAACTGGAAATATTTCGCCAACGGCTCGCTTGAAATGACCGAATTTACGACCGTTTCCAACCCGGCGCCGGATGCCGTCAATGAATCCGGTACGGTAGGCGTATTCCTGGAATCATCAGACGGTTCTACTTTCGCCGGCATGTATGCCGATCCGTCCGCGCCCATTTCTATGGCCCCGGGCAACAAGACCATGACCATGAAGGTCTGGATGGACCATGCTGCCAAAGTGACCATGAAGATGGAAGGCGGTATCGACGGCGCTCCGGGCTCCGGCGACAACAACGTGGATTACAATACGCCGAACCAGTGGCAAAACCTGACCTGGGATTTCTCCGCCCTGCCGGATAACGCCCTCTACGGCCGGATCACCCTGATCTTCGACATCGAAAACATACCCACCGAAACGAAGACCTATTACTTTGACGATATCTCCGTCGGCGGTGCAAGCTGCGGAACGGTAGGTGTGCTCAACCCGGTCGAGGTGGCCCAGCTGAAGATCTCCCCCAACCCGGTGGAAGGCATCCTGACCATTGAAAGCAACGGCGACGCCCAGGTGTTCCGGGTGCACAACGCCTTCGGTCAGAATCTCGGCACGATCCAGACGGTTAACGCCGGGGTCAATACGATCGACGTCAGCGACCTGGCCCAGGGGGTTTACTTCCTTTCGGCCTATGACCGCCAGGGACAATTGATCGGTAACGCGAAATTTGTTAAGCGTTAATTAAATAGTCTGAAGTCTGTTTCCATACGGCTTCGATTGCTGCATCATTGAAGATGGGGTAACAGGTGACCGCCTGTTACTCCATCTACTCTGCCTGTAACGGAGGCTTTCCGGTATCCGTTGGTTGGATATTTATTTCATCACATTAACGACGCGGTATGAAAGGTTTTGCGCGTGTATTGATTTGCACGGGATTCCTGTTTTTTTCAGCTTGTTCGCAAAAAACCGCGGTCTCCGACGCACCCGCATCGGTCCCATACTCTCTGGAGGAGCTCCAAAAGCGGACTTTCCATTTTTTCTGGGACCTGGCGGACAAGCAAAATTACCAGGTTCCTGACCGCTACCCCAGAAACAATTTTTCCAGCATCGCAGCTACCGGTTTCGGCCTTACAGCCTATTGCATCGGCGCCGAAAAGGGTTTTATCAGCCGGGAGGAAGCTGCCGGCAGGGTATTGAATACCTTGAAAGTGCTTTGGAACCTGCCCCAGGGACCGGAATCGGCAGGGATCAGCGGCTACAAAGGCTTGTTCTACCATTTTCTGAACCCGGGAGACGCCAAACGGTTCAAGGAAGTGGAGCTGTCTACCATCGATACGGGATTGCTGATGGCAGGCGTCCTGTCAGCCCAATCTTATTTTGATCAGGACAATGAAACCGAACGGGAGATCCGCACCGTCGCCGACGCGCTCTACCGGCGCGTGGAATGGGATTGGGCCTTGAATGATCGCGGCTTGCTAAGCATGGGCTGGCATCCGGAAAAAGGGTACATCAAAGCCGAGTGGAGCGGGTACAACGAAGCCATGATCCTGCTGGTATTGGCCATCGGCTCGCCGACTCATCCGATCCCGGCGGAGTCATGGGCCAAATGGTGCGAATCATTTCAATGGGCCGGTTTTCAGGGGGAGGAACATGTCAACTTTTCACCGTTGTTCGGCCACCAGTACAGCCAGATGTATATCGATTTCAAGGGGATAGCCGACCCGTACATGCGTGAAAAAGGCATTGACTATTTTGAGAACTCGAGGCGCGCCACGATCGCCAACCGGGCCTACTGCCTTGAAAACCCCGGAAATTTTGAAGGGTACGGCCCCGATGAATGGGGCCTGACAGCCTGTGACGGCCCGAAATGGGAAGCCCGGGAATGGAAAGGCGATACCATCCGGTTCATGGAGTATTCGGCCAGGGGCGCATCCTCTCTGCACATTGTGGACGACGGCACGATTGCCCCCACAGCAGCCGGCGGCTCGGTCCCATTTGCACCGGAGATCTGCCTGCCTGTGCTGGAGCATCTCTGGAATGCCTACTACACCGACCTGGTCGGCGAATACGGCTTCAAGGACGCCTTCAACCGGAGTTACACCTTCTGTGAAGGCTGCGGGAACGGCTGGTTCGATGACGACTACCTGGGCATTGATCAAGGCCCGATCCTGATCCAGACGGAAAACTACCTTTCCGGCCTGGTCTGGGAAACGATGAAGAAAAACCCTTATATTCGGAACGGATTGAAATCTGCCGGGTTCACCGGAGGCTGGCTGGAGGACAACGAGACCAAATAAAATCTGTTATGAAGAAAAACATTACCCGTTTACTCGCATGGATCGCGATCTGGAGCGCCGGCATCCTATTGGCCATGCCGGCAGCGGGAGCGCAGAAGCCGGGAGGCAAATTGAATGTGATCTTCATCCTGAGCGATGATCACCGGTATGACTTCATGGGATTCACCGGCAAGGTGCCCGGACTGGAAACACCCAATATGGACAAAATGGCGCGGGAAGGCGCCCATTGCCCGAACGCCTTTGTGACCACCTCCCTGTGCTCGCCGAGCCGGGCCAGCATCCTGACCGGTCTTTATTCGCACGTGCACAAGGTGGTGGACAATGACGCGCCGGCCGATTCCAGCCTGATCTATTTCCCGGCCTACCTGCAAAAAGGCGGCTACCAGACGGCGTTTGTCGGCAAATGGCATATGGGCCACGGCGACGACGAACCCCGCCCCGGATTCGACCACTGGGTGAGCTTCAAAGGCCAGGGACAGTATTATAATCCGACCCTGAATGTGGATGGCAAACAAGTGGTTTACGGCGACAGCGCCTACATCACCGATGTGCTCACCAGGCATGCCCTGGATTGGCTGCAGAACCGGAAAAAGGATAAGCCGTTTTTCCTCTACCTGTCGCATAAGGCCGTGCACGCGGAATTTTTGCCTTCTCCCCGCCACCGGGGGCGCTACGCCGGTCAACCGATCAATTACCCGCCCACCATGTATCCGCCGGAAACGGAGCCGTTCAACTATAAAAGCATAACCGCCCCGACGCCGACTGAACAGGTCCTGGCCAAAGCGCGCCGCACGCAGTATCGTTACGAATCGGTGCCCAATTGGGTCAAAGCCCAGCGCGGCAGCTGGCACGGCGTCGATTTCATGTACAACGGCGATATCGCATTTGACGATTTTTATCGCCGTTACCTCGAAACCCTGCTGGGCATCGATGAGAGCATCGGGCAGGTACTGGACTACCTACGCGCCAACGATCTGTTGAAAAATACCGTCGTATTCTATATGGGCGACAACGGTTTCTCCTTCGGGGAGCATGGGCTGATCGACAAGCGCCACGCCTATGAGGAATCTATGAAGGTCCCGCTGCTGGTGTACGGCCCCGGCATTGTCAGAGCAGCCCCGGTAAAGGAATTGATCCAGAATATCGATATCGCACCGACCATCCTGGATATGGCGGGCGTCCCGATTCCTGCCTATTTGCAGGGCAGGTCCTTTTTCCCGCTGTTGCAGGGTAAGAAAGTGGACGATTGGCGGAAAATGATCTTCTATGAATACTACTGGGAGCGCCCCTTCCCGCAAACCCCGTCGATGCACGCGGTCAGGACCGATCGCTACAAGTTCATCCGCTACCAGGGGATCTGGGATACCAACGAGTTTTTCGACCTGGAAGCCGACCCCTGGGAAGCCAACAACCTGATCGCCGACCCGGCTTATCAGGACAAGATCAGGGAAATGAACGAGGCCTTGTTCGATTGGCTGGAAAAAACCAACGGTCTGGCCATTCCCCTGAAACCGACGCTGTATCCGAGGCCCGGAGCCGATTGGAAATACGGGAACACTTATTGAATTGTTAACCAGATTTCAGGCATAATTTTTCTTTATCCAGCTTACACAAACTATTGAATATGAAAAACATAATTACACTAGCTGCAATAGTGACGATGTTGCCGGCGCTGGTGTTTGCCCAACGAACGGTTTCTGGTGTCGTGAATTCGACCGAAGGACCGCTCATCGGGGTGAACATACAGGTCAAAGGCACTACGCTCGGCGCCATCTCCGGCATCGACGGGGATTATACGCTTGAAGTGGCGAACGCCAACGATACGCTCGTTTTTTCCTATGTCGGATATGTGACCAAAGAAGAACCGCTGGCCGGCAGAACAACCGTCAACGTCGACCTTGAACTGGAATCGGAATTGCTGAACGAAGTGGTGGTCGTCGGTTACGGCGTCACCCGCAAGAGCGATTTGACCGGTTCCGTTGCCAGGGTGGAATCCGGGGATATCGCCAAGATACCGACGGCTTCCCTGAGCCAGGCCCTGCAGGGGAAAGTATCCGGCGTACAGGTGACGCCCGCTTCCGGCGAGCCCGGCGCCGACGCCATCATCCGCGTTCGCGGGGTAGGCTCTTTCCGGGGCGCCGACCCGTTGTTTGTGGTTGACGGCATGATCGTCAACGACATCACCTTTGTCAACCCCCAGGATGTGGAGAACGTATCCGTGCTGAAAGATGCTTCGGCCACCGCCATCTACGGCGCCCGGGGCGCCAACGGCGTCATCATCGTGACCACCAAACGGGGCAGTTTTGATCAGGATGCCCAGGTCAGCGTTTCAGCCTACCGCGGTTATCAGAATGTCATTAAGAAGATCGACCTCACCAACGGCGTGGAGTACGCCACCCTCGCCAACGAGCTTTCCGTGAACGAAGGCCGCAAAGCCCCGTTCGAGAATCCGTCCATCTTCGGAGAAGGCACCGACTGGCAGGATGTCATTTTCCAGACCGCGCCGACCCAGAATTATCAGCTGAGCTTTTCCGGCGGTTCGCAGAAAATGGCCTACAACATCAGCGCCAATTATTACCAACAGGACGGGATCATCCGCGGATCGGACTTTCAGCGCTTTACCCTCCGGCTCAACAACGACTACCAGCTAAAGCCCTACCTGAAGATCGGTCACAATCTGGCGATCGTGTACACCAACCAAAAGATCGGCGCCGGGGTGCTGAACTCCGCTCTTCGCGCCGACCCGCTCACGCCGGTCCGGGATTCACTCGGCAATTTCGGGGACGCCTCGATTTATTCTTCTTCCGCCAACGTGGAAGCCAGCATTTTCTACAACGACAACTACCAGAACGGGTACCGCGCCATCGGGAACACTTATATGGACGTCAAATTCCTGAACGGCTTCACCTTCAGGTCCAATATCGGCCTCGATTTCCTGTACTCCGACGGCAAGTCCTTCGTGCCGATTTACTACGTCTCCGCAATCCAGCAAAATACCCAGAACGTCCTGAATGTTCGTTCGACCAGATCCCGCAACTGGCTCTGGGAAAATACCCTGGCCTACGCCGGCGAATGGGGCGTACATCGCCTGAATGCCGTAGCGGGGATCACCGTACAGGACAACTTTGCGGAATTCCTGGGGGGCTCCAGGCGCAATTACGTGGATGAATCCCAGGAACTGCGCTACCTCAGCGCCGGCGAACAGGGCACCGAATCCAACTACAACAATGTAGGCGGCGACTGGGCCATGATCTCCTACCTGTTCCGGGCCAACTATACGCTCATGGACCGTTACCTGTTCACGTTCTCCTCCAGGGTGGACGGTTCCACGCGCTTCGGCAAGAACAACCGCTACGGTTTCTTCCCGTCCGTAGCGCTGGGATGGAACATCACCAACGAACCTTTTATCTCCGATATCCCCTTCCTCAGCCGCCTGAAACTGCGCGCCAGCTGGGGCCGGACCGGTAACGACCGGATCGGTGATTACGAGTACACCTCTCTGGTGACCTTGAACCAGGGCGCCGTATTCGGTCCGAATGAGACCCTCAACAACGGGGCCACCATTACCAAATTGTCGAACCCCGACCTGCGCTGGGAGGAGACCACCCAGGCTGATGTCGGCTTGGAGATCGGTTTGTTCGACAACAAATTCCAGGCAGAAGTCGATTATTTCCACCGGGTTTCCGACGGGGTATTGTATGAAACGCCGATCCCGGCCTACCTGGGCGCCAACGCACCGGCGCAGAATACCGCCAAGATCCAGAATACCGGTTTTGATTTCGACCTCAAATGGCAGCAACGCCTGACCAATAAACTGAGCTACAACCTGGGCGCCGTGATCTCGCTGCTCGACAATGAAGTATTGCGCGTAGACGGGCAAGGCAGCGACCTCTTCGGCGGCGGCGGCCTTCCGGGCGGCCAGTTGGCGACCAACTCCCGCGCAGGCTGGCCGGTAGGCGCTTTCTACGGCTATCAGCTCGACGGCGTATTCCAGAATGAAGGAGAACTTTCCCAATATCCCAAACTGGGTACCCAGGTGGTCGGGGATCTCCGCTTTCACGATACCAACGGGGATGGGGTGATAACGCCCGACGACCGAACCCTGATCGGAAATCCGACCCCGGATGTCATCTATAGCTTCTCCGCCGGACTCGAATTCGCAGGCATCGACCTTTCAGTGGAATTCAACGGTCAGGCCGGCAATGAGCTCGTGAATGCCAAACGAATGGGCCGTTTCGGTTTGTACAATTTCGAATCCGTCTACCTCGACCGCTGGCACGGCGAAGGCACCAGCAATACGGAACCCAGGGTCACCACCTCAGGGATCAACTACGAATTCTCCGAACGGTTCCTGGAAGACGGCGATTTCCTCCGCCTGCGGACCATCCAGATCGGATATACCTTGCCGCAATCGGTTTTGCGCAAGGTGAATTTTTCCAACCTGAGGGTTTATGTCAGCGCCACCAATCCCTACACCTGGCAGCGATTCTCCGGTTTTACACCCGAATTGTACAATGCCAATGTGTTTGATGTCGGCATCGATACAGGAACTTATCCGATTGCCAAAACTTTTTTGGCGGGAATCAATTTATCATTCTGAAGCCGGGAGAAAAGAAGATTCCGTGCGAATCCTCCGGTCTTTGGATCCTCAATCAGATTATCATGAATTCAAAATACCTTGTCTCCATCGCGTTAACCCTCGCGGCACTCGGATTCTCGGGCTGCGCTGAAGAGGTTTTCGACCGCAAACCCAAAGTAGTCATCACCCAGGAAAACTTTTTCCAGACGGAAGAACACGCCGTACTGGCCACCAACGCGGTGTACAATATGCTGCGCAGCTGGGAAGTCCATGTCTTCAGCTATATCGGATTGACGGACATAGCGTCCGACGACGCCGACAAAGGATCTTTTCCCGCCGACGCGTTTTTCCTCCAGGAACTGGACGATTTCACCCATACCCCCTCCAACCTGGCGCCTCAAACCGTTTGGGGCGGGTACTACACGGGGATCTATCGGGCCAACCTGGCGCTGGACAATATCCCGGACATCGAAATGGACGCCAACCTTAAAACCCGCCTCATGGGCGAATGCAAATTCCTCAGGGCCTATTTCTATTTCAACCTGGTGCGCTGGTTCGGCGACATTCCGCTGATCACCAGAACGCTTGGCGCCGATGAATTCCTCCAGGAAAGAAGGCCCGTGGCCGAGGTCTACGCCCAGATCGAACAAGACCTGCTCGATGCCATTGCGGGCCTTCCGGCCAAGTACGCATCCGCCGACCTGGGCAGGGCCACGAAAGGCGCCGCTCAAGCCTTGCTGGCCAAGGTTTATCTTACGGAAAAAGACTACGCCAACGCGGAAAAATACGCGCTGGACGTGATCAATTCCGGCTTGTATGCCCTTTACCCGGATTACGGAAAACTCTTCCAGCCCATCGGTGAGAACTCTTCAGAGAGCATCTTTGAGGTACAGGCCGCAGCCTTTGACGCAGGCGGCGGCGGCAGCCAGTACAACGAGGTGCAGGGAGTACGCGGCATGCCCAACCTGGGGTGGGGCTTTAACCGGCCTTCCGACAATCTGGTAGCCGCCTATGAGCCCGGCGACCCGCGGCGCGATGCCACCATCCTGTACGTAGGCGAGATCCTGCCCGACGGCTCCGACGTTGTCCATGACAACCCGGATATCATCGGGGAGCGCTACAACCAGAAGGCATGGGTGCCCCAACACCCCGGCGGCAACGGCAACGGCAACGGCAATATCCGCCTGATCCGCTATGCCGACGTGCTGCTCATGGCCGCTGAAGCCCTGAATGAGAATGACAAACCGGCTCAGGCGCTGGTCTACCTCAACATGGTCCGGGCCCGCGCCCGCAAGAACAATCCGAATATCCTGCCGGATGTGACCGTGACCAACAAGGACCAACTCCGCACCAGGATCTGGAACGAACGCCGCGTGGAACTGGCCCTGGAACAACAGCGCTGGTTCGACCTTTGCCGGCAGGGCAGGGTAGCGCAGGTGATGCAGGCGGTCGGTAAGAATTTTGTGACCAACAAGAACGAACTCTGGCCCATCCCCCAAAAGGACATTGACCTGAGCCAGGGAACCCTGACGCAGAACCCGGGGTATTGAAAACAAGGTTAAAGGATGAAGGTTAAAGTTAAAGGGATGACCTTTTCTTTAACCTTTATCCTTGAACCTTTATCCTTGAAATATTATATTTGCCGGAATCATAGCACATCCAGTTCCGGAATGAAACGAAAACAACCAACCAGATCCCGGCGGGATTTTATCCGCCAAAGTGCGTTCTTTTCCCTTGGTGCAAGCCTGACGCCGAATTTGCCGGTCTGGCCCTCAACCGGGCTTTTTGCCCCGGATCTTCCGGAAAAACACCCGGGTCTCATCGTGCTCGGCGACCGGCCGGTCAACGCCGAAACGCCGCCGCACCTCCTGGATGACCCGCTCACCCCCAACGATAAATTCTTCGTTCGGAATAACGGCCTCCCCCCGCAAAAGGAGAGCATCGACCTGAAGACCTGGACGCTTACCATCGACGGCGAATCGGTGAAACAAAAAAAGACCTACACGCTTCAGGAGTTGAAATCAAAGTTCCAGCACCATACCTACCAATTGGTCCTGGAATGCGCAGGGAACGGCCGGAAGGAATTCAACCCGCCCGCCCACGGCAATCAATGGAGCGTCGGCGCTGTAGGCTGTGCGGCCTGGACGGGCGTCCGGCTCAAGGATGTCCTGAACGACGCGGGCATCAAAAGCGACGCCGTTTACATCGGCTATTACGGTAAGGACAGCCACCTCAACGGCGGCGACGAGCCCTCCATTTCGAGGGGCGTACCCATGTCAAAAGCCCTGGAAGACGAAAGCCTGATCGCCTGGGCCATGAATGGCAAGGACATCCCCCTGTTGAACGGATTTCCGCTCCGGCTGGTATTCGGCGGCTGGCCGGCCTCCTGCTCCGGCAAATGGCTGTCCCGGATCGCTGTGCGCAATATCGTCCACGACGGCCCTAAAATGGGCGGCGACTCTTATCGGGTTCCCTGCCATCCGGTTGCCCCGGGCGCCAAAGTGGAAGACCAGGACATGTGCATCATCGAAAGCATGCCCGTCAAATCGGTGATCGCGTACCCCAAAACCGGCGCAACGATCAGAAAAGGGCAGAAAATGCCCCTCCGCGGCCACGCCTGGGCCGGGGATACTTCGGTCAGGTCCGTCTTTTACTCCGTCAATTTTGGCCGGACCTGGGAACCCTGCAAGGTAAGCCCTCAGGCCAACCGGAATGCCTGGCAACAATTTGAGACCGAGATCGCTTTTCCGGATTCGGGCTACTACGAAGTCTGGGCAAGAGCCGTCGATGCGCAAGGAAACTCCCAACCCATGCTGTTGCCGGGGTGGAATCCGAAGGGCTACCTGAACAATGCCTGCCATCGGATCGCAGTCAAGGTTTCCTGATCTAATCGAATTAAATACAATTCCTTAATGGAGTTTGATAAAAATTCTACACTCGCGAAACTCAGCCGGCTCAATTGGATTGCCGGCCTGGTTTCTATTTTATCTTTCCTGCTTTTGCTTTATGTGGGTTTCGGCGGATCGCTGGGGTGGGGGAGCGAACCCGCTGCGGCCGGTGAAGAAACGCCCGCGCAGGCGGTGATCGCCGCCGACACAACGGACAATAGGGTAGAGGACGGAATTCACCTGGCGACCGGCCTGATCTACGCGGATGGGTTCGAAACCGTTCGGAAAAACTGCACCGCCTGCCATTCCGGTAAACTGGTCGCTCAGAACAAAGCTACGCGCGAAGGCTGGGAAGAGACCATCCGCTGGATGCAAGCCACGCAGGGGCTCTGGGACCTGGGCGATGCCGAAGCGGAGATCCTCGACTACCTGGCCGCCAATTATGCCCCCGCAGAAACAGGAAGGCGGACCAACCTGGATGTGGAGAACATCGAATGGTATATGCTTGAACTGAAATAATCCGAGTCAGATGATCCAGAAAATAAATTGGGCAGAAGTGCCGGAAGAACAGGTCAATCCCCAAATGACGAGAAGAATCATTTATGGGGAAAAGATCATGATCGCCAAAATGAAATTCAGGGACGGGTTTCTCGTCCCGCTCCACAGCCACGAGAACGAACAGATTACCGAGGTCATTTCCGGTACCATGCGGTTCTGGTTTGGAGCCGGCCAGGAACAGGTCATGGACCTTCACGCGGGCGAAACCATCGTAATTCCGGGCAATCTGCCGCACGCAGCCCTGATGATCGGCGATGTAGAGGAAATCGACACCTGGGCGCCCCCGCGTCAGGATTGGATCAACGGAACGGACGACTACCTTAAAAAATAATGCTCTATGGATCTGGGATTGAAAAACAAAACAGCCCTGGTGCTGGCATCCAGCAAGGGGCTGGGAAAAAGTGTTGCGCTCGAACTGGCCCGGGAAGGCGCCCGGGTCGTCATCTGCGGCAGGGATGAAGCCGTCCTGACCCGAACGAAAGCCGAAATAGCCTCAGAAACCGGCACCGATATCCTGGCCGTGGTCTGCGACCTGAACCAGCAGGAAGACAGGATCCGGTTGGTGCGCGTAGCAAATGAAAAATGGGGCGATATCGACATCCTGGTCACCAACACCGGCGGGCCGCCCTCCGGGCCGTTTGAGCAATTCGGACCGGATGACTGGAAGGACTTCTTCAACAACCTTTTTGTCAGCGCAGCCGATGTGATCAAAATGGTGTTGCCGGGGATGAAGCGGAAGAAATCCGGCAGCATCCTGATGATCACCTCGGTAGCCATCAAACAACCGGTGGACAACCTGATCGCCTCCAACGCCGTCCGTTCAGGCTTGCTGGGTTTTATGAAAAGCCTGGCCAATGAAGCGGGGCCATATGGGGTCACCGTCAACAACCTGATGCCCGGCTTTACCCTGACAGAGCGGCTGGAAAAACTCATCGCACAGAACCCGAACATGAATTCGATCGCGGAAACCATACCCATGAAACGATTCGGCTCGCCTTCGGAGTTTGCAGCCGCCGCAGCCTTCCTGGTGAGTGACCGGGCCCGGTATATCACGGGCGTTTCCCTTCCCGTCGACGGGGGTTGGACAAAGGGGATCTGACCCTATCTCAGTCGCCGGATCACCTGAAAGTCGTCAAACCAGACGGGTTCCTTGGTATTATCCCACAGATAAAAGCGAAGGGTATCGGTGGGGTAATCTTCCGGCAACGTGATCTCCATGCGCACCCGGTACCAGTCGCCTTCAACCGGCTCGTAAAGCGGCGGATAGATCTCAAAAGCATAGAATGCCCGTTGCTCCGGGGTTGCGGCCACTATGCCTGCAGCCGGACTTTTGCCCCACCGCCAGGCTGTTATTGTGATCCAGTCGCACGGGCCTACGCCGGTGATGTAGGAATCGGCGGCAAATTCAGCGCCTTCTTTCATAACCCAGGCGCGCCGGCCCGACCGCGTATGTTGCGCGTCCTCCAGCCCGTTCAATCCGAAAAGGACCGGTGAATGCGCCCAATTTGAATCCGCAACCGCCTCTCCGTCAAAAAATATCGTGTCCGATGCGGCAAAAGGGGGCCTTTCCAGCATATGGATGTATTCCTTCCGGCCCGGGATCCAGGCCTGGTATTCCCGCACCTTCCAGGGTTGGTAACACGGGAGCTGCCCGGTAGTAATCACATACTGATCATCGGCAACGAACCACCGGCTGATCCCGGCCCGCACGCCGGCGGAGGTTTTGGTATTGGGATTGCCGATATGGGTCTTCAGCGCTGCGTTGAACTCAAATCCCCCGTCGATCTGCAGCGGCGATATGCCATCCTTTTCCATGGTCTCGTCCAGCAAGGCCCACCTGGCCCGGTTCCACCCGAGGTAATCATGGGTGCCCGCAACGGCATACCAGGCGAAGGGCGCAAAACAGAACAGGGCAGGGAGCCCCCACCATCGCTCAAACCGGCTCGCAACAGGCGACAGGGTCAGCAACAGCAAGCAGGGGATCAGCGGCAGGTAATACCGGTCGAAATTGGCCCATCCCAGAAAAAGGAATATGAAATAGGCCGTTCCGAACAAGGCAATAGCGGTCTTGAAAGCCCTGGTTGTTGAATGGATTTTGAAAGAGAACGTCTTTAAGTAATTGACCAATAAAGATATGATATTAAAAACCATTGCAGCCGCCCCTGCACAGGCCATCAGCCGGATCGCCCGCCAGATGCCGTCGGGCATATTGGTTCCGCGCGCCAGCCCCATATCGTAATCCTTGAGTACCACAGGACCGAGCCCCAGATTATACAGGATGTTCCCGAACAGTGCATTGTCCCAGGTTCGCCAACTGAAGAAAACAGCCAGCGCTACGGACAGGAAGCCGATGAGGGCGGCCCTGAATTTGCCGGCCTTCTGCACCGCACGGGGCAGGACCAGGAAATGAAAGGGAAACAGGAACAGCCCAAGGAGGAAAAGAAAGCCGCCCATCCGCTCCAGGAAATGGAAATAAACGGTCCGGATGTTCAACCACCCGGAGAGATTGCCCAGATCGCCGAAACTCGAAGGCAGCGGTTGGACCGAGGAAAGCCAGACCGTATAGAGTTTAAGAGCGCCCCAGGTGACCCCGAATCCAAGGATCGCCAGCGCCAATCTCCTTCGGTTGTATTGCTGCAAAAGGGCTGTTATGCCGAAACAGAACGGCAGCAACAAGGCAAACTGCCGGATCAAAATGCCGAAAACAGAAAAGAGGATAGCCCCTGCCCAGTAAAACGTCTTATCCGTTTCCAGCACCTTGAGGTAGAAAGCCGCCCCGCCGAAAAAGAAAAACAGGAAGGACACATCGGTCATGTAGGTATAGGACAGGGAAAAATACATGGGATTGAACGCCAGGGCCAGCATGGCGACAAAGGACACCATGGTGTTCTTGCACAGCCGCCCGGCCAGCCATCCGAAAAGCAGCACGCCGCCCAGACCTAGCGCCAGGACCATGTACCGCAGAAGCGCCAGGGAAAAGCCGCCGGCAATTTTGCAGAGCAACACCCCGAGCCAGACATGCGTCCACAGGGTCATGGCCGGCCAGTCGCTTACCCGGTATTTGCGGGCTGTCAGCACGCCCCGCACGACCTCTGAATAGGCCCAGTCATCGTTGAGCGGGAATTCTCCGGAAGGGTTTACCAGCCAGGCTGCAAACGCCCAGATCCCAATGGTCAGCGCGAAAGCCAACGGTTGGGAAAGGCTTGAAAACCTGTTTTTCAAACTAGTCATTTGCAGTTAATTGGGTCTGGAAGTCTGAACAGGGGCCGGAACAGGAATTACTTGGCGTTGTCCAGCAGTTTGAGCAATTTGGCAGCGCCCTCCTCTGTGTCCAGGTCAAAGGTATTCCAGCCTTTCAGTTCTTTTATTTTTGCCTTTTCTCCGGACAGCGCTTTTTCAACCGATTTGGCCTGCAATTTCAATTTCTCATAAGGTTGATCGCCGACTTTGAGCCAGTAAAAGGTTTTCTCTCTGTATTCATTATAGGTGCGGCTGGTGCCGTAGGGTGTCTCGGGTTCGGCCCTCAGGAAGGTTTTGGTATAGCTCTTCAGCAGGGAGTACTCGGGCCCTTCATACAATACCTGGTAAAAATTCAGTTCATCCGATTTACCGCCTTCGACATCTCCTTTGGGAAAGACCCGGAACAGGAGCGATCGGGTGGCGCTGGTGTCAACCAACACGGCTTTCACAAATTTGGTGGTAATGACATTGATATGGCCGTTGGTCAGCCTGAAGTACAACTGTTGTTTGAAAAAATCCAGGTTCACATCCACGGAATAGCCGAATGAATCCTGTTCGACCAGCATCAGGTGCCCCGGTTTCCAGTCGGGCGTCAGCAACGGGCTTCCCAGTGTCGTGTTTTCGTTCAGGTTGAAGACGGACACGTCCACATCGGAAAGTCCGCGGGTCGACATGCTGTTGAGATCTGCCACATCGGCCTGGGCCCGGATGCCGGTGATCAAAACAAGGATGAAAAAAGAGGCGATCATCAGGTGACGTAAGTGCATAATCCTATGGTTTATTTTTAGTGGGTCTAATTTAAGGCCAATTCTCGGAAAATCTCTGGTAAACCGCCATCCATTTTTACCGTTCAGCAATTTGTACGACCCGGTTCGGCCGCGGTATTTCCCAGAAAATCGCGACGCAAGTTTGAAAACTTTTTTCACCTGGAATAAAACAATAATCAGCTGTTTATAAATACATTATGTATTACAAGGCAGCATTTTTGCCGACATTTTTTACTCCTTTATTTGCAAATTGTCCTTGCGTTTTGATGAAAACTGCCGGTTCTTTGTGAAAACGAGTTGGTATGACTCCTTCCAATAATAAATTTGCCGCTGCAGCTGAATGCGAATATACGATTCAGTTTCAAATTCTGGCTGAAGTGGAATTCGGGGTAGTGAGTAAGAAATGCAGAAACTTCGGGATCTGCCGGATCACCCCCGCAAAATTGGATGACTTGGGGTCGGCCACAACGCAGGACCGAAAATCAACCGCGATCGCCACCGTGTTTTGCAAGAACCACGTGGAGATGGATTTTCTGAAACACTCCATTACATCGAGTACTTACGACCGTTACTTTTCGTGCAAGCGGTTTCTGGTCGATGAAGACTTTGAATATTCACTGCCCCAGTCAAAGAGTGTCGATTTCTCCATTCAAAAAGGAGAATATGACATTCAGGAAAATAATACGTTGATAAAAGTCATTTTTAAATAACCCACCTTTTTAATAAACACTTAAGCTGCAGTTGCACCGGTCTGCGGCGAATTTCCCCTGATCTGGCACGCTTACGCCTGTCCATGGAATTCACCTGGTATCCGGTTTGGTTTTGAGAGAAACAAAGCAAACCTTTCATTGTCGTAACTGCAATGAAGGGTTTGGGCAGTTGGTCACAAGTTATCATGGGACTAAGGTGGCGGAGCTGTGCCAGATGATTAACGCCGACCAACCGGCCTTTTTTCCGGAAATAGCTAACTCAATGTCAGGTAAATGAATGACTTGAAATGGTTTGTCGCCTACACTCATTACAAATCGGAAAAAAAAGTCAGTTCCCGTTTTCAACATAAGGGCCTGGAGGTTTATCTGCCGATGAGGAAAGTCAAAAGCAAATGGAGCGACCGGATCAAGGAAGTTGAATTCCCGCTCTTCACCTGCTACGTTTTTGTAAGAACCACGCCGGGCAGGTTGTCCCAGGTTGCGGATATTGACGGCCTGGCCCGCTTCCTATCCTTTGGTAATGAACTGGCTACCGTCAAAGATCACGAAATCGAACTGATCAGAAAAATGATCAGGGATTACGAGGACGTAAAAGCAGAACCCCTTTTTACAGCGGGACAAAGAATAAGGATCGCAAAAGGCCCGCTTTGCGGCCTCGAAGGGATCCTGCAAAAGGAAAAAGGGAAAAACCGGTTCCTGATCGCGATTGAAGGATTGAGACAATCCCTGTCCATTGAGATTCCATCGCAATACCTCGCAAGTTGTTAACGCTTCCCCGGACATATGGTGCTGATCCGATACGCAGAATTGAAAGACCCGGGATCATTCCGGGAAGTTGATGCCTTTCTGCCGGGGTTGCCTCCGGACCTCCGCAGGAAGATCAGCGCCTACAAATTTGCCAAAGATGCCCAATTGTGCCTGTACGGCAAACTGCTGATCCGGCAAATAGCCCGGGAAATGGGCTACCTGGGCGATATTCTCCCTCAAATCCGGTATTCAACCTACAGCAGGCCCTATGTAGCGGATGAGGCCGCTGATTTCAACACCTCTCATTCCGGTTCGATCGTAGCAGTCGCCATGAGCTCAAAAGGCAGATTAGGCATTGACATTGAAGCGATCAGGGCTGTTGAACTGTCGGATTTCAAAGGTTATTTTCCGGAAGCGGAATTTGCGGAAATTACCGCCTCGGCGGACCCGCTGCGAAGCTTTTACAAGCAGTGGACCCGAAAAGAGGCGTTGATGAAAGCCGACGGCCGCGGAATGCACCTCGAACTCAGCAAGATTGAGATTGAGGGCAATGAAGGGCGGATCGGGGCCGCAAGATGGTTTTTGACGCCGCTTCATTTCGGCAATAATTACAGCGCTCACCTGGCAACCGCCTGGCAACCGGCAGCAACAGAGATACAGATCGCTAAAAGCGAATTTCATCCATAACAATCATCTTATATTCTAACTGACGCTCTATGCACGTACCTGATATCATTGAAGTCAAAGATCTCTTGGAAGGATTGAAGACAAATGGATTCATCGCCGAATGGGAACTGCCCTACGAAAACATCCTCACCAGGCGCAGCGCGGCCATTTTCTTTCTGCGTTTTCATCCGGGCGCCGATATGGACAAAGCCTGGAAGGAACTCGGTCATTTCGATCATTTCAGCTTCCGGGAAAACACCGAAAAGCTTCTATCGGAGCTCGACTACCAGATCACTTTCAGCGAAGAAGAAAAACTGAAAAACCGCCAACCCGAAGAACAAGCCGCTTCCGCGGCTGAAGAGCCCGCAAATTAACCGAAATCCCGCCTGCCGGCTCCTGATACCTGATAACCGCCTTACCCTGCGCTGCAGAACCCACCAGTCGCCTACAATGAAATCAATTCTGGATCTGCTCTTTCAGCGAAGTGTTGAAACACCCGACCGGAAGGTATTTACCTTTCTGGAAGGGGGAGATTTGCCCGCCGGTTCCCTTACCTTCCGGGAATTGGACGACCGATCCGGTCAATTGGCCGGATCACTGGCAAAGATCATAACGCCCGGAGACAGGGTGCTGCTTTTGTTTCCCGAGGGCTTGGAGTTCATCACCACCTTTTTTGCCTGCCTGAAATGCGGCGCAATCGCCGTTCCGTGCAACGTTCCCACAAAAAGAGAACGCCTTTTCCGCACCAGATCAATCTTGTCAAGCGCCGAACCTGCCCTGATCCTCGGGCCGCAGGATCTGCTGGAAAGCGACCGGCCGCTTGATTTTCTTGCCGGATTTGAGCACATCAAAACTGCCGCTCCGGATCAGATCGGAATGGCCGGCGAGCAGCCTCTGCCGGCGCCGGCGGTCGACAATGATACCATCGCTTACCTCCAATATACTTCCGGTTCTACCGGAAATCCCAAAGGCACGATCGTTACCCACGGCAACATCATGGATAACCTGGCTGCCTTCCAGGCGACCTTTCAGCATACCGAATCTTCCGTGGCTGTTTCCTGGTTGCCTTTCTTCCACGACATGGGGCTGGTTTACGGCCTGTTGCAGCCCGTCTACAGCGGTTATCATGGTTACCTGATGCCGCCGTTGTCATTTGTGCAGAACCCCGCCAGATGGCTCCGCGCCATCAGCCGGTACAAAGGCACCCATGCGGTTGCGCCCAATTTCGGGTATGAGCTCTGCTGCACCCTGCCGGAAGAACAGAAGAAGGATCTCGACCTCTCCTCCTGGGTAGTGGCCATCAACGGATCGGAATTCATCCGCGCTTCGACCCTGGAGCAGTTTACGGCCGCCTTTGGCCCTTATGGCTGGAAGGATAGCGCGTTCTGCCCGGGGTACGGCCTCGCTGAAGCAACCCTGATGGTAACGGCGCTCGCCAAAGGACTTCGCCCCACTGTCCTGGACGGCCAAATGGTTCCCCGGGATAAAAATGCGGCTGTCCGGCCGGAGTGGGAATCTTCCGGCCAGGCGGTGGGTTGCGGCTATTTGAATGAGTTCACGGATGTCAGGATCGTGGATCCGGCGACCGGAAAAACGGTCGGTGACGGCGGGCTGGGCGAGATATGGGTGGCCGGTAAAAATGTATCCCCGGGCTATTGGAACAATCCGGCGGCAACAGCAGCCGTTTTCGGGGCAAAAATCAAGGGAATCGACCGGTCTTACCTCAAAACCGGCGACCTGGGTTTTGTGCATAACGGCCAATTGTATGTAACCGGGCGAATCAAGGAACTGATCATATTGAACGGCCAGAATTTTTATCCGACCGACCTGGAGCAAATAATCGAAACCAGCCATTCCGCGATCAGCAGTAACGGCGTTTGCGCCTTTTCGTTTGCCCAAGGGGAAAAGGAAAAGGTGGGTGTGGCCTGTGAGATCAAACGGACTGCCGTTAAAAATCTGGACTCCGCTGAAGTGTTGAAAACGATCAGGTCAAGGATCATCGAAGAATTCGGCGTAAGAATTTCAGCCTTGTACCTGGTCAAACCCCGGGTCCTGCCCCGGACCACCAGCGGGAAGATCATGCGCCTGGAGTCCGGAACCGGCTTCCGGTCGGGAAAGATCGACTGTATCTTCACCTGGGAAGACCCCCTGGAATTGCAGGACACCGGCCATCAACCGGTAAATTCATCCGCCGCTGCGGATTCCGGCAAAATCAGGACCTGGTTGATGGGGCAGGTTGCAGAGATCTGCTCAGTGCCCGATGTGTCGGCAGATGAACCGTTCAGTTTTTACGGCATGGATTCAGCGCTCGCAGCCCGGCTGGCGCAAAAATTGACCGGCAAGCTGGGCAGACCGGTCTCTCCGACCCTCTTCTATAACTATCCGACAGCCGCCGCCCTGGCGGAAAAACTGACTGCAGACGGTTTCCAGGACGAGAACACAGCAGTACAGACCCGAATCCCGGAGAAAGATCACCAGGAGCCGGTAGCGATTGTGGGCATGGGATGCCGTTTCCCCCGTGCGAAGGATACGGACGAATTCTGGGATTTGCTCCAAAATGGGGTATGCGCTACCGGCAAAATACCCGATGACAGGTGGAAAATCTCAGGGAATCGCACGGCGGCGGGATTCGGCGGCACAGTGAAAGACATCGATCTTTTCGATCCGTTGTTTTTCGGTATTTCTCCGCGGGAAGCCGTCAATATTGATCCGCAGCAGCGATTGCTCCTGGAGGTGACCTGGGAATCCCTGCAGGACGCAGGCATCCTGACCGCATCGTTGAAGGGATCCAATACCGGCGTATATATAGGCATCAGCAGCAATGATTATGCGGCTGTTTCAATCGGTCCTGAATCCTCTCCGCAAGCTGTAACGGGCATTGCGTTGAGCATTGCCGCCAACAGGATTTCCTACCTGCTGGACCTGAAGGGCCCGGCCATCGCCATTGATACAGCCTGTTCTTCCTCGCTCGTTGCCGTCCACCGTGCGGTGAAAGACCTGCAATCCGGAGAAATCGATACAGCAATCGTCGGCGGGGTGAATGTCCTGCTCAATCCCCATATTTCCCTTGTCTTCGAAAAGGCGGGCATGCTTTCCCCGACCGGCCGGTGCAATACTTTCGATGCCGGTGCCAACGGCTACGTCCGGTCGGAGGGATGCGGAGCGGTTATCCTGAAAAGGTCCGCAGACGCCATAAGGGAAAACTGTAACATCCACGCCCTGATCCGGGGAACAGCCGTTAACCAGGACGGCAAAACCAACGGAATTACGGCGCCCAACGGCCTTTCCCAGGCCAGGGTGATCAAAACGGCCCAGGCCGGCGCGGGAGTGGCCCCCGGAGATATCGATCTGTTTGAAGCGCACGGCACGGGAACACCGTTGGGCGACCCGATCGAGGTGAACGCCCTTAAAACCGTTTTAGCAGAAAACACAAATGAGTCTTCGACCTGTTGGCTCACCTCCGTAAAGGCCAATATCGGCCACCTGGAAGCAGCCGCGGGCATTGCGGGCCTGATCAAGACCGTGCTCTGCCTGAAGCACCGTACAGCGCCCCCCCAGGTCAACTACTCCCGGTTGAATCCGGAGATTGACCTGACGGATTCCAGGTTGGATATCCCGGTACAGAAAACAGCCCTGCCGGCCAATCGCCCGCTGTTTGCCGGCGTGAGTTCCTTCGGCTTTGGCGGAACAAATGCCCATGTGGTCATTGAAACCCCGCCTGCCGCTGCCGCTCCTGTTGAGCGCCGGAAAACGGACCGCGAGGCCCTTGTCCTGCTTTCCGCCCGGTCAGAGGCGGCGATCGGGCAATTGGTACAACGGTACCTTGCCGGTCGGGACAAGCTCCGGGAAGCCGGACTTCGTGCGCTAAGCCTGAACACCATCTTTTGCCGCGATATTTCAAAGGTCACCCTGGGTATTGCCGCACGGGATTTTGCTGACTTAGAAAAAGCCCTGCGGTCTTATCCGGAAACCGGTAACGGGCAATCTTTCCTGATCAGACAGATGTCCGGAAACCCGGCTAAAACGGTTTGGGTATTCTCAGGGCAAGGGAGTCAGTTTGAGGGGATGGGGCGTGAATTGTATGATTCGATTCCCGAATTCAGGGCAACCATTGATGAATGCGCCGGTATCCTGAAACAATATTCTTTTGATCTGCCCGATTGCCTCTTCGGCCCTTCTGCGGAGCGGATCAACCAGACCCGGTTTGCACAACCCGGCATTTTCGCAATTGAATATAGCCTGGCAAAACTGATGCTCGGCTGGGGAATGACCCCCGACGCCATCATCGGGCACAGTATCGGCGAATATGCTGCTGCCTGCATTTCGGGCATCCTGAAACTGGAAGATGCCCTGCGCATGCTCTGCCTTCGCGGAGCATTGATGCAAGGCATGGAGCCCGGAGAAATGACAGCCGTTTTCGCTCATGAAAAGCAGCTGGAGGGCATTTTACCGGAACTGCGAAGTCAGGCCGAAATTGCAGCTTATAATTCAGATGCCTGTGTCGTTTTATCCGGCGAATCTGCTGCAATGGCCGAATTGCGGTCCTTCTGCGACCGGGAAGGGCTCCGGTTTAAAGCGTTGAACGTTTCGCACGCTTTCCATTCTCCCATGACCGAATCCATCCTGGAACCTTTCCGGGACGGCATCGGTGAAGTGAACTTCGGCGCCCCCCGGATTCCGATCCTGTCGACGCTGACCGGAACAGCGGTTGGCGAAGAAATGGGCGATATCAACTATTGGATCAGGCATATCAGGGAACCGGTCCGTTTCCGCGAGGTTGTTCAAAAGGCCGCAGATCAGTACGGCGTATTTATAGAGCTGGGACCAAAATCCAACCTGCAGGGCACCTTGAATGCCAACCTGCCGGAAGGGACTTTGATACTGCCTGCCCTGACCGGAAAAGGCACTGACAGAAAAGACCTCCTTTTACTCGCCGGAAAATTGACCGCATTGCAGCCCGCCAACCCCGTCAACTGGAGCAAAGTGACCGGCGACTCAGCAGCTTTCCCCAGGATCAAATTGCCCTTTATGCCCTATGAAAAAGACCGGTACTGGATCAGCAGCGAACCGGAAAGAACCATGTCCGGAAACGGCCGGAAACAGGAAAATGATCAACCCGGCACAACAACGGTACAACCTACCATGGATTCCATCCTGGAGCTGGCTTCATCTGTATTGCATATCCCGGTCGAATCGATTGACCCGGAAACCCCGCTGACCGGTTTGGGCGCCGACTCCATCATGTTATTGGAACTGGTGCGCAAGATCAACAGCCGGTTCGGCGTGGAAATCTCCGTACGCCAGTTATTTGGCGAAACCGGGAACCTAAGGCAGCTGGCCGACTATGTCAGCAGCCGGGCTATCCCCGAAACGCCGGCGCCGGCGCCACATCCGGAGATCCGGGAAAATGCTGCCCTCCGGACGGTTCCGAACGGTGGGGATTCTCCATGGTCCGACCTGTTCAGCCGGCAGCTGGACCTGATCGACCGCACCTTGCAAAAACAATTTGAGCTGCTGGGTGCACCAGCCGTTGAGCGCGGATCCGCCCGATTGCGGGAAAACAAGCCCGAAGCGCAGGTGTCCGCCCAGGTCGACCCCCGCTACAGTGCAACCGCCAACAAGCTGTCGGAAGAACGGCAGTTGACCGCATCCCAGCAAAGGTATTTCGACGCGCTGCAATTGCGGTATGCCCAAAAAACAAAGTCTTCCAAACTGCATGCCGGAGCTGCCCGGAAACACCACGCCGATTGGCTTTATTCCATCGATTTCAGGCTCGCGACCAAGGAATTTTTATATCCCATCGTATTCAAGCACGCTTTTGAAGGCCGGTTCACCGATATCGACGACAACGAGTACATCGATATCGGCATGGGTTACGGCGTCAATTTTTTCGGCAACAGCCCCCGGTTCATCCGGGACGCCCTCGCCGGCGCCCTCGACCAGGGTCAGGAAATCGCCGCACAGCATTCGATGGCCGCCCAGGTATCCGAAGCCGTTTGCCGGCTGACAGGCCACGACAGGGTCACCTTCACGAACAGCGGCACGGAAGCCGTTATGACAGCCATCCGGATGGCCAGGGCAGTGACCGGCAGAAACAAGATTGTGCTGTTCAACGGATGTTATCACGGCACATTTGACGGTTACCTGGCACAGGCGGATGCTGAAGGCGACGGTGTGATTCCGCTCAGCCCGGGAACCCCCGATGCCATGATCCGGGATGTAATCCTGCTGGACTACGGGCAACCTGCCGCCATTGAAAAAATCCGGGCATTGGGCGACGACCTTGCCGCAGTGCTCGTTGAGCCGGTCCAGAGCCGGAAGCCGGACGGATACGACCCGCATTTTTTGCAGGAATTAAGAGCCGTGACAACCGAGTGCAATATCGTCCTGATCTTCGACGAGATCATCACCGGCTTCAGGGTTCACCCCGGAGGCGTCCAGGCTGTTGCCGGGATTCGGGCGGATCTTACTACCTACGGAAAGGTCATCGGCGGCGGCATGCCCATCGGCATGATTGCCGGCAAGTCCGTTGTGATGGATGCCATCGACGGCGGTCCCTGGGACTTCGGGGACCAAAGCTACCCCCGATCCGTAAAGACATTCTTTGGCGGAACGTTCTGCAAACACCCTCTGACCCTGGCCGCAGCCAAAGCCGTAGCAGATAAATTGCTCGAAGAAGGCCCCTCGCTCCAGGAAAGGGTTAACCGGCTCACCGGAGAAATGGCGGAGGAATTGAACCGCTTCTTTCGGTCCCTGAATGTCCCGTTGAAGGTGGTCCGCTACGGCTCCTTGTTCAGGTTCAAATCCGAGGGCAGGTACAATATGCTGCTGCGGCCCATCGAACTGGATATTTTCTTCTATTCCCTCATGGAAAAGGGGGTGTTCACCTGGGAACGCAGGGTATGCTTCCTTTCAACAGCGCATTCCCAAGCGGATATCAGGGAACTGATGCAAAAAGTGAGGGAAACGGTCCTGGATATGCTGGCTGCCGGTTTATTTCCGGAAGCAAATAGCGTTCAACCGGGAGAATCTTCAACATCCCGTTTCCCGCTTACCCCGGTCCAAAAGCAGCTTTTCATCCTGTCCGGGATAAACGCCGGGGCATCAACCGCCTGCAACCTCAGAATGACGTTGAAAATAGACGGGTCGCTGGACGGGCCCCGCCTGGAGGCCGCTGTCCGCCGATTGGCGGACCGGCATGAGGCGCTGCGGATCAGGTTTGACCAATCCGGCGAATTTCAGGAAATCCTGCCCGCCATAAGGATTCCGTTCAGATCCGCCGCAGGTTCCCATGAGGACGGAACGCTTCCCAAGTTAATTGAAGAAGAGACCAACAGGCCTTTTGACGTGGTGGAGGGACCGCTTTTCCGGGTAACTTTGTTGAAAGCTGGTCCGCAAACCAACTACCTGATCCTTACCGCCCATCACCTGATCGCCGACGGTTGGTCAATGGGTGTGATCGCCAAAGACCTTGGCGACATTTACCGCATTGGGGGGGATGGCAATGAAGCTGCCTTGCACCGGCCGGTACCCTTCAGCCGGCACCTCAACAAGGTGCTGACCCCGGGCCACGCAGAAGCCATCCGGAAAGACATCGCATTTTGGCAGGAAAAGATAGGGTCTCGCCGGCCAACAGCCATGCCCGGAACAAAAATCAGGGCCAGGGACCTCGGATTCGCCGCCCAAAGGATCCGCGAAAGGCTGCCGGCTGCCGTTTACCGCCCATTGACGGATCTCGGAAGAAAGGCAGGATGCACGTCCTTCATGACGCTCTATGGCGCTTTCACTTTCCTGATCTATCGCCTGGGAGGAGAAAGGCAGTTTCTGATCGGCGTACCCACAGCCGGCCGGGCCATGGACACCGGGCAATTCATGGTGGGGTCTTGTGCAGATATGCTGCCCGTCCTGAACGAACTGGATCCCGAATCGGGGTGGCTATCGTACCTGCAGCGGGTAAAAACCGCTTTGCCTGAAAGTTATGAACACCAAACTGGAACGTTTGCCAGCTACCAGGAAGAAACCGGAACCGCCGGCGGAAATGCCCTCCGGATCTCCTTCAACCTGGATGCCAATATACAATTGCCGGAGATCCCGGGATTGGAAACGGAACTTGACTTTTCTCCGGTCCTGAATACGCAGTTCGATTTGGTATTCGACCTGTCGATCATCGGCGATGAACTTCAGATCGAGTGTGATTACAGAACGGCGTACCTGGAAGAAGATTTTGTCCGGCAGTTTTTAGCATTGTACAAAGAAGCGCTTATCCGGCTGGCTGCGGAACCTGAATTGCCGCTCAAGGATGTGAACCTGTTTGACCTTGGAAGCGTCTCCGGCAAAAATACCGGGTCCGACCAGGAAGTAACTGCAGATGAACCGGTTCAACCGCTTCTGCAGCTTATCGACAAAAAATCAGCAGGCCCTGCCGGGCAGCGCCCGGCGCTGGTATCCGAGGAGCGGTCATTGACTTTCCTGGATTTGGAAGAAAGATCCGATAGTTTTGCCAGGCTCCTGATCCAACGCTTTGAGCTGCCTGAAAACGGCGTGGTCGCCGCAATTTACGACCCCTCTCCGGAATGGGCGGTGGCCATGTTGGGCGTTTGGAAAGCGGGCGGTGTGTTTTTACCGGTAGATAACAGCCTTGCTGAAGCAGACCTCGCGTTCCTGCTTGACACGGCAAAACCCCATTGTTTGCTTTTGCACAGCGCCCGGTTCGCTCAAATTCCCCAAAACCCGGGATTGAGGTTGATCGCCCTGAACACTCAGGTCGAAAACCTTCCAAAATCCGGTGGCACGCCCTTGCGCTCCGTTCATCCGGACAAGCCCGCCTTAATGACCTTGAATCGTCAGCGGCGGGGCAAAGAACGGTCATTCAGGGCAGTTAGCCACCATATGCTCTCCAGGTCCGCAACAGATTTTATCGGGGTCGTCGGCGCTGAGGAACAATCCCTTTTCCTCGTTTTACCCTCGGGCAGAATGAATCGGTCGGTTTATGAAATCTGCAGCGTGCTTGCAGCCGGGATGGGAGTCTTTTTCCCGGACCGGGCCGCCCTGAACCCCGGATCTCTCGAAAAGTTGATCGCAGAACATCAAATTACAGGATTAAGCCTGCCCTCCGTTTTTCTCCCCAGCCTGGATATTAGCCTTTGTCCATCCGTAAAACGGGTGGTGATATGGGGCGAGCCGCCCGGAAAAGAGCATGTCCGTTCACTCCTCCAAACGGAGGCGATACAATTGTCATATGGACTGGACAGTCCTGAGGTTTTTGGCAGCATAACCCTCCGGAATATGGCTGAAGCGGACCTGTCAGCGGATTGGATCTCCATAGCCGGCTCCTCCGCCGGCAGACGCCTTAAGGTGGTAGACCGGGATCTGAACATCCTGCCCGCCGGAATCCGGGGAGAATTGGTCGTTACCGGTCCATGGCTTCCTGGTGAAAATACGAACGAAAGCGCTGAGAATGCCTTTGTACTTACCGGAATATTGGCAAAATGGACTTCCGGCGGCATGCTTCAATACCTGGGTGAGCAACAAAACCAGTTCGCAGCCGACGGCCTTCAGATAAATTTGCAGGAAATAAAAAACAGCATACTCGACCATCCCGGCGTGCGAAACGCAGTCGTAGTCTGGTCCGGTGCGGACGAGGCCCAAAACCAGCCGGTTGCCTTTTACAGCGTTCGAAAAAAGGCGCCCGGACACAAATCCAACGGCAGCCCCCACCAGGGTGATGACCTGCCGGTTGAAAAGTTGCGTTCATTTTTGAAAAAACAACTTCCGGCAGGCTTTATTCCGGAGAAAATTTACCGGGTCGACCATATTCCTGTCCTGACGGATCTCCTTTCTCCGGAGAAACAAGGGCCGGCGCTTGCCGCAACCCGGGCCCATACAACGGACGACCTGATCGAGCAGCAGATTACGGACATCTGGAAAGAGGTGCTCGGCCTTGATCAGATCCAACCGGATCAGGTATTTTTCGAAATCGGCGGACACTCGCTTAAGGGCATGCAGGTCTGCTTTCGCATCAAGGAAAAATTGGGCGGGGAGATCGGCCTGGCCGGGTTGATTGAATACCCGACCATCCGCGAGTTGACGAGCCTCATCAAAAACCGCGCGGAGCAGGCAGAAAGCGGGAATGCCGCTGCACCTGCTGCAGAACCGGATTTACTGGTGTCGCCTGCCCAACAGCGGCTCTGGACCCTGGATAAGATCGAAGAAGGCAGTCATTACAACCTGTTTGGCGCATTCCAGCTGGAGGGAGCATTGAATTTCCCGGCCCTGGAACAAAGCCTGAATGCCTTGTTGGTTCGCCATGAAAGCCTGAGAACCACCTTTACCCTGAGGGAAGGCCGGCTCATCCAACAGATCCGTCCGGTTTCAGCCATTTACTTCAAGCTGACCGTTCTGGACCTTGCAGATCATGCCGCCCAAGCGGAAGAACTTGGTCATCACCTGGCAACCGAAGAGCGCAGGAGGTTTGATCTGGCCGATGGTCCCTTGTTTGTGGCTGGTGTCATCAGGCTTGGCGCAGAAAAGCACGTCCTTTATTTCAATATACACCATATCGCAGCGGATGCCTGGTCGCTCAATTTGATGTTGAACGAATTGAGCGTCCTGTACAATGCATCGGTTGCCGGCGGCAATAACCCGCTAGCCCCGCTGGAATGGCAATACAAGGATTTTGCCGCCCGGCAACGCAGGGAAATCGATTCGGGTGCGCTGGAGCCGCATCGCAGGTACTGGGCGTCCAGACTGGAAGAAGGCATTCCGCGCCTGAATCTGCCCACTGATTGTCTTGTCCGCCCGTCCGGCAGGACGTATGATGGGGCGGTCGCTGCCCTGGCCCTTGACCGGGGACTGTGTGAAAAGCTCTATACCTGCGGGAAGGAAAGCCGCATAACGCCATTCATGATCCTGGCCGCAGGGGTTGCTGCTTTGCTGAATCGCTATACCCACAGTGCCAGAATCACCATGGGCGCGCCCGTACTTGGCCGGCATCGCCGTGAACTGGAAAACCAGGTCGGATTTTTTGTGAACCTGGTCTTGCTGGTGATGGATGTCGATGACCAGGCCGGATTCGAATCCCTGTTGTCCCATTCCAGGGAGACACTCCTCGGTGCGTTGGCGCATCAGGATTATCCGTTCGACCTCCTCGTGGAGGAATTTGAAAAGGAACGCGACCCAAGTTATTCCCCGCTTTTTGATGTTTATATTTCCCTCAATGACAACCTGCAGGCAGAGCTGTCATTGGAAGGGCTGTCGGCAGGCAGGCTTCCCACCCCGCAGACGACGAGTAAATACGATTTATCCTTCAATTTTGAAGAATCCAATGCAGGCGATATCAGCCTGGAGATAGAATACGATACCCGCCTTTTCGGGCCTGAAAAGATCTCAAGACTATTGGGCCATTTTGAGAAATTGCTCGAATTATGCCTGGCGGATCCTCAAAAGCCGCTTTGGCAGCATGAGTACCTGAAGGAAGAGGAGAAGATTTTGCTGCTGGAAAAATTCCACGGCAAATACGCGGATATACCTGAAAACGTCAGTCTCCCCGGATTGTTCTCCCGAATGGCAGCTGAAATGGGGGATCGGATTGCCGTTGAAGACGAGGCGATTCGCATCACCTATGCCGAATTCGACCGCTATACCGACCGGCTTGCCCATTTCCTGAGGTTGAAGAAAGGGGTCCGTAAAGGTGATCGCGTCATCATTGCCGCCGAGCCGGGCTACCGGATGACGGCAGGCCTCATGGCCATTCTGAAGGCAGGCGGAGGGTATGTCCCCGTTGACCCGGAATATCCTGAGGAAAGGGTGCGGCAAATATGCGATGCCTGCCGGCCGGTTGCCGTGCTGGCGGATTCAGATCGCCATGCTTGCCTGAACACGCTGGAGGTCACGGTAATTCCCGGAATAAACGATGAAGGGCTTGCCGGGGCTTTCTCCGGCGAAATGGAACCGGTCGGTTTGGCGGGTGAAGATCTCGCTTACATCATTTTCACCTCCGGGTCCACCGGCGTTCCGAAAGGGGTTGCGATAAGCCACCGGAACGTTTTCAACACCATCAACTGGATGTGGGAGACCCTTGGGTTCGATCGCGATGACATCGTGCTTCAGAAAACCAGCTTCACTTTCGATGTATCCGTCTGGGAGTTTTTCCTCACCCTCTGTTTCGGCGCCAGGCTTGTGTGCTGTCCCAAGCGGTTTTGGTACGACATGGAAGGGTTGCACCGGTATATGATTGAAAAGGGGGTCACCTCGATCAGTTATGTTCCCAGCGCCCTGGTGGTGTACCAGGATTTTGTTTCACGGCAGAAGACAAACACAGCGGTTCCGTTAAAACGCATAATTGCAGCCGGGGAGGCGCTCAAGCCCCAGGTTGCAGCCATGCACCACAGCATGTGGCCGGTTTTGCTCTACAACCTCTACGGTCCTACCGAAGCAACCGTATATGCCAGCATATACCTTACCCGTCCCGGGGATGCGACGATCCCTATCGGCGTACCCGTTTACAATTCCGAATTGCTGGTTTTGGACCGGTACCGCAGGTTATGTCCGCTGGGCGTCCAGGGCGAAATTGCCATAGGAGGCGCCGGCCTTTCCTCCGGATACTACAATGCGCCGGAACTCACGGAAAGGGTATTCATCGACCATCCCTACCGGCCGGGTGAGAAACTGTACCTGACAGGCGATGTGGGAAAATTGGAGCCCGACGGGAATATGATCTATATGGGTCGGAAGGACCACCAGATCAAATTGAGGGGATTCCGGATCGAACTCGGTGAAATCGAAACCGCATTGGCCAGGCACGAAAAGGTCCAGGAAGCCGTTGTCCTGTTGAAAGAAGGCGAATCGCCGTTCCTGGCGGGGTATATCTTGTCGGAATCGGACGTAACGCCTGCTGAACTGAAATCCTTCCTGAACAGTCAGCTTCCGGCCTACATGGTCCCTTCGGCCTTTATTGTCATGGACAGTTTTCCCAGGACCGGCAGCGGAAAAATCGACAGGAAAACCCTGGTCCGGCAAGGGAATCTGCCGGCTGAAAACAAACCGGAGCCCAACGGACCCGTTAACGCCACGGAAAGCCGCGTTCTTTCCATTTGGAAAGCCGTTCTGGGGCTCGAAGCAATCGACCGGGAACACCATTTCTTTGAGATCGGCGGTCAATCTCTGAAAGGCATACAGATCTGCCTGAACCTGGAATCCGAATTCGGAATACCGGTTACGTTCCGGGACCTGGTTGCCCATCCCAGGATCAGCGCCCTGGCCGAATGGATCGGGGGCGTTAAAAAACCATCTGCCCACGCTTTTACGGCGTCAGACCCGCGCCCCGCCGATTATCCGGCATCCCTGGCGCAGGAGCGCCTTTGGACTCTCCTCCAGATTGAAGAAGACCTGCCCGCATTCAATATTTTCGGCGCCTTTGAGCTGCTCGGTCCGCTCAACACCGAAGGATTGATCAATAGCCTCAAACGCATTGTTAAGAGACACGAAAGTCTCCGGACCAACTTTGAACTCAAATCCGGCAAACTCATCCAGGTCATCCGCGATGCCGGATCCTCCGGTTTTGAAGTTTTATGCGACGACCTGACCAACGGGCGGGAAATTGACAAGGAGGTGTCTGAAATCATTAAGCGGGAACAGCTTTATACTTTTGACCTGGCCCATGAGCCCCTATTCCGGGCCGGGGTAATCAAGACCGGGCAGGATGCCCATTTGCTCTTTTTCAATTTGCATCACATTATTGCAGATGAGTGGTCCCTGGATGTGATCACCGGCGAGTTGATCCGGTTCTACAACGCTTATTTGCACAATGAAGAGCCGGGGCTGCCTGAGCCGGAAAGGCAATACAAGGATTTTGCCTTGCGGCAGCGTATTGAAATAGAGGAAGGGTTGGCGGAGTCTCACAGAGCGTACTGGAAAGACCGGTTGTCGGGTAAAAGCCCGCGATTGGCTTTACCGGTCGACATCCCTGAAAAACCCACAGAAAAATCCTACCGGGGCTCGGCCTATGCCCTGGATTTTGACCGGCAAAAATCAGCCGGCATTTACGCGTTTTGCCAGACTGAAGGCCTCACGCCGTTCATGTTGCTTGCAGCCGGAACAGCAGCCCTGTTGTCGCCTTATGCCCAGGAAGGCGACCCGGTAATGCTCGGCACCTCCGTGCTGGGCAGAAATCAGAAAGAATTGCAGGATCAGGTCGGTTATTATATCAATCTGCTGCCGCTGCGCATCGATGTTGACCGGGATCAGGGCTTCCGGTCATTGGCCTGCCGGACCAGAGAAATCCTTCTGGACGGCTTAAGCCACCAGGATTATCCATTTCACCTGATGGTAAAGGAGACTGCGCCTGACCGGGATCTGGCATCCTCGCCGCTTTTCGATGTATATATTTCCTGGAACAACCGGCCCGAAGATGACCTCAGGCTGGAAAACCTCCGCATTCAACCGCTAAAAACGGCCCCGCTGACCGGAAAATACGACCTGTCCTTCTATTTCAGCGAGCATGAAGGCAGGATCTCTCTTGAGATCATTTACGATCCTGTTTTATTCAGGCCGGATTCGGTCAAAGCGATCGCTGACCGTTTCGACCGGTTGATGGCAGAATGCCTGGTGGATCCGGAAAGACCGCTTGGAAGCCTGCAATCCACCGGGAAAACGAATGCCGGTAAAATGCCGGCTGTTTCCCGCCTGTCGAGCCTTGTGCCAAACGGCCCCGCACTTATGGAAATGCTGGAGGCCCAGGCCGGACAAAAACCGGATCAGGAGGCTGTTGTTTCCGAAGCCGGTACCCGGACTTTCCGGGAACTCCACCGCGACGCCAACCGGCTGGCGCATTTCCTGCTGCGGAACGAACTTCGCAAGAACGATCTTGCACTCCTCCTGTTGGAAGATTCACCTGGCAGCGCAGTTGTTGCCATCCTGGCCGTTTTAAAGGCAGGAGGCGCTTATGTGCCCCTGGATCCCGCTTTGCCCCCGGAAAGAATGCGCAGCATTGTCCAGGATACGGGCGCCGCGATAATCATCACCGACCGGCCTGATATCTTGGACAAAGTACCCGCCGGCCGGCCAATCAGAGTCATCGATATCAGGGCCGAATGGCCGGTCATTTCACAGGAGTCCCCGATGCGGCCGCAGCAGGCCTTTCATCCGGAAGACCTGGCCTACATCATTTACACCTCCGGTTCGACCGGAACACCCAAAGGGGTAATGATCACGCACGGCAACCTTGCAGATTACCTGACCGGACTGGATTCGGCAATCCACATCCGGCGTTGGAGGTCCTTCGGGTTGATGTCGACCATGACGGCGGATCTCGGCAATACGGTCCTGTTCGGCTCGTTGGTCACCGGAGGAGCAATCCACCTGTTCTCTAAAGACAACCTCAGCGATCCGCCTTTCCTGCACGATTATTTCAGGAAACACGAGATCGACTGCATAAAGATCGTTCCTGCTCACTGGAAGGCGCTGGAGTTCGGGCAACGTATTTTGCTGCCCGGCAAAGCGATCATTTTTGGCGGGGAGGAGCTTACCGGTGATATCCTCCGGAGAATCAGGCAGGCCTCCGGAAAGGAGATCCAGGTATTCAACCATTACGGCCCCACAGAAGCTACCATCGGGAAATTGGTGTTTCCGGTGGACCTGACCCAAGCCTACGATTCGGCGCCCATCGGCAAGCCCTTCGGCCATACGGTGTGTTATATTGTCGACGAGCAGGGCGAAATTTGCGGGGCAGGCGTGCCAGGCGAATTGTGGATCGGAGGAAAAGGCATTGCAGCCGGATATTGGAACCGGCCGGAGCTTACCGGTCAAAAATTCATCGACAATCCCTTTGAAGATGAGGCGGCTGGAAAATTATACAGAACAGGCGATCTGGTCTGCATGCTGGAGGACGGCCATGTGGTTTTTCGGGGAAGAATGGACGACCAGGTCAAATTGAACGGATTCCGGATAGAATTAAAAGAGGTTGAACTGGCCTTGAGGAGCCATGAAAAGGTCGGAGAAGCCATCGTCCTGCTCCGGAAAGATCCGGCGCCCGCCCTGGCTGCATTCGTTCTGACAAATGAGCCGATCTCTTCGGACGACCTGCGGGATCACCTGCGCCAAAAACTCCCCGATTACATGATCCCCGGCGAGATCCGGATACTGGAACGCTTTCCATTGAACAGCAACGGCAAAATCGACAGAAAGGCCCTGCTTGCGCTTCCCGTTTTGACCCGGCCCGGCGGTGGATTCAGGCGCCCGGAAACCGACCTCCAGCGCCGGATCGCGGCCATCTGGAAAGAATTGCTCAGGCATGACCGGTTCGGAATCGAAGAGAAGTTTTTCGCTGTCGGCGGAGATTCGATCAAGGTAATCCGCCTGGTGGCCCTGATCCGGGACACCCTTGGATTGAAACTCCGGGCACGGACCGTATTCCGGCACCAGACCATTGAGCAACTTGCCACGTATTTCCAGACGGAAAGCACCACGGAGGAAGAGCGCCACAACGCCCCGGGCCGGGATATCGACTTATTCAGGCAGAACATTGAGGCAATTGATCCCGCCTTGACCGGCCTGAAAGCCGGGGATTGGGAGGATTATTACCCCATGAGCGATATTCAACTCGGAATGATCTACCATTATCAGGAAGAGAATGAGGATCGGCTCTACCACCAACAGACATTTTTCCAATTCAGGACCAAAAACCCTGATCTCGACCGGTTGAAGGAGTCGCTCGGCATTTTGGTCCGGCGGCATCCGATCCTCCGGACCAGTTTCCATCTGTCCGATTTTTCGATGCCGCTCCAGATCGTACACCATTCGGTCGATATCCCATCCAAAATCCATTTTGAAGATTATCAGCACCTGGATTCCGGCGCCCGGAACAAACATATCCTGGAGTACCTGGAACGAGAACGCCGGGAACAGCCCTTCGACCTGTCGCAACCCGGACTGTTCAGGATGACCGTGTTCCAAGTCGCTCCTTCGGAATTCGGCGTGGTCTGGTCTTTCCACCATGCTATTCTGGACGGATGGAGCAACCACGCGTTCCTGGCCGAGCTCCGGCGGGCCTATCTTGGAGAGGAAACTTCACCGGCGCCGGCGTCCCTGTACCGGGATTATGTCTTTGACCAGCGCCGGATTGCTTCGGATAAAACTTATTTCGACTTCTGGGCCGGGGAAATGGCCGGTTTCCGACCGTCTCCCGCACCTTTTGCCAAAACCGGCAGCGACGCGGAAGGAGAAGGCTGCGATTATTACGCCTTCAGTATCCCGAAATCGCTGCACCAGGCAGTCCGGCAGATCGCCGCCAGGTCCGGGGCCGGTTTGAAAGCGGTGTACCTGGCAGCCTTCTGCCGGTTATTGAGCCGGACCGGCAATCCGGAGAAAACCGGCTTCGGCCTGTTGACCCACGGTCGCCTAGAGGAAGCAGACGGAGACAAAGTGCTGGGGTGTTTTTTGAACTCCGTCCCATTCGGGGTTGATCTGGCCCCGGCTGAAAATCCCCGTGCATTGATCAGGAAGGTAAGCGACAAGCTTGCGGAGTTATCGGGTTTTGACGCCCTGTCGCTGGTGAAGATCCTGAAAACCGCACCGGAGAAGGACCATCGGGCGAAACACCCATTTGAGGTATTATTCGCCTATTTTGATTTTCCGGTTGCCGGCCACCCAACTGATGACCTCGCGTTGGTTGCCTCCCGGATCGGAGGCTACTCCATGACCGATACGCCGTTTGACTTTATGGTTTACAACAAGGGTGACCACGCCAATGTCGGCATCTTCTACCGGACCGCTTCGATTGACCGGGCCGATATCCGGCAGGCAGGCAACCTTTACCGGGAAATCCTGGCCCGATTCGCAGCTGAATCCGGCGCTCCCGCCCTGGAAATCACGCCTTCGAAGGAATCAGAAAAGGCTGGATCAACTGCCGCGCCGGAAGCCAATGAGGTCCGGTCCGGCTCAACCGTTACCCCGTTGGAACAGACCATGACGGCCATCTGGGAGAAAGTGCTCAGCAACCGGATCGGCGAGATCGGGGCACTCGAGGCCTGGGATCCCGCAAAAACGACCGCCCGTTCGATTTCGGCCACCGACAACTTCTTCACCCTTGGCGGGGACTCCATCCTGGCCATGCAACTGAGCATCCGGATCCAGAAGGAGCTGGGGCTGGCCGTCAAACCCAAGGATGTATTCAATCATCCGACCATAGAAGGCCTTTGCCGTTATGCCATGCGTGACCTCCCCGCAGTCACGGAGATCCCGGTCAGGGAAGAGCAGGCTTTTTACCCGGCATCTCCGGCGCAGCAGCGCTTTTATATCCTGCAGGAGATGAGTGAGGACAAGACCCGGTACAACCTCCGGGGCGCCCTTATCACTGACGGCCCCCTGGATTACCAGGATCTGAATGCCGCTTTCGGACAGCTTATTGAACGGCAGGAAAGTTTGCGGACGGCTTTTCATGCCGTGGACGGAGAAGTGATGATCCGGGTGGTTAATCCGGAAACCATTCAGCTGCCGGTTGTCTTCAGGGACTTCAGCAATTTGGCTGATCCTGAGCATGCGGCCCTGCAGGAGGCCAATACCAACGGATTGTTCGAATTTGATCTGTCAAGGCCTCCGCTCATCCACCTGGAAATCATCCGGATCACCCCCCTCAAACACCTGCTGATCTTCAACATTCACCATATTATCAGCGATGAATGGTCGATGCATATCCTGGTGGGCGAAATCGGGGAAATATACCGGTCGATCCGGTCGGGTTTACCGGCAGCAATGCCCCCGCTCCGGGTTCAATACAAAGATTTTACCGCCTGGCTAACCCAGGAATTATTTGCCAGAAGGGCCACCCTGAAGGCGTATTGGGAAGGGCGTTTCCCCAAAGGCGTACCCCAGTTGAACCTGCCGACCGATTTTCCAAGGCCGGGCCTTCGTTCGTCGGCCGGCATTGAGATCCGGACCCAATTGCCCGTGGAGTTGACAGCGCAGATTACCGGCATCCTGGAAGCCGAGCGATCCACCCTGTTCGTATTTTTCACTACTGCAGTAGTGTTCTTCCTGAGCAAACTCTGCAAACAGGAGCGAATTGTCGTCGGCACCCCCGTTTCAGGCCGGGTCCATCCGGACACGGAGAACCTGATCGGGTTATTCATCAACACGTTGCTGATTGACGCAAAAGTCGATCCGGATTCCGGTTTTTCCGAATTGCTGCATGCCGTCGGCAAGGCGGCTGAAGGGGCCCAGGACCACCAGCTCTACCCATTTGACGAACTGGTGGCTGACATGCTCGAGACCAGGGAAGAGGGCAGAAACCCGCTTTTTGACGTCTGGGTGGTGTACCACAACGCCGAGATCAACGCGGAAGCCCACGAAAAGCTGGCCGGCGACATTGCCATGAATCCCGTTGACGACAACATAACCCTGAACAGATACGATCTGAAATTTGATTTTGTAAAGACAAAAAGCGGAGTGCAATTCATATTCGAAAGCAGCAAAGACCTCTTCACCGAAAGAAGAACGAGGCTGCTGTTTGAAGGATTCATGGCGTGTATCCGGTATCTGGCCGGGCATTTTGACCAACAACTGTCTTCCTTCCAACTCCCCGAAACGGATCCGGTCCGGAATGACGCCCCCCATAACGACAAACCGCTGATTAAAAAAACGAGCAGACGTCGCGCGGAATAGTCGCGATCGGACGCCTGCCGTCCTTCCATTCCATCTTACAACCTGGATTATGAAATTAATCGTTAAAAGCGCCCGCCGGTTGCTGGGGTGCATGTTACTCGTTTCCCTGTTCAGTTGCCGTGATTCCTTGAATGTGGAAAACGGCGGATCAGCCCCGGAGGAAACCCTCCGGCAATACATTGACGAAGTTGTTTCCGGCAATGACCAGATTCAGGGGATGATGGTCCATTTGGAATCGCCGGCCCTCGGCCTATCCTGGAGCGGGGCATCGGGTGTTTCGGATATCAAAACGGGCGCCGAATTGACGCCTGAGCAGCCGTTCCGGATCGCGAGCGTAACAAAAACCTTTGTCGCCGCCTCCATATTGCGGCTTTTTGAAGAAGGGAAACTTTCGCTGGATGACCCCATTACGAAATATATTTCCGCAGAACACGCCGGCATTCTGACGAATGGGGGGTATCAACCGGAGGCCATGACCGTGCGGCATTTGCTGACCCACACCTCCGGATTGTTCGATTACGCGCTGGGCAGCCAGGTATACGCCACAAAAGTCAAAAATGACCCCGGGCACCGGTGGACCCGGACCGAACAACTGCAAGGCGCGATGGAGTGGGGGAGACCCTACGCCCCACCGGGTAAGGAATTCCATTATTCGGATACCGGGTATATTCTATTGGGCGAAATCATAGAAAAGCTCACGGATAAATCTTTGGCCCTCGGCATAAGGGACCTGCTGGATTTTTCCCGGCTTGGGCTCAGCAACACCTGGCTGGAATCCCTGGAAGAAGCCCCGTCCGGCATTCCCGACCGGGCGCATCAATACCTCAATGACACGGACATCTACGACTGGGACCCTTCCTGCGATCTGTACGGCGGCGGCGGACTGGCTTCCACCACTTCCGATATCGCCCGCTTCTACTACCAACTGTTCAACGGCAAGGTCTTTTCACAGCCTTCCACCCTGGACACCATGCTGGAAAAAACAAAATTCCCGGAGGGACAACAACCTTCCAAACAGGACTACCGGATGGGGATTGAGCTGATCAATATCTATGGGACGGATGCCTACATGCACACCGGATACTGGGGTGTTCAGGCCGTTTACCTGCCCAAATACGATACTGCGATTGTCATCAACTTCATAACCGGAGGAAATATTTTCATCATCAAAAAGATCATATCCATGGTCGATTCGATGCATTCAGGCAAACAAGAAGCCGGTAACTCATAAAAGACATAAACATGGACGGTGCGGTCAACAAAAAAATAGAAAGAAGATCCAGGCAGCGGCCTGACCTCAATGAAAAAGCAGTCAAAAGGTTCTTTTTTTCGGAGGAACAAAAGCTTCCGCTGGTATTTCGGGCCGAATACGCAGGGCTTGACCTGAGGATTTGGTTGTCGGAGAACGCAGCCCTCATCAAGCGCGAGCTCAATGCTTCCGGCGCTGTATTGTTCAGGGGGTTCGCCAATACATCCATTGAAGAATTTAATCAGGTTGTCCGGGCCTGGAACCCGGAGCTGATGGATTATGACTTCGGCTCCACCCCGCGCACCAACCTGAAGGCGGGCATTTATACGAGCACCGAATACCCGGCCGACCAGGAAATTGTAATGCACAATGAAATGGCGTATACCGGCAAATACCCCGCTTATTTGTGGTTCTATTGCCACCAACCGGCTGAGTCGGGCGGGCAAACGCCTTTAGCCGACAGCCGGGAGGTGTATAAAATGCTGGGGCAGGAGATCACCCAATTGTTCGAAAGCCGAAAGATCGTTTATTGCCGCAATTACAAACCGGGGATCGACGTGCCCTGGACAAGCGTATTCCGGACCACGGACAAACAGGCGGTAGAAGCATTCTGCACCGATCACAATATTGATTTCGAGTGGGTGAACGATGAACACCTTCGGACCAGGGAAGCCTGCCCGGGCGTCATTACGCACCCTGAAACCCGCGAAAAGGTCTGGTTCAATCAGGCCCATTTGTTCCACATCTCCAACCTTTCGGAAGAACTGGCCGGCCAGTTGGCTATGATCCCGGAGGCAGACCTGCCCAGGAATGTGTATTGGGATAACGGCGAGCCTATGGATATCGCCATTCTGGATAAGATCCGGTCAACATTCCGGCAGGCAAAAGTGAAATTCGACTGGCAGGCCGGCGATATGCTCCTGGTCGACAACCTTCTGGCTTCTCATGGCCGCGAGCCCTATTCAGGAAGCAGGAAGATCCTGGTTGCCATGCAGGGCGCTCTTACCGCAGAACCCATTTGAACCCAGACACCATCCCGAAATGATCGAACAATCTCTCGCCGGATTTCCGGTTTCAAGGCAGCAACAGCGGTTATTTGACCTGGAAGGCCTGCAAGGCCCGGGGAACCATTTGACCGTGTTGATCAACGCAGCAATTGATCAGCAGAGCTTTTCTGACTGCCTGATGGAATTTGTCAGGAATGCGGAAAATTTCCACGTTTCCCTTGTAAAAAATCCGGTCTCAAAATACCCGTTGCAGCAAATCCTGGATGCGCCGCAAACGATGATCCGGTTTCACCGGACGGAGGATGAATCACAGGCCAGAAAATCCCTGCAGAACCTGATCCGGGCGCCTTTCCACGCAGACAGCCCGGAATGCATTCGTTTCCATTGCTTTTCCTGGGGCGGTCCCAAATCCCTTCTGCTGGCTTCCAGTTCCAGGTTCTTTTCTGATTTTCAGAGTTTTGCCGACCTGCTGCGCCACCTGGAAGGATGGATCACCGGCGCAGAGATCACCAGGGCGGAAGAGGAACCCCTTCAGTATCTCGATTACAGCGAATGGCAGCATGAGTTATTCCTGGAGCAAAGCGCAGACGGCTACCGGTTTTGGTCCGGTATCGGCAAAGCGCTGGCAGCCGCCATCCCGGGACAGGATCCCCTTGCCGAAGCGGTGGCGGACTGCACAACACAAAGCTTTGTGCTGCCCCGCGAGTCCGTCAGCAGCCTGACAGATATAGCCCGTTCCAACGACGTATCGCTGAACGGTTTGCTGACTGCAGCCTGGTGGAAGGTTTTGAATACGTTCATCGCCAGAGATGTTCCGCTGGCGTATAGCCACCCCGGCAGAAACGACGAACAGACTGCCGGCATATTCGGTTTGTTTGAAAAGTACCTGGTGCTGCCGGCCGAAACTGGTAACGAGCTCCATAGTCTAACGCAGCTGGCCGCCTGCGCTGACCGCACCAAAAAAAAGCAGGCCTTTTATCAGGATTATTTCCACCTCGAGAACGAGTCAGGCGCCGGAAAACCGATTTATCTCCCTTTCCAGTTCGCGTGTTATGAATTTCCCGGCGGTTTGCCGGAGATCTTTGAATTGGAATCCCTCCAGGTCCATGCGGATCACTTTTCCATCAAGCTCCAAATTGTCCTTTCCGGAGAAAAAGAAGCGGCGAATTGCACGATCTTCAACCGGTCGGCGGATATTCCCGGGGACTGGACAGCAGCATTGGCGGACCGCTTCAGGCAGCTGCTGGAGCTGGAAATCACCCTCGCCCGGCAAGGCGCAGCTCAACTGCAACTTCAAAAAAACGAACTGGCCTGGGCCTGGCAAAAGGCCATCAATCCTCCGGCGGAAGGCTTTGACCGTTCGTTGGAAAGCCTGGTCTCCGGGATGGAAAACGCAGCCCGGAATCACCCGCATAAAGCAGCCCTGGTATTTGAGGAAAAAACCATTTCGTTCGAATCCTTTCACGAGCAAGTCAACAGGATTGCCCATCTGATTGTCAGCAGGACCCAGCACAGGACCGGCAAGGTAATCGGGGTTCAATTCGGCAATCCCGTTCAAATGATCATCGCCTTTGCCGCGATTTTGAAAAGCGGGAATGCCTTTCTGCCCATTGAACCGGCGCAACCCGAGGCCAGGGCGAAGTTCATGATTGAGCAAAGCCAGGCGGTCCTTTTCCTGTCGGACCAGGAGTGGGCCGTCCGGGATTTCCCCGGCATCACCCTGAAATGGGTGCAACTGGAGGAGCAGTCTTCCGGTTTTCCGGCTACCGCCCCGGCGATTGCGCTTACTGCCCAATCACCCTGTTACCTGATTTTCACTTCAGGCACCACCGGCAATCCTAAAGGCGTACTGATTTCCCACGGATCGATTGCGAATTATCTGAACTGGTTCATAACCCGGCATCAGATCAATGCATCCGACAAAACCGTGCTGTTCTCCTCCATGGCCTTCGACCTCGGCCACACCATTATTTGGTCCGCCCTGATCACCGGAGCGGAATTGCACCTGGTCGCCCCGGAAAATATCCTGGCCTTCATAGGCGGACTCAACGCGTATATGGCAAAACAGGGGATCAGCTACATCAAATGTACGCCGTCCCATTTCAAGTTGATCCTGGAGGATCCCGACCTGCCCAGGTGGTCCGGATCACAACGCCTACGGCTCATTTTCCTCGGTGGCGAACAGATTGACGCCGAGGACCTCAATCGCTATTTCAAACTCCATGACGGTGTATTGATCGTAAACGAATACGGGCCTACTGAAACTACGATAGGTGTCATAGCCAAAGAAATAACCGCCGAAACAGCCGCGCATTTCAGCCGCAGGCCGGTAATCGGCAGGCCTTACGGCGGGCATTCCATCTTTATCCTGGATGAGGATCGCAATCCGGTTTTCCCGGGAGAATACGGGGGTATTTTTATCGGAGGCCCCGGTATTGCGCTGGCGTATCTCCACAGGCCGGATCTCACAGCGAAGGCTTTTGTCAACCTGCCCTCAGCCTGGGCTGGGGAAGGCAAATATTACGATTCCGGGGATCTGGGCAGATGGTTGCCGGATGGCGACATCCAGCTGGCCGGCAGAAAGGACGGTCAACTAAAAGTGAGGGGATACCGGATTGAACCGGAGGAAATCGCACAGGTGGCCGCCGGAATGCAAGGGGTTCGCAATGCCTTTGTATCCGCTTACAGGTCTGAAAAAACAGAGATCGGCATCCGGATGTTCGCCTGTTTCACCGGGCCGTCCGCTACGGTCGATACGCTGAGAACCTACCTCCTGGATCAGCTCCCGGAATACATGGTCCCGGATCAGATTTTTGAGACGGATCATATCCCGCTCACCCCGAACGGGAAAGTGGACCGCGATGCCCTGGACCGCGCGGCTGAGCTTGAACTTCAAAAAACAAGCCTCAAACTTCCTGTAACGGATACGGAAAACAGGATCGCTGCCATCTGGCGCGACTTGTTCGGAATCCCTGAAATAGGCGTACAGCAGAGTTTTTTCCAGTTGGGCGGGCACTCCCTTCTGGCTATGAAAATGCTGGCGCGGGTGCAGAAGCAACTTGGCTTAAGCATGCCCCTGCCCGAATTCTTCAAACAACCTACTATTGCCTTTTTGGCCGCGGCCTTGCATGCCGGCGGCAAAGAGCAGTTCACGCCCATTGTGCCAATTCAGCGGGAACCGGGAGCGCTGCTGACGGTTTCTCATGCTCAGCGCCGGATCTGGATGCAGGCTCAGTTGCAGGAAGAGGAAGGCGGGTTGAACGTCTACTTCGCAGTACGCCTGAAAAATGATCCGGACCTGGCCAATATGGCCGATTGCCTGACGGCTCTGGCCAGGCGGCATGAGGCCCTTCGCACCAATTTCAAAGCGGTCGAAACGGGGGTCATGCAGGTCATTCGCGAGGTGGAGCGCACTTTTGTGCCGGTTGAGGATCTCGGGACCGAAGCCTGGTCGCCTGCCCGCCTGCATCAGGAGATCATTGCCGCTTCCAGGCGGGGTTTTGATCTGGAACGGGATATCCTTTTCCGTTGTTTCCGGTTCAGGGAAGCAGCCGGCGACTCTATCCTGGCCTTTGTTTTCCATCATATCCTTGTCGACGAATGGTCAATGGATATTTTCCAGCAGGAGTTGACCACCTTGCTGACCTTCGGCAAGGAGGAAGGGCTGCGGCGGCTGCCTGAACTGCACGTCCAATACCCTGATTTTGCGGCATGGGAAAAAGAAAACTGCACGGAGGCGTACTTCAAACCGATGAAGGCCTACTTTGAACGTCAACTTTCCGGACAATTGCCCGTATTGAATTTGCCCACCGACTTCCCGCGCAAAACCAGGAAGACTTTCGAGGGAAATTCCACCGGCCTTGACCTGGATATCGACCCCGAAAAGCTCAACAACTTTTGCATTGAGCGGGGCTGTTCGATGTTCTCTCTCCTGATCGCTTCGGTAAAGGCCTTGCTTTTCCGGCTGACCGGACAAACTGATATCATCATCGGGACGCTGGCAGCCAACCGCATCCATCCAGACCTAGAACACCTCATCGGCAGTTTTTTCAATATTGTCCCGGTCCGATCCGGCTTTCCCGCCGATGCGCGGTTTTCCGATTTGCTGCGCATTGTCCATGATCAGGCGGATGCCGCCATGGTCAATGCCGCCTATCCGTTCGATCTGTTGCTGAGGGATCTTAAAACGCATCCGCTCCCGGGCCGGTCGCCTGTTTTTGATGTGATGGTCACGCTCCGAACCCTGCGGGATGAGGACGAGCGGGAGAACCGGGCCGGAAGTCTGGTCTTCGAACCCTACGTGATGCCTTCCTTATCCAGCAAATACGATCTGCTGTTCGACTTTGTCCGCAGAAACGAAAATCTGAAGGTCCTGATCGAATACAATACCGGCCTCTTCAAAGAGGAAACCGTGACGGAATTCTGCAGGATCCTCCAGGTGCTGCTCGAAGCCATACTCGTAAATCCTGATATCCGGATTCCGGAAATCGGAGCCCCTGAAGGGGAGACCCCCGGCGCCGAAGATGCTACAGAGTCTTTTTTCAGCTTCTAATACCTATTTCCTATGTTCCTAAAACAAGAGTACAACCGGTACAGCCCCCAGGACCATGAAACCTGGAGCATCCTGTTCAGGCGTCAAAGAGACACGGTGGTCAAGTCTGCTTCCGCGGCTTACCAGGACGGCTACAACAAACTGGCCATTGATCCGGACAAAATCGTGCAGGTCGAGACGTTTAATGAGGTCCTCAGGTCCTATTGCGGTTGGACGATCCGGGGCGTCAGCGGTCTTGTTCCCAACAAGGAATTCTTTGACATGCTCATCAACCGCCAGTTTCCGGTGACGGTATTCATCCGGAAACGGGAAGAGTTGGATTACGCCAAACAACCGGATATTTTCCACGATGTGATCGGCCATGTGCCGATGCTGCTGAATGAGGTCTTTGTTTCTTTCATAGTGGACTTCAGCCGCATCAGCAGACGGTACCTGCACCACCCCAAGGCGGTTGACTACCTTTCAAGGTTATACTGGTTCACCCTTGAAATGGGCCTGATCACGGAAGAAAACAAGATCAAACCCTATGGCGGTGCGATCATAACGTCCAAGGATGAGATTAACAATATCCGCAGCGACATAAGCAAGAAACATCAGTTTGACATCTGGAAACTGATCAATACTCCGATCAAGCTGATGATCCAGACGGAATACTTCATCATCCAGAATTACAATCAGTTGTTCAACTCCCTGAAAGACCTGGAAAGGATTCTGCAGGAGGAGTTCACTCCTTCACCCGCGGTTTGATAGCGCTATAATTTTCCCTCTGCATGATTACCAATAAACAGTTTATTTTTTCCGGCGACCGCTTTGCCGGTCATCTGGCGTTCTGGAAAAAGGAACTGTCTGAACCGGGACCTCCCTGGACCTTCCGGGGAGACAAAAACGGCAGCGGCAGCAGAGTTGTCGAGCGTTTTTGTTTTGAACTTGAACAAGCATGCGCCCGGAGGCTGGAGGCCATCGCGGGGAACCGCCCTATGGAGCGCTTTACCCTTTTCCTGACGGCGGCCGCGGTAGTGATATCGAAATATTCAGGCTATCCAAGGGTCGCTCTCGCCACACCGCTGACCAGGGCCGGAGTATCGGACGTTCAGTGGGAAACATTTGTCCCCGTAGCCCTGGACCTGGATGAAAAGGCCAGCCTCAAAAAGACGATCATTGACGTCAGCAACCGCCTGAAGGAATGCTACCGTTTTCAGAACTTCCCGCTGGACCTTGCGGAGGAGAAAGTTGTCCGGATCGCCGACATTTGCATTTCAAGCGAGGACCTGCACGTTGATATTGCCGACGACGCCCAAAACTGGGACTTCCGCATTCACGTCAGCGGTCCGATTTCAGGGGCCCCCTGCGCATTCAGGATCGATGCCGACCCGCGGTATTATTCCCCGGATTTTGTCAGGGCTTTCGGCAGGCATTTGCAGGTAATCCTGAACGAATATTCTGACGCGGAAAAAACCATCGGGGCATGCACCCTGCTTTCGGAGGAAGAAGAGCGCCGGTTGATAAAAGACTTCAACGATACGGCATTTCCATACCCGGAAGAAAAAACCGTCATTGATCTTTTCAGGGAAAACGCTGCGCGGCATCCCGAACACGCAGCCCTGCTGTACAAGGATCAAACGATTACCTACCGGGAGCTTGATGCCAGGTCGGATCACCTGGCCGCTTTTTTGCAAAGCAAGGGTTTGGCCGGGAGGCAAATCGCAGCGATCTGCCTGACTAGGTCGGTTGAAATGATCGTCGCCGTGCTGGGCGTGCTTAAATCCGGAAATGCCTATGTTCCCATTGACCCTAAACTGCCCATCAACAGGATCCGCCTGATCCTGGAGGATACCGGCGCAGGGCTGTTGCTGGCGGATGCGCAAACCGATCCCGCACTGCAGGAAACCGGAATTCCGGAAAGGGTAGTGCTGGATGAACAACGGCCGGATGTAATGGCCGGCGAAACCGGCAATATACCTTCTCCGCCAACCCCGGATGACCCGGCCTATGTGATCTTCACTTCCGGATCAACCGGCCTGCCCAAGGGGGTCCGGATCACGCACCGGAATCTTTGCCTGCGGCTGACCGGCATGGCGAACCGGCTGGATTTTGACCGGCAGACCAGGACCTGTTTGCTGACCAATTTTGTCTTTGACGTTTCACTGCTGGAGATCCTGCTGCCCCTGATCGCTGGCGGCAGCCTCTGCATTCCGCCGGAAGAAACAATTTATGACCTTCCCAGGCTGGCAGACCTGATGGCTGCGCAAAAGGTGACCATTATCCAGGCTACCCCCAGCTTCTTGTCCGAACTTGCGCAGGCATTGGACCAGGAAGCGGTTTCCAGGCTCGGCCTGACCAGGATCTGTTCCGGAGGAGAATCCCTGAAAAAGGAGTTGGTGGAGGAGTTGAAGCGAAAACTGCCCGGCGTAAAACTCAGCAATCATTATGGGCCGACCGAAACCACCATCGATGCAATAGCCTTAAAGGACATCGACCGCTATGAAACCAACTGGATCGGCAAGCCCTTGCCCAATACCTGGGCTTATATCGTCAACGCAGCCTTAAAACCCGTACCGGTCGGGGTTGCAGGAGAATTGCTGATTGGCGGCGCCGCTGTTTCGCCCGGTTACCTCAACCGGCCTGAAATAAATGCCGAAAAATTCCTGTCCAATCCCGTAGATCCGCAAAAAGGCGGCCCGGTTTACAGATCCGGCGACCTCGCCAGATGGCTTCCTGACGGCAACATTGAATTCATCGGCAGGATTGATGAACAGGTCAAGATCCGGGGATTCCGGGTGGAGCCGGGTGAGATCGAAACCCTGTTAAGCGGTTTCAGCGGCGTCAGAAATTCAGCCGTCACCCTCTTTGAAGACCGGAACGGGAGCCCGCAACTGGCAGCATATGTGGTCATGAAACCGGGGGAGCCCTTTGACCGGCAGCAACTGGTCGCCTTTCTTGAAAACCAGGTGCCGGCGTACATGGTGCCGGCCAGGTGGGTGCCGATGGAGCACTTGCCGCTTACCCCGACCGGCAAATTGGACAAAAAGGCCCTGCCCGATCCCAACGAACAAGAAGGAAATAGCGCCAAATACCTTGCGCCGAAAACCGGCTGCGAAATTGGTTTGGCAGAAATATGGGCGGACCTGCTGCAGCGGGAAGAAATCAGTGCGGATGATGACTTTTTTGAGATCGGCGGCCATTCTTTGCTGGCCATGCGACTGATCACCCGGATTCACCGGCGGTTCGGCGTTAAGGTCTCCTTCCTGGAAATATTTCAAAATCCGGAACTTGCCGGACTCGCGGCCGTTATCGATTCGAAGCATCCGGAACAAGATCAACCGATAGCATTTGCTGTTCCCCGGAAGGGAGACAACCTTTTCCATCTTTCCGACGGCCAGCAGCAAATGTGGATCATGGATCAGCAGCAGGAGGACCCCGTCGGGTTTGTCCTCCCGGATTATTTCCGGCTCAGGGGCCGCCTTGAGATCGGCCATCTGGAGAAAGCCTTCCACAACATAATCCGCAGACATGAAAGCCTGAGAACCGTCTTTAAGGTTGTCGACGGTACCCCGTACCAACTGGTCAGGACTTTTGAGCAGGCAGGCGTCCGGCTCCTATATGAAGACTTCCGCGCTTATAATGACCGGGAAGCCCGTGCGGCGGCCGAGGCCAGAGAAGATGCCGTCACAAGTTTCGACCTTGAAAACGGCCCGCTGATCAGGGCAAAGCTCATCCAATTGTCCGACGTGGAGTTCGTCTTCCTGATGAGCATCCACCATATCGTTTCGGACGGCGTCTCCACCCTTAATTTGTTCCGTGAGCTGATTGCCGGGTACAATGCCCTGGCAGCCGGCAAGCCATACGATCCGCCGGCGCTGCGGATTCAGTACAAGGATTATGCCGCCTGGCAACAAACGCGGAAGATTGATCCGGACCACAGGGATTTCTGGCTTAAAACCTTCGAAGGTTACTCGCCGTCCGACCTGCTGATCCCGGATTTTCCGCGCACGGGCGCCGGGAATTCCAAAGGGGAGGTCGAACCCTTTACCATCAGTGAGGACCAAACCCGGGCACTGAACCGGTTTTGCAGGAAGAACGGCCTTAGCCTGTTCATGCTTTTCAGGGGGATTGCCGATTTGCTCCTCTACAGGTATTCCGGCCAAAAGGACATTGCAGTGGGCGCAACGGTCTCAGACAGAGAACACGCCGACCTCCAGGACCAGATCGGCCTCTTCGTCAATATTCTCGTCTTCCGCTCGGTGATCGACCCTGCCAGGACCCTGAAACAACATTTCGATGCAATAAAGCAAAACACCCTTGAAAGTTACAAACACCAGGCTTTCCCTTTCCAGGAACTGGTAAAAGAGCTGCAGGTGCCGCGCAGACCGGGCAGAAACCCCCTGTTTGACGTATACCTGGCTGTCGGCGCCGAAACCCAGACCCTGCTGGGTTCCGGGAAATTCGCCGGCCTCGAAATGGAAAAAATGGATATCGGTTATGCCGCCAGCATACACGACCTGATCATAAATGTCATTGAAAAGGAATCCCGCATCGAGGGCGCCCTGATCTTTCCCGAGGGTTTGTACCACAAGGACAGGATGAGCTCCCTCCGGGATCATTTGCTGCATGCGATAGAACTATTGGCCGGAAACGAAAACCAGGTGCTGGATATTCCGTTTTCGCAGATCGGTTTCATGCCGGAAGCGGAAACAAACAGGATGCTTGCCTTTGGAACCCGGTCGGCGCCCTTCCCGGAAGACAAGACCGTTGTCCACCTGTTTGAGGAGCAGGCGGCCCGCTATCCGGAAAAAGCAGCGATTGTATTTGAAGACCGGGAACTGACCTACCGGGAGCTGAATGAAGCATCTAACCGGCTGGCCGGCAACCTGATCCAAAACGGAGCCGGCAGCGGGTCATTGGTGGCAGTTTGCCTGGACCGATCGGCTGAGATGATCGTCAGCATAATGGGCATTCTGAAAGCGGGCGCGGCCTACCTGCCCATCGATCCCGGGTATCCCGGTGAAAGGATCAGCTTCATGCTGGCTGACAGTGCTTATTCCAGCCTGATCGACCAAACCTTCCTCAGGGAGCACAACAAGATCAAGGATCGTTTTTCCGAACTGAATCCCGTAACCAAGCCCGGGCCTGAAGACCTGTATTCCGTTATTTATACCTCGGGCTCCACCGGAAGGCCGAAAGGCGTAATGCTGGAGCACCGGGGGCTGGTCAACCATATCCACAATGTAAAAAACCATTATCAGATTGACCGGAACAGCCGGTTCCTCCAATTTTTCAATATCGGATTTGACGCAGCCGCCGAGGAGATTTTCACTGCGCTCTCCTTCGGCGCCACCCTGTGCATCAGAAATGAGGATGACCTGGATGCAAAGAACATGATCCGGTTCCTCAACAAGCATGCCGTCACGCATGCGGATTTTTCTACCGCCTATTTCGAGGGGTTGATCAGCGCGATTCCGAACGGCGCCCTCCGGCAACCGCTGGTAAGCTGCGGCATCGGCGGTGAAAAAGCGGGGAAAGCGTTCATCGTAAAAAACAGATCAACCCTGCGGTCATTCACCGCCAGACTGTTCAATGTTTACGGCCCAACCGAAACCACCCTCACGGTATCCATACACGATGTATTGAACGATGCCGACCTGGAAGAACGCGTCAACGTCCCGATCGGTATCCCGTATCCCAATCGCAGCATCTATGTGCTGGACGAAGCGCTAAGGCCTGCCCCCATCGGCGTATACGGAGAAATCCACATCGGCGGGACAGGCATTGCCAGGGGGTACCTTAACCGGCCTGAACTGACCGCTGAAAAATTTGTACGCGATCCTTTTGCAACGAACTCCGGCGCCAGGATGTACCGGACAGGAGACCTTGGGCGATGGCTGCCGGACGGCAACCTCGAATTCCTGGGCAGAACGGACTCGCAGGTCAAGATCCGGGGTTACCGCATAGAACCCGGGGAGATCGAATCCGTTTTGCAAAGATCTCCGCTGATCCGGGAAGGCGTGGTGGTTGCCAGGGATGAACCCGGCGCAAGCAAGCGGTTGGTCGCCTATGTGGTGCCTGTACAACCCCGGTACAACCGGAAGGACTTATTGGCGCATTTGCGGTCCGCATTGCCGGATTACATGATTCCTTCCTTCGTTGTCGAACTGGCGGAAATGCCCCTGACCAGAAACGGCAAACTGGACAAGAAAGCGCTGCCCGCGCCTGAAATCGCCTCGCTGGGATCGGCGGATTACGAAGCCCCCGGCAATGAAATCGAAAACCTGCTCGCACGCATTTGGGCCGATCTGCTGGGACTTGAACGGGTGGGGATAAACGATAATTTTTATGAACTGGGCGGCGACTCCATCAAAGCGCTCCAGGTAGCCTCCCAACTGCACCGTGCAGGGTGGAAGGTCGAAACCAAGGATATTTTCCTTCACCAGACCATCGGCGAGCTGGGTACCCGGCTCCAGGCCATTTCCAGGATTCCCGACCAGGCGCCGGTAGTGGGCCGGGTACCCCTGAATGCTATCCAGAAGGCTTTCTTTGGGTGGGGCCTCCACCAGCCCAACCATTTCAACCAGGCGATCCTGCTGGATTGTCCGGCGGACATCACCGCCGATGGGCTAACCGGCATGCTGGAACGCATTCAGGAGCACCACGACCTGCTGAGAGCCCGGTTCGCCGTGGAGGAAAATGGCCGGGAAGTCCTGATCTGCGATCCCCCGGGCGGCCAGGTACCCATTGAAGTCATCAACCCCGGCAATGCGCCGGATCCGATATCGGAAATGGACCTGATCTGCGACCGCGTCCAAAGGCAAATCGATATAACCGGTGCGATCTGGAAGGCAGTACTCATCGATCAGCAACCATCAAAAAAGCTGTTGATCGTTGCCCACCACCTGATCATCGACGCCGTTTCCTGGCGGATTTTACTCGAAGACCTTGCCGCCCTGTACCGCCAATGGAAGAAGAATATGCCGTTGGACTTGTTCCTGAAAACCGATTCATTTCACGCGTGGGCCACCGGCATGCAGGCATATGCCCGGGGAGAAGCATGTCAAACCAGCAAGCACTATTGGCGGTCAATCGCAGGGAAGGAAATGCCCGCTTTACCAAGGGATAATGACCATCCGGATAACCGCTACGGAGATGAATACAACAAAAGCTGCAAGCTGACAGCCGACCTCACCAAAAAGCTCATCCACCGCAGCTCAAGGGTTTCGGGCGCCGAAATGCCCGCTATCCTGCTCGCCGCTCTGGCGAAGGCGCTGCAAGAGGTTTTCGGGCTGCAGCGGGTCGCGGTCATGCTTGAAGGGCATGGCAGGGAGGAGATCCTCCGGGATTTGAATGTTTCAAGAACGGTAGGGTGGTTTACCAGCATGTATCCGGTGATCCTTGAATGCCAATCCGGGGAACCCGTCAGCCGGACATTGGGGCGGGTCAGCGAGACCCTCGGAAAAATCCCCAATAAAGGCATTGATTACGGCATTCTGCGGTATCTCACCCCCGAAAGCCTCAAAGAAGATATGGATTTTCGTTTACAGCCCCGGATAAGCTTCAACTATCTGGGTCAGGCAGAACGGCAATCCCGGGACGGCGATTTCAAAATAGCTGCCGGATCCGTAGGGCGGGCCATCGGCGAGGCGAATCAGCGGGAATACGACCTTGAGGTCGGCGCGGTGGTCATGGATGAGGAACTCGTCATCGAATTGACCTTCAACGCTTTGCACTTTTACCCCCAGACCATCCAGACCCTGTTGGCCCGCTTCAAAGACGAACTGGAAACACTGGCTGAAAACAAGAGCGCCGGACAGGATGAGGGTCCGCAGGCCCGCACATTCACCGGAAAGGATCTTTCCAGGGAAAATCTGGAAAAACTGAAGCAACTCTTTGAATAACCATCTATGGACGGATGTGAAAGCAACGGCTCTCTGCATCTCCATTGCCAAAATCCCCGATACACCTTGAGTATGCACGCAAAAAATCAGGAAGTGATCCAATCCGCTGACGCCCGGACGGTCCATCAGATAGCAGCCTTGTTGAATAAATACTCGGATGAGGGAAAGGACATTTCCTGTTATCTGGAGAAACTATTGCAGGAGAAAAACCTGGACTATACGGATTATTTGAATCTGGATACCCTGTTGACCTTGCAAAAACCCCGTACAGGGCAGCCGGACGAGGTCGTCTTTATTATTTACCATCAGGTAGTGGAATTGTTCTTCAGCCTGATGATATGGGAACTGAAGCAACTGACCTCCCCGCCGCAAATACCCGTCGATCCTTTGACCTTCTCGGAAAAGATCGATCGCCTCAACCGGTATGTCCAGATCCTGATCGCTTCTTTTCAGGTTATCCTGGATGGATTGGACAAGGAACAGTTCCAGAAATTCCGGGTGACCTTGTTCCCCGCCAGCGGATTTCAATCCTGCCAGTACCGGCTCATTGAATTTTATATCACTGACCTGAAAAACCTGGTGGCAGTGCGCAGCCGAGGCGAGGTCCTTCCCGATGCCGACCTCAGGTTCCTGTACGACCGCCTATATTGGAAGATCGGGATGACCAACCCCAGAAAAGGCGATAAAAGTCCGACGCTTACGGATTTTGAAGATCGCTTTGACGGCATCTTGTTCAACCACGCCGCTGCGCACAAATCCCGGAATCTCTGGCAGGTTTTCAAACACCAGCTGGCGGGCGACCCAACCGCTCCCGAGATCGTGAACGGGTTGCGGCAACTGGACGAATCGATGAATGTGCGATGGCAAAGCCTGCACTATAAGGTCGCTATGAAATACCTTACCACCGACGAAAATACCCAGATACAGTCGACCGGAGGCTCCCACTGGAGAAAATACCTGCATCCCCATTTTCAGAAGATCATTTTTTTTCCGGCGCTCTGGACCGAAAGCGAAATGGCGGATTGGGGCGCCCAGGAGTACTGGAAAGCCCAGCAGGATTACACGGCCGGTTAATCTAGAAAATACATTGCAATGGAAAATCAATCGGTATATTTAAAGCCCAACACCGTAATCGAACCGCTCTACGACCAATGGTACGCCTGGTCGCACCTGATCTCGCCGGCAACTGCGGCCATGAATACCGTGGGCCGGCACCTCAAGATCATGAATTCATTTATCCAGGCCCCGCAGATCCATGCAGCCGCCGTGAAAAACCCCCGGATGAAAGGCGGGCCGTTCATCGATATGGATCCTGCACGGGTGGCAGAAATCAGGCAACTCAAGGAAGATACCTTGCGGAAAAGGGACCTGCTGATAAAGTTCACAGCGGCCGTCAATGAGCTGACCCGGTTATTGAAGTCCAAAGCCAAGGGGTTTTCGCTGGAAGACCTGTACCGGGAGGTTCCTGAAATCCTCCAGGGGTATGTGGAATTGGTATATGACCTGAACAATCAACCTGCTTTCCGCTTTTTTGAGCCCTTGCTGTACAAGAGCGATTTTTATGCCGAAGACGCGCAGAGCATTGCCATGTGGGTTACGGACAATGACGAACGGCCGTTTGTGCTGAGCACCCCGCGCATGCAGGACGATCCCGGCGTCATCCATTTCAATATTCCGTTCCGGAGCAAAGCGATAGACGTCCTGGGCAGCATGAAACACAAGCCGTTTCCCTACAACGGCATCCGGTCAATGCTGAATGTAGCGCCAGAGGATGAGCGGTTATTCGAATCGTTTTTTACCGCAGAAAAACCCGAGCCTTACCAGCGGTACCAGGGGGATAAGGTCCGGATGCGATATTTTGGGCACGCCTGCATCCTGGTCGAAACCCGGGACGTCAGTATCCTGCTGGATCCCCTGATCAGTTATTACGGTTACGAAGCAGAGGTCGGCCGCTTTTCGGATGCGGACCTGCCGCCTGAAATCGATTACGTGCTCATCACCCATAACCACCAGGATCATATCCTTTTTGAAACCCTGCTGCCGCTCCGGCACAGGATCAAGAACCTGATCGTACCCGCCACGACCAGCGGCTCGCTGCAGGATCCGAATCTGAGGTTAATGTTCCAGAACCTGGGTTTTAATCAGGTGATCGAGATCCAGGATCTGCAGACCATAGAATTTGCGGATTGCTCGATTACCGGGGTGCCTTTTATCGGGGAGCACTGTGATCTGAACATACAGACCAAAATATGCCACCACGTCAAAACCGGCGGATTCTCCATGCTTTTTGCCGCTGATTCGGCCAATGTGCAGCCGAGGCTTTATGACCATATCCAACGTTTGATCGGCGACATCGATATCCTGTTTTTGGGCATGGAATGCGACGGCGCTCCGTTGACCTGGTTATACGGCCCGTTGCTCAGCGAGGAAATAGAGCGCGGCAAGGACCAGTCCAGAAGATTGGCCGGGTCGAATTTCGAGCGGGGCATGGCCCTGGTGGACGCTTTCAACCCCAAAGAGGCTTATGTTTATGCCATGGGCATGGAGCCCTGGCTGGAATTCATCAGCAGCATCAAATACACGGACGAATCCAGACCGATCGTGGATTCCAACAGATTTGTTGCGGCCTGCGAAGACCGCGGAATTGTGGCCGAACGGCTTTTCGGAGAAAAAGAACTGCTCTATAACAAGGTGGAAAGTTTAACCTGATTCTTTGTTTTGTAGTTAAATACCCACTATTTGTCAATTAATTTTTGGGGTTTTTGACAAAAATCCTGAATTTTCTAAAAAAATAACCCAATGCCTTCACACCCATTCGTAATTCAGGTTCAGGATCTGGAATTCAGCTACACAGCCAAACAACAGATCCTAAACAAATTAAATCTATCAGTGCCGGAATCATCCATATACGGTTTTCTGGGCGCCAACGGAGCAGGGAAAAGCACCACCATTCGTTCCATTCTGGGTCTGCTGAAACCGCAGGCCGGAAAAATATCCCTCTTCGGGATGGAACAGCAAAGCGCCAACAGGATGCCGATCCTGAGGAAAGTCGGGTCCCTGATCGAAGATCCGTCGCTTTACAAACACCTCAGCGGGTACGACAACCTGAAAATCGCCTGCAAATACCTCAACCTGCCCACTTCCAGGATCGGAGAGGTACTGGAACTCGTCAATCTGGAGAAAAACAGCAGAAAAATTTCAAAGGAATACTCCACCGGCATGAAACAACGGCTGGGCCTTGCCATAGCGTTGCTGCCCGACCCCGACCTGCTCATCCTGGACGAACCCACCAACGGCCTCGATCCGACCGGGATCATCGAAATCCGCAACATCCTCAAACACCTGCACGAACAGGGGAAGACCATTTTTCTTTCGAGCCACCTGCTGTCGGAGATCGAAAAGATCGCCACCCAGGTCGGGATCGTAAAGGATGGCAAAACCGTTTTCCAGGGAGCCATCGAAGACCTTGAAAACCTGAGGAAAAAGAATTTCGCCGTCAATATCGTGGCTTCTAATTCCTCGGAGATCGCAGGTAAGCTCAACGGGAAATACCCCTCCAAGATTTTAGGCTCCGAGAATATGCAGATCTACCTCGACGAAAGGGAAGCGCTTCCGGTGCTGATAAACGACCTGGTGAACATGGGCGCCAGGCTGTATGAGGTCAGCCCGCAGCGAGACAACCTCGAAGAATTATTCATTGATCTTACCACCAACCAGGCCTAAGGCGACCGCCATTCCTGATCTCAAAATTCCGGCACAATGAATTTAGCAATTTCCGAGTTTTCCCGGAGTGTTACCGCGGAAATTTACAAACTCAAAAGAACACCGATCTTGTGGATTTCCATCATCGGCGGCATGACCAGTGCGATCATCGTGTTTCTGATGTTCCTCATCCTGATCGATGAATTCGTCAACTTCAATCAAACACCGTGGGCGGAGTACTACCAGATCTGCCACGGATTGCTCACCAATTTCCTGCTTGTTCCCTATATCGTTCTGGCCAGCAGTACGATTATCCAGGCCGAACACAATTCCAACGCCTGGAAATACCTGTACGCGCTGCCGCTCAACAAAAGCTCCGTCTATTTCTCCAAAATGCTGGTGACCATAGCCCTGATCGCCATGGCCCTTGCGATATTCTGGGTCGCCTCCCTGATGGGCGGTTATATCATCGGTTACTTCCGGCCCGAGTACGAATTCCTTGATTATTCGGCTGCCCCGTTCCGGTGGCTGAGCGTCATATTCCACACTTTTATTGCTTCCCTGGGTGTGGCCGCCTTGCAATACTGGTTTAACATCCGTTGGAAGAACTACATTATCCCGATCAGCATCGGATTGCTCGGTTTCATCTTCGCCGTTCTGGTAGTAGGGGAGGACCGGATAGCGCTTTACTTCCCGTATTGTTATCCCATGCACATTGCCGAGAAAATGGATTACGCGAAAACCTTCGACGTCGCCAATCCGATGACCATGGGCATATCCAAGGCCGAATGGAACAGCCTCATCGTGTTCGCGGTTTTTTCCGTCATCGGCTTTTACGAACAGAAAATAAGAAACGTAAAATAGCCTTGCAACCCCTGTCCCCGGTAACAGAAATATATTTTTCACTCCAACTGCGTTTGAAACAATATGATCAGTAATTACATCAAAATTGTCCTGCGGGCAATCCAGCAGAACAAGCTGAGCTATTTTCTGAACCTTTTTGGTTTGTCGATCGGCATAGCGTCGTTCCTTTTCATTTTTTACTACGTCAATTTTGAACTTGGATATGACAAGTTCAATGACCAACAGGATCGCATCTACCGGGTCGGGCTGGACCAGTTCAAAAACAACGAGCTGATTTTCGAAAGCGCTGAAAACTATCCGGCCGTCGGGCCCGCCTTGCAGGAATCTTTTCCGGAAGTGGTCGATTTTACCCGGCTTTACAATGCCGGGGCCAAGAACAACGTAGTCTTTTACCGGCCCGAGGAAGAAGGGAAACAAGGGTATAAGGTCCGGCGCTTCCTGTATGCCGATTCTTCCTTCTTCAGGATCTTTTCCTTTCCCCTGCTGAAAGGAGACCCAAAAACCTGCCTGTCCCAGTCCAAATCGGCGGTCATATCACGGTCCTTCGCCGAAAAGGTATTCAAGGGTGAAGACCCCATGGGGCAATCCATCGTGATGGCCGATGACGACTTTAACCAGGAGATCTGCAAGATAACGGGCGTATTTGAGGATGTGCCCTATGACTCCCATCTGAAATTCGACGTTCTGGCTTCCTATTCCAGCCTCATGACCCGCGGCCGGAATGCAGTTGAGCGATACGATCAGTCCTGGGATGAAAAGGATATGTACACATATGTTCTGCTCAAGGACGGGACTGATCCGCTGGCCCTGGAAGCCAAGTTTCCGCAATTCATGGATCAGCACAACCCCGAGTTGTTGATGATGAACCAGGAAAAAAAGATCTTCCTGCAGCCGCTGAGTTCGATCCACCTGGATTCGCACCTGGCGGATGAAGCGGAACAAAACGGCCAAAAGCAAAATGTGCTGACCCTGGTTCTGGTAGGCGGGCTTATCCTTTTGGTGGCCATGGTCAATTTCCTGAATTATACGGTGGCAAAATCCATGACCAGGGCGAAAGATTTCGGTCTGCGGAAGACTATGGGCGCCGTCAAAAAAGACCTGTACCTCCAGTTCATCTTTGAGGCCCTTTTCCACAATATCCTGGCCATCGCATTCGCGGCGGGGATCGTGGTGGTCTGCCTTCCCTTTTTCAAGGACCTCACCCAGCTTGAGATCAACAGTTTCAGCGAATTTTTCCTCAACAGGAGTTTCCTGTACGCGGTCGGCGGCACCCTCGCGGCAGGCCTGGTTTTCGGCGGCCTCGCTCCGGCGCTTATCCTGAATAATTACGATCTGATCGAAGTGGTGAAGGGCCGGATTATGAACTTCGGCAAGGGGCTCTTTCTGCGGCGGGTTTTGCTCACCCTCCAGATCGCGGCTTCAACCGCCCTGACCGCCATGTTTTTGCTGGTGATCAACCAGATCAACTTCCTGACCAATTACGACCTGGGGATCGATATCGATAATGTTTTTGTCGTTGACCGGCCCGGGACGGGCGCCAAGGATTTCCGAAGTCAACGGGATAATTTCATCCTGTTCAGGAATAAACTTGCAGCGGATCAGCATATCGAGTCCGTTTGCGGATCCTCCGTAATCCCGGGTAAAAGGATCCGGTGGAGGGCATCCCTGTACAACTACGGCGATGCCGGGAAGAACACCCACCAGGTGGACCTTGCCGCGGTAGATGAGAACTTTTTTGAAGCTTACAACCTCGACCTGATCGCAGGAAGGGGCTTCTCCCTGGATCGCGCCATGGATGCGGATACCAATATCGTCCTTTCCCGGAAGGCAACCAAATTGCTGGGGTATGACAACCCGGAGGATGCCGTCGGGAAGACGGTGGTCGTTGAGGAATGGGAATGGAGCCCCAACATTATCGGGGTGGTGGAGGATTATCACCAGCTTTCCCTGCGCGAGAACACCCATCCGACCTTGTACATGTTTACCGTCAACCTGGCGGAATATTATATGATCAAGGTGAAACCGGAAAATACCGCAGCCGCACTGGGCTCCATCGAAAGGACCTGGGAATCGGTATTCCCCGGCAATCCGTTCTCGTATTATTACCTGGAGAGCTTCTTTTCGGAACAATACGCTTCGGACAAGGTATTTTCCAGGATCATGCTCGTTTTTGCCACCATTTCCATTTTGATCTCCTGTATCAGCCTGTTCAATATTTCTCTATTTGCGCTTGTACAGCGAACCAGAGAGATCGGCATACGAAAGACACTGGGCGCCAGCCGTTGGCTTATCGCCTGGATCTTTGTCCGCGATTACCTCATCATGATCGCAGTAGGCAGCCTCATTGCATTCCCGCTGGCCTACCTGTTCGGGAAAGAATGGCTCGCCAATTTTGTGTACAGCATCTCGATCAACGCCTGGTATTTTGTTATTGCTTTTGCGTCCATTTTATTCATTTCCCTGATCACGATCAGTTTTTACACGCTCCGGTCCACCAGGATCAACCCGGTGGAAGCCTTGCGGTACCAAAATTGATCCTCCGGACCTCTTCCTGCCCAAGGCCGGCGATCAGCCGCTGATTCCGCCGGTTTTCGGAAGGCCGCATTTATCGCTCCGCATCCCGCACCTCCCCCGGGATGCCTGGTCCTGATATGTCTATCAACGCCTGTTAAAAATTATAAACGCTCCATACCATCTCAATCATGGCCGACAAACAAGTTTACCTGAAGAATAACATTCAGGTCGAACCCCTTATCAACAACTGGTTCGCCTGGGTACACCTGATCGCTCCCGTAACCGGCGCACTCAACGTCGTGAAACGGTATATGGGCATAATGAGCTCGTACATCGCCTCTCCGCAAATGCATGCAGTTGCCGTCAGCAATCCTTTCTTTAAAGGCGGGCCTTTCATAGACCTGAACGGCGAAAAAGTGGATGAAATAAAAGCGCTAAGAGACCGCATTCAGTCAGCGGACAAGGATTTGTTCGACCTGGTTGAAGCGATCTTCGAGCTCGATGACCTGCTGAAATCAGAAGCCACAGGGTTTGCCCTGGAAAGCCTCTACGCGAAAATACCGGAACCGCTTCAGGGTTATGTGGACCTGTACTACGACCTGGACCACAAACCCGGGTTCAAATTCCTCGAAAGCATGCTCTACAGAAGCAAATACTACCGGGAAGAATGGCAGAGCATTGCGCTTTCGGAGATCACTTCTGACGCCGATCGCCCCTTTATCATGAGCACCCCGAGGCTCCCGGGAAAAAACGTTTGCGAGATCAGGATTCCGTTCAGGGACGAAGCGCTTGACGAGCTGTTCCAGATGAAACGCAAACCCAATTCGCTGGCCTATATTAAAGAGCGGCTCGGTGTCCGGCCGGAACAAGCCGAACTGTTCGATACTTTCTTCACCGAAAAAGCGCCGGCGCCGTACCGGAAATACACCGGCGAAAAAGTACGGATCAGGTATTACGGGCACGCCTGCATCCTGATCGAAACGGCTGATATCAGCATCCTCGTTGACCCGGTCCTGAGTTATACCTATGAATCCGATATTTCAAGATTCACCTATGATGACCTTCCGGATCAGATCGATTACCTCCTCGTCACCCACAGCCACCATGACCATATCCTGATCGAAACCATTTTGCAGATCAGGCACAAGGTCAAGCACTTCATTGTAGGCAGAAACCTGGAAGGGGTGATCTCCGACCCATCGCTTTATCTGATCCTGAAGAATATCGGCTTTGACAACGTCCATGAGATCCATGACCTGGACGAATTCCCGATTCCCAACGGCGTGATCACCGGTTTACCCTTCATGGGCGAACACCACGATCTCTTCATCCACAGCAAATCCTCGTACGCAATCGAACTGGACGGCTACAAATTTCTCATCATGGCCGATTCCTGCAATATCTCACCCCGCGTCTACGAACACGTCCACCGCATCATCGGCGATATAGATGTACTCTTCATCGGCATGGAATGCGACGGCGCACCCGTATCGTGGCCCTACGGCCCGCTGTTCAAACAGCAGGTTGTATCGGATATCGATAAATCCAGGCGGGGCCGGGGTTGCAACTATGATGAGGCCCTGGGGTTGGTCAATATTTTCCACCCCAGGGAAGCCTATGTATACGCCATGGGCGAAGAACCCTGGGTGCACCATATCCTCGGTGTCATCTATACCCAGGAATCCAATCCGATAGTCCAGTCCAACCGATTTGTGGAAACCTGCACGAGCATGGGCATAACATCCAGCCGGCTGTTCGGCGAGAAGGAGATCCTGCTCGAAGCAGAAGAAAAAGCCTCACTCGCCAGGTAGTTCCATTCAGGAGAACTGCTTCCTTTTTTTGTCTGACCCTCCATATTCCTAGTTCCGTGGAAAAGCAATCCAGAATTGAAGATGTCTATACCCTTTCGCCTTTACAGGCCGGGATGTTATTTCATTCGATCTATCAGCGGGATTCCTCAGCGTATTTCGTCCAGTCGGCCTACCGGCTGATTGGAGACCTGAATGTCCGACTGGTGGAATACAGCCTGAATGAACTGATCAGGCGGCATGAAATATTGAGGACCTCCTTTGTGTATGAAGAAATGGACAAGCCCCTTCAGGTGGTCCTTTCGCACAGAAAACTGCCATTTTATTTTGAGGACATCAGCAATCTGTCCTCAAAAAAGGAGCAGGAGGACCGGATAGAAGCCTTTAAAAAAGAGGACCGCAAACATTATTTCGACCTGGTGAAGGACAGTCTGATCCGGGCGGCTGTTTTCAGGATCAGCGACTCGGAGCATGAGTTCATCTGGAGCTGCCATCACATCATTATCGACGGATGGTCGTTGAAAACCATAGAAAAGGAGTTTTTTGCCATTTACGAAAGTGCGGGCGCTGACAGGACCCCATCGCTTCCGCCGCCCGTTCAATACCGGAACTATATCGATTGGCTCGAGAACAAGCCCTCCTCCGAATCGGCCGAATTCTGGAAAAAGTACCTCCTTCATTTCGATGCTCCTTCGCCCATTCCCCGGCTCCTTCGCAGCGAGGAACCGGAGTCCGCTTTCGACAACAGGGTCATAACCTTTGAATTGCCGGACACCCTTCATCAAAACCTCCTGGAAGTAGCCCGGAAGAACAGAACAACCCTTAATAATATCTTCAGGACTTTATGGGGGCTCCTGCTGGCAAAATATAACGATCAGCGGGACGCTGTTTTCGGCGCTGTCGTTTCGGGCCGCCCTCCGCAACTGCCCGATTCCGACGAGATAGTGGGTTTGTTCATCAATACCGTTCCGGTAAGGGTTGCCTTCGATGCAGAAACCGGTTTCGGCGATTTGGTCCGGAGGGTATCAACCGAGGCGGCCGATTCGGAGGAATTCCACCATTATCCGCTGGCCGAGATCCAGAACGCCAGTGAACTGAAACAACACCTGTTCGACCATATTGTCGTTTTTGAGAATTATCCGGTAAATGCCGGGCTCCCGGGACTGAAAGTCGGTACAGAGACCGGCAAAGCGGAAAGCATGCTGGAACTGATCCGGGAAAGCGTATTCAGCCAAAACCACTACCCGTTTTACATCATCGTCGGGACAAAACCCGTACTGAGGCTCAATTTTTATTATAACCGCGAGCTTTACGCCGAAGACCTGGTCAGAGACCTGTTCGGGCAATTCTGCTTTCTGGCAGAGCAGGCCATCAGCCAGGAAGCCATGCCGGTGGACCGTTTCGGGTTGGTTGAAAAAGACGGCAAACAGCATCACTGGCTGTTGGATGAGGTCAATGACACCCAAAAGGTATTCGAGCCTTTCCCTTCTGTTCATTCCCTTTTTGAACGTACGGCGGCAACCTTCCCCGGCAAGACGGCAATCCGGTCGGAAATGGGCAGCTATTCCTACCTCGAATTGAATGGCGAGGCCGATGCGCTGGCGGCTCACCTGATCGATCAGCTGAATGGGCAGGCGAAGGGAAAACGGATCGCCATTCTTGTGGACCGCTATGACTATGCGCTCATCGGCATGTTGGCGGCAGCCAGGTCGGGAGCAGCCTTTGTACCGATCCACCCCGAATTGCCCGGCGCAAGCATACGCAATATCCTGCAGGGAGCCCAACCGGCGGTCCTGCTGACGGAAAGTACCATGCTGGAACATGCTGAGGGCTTTCCCGGCGAGTTATTTGCAATGGACATCCAACTGGATATGCTCGACAGGTCCGGAAAATGTCCGGAGGTTTCCACCGGTCCGGATGACCCGCTTTACCTGATCTACTCTTCCGGAACAACCGGAAAACCCAAGGGGGTGATGGTCAGCCACGGTGCATTACTGAACTACGTATCCTGGTTCAAAAGCGAATTTGATTTTTCGCAGGAATACCGGGGAGCACTCCTGTCCTCCTATGCTTTCGACCTGGGATATACCGCTATCTGGGGAATATTGCTCAGCGGAGCGACCTTGTTTTTGCCCGACAAGAACACCGTCAGAAATCCCGACAGCCTGCTGACCTTCCTTTTGGAAAACCAGATCTCATTCCTGAAACTGACGCCTTCTCATTTCAAGATCCTGATGGCCTCGGGCAAAAAGGCCTCGCTGGCTTCATCCGCCCTGAAATTGGTTTTGCTGGGCGGAGAGAAAATCAATGTCAGCGACCTTGCGGCATACCTGGAAATAAATCCTTCAACGCAATTTGTCAATCACTACGGACCTACTGAGGCGACCATCGGCGCCGTATTTCACCGGATCGATCCGGATAACCTCGATGCCTACGGCCGGTTCCCGGTCATCGGGCGGCCTATCGCCAACGCCGGCGCGCATATACTTGACGACAACGGGAATCTTTTACCGGTCGGGGCAAAAGGACAATTATGCCTCGGCGGGAAAGGGCTGGCCATCGGCTATTTCGGAAACGACGAACTGACCCAACAAAAATTCACAGTCAATGCCCGGGGGCAAAGGATCTATAAAACCGGGGACAGGGCGCGGCGCATGCCGGGCGGCGAAATCGAATTTCTGGGCAGGATTGACCAGGAGGTGAAAATCCGGGGTTACCGGATCGATACCAACGAGATCGATCAGGTACTGCTCAGTCATCCTGAAGTGGCTTTTGCCTCAGTCCAGCCATTCGAAGAACCGGGCGGCGGTTACGCGTTGACCGCTTTCATCCAATACCGGGATGACCCGGACTCCGGTGCTTTGCTGGCTTTCCTCCGGACAAAATTACCCGATTACATGGTGCCCGGACAATTGACGGCCATCCAATCGGTCCCCATCACCCCTAACGGCAAACTGGACGTGAAGGCCCTCCGGAAAATGAAGCAGGACAACAGGGCGAAAATCGTCATCCCGCCTGAAACCGACCTGGAGGAAGGGCTGTTGGCCATCTGGCAAGAGGTTTTAGGCCATGAAAAGATCAGCATGGATGACGACTTTTTTGACCTGGGCGGGCACTCCCTCAAAGCCGTCCAGATCATATCAAGGATCATCTCCGAATTCCGCATTACGCTTGAAGTCAAGGATATTTTTGACCATACCACCATCCGCCAATTGGCGGCGGAGGTCGGGAGGCAGATCGGCATTGCCGACACCGGACGGTCGATGGAAGAGATCATCATTTGATACGACGCCCCTGTTTACCCCGGCAATCCAAAGATTCCTCAAACCGCTAAATTCTACTTTGTGGACCGCAACAAGAAAATGATCGAGGACATATTGAAAATCAGGGAGCAGATCGGCAGGACCCCATTGGTCCGGTTGGAACATTTCCCGGGTTTCAACCTGTTTGCCAAACTGGAATACACCAATTTTTCAGGCAGCATCAAGGACCGCGCTGCCAACAACATCCTCTACCACGCCATAAAGGAAAACAAGATCCGGGAGGGAACCATAGTCATAGAATCGAGCTCCGGCAATTTCGGCATATCAACAGCCTTGCAATGCAACCGGCTGGGGGTCGATTTTTGTGCGGTTGTCGACCCTCAGATCAGCGAGATCAACCTCAAGATGCTCCGCCTGTTCGCCTCCAGGGTCATTATGGTTGACCAACCGGATGAAACCGGCGGTTTTTTGCTCAACCGGATCAGGAAGGTGAAAGAATTGGTGGAGATCACGGACAACAGCTACTGGACCAACCAATACGAGAATCCTAACAATTTCCTCGGTTACGCCGGACTGGCAGATGAAATCAACTGCGCCTTTTCCAGCCTGGATTACCTCTTTGTGCCGACCAGCTCCTGCGGAACCGTAGTCGGCTTGACCCGCTTTGTCAAACAGCAGTTTCCGGATCTGGTGGTCGTGGCCGTCGACATTGAAGGCTCCATGATCTTCAGCGATAAAAAATGTAAAAGATATATCCCGGGACTTGGCGCCGGCAGGAAAGCCGCCTTTATGGAGGGCGCTCCGGTAGATGAGGTCATGATCCTGACCCACGAAGAGATCATCAGCGGTTGCCGGGATCTATTGAACAGCCATTCCGTTTTTGCAGGCGGTTCATCGGGCGCGGCCTATTTCGCAGCCTGCAAGTTTATGAACGGCAGAAAATGGCAGGGCTCCTCGCCGAACGCCCTGATCATCTGCCCGGATCGCGGCATTCCTTATATCGATACCATCTATAACGATGCGTGGGTAACAAAAATCCTGGAAGAAAAGACCATGAATGAACTGATGGAAAAGGTCGGCTGAGCAGGACCGCACCCAAAACTTATCTCCGGCAGCAACCCGCACGCCGTCAAATCCGAACCATTTGACCTATGTACTACCTGAATTCCAAGCATATCCAATCCATTCCCCGCGACTGGAACCAACTCGCGCTCGTCATCGAAGAAGCGGTCCGCTGCATGGGAAACGAAGATTTTGCGCAGCCCGTAAAACCCTATTTGCGGTACCGCAACCTTCAGAACAGGATCATCGCGATGCCCGCGTTTATCGGCGGCCAGATCAATTTTTCCGGCATCAAGTGGATCGCCAGTTTTCCGGGCAACCTGGAAAAAGGGGAGAAGCGCGCGCACTCGGTCAGCATCCTCAATGAGGCCGACACCGGGATTCCGCGTTGCATGATCAATACAGCCATCATCAGCGGCATCCGGACGGCTGCGGTAACCGGCGCGGTCATCAAAAAGGTAATGGAAGCGCGCGGAACGGAACCAAAGGACCTGGTAGCGGGGATGACCGGATTCGGCCCCATCGGGCAGTTGCACCTGGAAATGCTGCAGGCCATCCTTGGAAATACCCTGAAAGAGGTGAGAATTTTTGACATCCGCCCCTTCGATGAGTTGGCCGGCGCCCGGCAAACCATTTCCGGCGTGCGCCCCGTTTCCACCTTCGAAGAAGCGAGCGACGGGGTTGACATCTTCATCACCGCCACCGTTTCTGACAAACCCTACTTTAAGCGCCCCCCCAAACCGGGAAGCCTCCACCTCAACGTATCGCTGCGCGACTATGTACCTGACTTCATGGACTTTGTCGACCTTATGATCGTGGATGATTGGGACGAGGTTTGCAGGGAAAAAACCGATATAGAAATGATGGCCATCCATAAAGGGCTCAAAAAGGAGGATACCGTCAACCTGGTAGATGTCTTCTGCAATGGCGCCCTGGATCGCCTGGATCAGCATGAGGTGGTCATGTTCAATCCGATGGGTATGGCGGTATTCGATATCGCCATCGGAGCCTGGTACTACGAAAAGGCCAAAGAACTGGCGATCTGTACCATCCTTGAGGATTAAAAGCAACAACGCTGTACAATGAAAGATCTGTTCGATCAACTGGAAAAAGCCGGCATAAAACTGGAACTGATTCAGGGAAACTTGAAACTCAGTGCTGAAAAAGGGCTGATAACCAGCGAACTGTTGGCTAAAATTAAAGCAAATAAAGAAGCGATAATCGCCGAGCTGGAAGCCTGCTCCGGTGCAGCGGATGCTGTATTGGAGCGGGAAGGAGAAACCTTCTTTGAATTATCCGTTTTCCAGCGGGAAATCTGGATCAATTCCGCCTTGTACCAAACCGGCGTCTATAACCAGGTCCGTTCGTTTTTGCTTGAAGGAGATCTGAACCTTGAGGCCCTGGAAGCGGCTGCATTTGACCTGATGGATCGCTATGAAATATTGAGGACTACGTTCCACCTCGTTGACGGTGAGCCCTTTCAAAGGATCAACCCGGTTGATGGGCTTTTCTCCGGCAGTGTTCTGGAGCGTGATGACCTGAGGGAGCTGCAGACTCCGAAGGAAGCCGCCCTGCAACGCATCAAATCGATGTCAAGCGATGAAATGGATTTTGAAAACGGCCCCCTCATCCGCTTTCTACTGTTTCGCATCGATGGCAACAGCTATGTTTTTGCGCTGATCCATCACCATATCATCATGGACGGATGGTCTTCTGAAATCGCGGCAAACTACCTGATGTCCAGGTATATGCTCCGGTTGGAAGGCGATCCGGCGCCTGCAGCCAGACCGGCCTTTCAATATAAGGATTTTTCAGCCCGCCTCAACCGGGAGTTAAAACAAGGGCTTCATCAGGCTCAAAGGGCCTTTTGGCGGGAATACCTGGCGGGCGAGCTGCCTGTCCTCCATTTCCCAACGGATTTCCAACGGCCGGCGGTTCGGACATTCAACGGCGAACACGCGGAAATCACAATGGACCCGGCTGTTTCGGCGGCCATAAAAAGCTATTGCAGGGAAAACAATGTCACGCCTTTCCTGTTCTTCCACAGCCTGGTGTCGGTCCTGCTTTACCGGTACACCGGTCAAACCGACCTGATCACCGGATCGGCATTCGCAGGCCGCGGACGTCCTGAACTGGAGGATCAACTCGGCACATTCGCGAATATCCTGCCGATCCGGACCCAAATCGACAAAAACGAGACCTTTTCCGATCTGCTGAACCGCGTAAAAAACAATATCCTCCAGGTCTATGACAATCAGTTCTATCCGTTTTCCAACATTCTTGAGGACATCGGATATGTGTTTGATCAAAGTCATGCTCCGTTATTCGATGTGGCGGTCGCCGCACAAAATTTCAGCCAATCCGCAGCTTCGATCAACGGCTTCAAAAATTTAATTGCAACCCCGCTGGACGCCGAGGAGACGGTTGCCGCGCGGGATCTCGGATTTGTAATAGGGGAGGGGCCGGACGGAAAGATCGGGATCAGCATCCTGTACAATACGGATTTATTCAAGCGATCCCGCATTGAAGCCCTGGCCAGACACCTGCTTCGCCTGGCAACCGCTGCGGTCAATCAGGCCGACACGGAGATCTCCAGGTTGCCGATGCTCTCCGAGAAAGAAGCATTCGGGTTGCTCCGGGTGTTCAACGACACCTCCATCGGTCCGCCGCCTTATGACACCATCCTGGATCTTTTCAGGGAAACGGTAATGAAATATCCGGCAGCGATCGCATTGGCCTGGAATGATACCAGGCTGACCTACTGCGAACTGGACCGGGAATCAGATCAATTCGCCGCCGTTCTCCGCAGGCAGTTTAACCTGCAACCCGGCGATTTCGCAGCGGTGATGGCCGGCAGGAATCACCATACCATCATCGCCATGCTGGCGGTGATGAAGGCCGGAGGCGTATTCATGCCCATCGAGGAAGATACCCCGGAACAACGGGTACAGGAGGTCTGCCATATAGCAAAACCTTCGCTCTTCCTCTCCATTGCTGAACTGGCAGAAAGGATCCCGGCATCTGCCGGATTGCCGGTCCTGCTGATGGACAACCCAGTGGATGCTCCGGCCGAAGATACGCAGGAAAAAACGCATCGCGTCAAAGCGGGCGATCCGGCCTATATCATCTTCACTTCCGGGTCAACCGGTCAACCCAAACCGATCGTCGCTAAACACGAAGGCCTGATCAACAATGTATGGGACTACATCCCGAAGCTGGGAGCGGGTCCGGAAGATAACTACCTGCAGTTCTTTTCATTGGGGTTTGACGGCTTTTTCTTTGACATATTCCCGTTATTGTGCGGCGCCACCCTGGTAATGGCCGATAAAAACACGGTGGAAGACCGGGATCAGTTCCTGGCATACCTCGAGTCCCACCGCATCACCATGACGGGTATGACGCCCTCCTACCTGGAAATGCTGAACCGCCCCGATTTTCCGGGGCTGCGCGGCCTGATTTCGGCAGGTGAGGCGGCAGATCCGGCCGCAGCCCGGCAATACGGCTCCCGGTT